>RCNC010000679.1_pt1 | contig 21989 bp, 17 predicted proteins | sample 2041301 | NCBI WGS metagenome assembly RCNC01 (sample SAMN09708231, study PRJNA481090) | Marine sediment metagenome, whole genome shotgun sequencing project. | biome: marine sediment; feature: ocean; material: sediment; isolation source: Sewage treatment plant 13A marine sediment (STP13A) ...
GCGTCCGCGCAGGAACAGCAGCCACAATATAAACGCCAGCACCTCCGCTACTGCCGACATAAACCCCAGCGGTCGCAGCGCGTGCTCGGCAGCGGCATAACCGTCGGTAAGCAGTTGAAAGCCGGCTACTATAACTGCCGGTGCCATGGTATCCACATCAGTCCGCGGGAAAGCCGGTGTCAACAACAGGGCCGCAGCCAGCAACACCGCCAGGGCAACCCAGCCCGGGCGCCAGTGGCGGCCTAACCACCATGCCAGGTAGACAAGCATGACCGCCGCCGACCCTACATAGGTGTAGATGGCAGTCAGGTAGGAACTCTCACTTAGCAACGCTTTTCTCCTATTCGACCCAAGTCACAATATGCTCATCAAAGCCATCGGGATGAACATACTCCTCGGAAATTGCCCGACCTCGAATGGATACCCCCGCCTGGTGGACCGAATCAGCGTCCCCACTGACCAGCGGATGCCATTGCGGTAACGGCTGTAGATGTGCGCGCAGGCGATAGGCGCAGGTGTTGGGTAGCCAGTCAAGAGATGCGGAATTTTCGGCATGCAGTTCAATACATTCAGGCACCAGCACCGTACGGTTTTGATAATCGGAGCAGCGACAAGCCTGTTCATCGAGGTAGCGACAGCGCACCTTGGTGTAGTGCACCTCACCGCTATCCGCATCCTCCAGCTTGTGCAGGCAGCATTTCGCACAGCCATCGCACAGGGCTTCCCACTCACTACGGTCAAGTTCGGCCAGCGTTTTCCGATTCCACCAGTCATTCACCCTGGCCATCCCTCGCCAACAGCTGTGCCATGGTGGGGGGCATCTGCAGGTAGAAACCACTGTCGCGAATATTCGCCAGCACCTCCCCGGTATCCGCCCTGGCCAGGTTACGATCAGCCGTAAGAGGGATCGTCATTATCAACTCAGGCTCGCCGAATCCGCTCATTAAAGTGGCAGGCACGTCCTCCAGGCCACGTGTGCGATCAACGTACAGATACATCTCCTGCTTGCGTGGACTTCTATAGACGTCACATACCAGCATTAGTTATCACTCCCCGCCAGAAATTCCCGCAGCGGGCTGAGCACCACCTGGTTACGCCATCCCAGCCAATGACGAGGTTGCACAGCAGATTCATCATCGCCTTCGCGCAGCAACAACTCATAATCCTTGCCCGGCAACAGTATCTCAGGAGCGACATCCAGCTGCCCTGCGATTTCCCGCGCCTTTGATTTCAGTTTCTTAAGCCGGTCTCGCCCGCTGGCATCCAGGGGAGCAGGCATTGCCGCCGGCAATTGCTCCTCAGGTACCTCGCGCTGGCCAGCCAGCACATCCAGGATCTCCTGACCGTGGCGGCGCAATACCGGAGGTGGCAGCTCGACACTGGCGCCGAGTTGCTGCATGGACTGCGGGTTGACCTGGGCCAGTTGCAGGCAGGTCTTGTCATCAATGATCCAGTTGCGCGGCTTGTCCCTGCGACGGGCTGTTTCTTCCCGCCAGCTACAGACTGCCATCAGCGCGCCAAGCTGCCTGGGTTTCAACTTCCATGCGGTCTTGATACGCTTGTGCGATTCGTTGTTGAGCATACCCAGTGTCTCAATGGCATCCTGACCATCAGCCAACACCCAGTCCAGCTTACCTTCTCGCTCGCACTGTCCTTGCAACTCTCGCCACACGGGTAACAGCCAGGTCACATCCAGCCCGGCGTATTCACACTGTGACTCCGTCAGCGGTCGCTGCAGCCAATTGGACCGGGTTTCACCCTTGGGAAGGTCGACATCGCAGATTTCCAGTACCAGCGCTCGATAACCCAGGCCAAAGCCCCGGTTTAACAACGCCGCCGCGCGCTGCGTATCGAACAGGGGCTGGGGCAGCACACCCAGCCACTGATTGAACACTTCCAGGTCCTCGCTGGGGGAATGCAGTACTTTAAGCACCGCGGGGTTGGTCAACAGTGCAGCCAGCGGCGCCGTGTCCTCCAGGCAAAGTGGATCGACCAACCAGGCTACCTCCTGCGCACTGCTGTCACTGACAAAACACAATTGCACCAGGGCCATCTTCGGGTAAAAGGTATTGGTGCGCATGAATTCCGTATCGACGATCACCACTTCGCAGTCCGCATTTTCCGCCAACAGCTGCTGCAGGGCCTCGTCCGACTCTATCAATTTCCAATCCATAACTCAGTCCACCGGACGCCGACCGGCCAGCGCATGGGCCAGGGTCGATCCATCAACATACTCCAACTCACCACCGAGGGGCACGCCGTGCGCGATGCGCGACACTTGTACACCCACGGGCTGCAACATATCGGTGAGGTAATAGGCGGTCGCCTCCCCCTCCACCGTAGGATTGGTCGCCAGGATAACTTCCTGTATGCCCTCATCGATGACCCGCTGGTGAAAATCCTCCAGTCCGATCTCAGCCGGCCCTATGCCATCAATGGGCGACAAATGCCCCATCAGGACAAAATACAGTCCCCGAAAACTACCGCTTTGCTCGACCGCCAACACATCAGCGGGCGTCTCCACCACGCAGACAGTGGTGGCGTCTCGCCTGCTGTCACTACAAATTTCACAAACCTCCAGCTCGGTGAAGTTACGACACAAAGTGCAATGCCCCACTTTCTCCACCGCCTCGGCCAGGGCGTTGGCCAATACCGTGGCGCCCTCCCGGTCCCTTTCCAGCAGGTGTAAGCTCATACGTTGCGCCGACTTGGGCCCAACACCCGGCAAGCAGCGCAGGGCATCGATCAGGTCCTGTAATGACGGACTAACTTTCATTTACGCAATACCGGTCATTCAAAATGGCATTTTAAAATCGGCGGGCAGGTTCAGCCCCGAGGCCATCTCGGACATGGCATCCCGATTATGTGCTTCGACTTTGCGTACCGCATCATTCACCGCTGCTGCGAGCAAATCTTCCAGCACTTCCTTGTCTTCGCCAAATACGGCATCGTCGATAGATACGCGCTTGATGTCGTGTCTGCCCGTCATAATGACCGAGACCAGACCCGCGCCCGCTTCGCCGCACACCTCGGCACTGGCAAGTTCCTGCTGGGCTTTTTGCATGTCGGCCTGCATTTTCTGGGCCTGCTCCATGAGCTCGGAAATTTTTCCTTTCATCGTTAATCCTCTACTTGATCACGCATCGGTCGGCACAATGGATGAACGATCCAATTCACCGTCAAAGCGTGTAATTAATGCCTGCAACTGCGGGTCGCCCTCAATGGCCACAACCGCCTCTTCCTGCCTTTCGCTGGCCAATCGCGCGGTGCGCATGGCTGGCGTTTCACGCTGCACGACCTCCTGAATCAAACTGACAGACAGGGGCTGGCCGAAATAATTCTCCAATGCCAGGCGCAACTTGGCGCTGTGGCTATCGTTAAACAAACTGGCGTTGCCGGCATCCAGGATGAATTCCAGCCTGTCATCCTGCCTTGAACGCAGTTCACAATGGGAAGCGATATTGTAAACAATCCCTCCCAGGCCCAGTAATTCAAGCAGGTGACACCAGTTATCCGGGGCCAGGTCCGCCAGGGCAAACATGCCTGCAGCACCAGCCGGCGGCGGCTCGGGTGCACTGCCGGCCAAAGCGCCTGCTGCCGGTCCAGACTCCAGTACCGCAGGCGCTACCAGCACATCGCCCGTGGACTGCGCCTGCGGCGGGGTGATCAATGCTTCCGGAAGGGGGTGAGGCGTGTTCCCACGCGTCACTCCAGGGGCTTTTTTACCGGAGCGCCGCCCTCCGCGGCGGATGGCGCTACTTCACGTAAATCTGCAGCCTCTATACGCTCGTCAATCACCGCCAGTGGCCTGAACGCCAACATGCGCAGCATAATCATTTCGAAGCCCTTGCGAGCGTCCGGCGCCAGGGGCAAATCCCGTTTGCCATTCAGGGCCATCTGGTAGAACAGCTGGGCGTCCTCTGCAGTCATGTTGCCCGCCAGATCGGACACCCGCTCGGCATCCCCCCAACTGTTGTCGATGGCATCAGGTACCGCCTGGGCCATGGCCACACGGTGAATCAGTGACAGCAGCTCATCGAGACTGCCCTCAAAATCCGGGGCGTGCTCGGCCATATGAGCTACCGCAGCCAATACCGCAGCGGGTTCCCCTGCCGTGATGGCCTGCAGCAACTGGTACACAAAACTGAGATCCACGCTGCCCAGCATAGTGCGTACATCGTCTTCGACCACCGTGCCCGAACCAAAGGCGATCGCCTGATCGGTAAGGCTCAGGGCGTCGCGCATACTGCCCGCAGCAGCGCGACCCAACAGCCACAGGGCCGGCTCCTCAAAACTGACCACCTCCTGTTCCAGCACGTGCCCCAGGTGGCCAACGATCTGCTCCGGCGGCATATTTTTCAGGTTGAACTGCAGGCAGCGCGACAACACCGTGGCGGGCAACTTCTGCGGATCGGTGGTCGCCAGCAGGAATTTAACGTGTGGTGGCGGCTCCTCCAGGGTCTTCAGCAAGGCGTTAAAACTGTGATTGGAGAGCATATGCACTTCGTCAATCAGGTAGACCTTGTAGCGGGAACGGGTCGGCGCGTACTGCACGTTCTCCAGCAGCTCCCGGGTATCTTCCACCTTGGTGCGTGAGGCGGCATCCACTTCCAGCAGGTCGACACTGCGACCCTCGGCAATTTCCAGGCAGGAAGAGCAAGTACCGCAAGGTTCGGAACTGACCCCTGCCTCACAGTTGAGGCACTTGGCCAGGATTCTGGCGATCGTGGTCTTGCCGACACCGCGGGTACCGGTAAACAGGTACGCATGATGCAGGCGGTCGTTATCAAGGGCATTGATCAGCGCTTGCAGCACATGCTCCTGGCCGACCATTTCCCTGAAGCTCTTGGGTCGCCACTTGCGCGCCAGCACCTGATAGGACATGAATGGATTTGCCTTACAACAGAAAAAGAAAGCTAGGATACACCAGCCGTGGATGGACACAAAACATCGCGGCCCAATACTCGATGGAGCTATAAACAGGAGAAATGGAGGTGACCCAGACAGCCACACCCCGGCACACGAGTCGATAATTACCGTTGCTCCCTTCCGGGCCTGGCGGAATTCACTACCTATCGTTGCGAGGGGACCGCCTGAGGCACCACAACAGCCGCACTGGTCGTGCAGGGCGCGTATTGTGCTTCAAAGCCCCACGGCCTGCAAGGGAAGATCCACAAACGCGCTTGACTTGCATGTTACAAGGAGTAACATCAATGTTAATTACTCTTACATAGACCATTGGCATGAACAGCCCTGCACCATCAACAGCCAGGAACAATAGGGATTTAACGCCAGGAATCGCCGGATTCGCTATTGCAGTGGCGATAACGGCGGGCCTGACCGCTATCCTGCACGCCCGCGTCGCTCTATCTGAGGGTCCCGCGCCGAAGAACCTGCTTACCGTAGCGACAACGTCCTACCAGGTGCAGGACAGCTACCAGCGAACAGTCTCCAACCTCGGGCTTGTAGTAGCCGGCAGGAAAGCAAATCTGGGCTTTGAAATACCCGGCCTGATTGATTCTCCCCCGTTACGCGAAGGCACCCCGGTGTCCAGGGGCGATGTGATAGCCACACTGGACCGCTCGGCGCTGGAGTCCACACGCAAGGCGATAGCGGCCGACCTCGAACAAGCCCGGATTGAACTGGAACTGGCGCAGCTGCGGGCCAAAAGACAGCGGGACCTGCAGGCCACCGGCGCGGTATCCAAGGAGGCCTATGACGATACCCGATTGCGCGCACGTGCTTTGTCGTCGCAGGTAGATGGTGTTACGGCAAGACTTCAAAGCGTCGACATTGAACTGGAAAAGTCGCAACTGCTGGCTCCCTACGACGGCATTATTGCGGATCGATACATACACCAGGGCGCAGTGGTCAGCCCCGGCACGCCCGTGGTGCGACTGCTGGAAATCGCCAGCCAGGAAGCGCACATCGGGGTGTCTGCAGCGAGTGCCGGTGATCTAAAGCCTGGCGACTCCTACAGCTTGAAGCTTAGAGAGAACACCTTTTTAGCAATTTTGCTGTCAGTACGCCCGGATGTGGACCCCATTACACGCGCCACCACTGCCGTATTTGCTATTCCGTCCGAGGTGAACGCGCTGGATGGCGAACCGATCACCCTGGAGCTGGAGGAGCCTGTTATGGCAAGAGGCGGCTGGCTGCCCATCCCCGCGCTGCTGGAAGGCAAGCGCGGCGTGTGGACAGTGCTGGCAATTGTAGCCGATGGCAATAACCACAGAACCGCCAGGGAAGCAGTGGAAGTGCTGTACATTCGCGATAACAAAGCCTTTGTGCGTGGCACTCTCGCACCGGGGTCACAGGTAGTGGCCAACGGCATTCACCGTATCAGCCCGGGCGCTTTGGTAGCGCTGCAGGAAGCTCCGTAGCATGTTTGCCCGTTATATCTACAACCACTCTCGCTACTTTGCGCTGATTATTGTCTGCGTGATTGCCGTAGGCATTACCAGCTTTCGCTCAATAGCGCGACAGGAAGACCCGACGCTCACCAACTTTATCGCCACCATTACCGTTTTTTATCCCGGTGCCTCACCCGACCGCGTTGAAGCACTGGTAACGCGGCCGCTGGAAGACGAATTACGCGAGATTTCGGAGATCGATGAATTGCGTTCTATTTCCAGCAGCGGCGTCTCCTTTTTCAATATCAAGCTGCTGGATACCCTTGCGGAAGATCAGCTGGAGCGAGCCTGGGTCGAGGTCCGCGATGCCATGGCCGACGCCACTACCCAGTTTCCACCCGGGGTGGGCGAGCCAGTATTTGACAATGATCGCCTCACCTCTTTCACCACGATTGTAGCGCTGAGCTCCAGTGGCCCCGAGGACATGCCACTGTCCCTGCTCAACCGCCTGGCCCAGGATTTCGCCGACCGGGCACGCAACCTGCCCAACACCAAATTAGTGGAAGTCTTTGGCGAGCCGGTCGAGGAAATCCGGGTGGAGGTCGACGAAGCTGCGCTGATCTCAAGGGGACTCAGCCTGCAACAGGTGGCCGCCGCCCTGCAGGCGGCAGATGCGAAAATTGCATCCGGACGTGCGTCTGGCGGTGGCGCCGACATGCTGATTGAACTGGCCGGAGACTTCGAGTCGGTGGAGCGTATCCGCCAGGTCATCGTGAATACGTCCCCCGGCGGCAGTGCGACCCGTGTTGCCGACATTGCCCGGGTCTATAAATCGGCCATCAGCCCGCCCCCCTCCATGGCGCTGGCGCAGGGACGACCCGCCATCCTCGTGGGCAGCATCATGGAGCCTGGCAAGCAGGTCGACGTGTGGAGCGCCTCTTTCAATGCCATGCTGACGCAGCATCGCCAGGAAGCGCCCGCCGGCCTACAACTGGAAATCGCCTATGACCAGAGCAACTACGCCGAGGCAAGACTGCGGGAAGTGGGCAAGAACCTGGCCATCGGTATCGTCCTGGTCCTACTGGTACTGCTGTTTACGCTGGGCTGGCGGGCCGCCGTGGTCGTGGCGATTATCCTGCCCCTGTGCGGACTGATCTCTATCACGGTCATGGAACGCATGGGCATGGCCCTGCACCAGATGTCCGTCACCGGGCTGATAGTGGCGTTGGGCCTATTGGTAGACGGCTCCATTGTAATGACGGACGAAATACGCAAGCGGCTACTGCAGGGCCACAGCCGGCTGGAGGCGATACGGGGCTCTGTAGACCGCCTGCGGGTACCACTGATTGCCTCGGCCCTGACCACCATCCTCGCCTTCATGCCCATGGCCATCATGCCAGGCCCGGCGGGGGACTTCCTTGGGTCCATCGCCACAGCCGTCATCATCATGTTGGCGACATCGACCGTGCTCGCCATAGTGATCACGCCTGTGCTGGCCGCGTGGCTGTTACCGCGTAAACCTGCCGAGGCCGCCCATTGGTACAGCGGTGGCGCACAAAGCGGAAAAGCGGGCAAATTACTGCAGCGTTCCATGGACTGGAGCCTGCGTCACCCAATCGCCGCCATCGCCCTGTCCCTGTCACTGCCGATTACTGGCTTTCTAAGCTTTCCCACACTCACAGCCCAGTTCTTTCCGGGTACCGACAGGGATCAACTGTACCTACAGGTCAAACTGGCGGACGGTCGATCGATCTACGATACAGCGGCCCTGGTTGAGAAACTCGATGCCAAATTGCGCGAAGACCCACTCATCCGACGTGTTGACTGGACCCTGGGGCAAAGCGCCCCGGCCTTTTACTACAACATGTACCGCTTCAAGGAAGGCATTCCCTCATGGGCGGAGGCGCTGGTACTGACCCGCGACGAGAACCTGACTGACCCTCTCATCAGGCGCCTGCAAACCGAGTTGGACAAGGAGTTTCCTGAGGCCCGCATCATCGTTCGCGGTATTGACCAGGGCCCGCCCGTTATCGCCCCGCTGGAGGTGGAACTGCACGGCCCCAATCTCGATGTATTACAGGAACTGGGTGCGGAATTCCGCCTGCGTATGGAAGCGATTCCCTATGTCACTCATACCACTACCGACCTGGTCGGCGGCGCTCCCAAGATACACCTGGAACTGCAGGAGGAAAAACTTCGGCTGGCGCACCTGCAACTCAGCGACGTGGCCACTGCGCTGAACGACAGCCTGACCGGGCGAATTGGCGGCGAGGTACTGGAAGGTACCGAACGACTGCCAGTGCGCGTACGCCTGAAAGAACAGGACTGGGGCACACCAGACCGTATCGGGGATATACGTATACCGCTGCCCGCACCGGCCAGTGGCACCCGGGCCCTGATATCCGGCATCCCACTGAACGCACTGGCGGTGCCAGAGCTGGTGCCTTCCCAGAGCCCCATCTCGCACTTCAATGGCAGGCGCACTAACAGCGTGCAGGCACACATTACCCGTGGTGTACTGCCCCAGGAAGCGCTCAAGGTGCTGCAGCAGGACCTGGAAGAAAACCCCATCGCCCTGCCAGATGGCTACAGCTTTAACTACGGTGGCGATACCGACGAGCGCGCCAAGGTGGTCGACAAGATCATGGCGCCCATGGGACTTATCCTGTCGGCGCTGCTGGCCACCATCGTGATGACTTTCAACTCGTGGCGGATGTCCGCCATCGCACTGCTGGTCTGCGTCTGCTCCCTGGGTCTCTCCCTGTTGTCACTCGCCCTCTTTCGCTACCCTTTCGGGATTCAGGCGCTGATCGGCGTGATAGGTTCTATCGGCGTCTCCATCAATGCCGCAATTATCATCATCACCGCACTGCAGGCCCATGAGGGTGCGAACCGCGGCGGCCTGTATGCGATACGCTCTGTGGTGATGGATTCAAGCCGCCACATTGTGTCCACTACCGTCACTACCTTTGGCGGCTTCCTGCCCTTGATACTCGCGGGCAGCCAGTTCTGGCCTCCCTTCGCGATGGCCATCGCGGGGGGCGTACTGCTGTCCACCATCATCTCGTTCTTCCTGGTGCCTCCCATGTACCTACTGGCGATACGCATTGGCAAGCAACCGCAGGCTTCCCGCTCCCTGGAAAAGCCTGTTTCCTACAGCGGGGAGATGGCAGGTTGAGCAAGCAAGTAAAACAGCCAAAAGAAGAAAACAAACGCTATCACCATGGCAATCTTCGCGATGCGCTGATAATTGCAGCGGCACAACTGATTGAAGAAAACGCGTCGGTGGACTTCGCCATGATCGACGCCGCTCGACGCGCCGGCGTCAGCAGCGCGGCGCCCTACCGACACTTCAAGGACAGGGAAGCACTGCTTGAAGCTGTGAGCGAAGTGGCCTTCCTGGGCCTTACGGAGACCGCCCGGTCAGTGTCAGAATCTGTTCCGCTTGGCACAGAAGAAAGCATAATTACCATCGGCAAGGCCTACATAAAATTCGTTACTGATCATCCCCAGTTCTACGACCTGATGTGGGGCGACATGGGTCTTCGCGCGATAGAATCACAGGATAGGGACCTGAAAACATCAGGTTTTTATATACTCGTCGATAGCGTAAGCCACTGGTGCGAGTCCATTGGACTGCATGACTATAATGCGCTGGAACTGGCGGTAAAGTTATGGGCTATGGCCCATGGCCTCGCCTGTCTGGCCATGAACCAGCACGTGGAAAAGTTTCTGCCTGAAGTCGATGTCTATACCTTGCTGGAAACCAGCACACAAACCTTTCTGGAAGGGCTCAGGCGAGGCGCCTGACCTTAGCCGTCCAGGCCACCACCGTCCCCGGAATCAGAAAAGTCCATCATCGCCATTTGCTCTCCTTCCCCGGGCAACTGTCGGGAGCGCCAGTACCAGACGGACCACAATGACAGCCCGTAGACGAATAACAGGGCGCCACTAAAGTTTGGTCTTTCGCGTGCAGCGCCCTGCACTATTTCCTCACGGTCTATTTCAGCCATCACCGCCCAGCGAGAATCCCCCACCGTGATTGGCAGGTATGCTGACAACACTTCGACACCTCGATAATCAGTCACCAGGGCCTCGCCCTGCTCTCCCGCCAGTGCCCGCTCAACCGTGGCTGTATCGACCGTCTGCTGCAGGATGGTCGACTCTTCAGAAAAACGCGAATCGCTACGCATAAGCTTGTCTGAGCCAACCAGGTAGGTTTCACCGGTTCGCCCCATACCAGCGGTGTAGTTCATCATGCCGAGGATTCGATCAGTAGGAAGCTGCAAAGCGATGACACCCAGAAATTCGTCAGCGCCGTTGTACAAGCCTGTCCCGATGAACATGGCCGGCGCGCCTTTGCTGGGTCCATATTCATGCAGGTCGCTGATAGCTACTGTGCCCCGGGGGCCACGTTTTGCCTGCCTGAATACCTGGGCCAGCAAAGTATCGCGCCACTGACCGGTGACCAGATTGGTCGCAAAATCGGGTTCTTTCTCCGCGGAGTAAAATACGTCACCAGCGAGCCCGATCAGGAAAAAATCGTAATAGCCTCGTTCGGTAACAAAAAGCCGCGCCCGGGGATGCATCCGACTATGAAATTCGCTATAGGCACTGCCGTCGTTCGCGTCGTCCAGGTTCATGTAGAAGCCCTCGGGGTTCGGGTTGCCCTCCACGTAACTATGGCGCACCTGCTCCGCCGCCGCGGGATTTTCCCATAAGGCCAGCAGGGAAGCCTGGGCGTCCAAAATCTCCTCGTTGGTACTCCAGAAGCGCAGCTCAGCTTGTGCGGTATCAAGATACTGCTCCACCGCACCCCTGCGTAATTCCGCGAGCAGCGCCAGTCGGTCCGCAACCATCCCGGTATAATTTGTCAGGTTCCATTGCAACAAACCCCAAACCAGCAGCCCCAGCAGCACCGCCAGGCCAAGCGCCGAAATTATCCAAAACCGCAGTGAAGCTTTCACGATGAGCCCTCCAGTGCATGTTCGCTCAATGTGTCGACCAGGTTCATCCGGTCCCGTACCAGTGCATCCACCGCCTGCCAGGTAAAGGAAAAGTGCTCAAACTCTTCCTGACTCACTTTCTCCCGTTCCAGGTCACCAACCACCTCCTGCAACATGTCCACCAACTGGTGCTTGCGCTGCAGGAGATCGGTCACCCCGCTCTCGTGCCGGGCACCGGTGGCAATCTCCATTAAGCGCTTGTTGAAGTCGTGCATGCGCAGCCGCCGTGACCTGACCCAGTGTGTACGCAGGGCAAGCAGGGCCGAAAAGATAATGGCGATCATGTAGAGCATTGCGGACACCAGGCGGGCATTCTGCAGCATAAAGCCCGGCTTCTCTCGATCATAGTAGTTGCGTGCGCCGGGATGGGCAGTTATGACACTTTCAGAATCATCAGGGAGCGGGCCGATGAAGCCGGCCAGCTTGGTTGCTTCCATGATTTCGGACCTGAGGCTGTAAATTGCCGTGGTCAGTTTGTATACCAGGGCTTGATCCATATCGGAGCGCGCCACCAGCAATCTCTCCACGATTGCGGTATCCAGATCGGCTCGTGGTAATGCCGGATGGCCGCGATAAGAACCCAACGGGATTACGCCAGGCGCTATAGCTGGCTGTTTGAGCGCCAGCGCCTCCGACTGGCCAATAGGCACGAGGTGCAGTTCTTTGTCACCAATCAAATCGCGAATGGCATGGTTGCCCGGTGCCCGCACCCGAAATACCGCATCGACCTGGCCACGCTCCATGGCGAAATTGGCGGCCTCCTCCGCCATGGGCTGCGCGTTGATTTCCGACGGGTCCAGGCCGTAATGCTGCGCCAGGAACCAGAAGGAATTGAATTGCCCACTGGTCTCAGGGGGAATAGCGACACGGTGTCCGGGCAGATCAGCGAAACTGTCGATCTGCGCTTCGTCGTTCGCAATCAGGTGATAAGCATCACTATATAGGGTGGCGACCCCGAGAACGTCATCGGATGCGGGCGTGTCAGCCTGCAACGTTCCCATATCGATACGTCGATTTTCCAGTAGACGCAGGTTTTCCACGCTACCACCGGTTTCGAAAACCATCACCTTGAGACCGATTTTGGCTGCATTGATAGCATCAGCTATAGCCTGCGTCAGGACCAGGGTTTCACTGCCATTGGGCCCACCGGCTATGGTCACCCGCGTAAGGCGTGTACCACCCAACCACAGCACCATGGCGACGACAGCGACCAGCCAGACGATGACGATCAACAGAATTCTGAGACGTGAGGATATTAACTGCACGGGAAGACCAATAACGAAAATGAAATTATATGCTGAACGCGGGCCGGGAGGGAAGATATGACTGGCGGCATCATTCACACCAATCAGAAGACGAGTACCAATAAAGTGCATGCTTACGACGACAACAGAGGGCAAGACCTCAGCGGCTATTCGACCTTCGTCGGGTTGTCCGTGGCCCCTGCTCGCGTACCATCGATCTACAAAGCTGACAGCGGAGATGATAAGCATGCACAAGTTTCCATTGCACAAGGTTCCGGAGAACTTTAAAGACGCCCACATCGATAGTGCTTCCTACCAGGAACTCTACAAACAGTCGATTGAATCGCCGGACAGCTTCTGGGGCGACATGGCCCAGCGCTTTCTCGATTGGGAGGCGCCCTGGCACACGGTGCGCGAATACGATTTCGTAACGGGCGAGGCCCGGTGGTTCGACGGCGGCAAGCTGAACGTCAGCTACAACTGTATCGACCGCCACCTGCCCGAGCGCGCAGCACAGACTGCCATCATCTGGGAGGGCGATAATCCCGAGGACAGTAAAAACATCAGCTACGCACAGCTCAAGGACCGCGTCTGCGAAATGGCCAATGTTCTCAAGGAGCGCGGTGTCAAGAAAGGTGACCGGGTCTGTCTCTACATGCCAATGATCCCCGAGGCTACCTACGCCATGCTGGCCTGCACCCGGATTGGCGCAATACATTCGATAGTGTTCGGCGGGTTTTCACCGGAGGCACTGAAGGACAGGATCCTCGACTCCGACTGCCAGGCTGTGATCACTGCGGACGAGGGCGTTCGTGGCGGCAAGGCGGTACCACTCAAGGCCAACGTCGATAAGGCGCTGTCATCCTGCCCGGGCGTGCACACTTGCCTCGTCGTCAGGCGCACCGGCGGTAGCATCAACTGGACGGAGGGCCGCGACCTCTGGTACCAGGACGCCATAGAGCAGGTCAGCAAGGAGTGCGAACCTGAGGTAATGGAGGCCGAAGACCCACTGTTCATACTGTATACCTCCGGCTCCACCGGCAAGCCCAAGGGTGTGCTGCACACCACAGGCGGCTACCTGTTACAGGCTGCCATGACCTTCAAATACGTATTCGATTACCGCGAAGGCGAGGTTTTCTGGTGTACTGCAGATGTCGGCTGGGTTACCGGACACACCTATATCGTCTACGGCCCGCTGTGCAACGGGGCCACCACCTTGATGTTTGAAGGGGTACCCACCTACCCCGATGCCGGGCGCTGCTGGGAAGTCGTGGACAAGCACCAGGTAAACACCTTCTACACTGCACCCACGGCGATCAGGGCGCTGCACGCTGCCGGGGATGAACCCGTAACGCGCAGCTCGCGCGCCAGCCTGCGTCTGCTGGGCACCGTGGGTGAACCGATCAATCCTGAGGCCTGGGAGTGGTATTACCAGGTGGTAGGCGATTCGCGCTGCCCCATCGTCGATACCTGGTGGCAAACAGAAACGGGGGCACACATGATCACTCCCCTGCCCGGTGCCACCGACCTTAAACCCGGTTCCGCCACCCTGCCATTCTTCGGTGTGGACCTGGCCCTACTGAATGAGGATGGCTCGGAAATCGAAGGGGCCGGCGCCGGCTACCTGGTGATAAAGTCTTCCTGGCCCGCCCAGATTCGCAGCGTGTACAACGACCACCAACGGCTGGTGGATACCTACTTCAGCCACTACCCCGGATACTACTTCACCGGGGACGGTGCCAGCCGCGACGAGGACGGTTATTACTGGATCACCGGCAGGGTGGATGACGTGCTCAATGTCTCCGGCCACCGCATGGGAACCGCCGAAGTGGAAAGTGCGCTGGTGCTGCATGCGGATATCGCCGAGGCTGCTGTGGTCGGCTTTCCCCACGATATCAAGGGCCAGGGCATCTACTGCTATGTGACGCTCATGCAGGGCGTGGAGCCTTCTGAGAGCCTGCACAAGGAACTGATTGCCTTATGTGTTGAAGAAATTGGGCCGATTGCCAAGCCGGACATCATCCAGTGGGCACCAGGGCTGCCGAAAACCCGTTCAGGCAAGATCATGCGTCGCATTTTACGTAAAATCGCTGAAAATGAGCTCGATGCGCTGGGTGACATCAGTACTCTCGCCGATCCGGCAGTGGTCGACAACCTGGTCGCCAACCGACCAGGCTGATCGCCGTCACCAGACCGCAGTAGCGCAGCGGTGGTGCAGGTTTTGTTGTGGGCGGGGAATGGGTTAAGGTGAGTTTGCTTTCACCATAATAACAACGTCGTAGACGTCCAGAGGATATCGCCAGGTGGTATCTGCCTCCAACCTTCTGAGCCTTGCACTGCTCTACGTGTGCATCCTGTTTGCCGTTGCCTGGTATGCGGACCGCAATACCGGCGTAGCGGCGCGCCTGCGCGATTCCCGCTGGAGTGGCGTGCTGTATGCCCTCACCCTGGCAGTTTACTGCAGCTCGTGGACGTTCTACGGCGCCGTGGGCAGCGCCACCGAGTCAGCCTGGAGTCATGCGCCCATCTACCTCGGCCCAATGCTGATGTTTCTACTGGGCTGGCCACTGATCAAGCGACTGCTGGCTGTTGGTGCGCGGCACCGCGTCACCTCCATTGCCGATTTCATCAGCGCCCGCTTCGGCAAGCGCCAGTCGCTGGCAGTGATCGTGACCTTCGTGGCCAGCGCCGCCGTACTCCCCTACATCGCCCTGCAGTTCAAGGCCCTCGCCCAGGCGTGGACCATCGTCGGCGGGAGTTTCGAAGAAGTCGAAGCGATCGGTGGCGATACGGCACTGCTGACAGCGATCATACTCGCGGTATTTACCATCCTGTTCGGTACGCGCAGACTGGATGGCCACGAACGACACCAGGGCATGATGACGGCTATCGCGGTCGAATCTGTAGTCAAACTGGTAGCGTTCGCAGCGGTGGCCGTGTTGGCACTGATCTATCTTTACCAAGCGCCGGCCGAGCTGGCAGCAGCCAAGGGCAGCCAGGCACTGGGTGACTTCAGCCTCTCTACCGACTTTCTGGCGCGCACCCTGATCAGCGGCCTGGCGATACTCTGCCTGCCGCGGCAATTCCACGTCATGGTAGTGGAGGCGGGCAAGAACAGCCGCGTGAATACGGCGCGCTGGTTATTCCCCGCTTACCTGGCCCTGTTCATGTTGCTGGTGCTACCCATCAGCCTGGCGGGGTCACAGATATTTGCGGTAGCAGAGTCTGTTAACCCTGACACTTATGTACAGCTGTTACCGATCGCCCTGGAATCCAACTTCGTGACCATTGCGGCCTTCATCGGTGGTATCTCCGCCGCCACGGGCATGGTCATAGTGGCGACCGTCAGCCTGGCGATCATGATCACCAACGAGGTCGTGGCGCCATTGTTCATGCGACTCAATGCGCGCTCCCCCACTGCCGTACTCACACTGGGTGACAACCTGCGGCGCATCCGCCAGGTGAGTATCGCCCTGATACTGTTTGCCGCCTGGCTCGTCACCCGGGTACTCATAGGGATTCCGTGGCTGGCACAGATTGGTTTTATCTCTTTCCTGGCCGCTGCGCAGCTCGCGCCGGCCGTGATCGCTGGCTTGTATTGGCGCGGCGCCAGGAGCAGTGCAGTCACCACAGGCCTGCTCGCGGGGCTGGCCCTGTGGTTTTATTGTGGACTGCTGCCCGCAGTACTGCCGCTGGACGCGCCGCTGATCGTGCACGGCCCGTGGGATATCGACTGGCTGCGACCCTTGAACCTTTGCGGGATCGAGGGTGAGCACCGGCTGGCCTACGCTACTTTCTGGAGCCTGGGACTGAACTGTACCCTGATGATTGTCCTGTCACTGATCATGAAACCCACCGCAGCCGATGCGCGGCAGGCCGAGTTATTTATCGACAGTAAAAAAAGTTCACAACAGCCCGCCAATACCGATTTCGACCTCAGCCTGATCCGCGTCAGTCAGTTACAGGCCCTGCTCACCCCGTTTGTTGACGAGCACCAGATGCGCCGCATGTGGCGGCAGTTTGAAGATACCAACCAGCAGCGCCTGTTAGCGGGCGACCGGGCGCCGCAGTTCATGGTCGAACGGATAGAGTCAGTGCTTGCCAGTATTATCGGAGCGACTTCTGCGCACAAAGCCATGGAGCAGCTGGAGAGCAGCCAACAACTCGCCTTCGCTGATCTTGCCGGCATGGTGACAGATGCCTCCAGGCTACACACCTTCAACCGTGAACTGCTGCAAACCACGGTGGAAAGCCTCATACAGGGAGTCTCGGTAGTCGACAGTGAACTGCGCCTGGTGGCCTGGAACTCCCGCTATGACGAGCTGTTTGGCTATCCCGAGCGTTTTCTCTATGTGGGCTGCCCCATTGAGCGTGTTTATCGCTTCAATGCCGAGAGGGGCATCCTGAGCCCTCGCGGCGGTATTGAAGCGGAGATTAAAAAACGCCTGGACTGGATGCGCGAGGGCAGCCCGCATCGTCTGGAGCGCACCCTGCCCAACGGCAAGGTCATCGCCATCCACGGTACGCCGATGCCCACCGGTGGCTTCGTCACTACCTACGTCGATATCACAGACTACCGGGAAGTCGTTGCGCAACTGGAAGAGAGCCGGGTGGAACTGGAGGCCAAGGTGGAATCTGGCAGCCGCAGCCTCTCTGAAAGCAACGCCCGCCTGCGCCAGGAAAACCGCTTGCGCGCAGAGATGGAGGAAAAGCTAAGGGATGCACACCAGAGCAAGAGCCGCTTTATGTCGGCCACCAGCCACGACCTGCTACAACCGATCAACGCCGCCCGCCTGTTCACCGCCGCACTCAATAACCGCCTCAATGACCACCCCGACCCGGCCACCCTGGGCATCGTCGAGCAGATTGATGACTCACTGCGGCGGGCAGAACACCAGATTTCCGAATTGCGGGAGATCGCCCGCCTGGATTCCGGACGACAAACGCCCAGGCCTGAGCACTTCAGTCTGGGAAAAATGTGCCATGCCCTGCAGGAAGAATTCAGCGGCATGGCACAGGACAAGTCAATCGAACTGCGGGTAGTGTCGCGCGAGCTCTGGCTGCACAGTGATCAACCACTGGTCTACCGCGTGCTGCAGAACTTGTTGGGCAACGCGGTGCGCTATACCGGCACGGGTGGGGTGTTGCTGAGCGGCAGGCAACGCGGCCAGCAGGTACTGATCCAGGTGTGGGATACCGGGGCCGGCATAGCCGAACAGGACCAGGTTCGTATCTTTGAGGAATTCCAACGCGGCTCTGGACAATCGGAGCAAACTGACAAGGGGCTGGGCCTGGGGCTGTCCATCGTGCAGCGCATCAGTGCACTGCTGGGACTGAAACTGCAGCTACATTCCCGGGTTGGTCATGGCACGGTCTTTTCGATCTCTGTACCACTGGGCGAGCCCCGCACCGAAACCGCCGAAAACCCAGGCAACGATGGTGACCTCGAGGGCATCCACCTGCTCTGCCTTGATAATGAAGCGATGATATTAAGAGGCCTGGAGCAGTTATTACTGTCAATGGGAGCAACGGTGGCAAGCGCCCTGAATCGCCAGGATCTATTACAGTCCCTGCAGTCCGGGCCACCGCCTGCGGTGATACTCGCAGACTACCAGCTCGATGAGGGCGACAACGGCATTGCAGCGGTACAACAGGTGCTGGCGCAAACTGGGCTGGCTATCCCCTGCATCATGATTAGTGCCAACAACAGCCCGGAAACCAGGGAGGCGGCACGCACCGCAGGATTTCGCTTTCTGCCCAAGCCTATAAACTCGGCCCGACTGCGTGCGCTGATTCTCGCCCTGTATAACGAGCGAAGCTGATTACGCCGGCGGCTGCACCAGGTCTGCTGGCAGGTCCACTGCAAGAGCGCCCAGCGCAAGCACGGCCTGGGTACGCGAATGCACGCCCAGTTTGCGAAAAATCTCAGTCATGTGCGCCTTGATCGTCGCCTCTTTGACATTCAGTGCATAGGCTATCTGTTTATTGAGCAGCCCCTCCGCCAGCATGGTGGTGACGCGAAACTGCTGTGGCGTCAGGCTGGCGAGCGCCTCTGCCACATCCAGGGCCTGCAGGCTGGCACCGATCGCTTTTGAATCCAGCCCGGGGTGTATACCGCGCTCACCTTGCATTACCGCAGCAATACAGTGGTCAATCTGCGCCATGTCCGCAGACTTGGACAGAAATGCCGCCGCGCCGTGATCAAGGGCCCTGCGCACCGTCTCCGGGTGTGCGTTGGCAGAGATCATGATGATGGGTAAGCGGGGGTTCTGCCCCACCAGCCAGGACAGTGCGGAAAACCCGTAAGCGCCGGGCATATGTAAATCCAGCATGACAAGACCGAGGCCTGGCAGTTGCTCAACCTGCTGTTGCAGTTCGGCAACGGACGCCGCGGTAGCGACCTGCGCCGCCGGCAGGGACTGATTGATGACATGCTCCAGTGCCGCGCGAAACAGGGGGTGATCGTCGGCAATCAGTATTTCCATTTGAGACACCTCTCTGTCTACGCTGGGGAATAGCGCTGCTGCAGGTTTGAACTGACCGTCCGCAGCAGGCGCTGTCTACAGATCAAGTGTAGGTGCTCATTGCCCCGAGGGCATTCGACTTTAGTCTACATTGCCCCCTTCTTTGACCAAAGTCCAATATGTTGCCCCCGCGTTGCGCGTAATACTGGCCGCGAATAAAAAGCACAACACGGAGCAATACCATGAAGCCACTCATCAAACCTTTAACTGCAGCTATTCTCACAGCCACTACCTGCTCGTTTGCCCAGGCGGGAAATCTCGAAGATCGTATCGCCGACCTGGAGCAACAGCTGCAGGAATTGAAAGCAGCGGTAACTAGCAACGAAACCGAAATCAAAACCAACCAGGTGGAAATTGAAGATGTGCGGCCGACCAGGAAGGGCACCAAGTTCCAGTACGGCGGATACATCCAACTGGACGCCATGGGCTCTAGCTACAGTGATGGCAAGCCCGGCTTTTACGCCTCAGAAGACCTGTTGGTGCCTTCCACGATCCCGGTAGAGCCACTCGATGGCAACTCGGATTCATACAGCACCACCAACATGCACGCCAAGAGTTCACGTTTCTTCTTCACCACGGCAACAGGTACCGACGCCGGACTGATTTCCACCCGGGTAGAGATGGACTGGATCCTCACCGGTGATGACAACGACGAACGGATTTCAAATTCGTGGAACTCGCGCATACGCCACGCCTTCGTAAAGTGGGACTACGACAACGACAGTTCCCTGCTGGCGGGCCAGAGCTGGTCTACCTTTTTCAATGTCGGCGCCCTGCCCGACCTGATCGATTTCGTCGGCCCAATCGGTACCATTTTCAATCGGCAGCCGCAGGTCCGCTGGACTATGGGCGGCTTGCAACTGGCGGTGGAAAACGCCGCAACACGCCTCAATGGCGTGGACTGGGATGACAGCCATGAGGGAATGCCCGATGTAGTGGCGCGTTATAACGGCAAAACAGGTGATCTCAGCTGGTCGGCTGCGGGCGTAGTCCGTGAATTGAGCTATGAAGACCGCACGGACGCGGCCATCGAAGGCGACAATGATAACCAGTTCGGCTATGGCCTGAGCATTTCGGGCAAGTGGATGCTCGGTAAGGACGACCTGCGTTTCATGGCCAACTACGGTGATGCCCTGGGTCGCTACATGGGCCTCAACTCCTATAACGACGGCTACGTCAAAAACAATGGGGACATCGATACCATCGACCAGTGGGGCGCATTTATCGCGTACCGCCATTTCTGGAGCCCCAAGTGGCGCAGCACATTCTCCGTCTCGGCCTCCGGTGCGGATAATCCTGATACCAATGATTACGCAGGCGCAGACTCTCTGGCCAAGTCCTACCAGTCATTCCACGCCAACCTGAATTACCTGCCCACAGAAAGAATGTCTATCGGCGGCGAATACATCTACGCCAACAAGGAAGTTGAAGACGGCCGCGATGGCGACCTGAGCCGGTTACAGTTCGCCGTGAAATACGGTTTCTGAGCCCTATAGACCAAAGTCCAACAGTGGTGGGAGCGAGGCAGTGCTATATTTTGCTTCACTCTCACAATAACAATGCACCGGAGGTGTGATATGTCCCCACTCAGTGAAACGCAGGCCAAGGAGTACTGGCGCCGCAATCTGTCCCTGATAATCAAGATATTTATCATCTGGTTTGTGGTCAGCTTCGGCTTCGGCATCCTGCTAGTCGATGTTCTCAACCAGATCCAGATCGGCGGCTACAAGCTCGGTTTCTGGTTCGCCCAGCAAGGTTCAATCTACGTATTCGTGGGCCTTATCTTTTTCTACACCTTCAGAATGGCTGCGCTGGACCGTGAGTTCGGCGTGGAAGAAGACTAAGGAGACGTTACGATGGAACTTCAAACCTTAACCTATATCGTAGTGGGCGCCACCTTCGCCCTCTACCTCGGTATCGCCTTCTGGGCCCGGGCCGGATCTACCAAGGATTTCTATGTCGCCGGTGGCGGCGTGCACCCTGTCGCCAACGGCATGGCAACAGCGGCGGACTGGATGTCTGCCGCCTCTTTTATTTCCATGGCCGGCATGATCTCCTTCATGGGCTACGGGGGTTCCGTGTTCCTGATGGGCTGGACCGGTGGCTACGTGATCCTGGCGCTGCTACTGGCGCCTTACCTGCGCAAGTACGGCAAGTTCACGGTACCGGAATTTATCGGTGATCGCTTTTATTCCAAGACCGCGCGCGCGGTAGCCGTGGTCTGCCTGATTATTTGCTCGGTCACTTATGTTATCGGTCAAATGAAAGGCGTGGGCGTGGCGTTTTCTCGCTTCCTGGAAGTGGACTATGGCACCGGCCTGATTATCGGCATGTGTATCGTGTTCTTCTATGCGGTACTGGGCGGTATGAAGGGCATTACCTACACACAGATTGCCCAGTTCTGCGTGTTGATCCTGGCCTACACTATCCCGGCAATCTTCATCAGCCTGCAACTGACCGGCAATGCTATTCCCCAGCTTGGCCTGGGCAGCACTATCGCCGGCACGGATGTCTTTCTACTGGACAGGCTTGACCAGGTCGTAACAGACCTCGGCTTCAACCAGTACACCATCGACGTACGCGGCAGCACGCTCAATATGTTCGCCTACACCCTGTCGCTGATGATTGGTACTGCCGGCCTGCCCCACGTGATTATTCGCTTCTTCACCGTACCCAAGGTGCGCGATGCGCGCTCCTCCGCTGGTTGGGCACTGCTCTTTATCGCCATTCTCTATACCACGGCACCCGCTGTTGCCGGCATGGCCAGACTCAACTTGATGAATCCCCTCGAGCCTGCCCCTGGTGAGTGCCTGGTCTATCCCGAGCGGCCCCAATGGTTCAAGAATTGGGAAACTACCGGTT
>RCNC010000682.1_pt1 | contig 21972 bp, 16 predicted proteins | sample 2041301 | NCBI WGS metagenome assembly RCNC01 (sample SAMN09708231, study PRJNA481090) | Marine sediment metagenome, whole genome shotgun sequencing project. | biome: marine sediment; feature: ocean; material: sediment; isolation source: Sewage treatment plant 13A marine sediment (STP13A) ...
GCCGTGTTGCACGCCCTGGATCAGCCCCTGCCACCAGAGGCGCGCCGCGAGCGCAACAGCGTCGGACCGAGCGAGGTAGCGGCCGACCCGAGCGCCGGTTTGACATCAAATTTCGAGCGCGAAGCGTTCATGGAAATTGTCCTGCAGGCCCAGGAACACATCCTGGCCGGTGACGCCTTCCAGATCGTGCTTTCGCAGCGCCTCAGTGGTGAAACAGAGGTCTCCCCCTTCCAGATCTACCGCGCGTTGCGCATCCTCAACCCCAGCCCGTACCTGTTTTTCCTCGATTTTATTGATTTCCAACTGGTCGGCTCATCGCCCGAAATGATGGTGCGCCTGACCAAGGGCCGCCTGCAGGTCAACCCCATTGCCGGCACCCGGCCGCGGGGCAAAACGGTCGCGGCGGACAACGAACTGGCCGCAGACCTCCTGGCCGACGAAAAGGAACGCGCCGAACACGTCATGCTGGTTGATCTGGGCCGCAACGATGTGGGCCGGGTCTGCCAGACCGGGTCGGTGCAGGTCGACGAGTTCATGGCCGTCGAGCGGTACAGCCACGTGATGCATCTGGTGAGCCGGGTGTCGGGCAAACTGAATGAGGGCCTGGACATGTTTGACGCCCTGCGGGCCACTTTTCCGGCCGGAACAGTTTCCGGCGCGCCAAAAATTCGGGCCATGGAAATTCTTTCGGAGCTGGAAGGCAGCCGCCGCGGGCCCTACGCCGGGGCCGTGGGTTATTTCGGCCAGGACGGCGACATGGACATGTGCATCACCATCAGGACTCTGCTGATGCAGGGCAAAAAGTTCAGCGTGCAGGCCGGCGCCGGCATCGTCGCCGATTCGGATCCTGCCCGCGAATACCAGGAATCACTGGACAAGATCCGGGCCCTGACCCGGGCGGTCCGCATCGCCGAGGAAGGCCGATAATCATGCACCTGCTCATCGACAATTACGACTCGTTCACGTACAACATCGTGCAAGCCCTCGGGGAACTGGGCGCCGAGGTGCACGTGGTGCGCAACGATCAGATTTCCGTCGCCGAGGCGGTCGCTTTAAAACCGCAAAGCCTGGTCATCTCTCCCGGTCCCGGCACGCCCGACGACGCGGGCATCAGCATGGACCTGATCAAGGCCCTGGCCGGACAGGTGCCCATCCTGGGTGTTTGCCTCGGGCACCAGAGCATCGTGCAGGCCTTTGGCGGCACCATCATCAGGGCCGAGCGCGTGATGCACGGCAAGACCAGCGGTGTGTATCACGACGGTTCCTCAATTTACGGCGGACTGTCCAATCCCTTCCAGGCCACGCGGTATCATTCGCTGATGGCCCAGGAGAGCGCGCTGCCCGAAGTGCTCAAGGTTTCCAGCTACACCAGTGGCGGGGAAATCATGGGCGTGCGACACCGGGAGTTTCCCATCGAGGGCGTGCAGTTTCATCCCGAATCGATTCTGACCCCGGAGGGTTCGACCCTGTTGGGCAACTTCCTGAACCTGGCCGGACCGAAAGGGGCCAGTCATGCCGTCGGGCGGTAAAACAAGCCTGCAATTGTTGAACGAACTGGTGGCCGGGCAGGATCTGACCCGCGATCAGGCGCGCGACCTGATGACCGAGGTCATGTCCGGCAACGTGCCTACCGCCCGACTGGCCGGATTGCTGATCGCCTTGCGGACCAAGGGCGAAACCGTAGATGAAATCACGGGCCTGGCCGAGGCCATGCGCGAAAACGCGGTCACCGTTGCGCCCCGGCGCACCGATCTGGTCGACACCTGCGGCACCGGCGGCGACGGCAGCGGCACTTTCAACATTTCCACAGCTACGGCCATCGTCGCAGCGGCCATGGGCTGCGGCGTGGCCAAACATGGCAACCGGGCGGTGTCTTCGGCCTGTGGCAGCGCTGATGTGCTCGAAGCGATGGGCGTGGACCTCAGCCTGGACGCGGTGCAGGTCGCGGCGCTGGTCGACGAGATCGGGTTGGGCTTCCTGTTTGCTCCGGGCCTGCACCCGGCCATGAAACACGCCATGCCGGCGCGCCGCGAACTGGGCGTGCGCACGGTGTTCAATATTTTGGGGCCCTTGACCAATCCCGCCGGAGCCCGGCGGCAGTTGCTGGGCGTCTTTGACCCGGCGCTTTGCCAGACGCTGGCCGAGGTCCTCGGTGCCCTCGGTTCGGAAAAAGCCTTCGTCGTGCACGGCGACGGTGGGCTGGATGAAGTCTCGTTGTACGGCCGTACCCAGGTGGCGGCCCTGGACCAGGGTGTGGTGCGCACTTTTGTTTTCCATCCCCGCGACGTCGGCCTCGATGAGTGCCGTCCGGAAGATTTGCGGGGCGGATCAACCGCGGTCAACGCCGGGATCATCGCCGACCTGCTGGGCGGCCAGCCCGGACCGAAAGCCGATGTGGTGCTTCTCAATGCCGCTTTTGTGGCTGTCCTGGCTGATCTGGTGCCCGACTTTGCCGCCGGCGTGGATTTGGCCCGCGCAAAATTGAACGATGGTTCGGCCCTGCAAATTTTCACCCAACTGAAGAACCTTTCGGCAAGTTTGGCTGGAGGTCAGGCATGAGTTTCCTGCAAAAGATTCTGCCGGCGAAACAGGCTGAAGTCCGTACCCTCAGGGCAGTTCTCGCCCAGGCGAAACCGATCCGCACTTCAGAGGTGCGGGATTTCGCCACTGCCCTGAAAGGGGGGGACCGCCTCATCGCCGAGATCAAGCGCAAGTCCCCCAGCCATCCGGAATTTCACCAACTGGCGAGCCCGGCGACCTTGGCGCGGGCCTACCTGCGCAATGGGGCTGCGGCCCTTTCGATTGTCACGGACGCCACTCATTTTGGCACTTCGTTGGCTGATGTGGCGGCCGTAAAGGCGGCCGTACCGCTGCCCGTGCTGGTGAAGGATTTTGTCATCGACGAAGTGCAGTTGCTGGCCGCCTGGGCCGCCGGCGCCGATGCCGTGCTGCTGATTGTGCGCATGCTCGACGGTGACCGCCTTGGGGAACTGCTGAAGTACGCCCACAGTCTGAGGCTGCACGTTCTGGTGGAGTGCCATGACCAGGCGGATATCGATCTGGCCATCAAAGCCGAGGCCCGGTTGATCGGCGTGAACAACCGCAACCTGGCCACGCTGACGACCGACCTGAGCCACGGGGCGGCGATGATGCCCGGGGTGCCCAGGCAGGCCACTAGAATTAGCGAAAGCGGGCTGTATCGGCGTGCGGACATTTTGCGTCTGGCCGCGGTCGGCGCCGACGCCTTCCTGGTGGGACACGCCCTGTTGCAGAGCCGGGATCCGGGCCGCAAGGTGGCCGAACTGAGCGGACGCGAAGCCGAAGACGGCCGGCGGGTCAAAACCTGCGGCATCACCAACGTGGCCGATGCGGTGATGGCCCACGGGGCGGGCAGCCACATCCTGGGCCTGATCCTGGCGGACAGCCCACGACAGGTGGCCGCCGAGCAGGTCCTGAAGATTCGCGCGGCGGTGCCGAACGCCCGTTTGTGCGGTGTGTTTGTTGACGAACAATTGGACGAGGTGGCCAACCTGGCCCATCGGTACGATTTGGACCTGATCCAATTGCACGGCCACGAGAGCCCCGAGTATTGCCAACAACTGGCCGAAGCGAGTGGCCTGCCGCTGATCAAGGCTTTGCCAGCCGACGAGGCCACCTGTGAACTGGCGGCGAGTTACGATGCGGCGGCCTATTTTCTGGTTGATCTGCCCAAAGGGGCCGACAAGCGCGCACTGACACCCGCTGATTGCCGGACTGCGGCCAATGCCCTGACCGCTGCCGGCCATGAAGTCTTTCTTGCCGGTGGACTGAACCCCCAAAACATCGCGGCCGCGTGCGCGGCGGCAACGACCTACGCCGTGGACACCGCCAGCGGCATCGAAAATTCGCCCGGCCACAAGGACGCCGAACTGACCCGATCATTCATCACGGAGGCAATCCGGTGAGTACCGATTCGATTTTTCCGGCGGCAGGCAAGGGGCGCTTCGGCCCCTACGGCGGCCAGTTTGTGCCCGAGACGCTGATGCCCTGCCTGCTGGAACTGGAGCAGACGTGGGACGCGGCACGCCTCGACCCCACTTTCAACGCCGAACTGGCCGAATTGCTGGCCGACTATTCTGGCCGCCCCACGCCGCTGTATCGGGCCCGGCGCCTGGAAAAAAGTTGTGGCGATCAGGCCCGCATTTATCTCAAGCGCGAAGACCTGAACCACACCGGGGCCCACAAGATCAACAATTGCCTCGGCCAGATCCTGCTGGCCCAGCGCATGGGCAAGACCCGCATCGTGGCCGAGACCGGCGCCGGCCAACACGGCGTGGCCACCGCCACAGTGTGCGCCCTGGTGGGCCTGGAGTGCACCGTCTACATGGGCGAAGTGGACATGCAACGGCAGGCACCCAACGTGCGGCGCATGAACCTGATGGGCGCCAAGGTGATTTGCGTGACTGCCGGAGCGCGCACCCTGAAGGACGCTTCGAGCGAAGCGATCCGTGACTGGGTGACCAACGTGGCAACCACGCACTACATCATCGGTTCGGTGGTCGGGCCGCACCCCTACCCCGCCATGGTGCGCGACTTCCAGGCCGTGATCGGCACCGAAGCGCGGCAACAGATACTGGTCAAGGAAGACCGCCTGCCCGACGCCGTGATCGCCTGTGTGGGCGGGGGCAGCAACGCCATCGGCATCTTTTCGGGATTTGTGAGCGACAGCGACGTGGCCCTGTTCGGCGTCGAGGCCGGTGGGTCGGACGCCGGCAATTCGGCGGCCCTGAGTCTCGGCGAACCCGGCGTGCTGCATGGGTCGTTCAGCTACCTGTTGCAAACCGAAGACGGGCAGGTCATCCCGGCCCATTCGGTGGCCGCGGGCCTGGACTACCCGGGGGTGGGCCCGGAACACAGCCACCTGAAGGACACCGGCCGGGTCAGTTACGGCAGCGTGAGCGACAGCGAAGCACTGGCGGCCTTTGACGACCTGTCGCGCCTTGAGGGCATCATCCCGGCCCTGGAAACCAGCCACGCCCTCGCCTACTGCCGCAACTTGCTGGGCGATGCCAAAGCCGTGGCCCGCCTGCGCGACAGGTCGTCAAAGGCCGCCGCCGGTGACAAACCACCCGTCGTGATCATCAACCTTTCTGGTCGCGGCGATAAGGACATGGCCAATGCCGGAGGTCAGCACTGATGAACGCACCTCTGACTGGCCGCCTGACCCAACTGACCCGGAACCTGCAGGCCGAAGGGATCAAGCCGCTGGTGCCTTTCCTGACGGCCGGCTATCCCGACGAAGAAACCTTCAACGGGATTCTGGCTGCCGCCGCAGCCGCCGGTTGCCCACTGGTGGAAATCGGCATCCCCTTCAGCGACCCGGTGGCCGATGGCCCCGTGATCCAGGCCTCGTCCCAGCAGGTGTTGGAGCAGGGCATGACCCTGGCGCGCACCCTGGAACTGGCCGCCACCGTTGAACGTGAGCACGGCCTGGCCGTGGTGCTGATGGGCTACCTGAATCCCGTCCTGAAAATGGGGCCGGCGCGGTTTTCCCAGGCCTGTGGCAAGGCCCGCGTCGCCGGGGTGATCATTCCCGATCTGCCCCCCGAAGAAGCGGCCGGCATGCGGGCGTTGCTGGCCGAACACGGCACCGACCTGGTTGACCTGGTGGCCCCCACCACGGCGCCGGACCGCCTGGCCCAAAACGCCCCCGCGGCCTCCGGTTTCCTCTATCTCGTTTCGACCACCGGCGTGACCGGCGCCAGCACCGCCACCGCAGACACCCTGCCGGCCTACGTGCAGCGGGTGCGTGACGTGACCGACCTGCCACTCTACGTGGGCTTTGGCATTTCCACCCCCGAACAGGCCGCCCGCGTGGCTACCGTGGCTGACGGCGTCATTGTCGGCAGCGCCCTGATCAAACTCATATCCCAAGCCGGCGACAATGCTGTTGCCGCGGCGGGCACTTACCTGGACCAGATGGTCCAAGCCGTGAAAGGTTCCTCCTGATGATCATCGTCATGAACGAAAACGCGACCGTGGCCCAGCTCGGACAGGTCATCAAATTGCTCGAAGATCGTGGCCTCAACCCACGGCCGAACCACGGGTCCCAGAGGACTGTTATCGGTATCATGAAAGCCGGCGACGAAGATCTCACCGGCATCGCCGAGATGGCGGGCGTCGATGAAGTCGCCCCGCTCAACAGCAGTTTCAAAATGGTCAGCAAGGACTTCCGCTCCGAGCCCACCGTGGTCAACGTTGGCGGCGTCGAGATCGGCGGCCAGGAGTTCGTGGTCATGGCTGGGCCCTGTGGTGTGGAGTCCACCGAGCAGTTGATGTCAACCGCGCGACAGGTCAAGGCCAGCGGCGGCCGGATTTTGCGGGGCGGAGCCTACAAGCCCCGCACCTCTCCCTACAGCTTTCAGGGCATGCGGGAAGAGGGCCTGAAAATCCTGGCCCAGGCCCGCGAGGAAACCGGCCTGCCCATTGTCACGGAGATCATCTCGCCCGAGTTGGTGCCTCTGGTGGCCCGCTATGCGGACATCATGCAGATCGGTGCCCGCAACATGCAGAACTACGCCCTGCTCGAAGCGGTGGGTCGCGAACGCAAACCGGTCCTGCTCAAGCGCGGCCTGATGTCGACCATCGAAGAGATGTTGCTGGCGGCGGAATACCTGATGTCTGGCGGCAACACCCAGGTCATGTTGTGCGAGCGCGGCATCCGCACCTTCGAGAAGGCGACCCGCAATACCCTCGATTTGTCGGCCGTTTCGGTGATCAAGCAGCTCAGCCACCTGCCGGTGATCGTCGACCCCAGCCACGCCGTGGGGCACGTGGCCTACGTGGCGGACATGTGCCGGGCGTCGGTGGCCGCCGGTGCCGACGGCATCATCATCGAAACCCATCCGAATCCGGCCGTCGCCCTTTCGGATGGGCAGCAGAGCCTGACGTTTGAGGCCTTCGACGAATTGATGACCAGCCTGCGGCCCATTGCCCAGGCGGTCGGTCGGCCCATGATCGATCCGGTGAAAGTGTAGGCGGGAATATTCAGGAACAGCGGCCACCCTGACTGCCACGCCTGAACAAGGGTGGCCGCTGTGCACACACGGCCCGAATCCTCCCAGCCCCGGGTCGTGTGCCCGGGACAAGCAAAGCGGGGGCCTGAAACCCCGTCTCAAATAGAAACGACATGGCTCAGGTGCCATGTCGTTTCACTTCTTGAAGTTATTCTCCCGATTTTTTCATCGGGGCCTCATCCGAACCTTCAGAGTGTCCCACCAGTGTCCCATCCGGACACTTCAGCGGTGGGATGTCCCATTCGATCCGGCCTCAAACCCGGGCCAAGGTCCGGCGTTGCCGCCCCACCACTTCGTCGGCCGGATCTTCCAGGTCCGCTTCCTTGGACTTGAGGAACAGGCTGACGATGTCCGGATCGTAGCGATCGCCGAGATTGTCCCGCAGCACCTGCTCCACCATTTCGCGGGTCATCGGTTTGCGGCCTCCGGTGCCCTGGATCATCGCCACGTAGTTCTCGACCACCGTGACCACGCGAGCGGCCAGGGGAATCTTGCGGCCCTGCAGGCCCAGCGGGAAACCTTCGCCGTTGAACCGCTCATGATGGCAGCGCACAACGTCGATTATGGTCTGGGGCAGGCTCAGGCCCGCCAGCAATTTGACACCCTCGGTGGGGTGCTGCCGGTAGACCGGCCACTGGGTCGGGTCCATGTGTTCGGGGCTGCCCATCAGGGCGTCCTCCTGGGCGATCAGGCCCACGTCGCGCAACAGGCAACCATAGATCAGGTTGCGTTCCTGCTCGGGCGGGAAGCCCATCACATTGGCCAAGCGGTGCAGTTCGTCGCACATCGCCTGGGTCAACTGGTCCGAACCGTGGCAGCGTTGCTCGCGCTGGGCGATCAACATGCGCACCAGATTCATATTCACATCGGCGTTGTCGTGAGTGTCGTCGAAGCGGCTGAGCAGGCGAGCGGTTTCCGCGAAGACATTCTCCAGAACTTCCCGCGGCTCCTCGGCCTGGAAATTGTTCTCCATGGAGATGAACACGGTGCCCAGAAATTCCTGGTCCCACTTCAGGCCGACAATCCATTCGGATCCCGTCTGGGTCAGGGCCAGTTTGATTTCCTTGAAGAAGGTGGGCAGATAGGCCACCTCGACCGGGCGTTCCATGCTGCGGAAAAAATGCTGCAGCTTCTTTTCGCCCAGATTGGTGCCGCGCCACTGATCGCTGTCGCCGGAGATGATCTGGGCCCGGTGCATGCGCGGGGCCAGATAGGCCAAATTGCGCAGCGGCAGGACCTTGCCCACGTGCCGGGCAAAGAGACGCCAGAAATGCGGGCGATCTTCGGCCTCGGGCAGGTTCAGGGCCAGTTCGAGCAGGGTCTCGGCCAGCGAATCATCGCTGTTGACGACCAGGCTGGGAGTCAGGTTGTTCTCGGCCACCGATGGCGAACTCGGATTCAGCCCCCCACTCATATCTGCGGTGCGGCGCGCCTCTTCGGAAGCGTCGTCGGCGCGGCCCTGGTTTTCCACCAGAACCCGCATCAGCAGTTCGAGGGCAAAATGTTCGGCCACGGAATATTCGTTGTCCTGGTCATCGCGATTGAGGAACAGGATGGCGGACAGGCTCTCGTCCCGCATGATGGGCAGGATGATATCCGGTGTTGTTTCTTCCAGGAGACTGCTTTCGCGGTCGCTCAGACCCTGCATATGGACGTCAAGCATGGTCATCGGCGCGCCGATGTCGACCACCTGGCTGGCAAAATCCCCATCCACATCCAGGGCCCACTCGTTGTTGGCATCGAGCAGGACTCCATCCTGGACCGTCAGCAGCAGCGAGTCGTCGGCCAGGCCATGGCTGAACAACAGATTGCCCAGGGCCTTGGCGAATTCTTCATGGCCCTCATATTCGGACCAGTTGCCCAGGGCCGCTACGGCCTCGGGCAACGAAGTGTACTTGTGCCTCTTGCGGCGACTGCCGGAAACGGAGCCAGGAGCATTTTCCCCACCCTCGTCTTCATCCTCGTCTTCGCTGGGACCGTTGAATTCTTCGAGAACGTCATTCATGGCCTCTGAGCCTTCATCGGCAGCGGCCTCGGGCACAGGTTCGGCGGCCTCGGGCGCCGGTCCGGCGGCCTCCGGCTCAGGTCCAGTGGCCTCGGCCGGCTCAGTCGTCGCGGCGGCCTCGGGTTCGTCGCCCAACAGGTCATCCCCGTCCGGCACGAACTCCTCGGAATCGTCCATGAAACCGATGGCGCCGATTTCAGAGTCGGATTCGGCGGCGTCTGCCACCTCTGCGGCGGCCTCCACTTCGGACGCCACTTCCTCGTCGTGGGCAGCATCGGCCGTCGCGGTAGCGAGGGCCTCAAAATCGTAGCTTTTGGCGTGGAAATAATTGTCCGCGTCTTTGACCGAATGGAAAAAGCGCAGGGGCAACCCCTCAAACTTCGGGGCCAGGAACTGACGCACCGTTTCACCGGCACCGGCCACGACGGCCTCGCCGCCCTGGGCCTGCAGATCCTTTTGGAAATTGGCCAGAATTTTGGCCCCGCCACCGCCGATGGAGCTGAGTTCGGACAGGTCCAACACCAGCTTCACCTTGCCGTTGGCCAGACATTTTTCGACCAGCTCCAGCAGGTTCTGTTTGTCCGACCGGCCAACCGCGCCATTGAGACGCACGCCGAACAGGTCCGGACTGTTCAGCTCGATGGATTCAAATCTTGTTGCCATGGATCAAGCCTTGCTCAAAACCAGGACGGCGCAAAACCGTCCTGGCTGAGATTTCAAATTGGTGCTCGCCTTGCGGGCACTGGCCTCACACCAGAGCCTCAGCCAACCAGTTGTCCAGGACGGTCCGCAGGAATCTCCATTCGCTGCCCACCTTCTTGGCCGGGATCTTGCCATCCTTGGCCAAACGGCAAACCGTCTTTACGTGCATCTTCAGGTATTCCGCCGCTTCCATGGACGTCATGACCTGTCCAAATTGATCTTCTCCCCCGATATAGATCTTGGACGATTCTCTGAAGTCAGGCATTTGGGGGTGCTCCTCTCAGGTGCTGTTGCGATGCGTGCCACATCACGATTCGCTGGGGCAAAAGCAACTCCCGTGCCTCAGTCACTTCATCCATTCAATTCGGCAATTCCTGCCGATATTTTAGGTTTATTGGAAATAATGGGGAATCATGGGGAAGCGGGCGCCTCCCTTTTCCGGTGCAGGATACATGAAGAATCGGCGAGGCATTGCAATCCGCAATCGGCCCGCAAGGGGCATCAAGCCAGGGCAGCGGCCAAATCAGCGGGGCGGAAAGGGTCGGCCCAGGTGCCTTGGGCCCCGAGGTGTTTTGCCCGATCCCGCAGCTTCTGTGGAGTGCCGCCGGCCGCGGCCACCAAGACCAAATGAGGGCGCTCGGACTCTCTGAGCGCCTCGAGGCGCGCCCGTACCGTCACCAGATGCAGCGACGGTTCCAGATTGTCGCAGAGTAGGATTTCCGGTGGCAGGGGATCACCGACGCGGGCCATCAGGCCACCCGGATCGCCACTGGTTTCGACCAGGCATCCGGCCTCGCGCAGACGCTCACCCAGTTGGGCCTGCCGGAAGGGGCTGTCCAGCAGCAGCATCACGCGCCGACCGTTGAGATCTTCGCTGGCCGGCCGCTGCCCGGCCACGCCATACAGCGAATCGCCAAATTCCCGCAACAGGGCCCAGCGATGTTGAAGGGCCAGCTCCTGCGAAGGGCTGAGATCCTTGTCGGCGTAGCGCCGGCTCCAGGCCAGCAGGCGGTCCTCCACCTCATCGAGGCCTTGCAGCACCGTACCGGCGTTGATAAACGCCGCGAGCAGCGTCTCCCACCGCATATCGCGGCACAACAGGGCCGGTTCTTCACCGGCATCCAGGCGGTCAAAAGCCTCGGTCAGGAATTCGGCCAGATGCCCCAGGGGATTCAACAAATAGGCGGGCAACAGGTTGGGTGTTTCGTCCAGGCCGGTCAGCAACTCGCCCAACACCAGGCCCAGGCGCTGCAACGAGGCCTGCTCGGCACCACGACAGGCATCCGGATCAGACAGCAACATGGCAGCCACCTGCAGCCGTTTGACCACGCTGTGGGAAGGCCCGGCGGCAGACCCCAGGGAAGGGTCCAATCCATTGGCACGCAAATGGCGAAGCTGATGGTTCAGCTTCGCCAGATGGCCGGCCAGCAGGCCAGGGAAAGATGCGGGCAATTGGCTGTGGTTCATATCCGCTTCCCGGTCAATGCGACCGGAGCGGCAATAACCTCCCGTATCGCGTATCAGTTCAGGGGCACGGCCCCGAACGTATTGAGATCGATGACTTCTTCGTCGGGCTCGCTGGCCGGAACATCACCCTGCGGGCTGTCCAGGCGCACGGCACCAAAGGCGGCCAGATCATGGACCTGCTCATCCTCCGCCTCGATGACTGGCGCAGCGTCAAAATCCGACAGTTCGTAGACGCCGTCGTCCTCGTTGGTGAGCGATTCGTCGTCTGCGGCAGCCGGCATGGCCCCGAAGTCGTCCAGATCGTACACCTTTTCTTCATCCACGGGAAGCTGGGGTTCGTCGGATTTTTCCGGCTCCTGCTCGACCTCATCCTGCTTCACGCCGAAGGAGGTGTCCAGCTCCAGCGATGGCAGCACGTCGCGATCGAGGCCCGATCCGAAGATGTCGCCCGCCGGTTCGCCCACCGAACTGGTGAAACTGGGATCGCCCGGCGCCTCAACCGCATGGGGCGGCGGTGTCACCGCAAACGGATCCACGTCGGCCGGCTGGTGGATACTGCCTTCGTTGTGGGTGTCCTCGTCGTTGGCAAAGGGAGTCCGATCCTCGATGGACAGCACACCGGCGGGCGGGTTGTCCGCATCGCCACTGCTGAGGTCGTCGGGATCATATTCTGCGCCCGAGATCTGGCTGAAGTCCGTGCCCAGATTTGTCAGGCGCGCAGCCTGCGGCGCATGGCTCTCCACCATGTCGGTCAAATTCTGGGCCAACTGGGCTGCCGCCGGACCAAACTGACGCGCTTGATCCTCGTACTGGCTCAGTCCTGCCGACTGCGCCTGGGTTTCCAGGTCGGCCAGTTTGGTGTTGAGCTCGGCCAGATCGTCAACCCACAGTTGGGAGGGGCCTTCGTCGGAGCTGATGCGTCCGGAGACTTTCCGGAAATCGGTGGTCAGGTCTTCCAGGGACTGGGACATGGGCCCCAGACGTTCGCCGCGGGGCCCCAGACGGGCCACTTCCATGGCAATCTGGAAGGCCAATTTGCTGCCCTGGTCCACCAGTGCAACCAGCTCGCTGGCCGCATCGGGAGCCTCGGCTCCGGCGGTGCGCAGGCGATCCAACTCGGACCGGACCTCGGCAAAGGCCGCGGTCAGTTCCGGATCATCCGAGCCCTGGCCCAGTTCGGTGGCAAATTCGTTGAAGCGGGTGGCTAGGCGGTCCAGTGACACACCTTGCAGCCCCAGATTCTGGGCCGAGGCGTGGTGCCAGCAACGGGCATCCTGCAGCACACTGATGATCTCGGTGCTGGCGTCCTGGTCCTTGTGGTGCAATTCGTCAATCTCGCGGGCGGAAGCCACACGCTCGTCGAAGTAGCGCACCATCTGGTCAGACAACGCACCGACCGCGTGGCTGTCGAAGCGGCCGTCCAGATCGTCGCGGGAATTGTCCGCAAGGGCTTTTTCCAGGCGATGCAGCTCGCCTTCAAGGCCCGTAAAGTGTTTATAACGAGCGGACTGCAGGCGCCATGCACCGAGAGTCTCGGACGCGAAGGCCCACGCTGCGCGCGAGGATTTGAAGGCCGGATCCTGCCACGCGCTCTCGTCTTCGAGACGCAGGTTGGTGATCCGGTCAAGCATGTCCTCGGCCTTGCGGGTGCGATCGGACGCGCCACGCGAAGCCCGGCCAATGGCCCAACTGCCCAGGATGGTCAGCAGGACGATCCCCACACAAACCAACGCCAGGATATTCAGCGGGTTGTTCTGCAGATGGAGGTAGTTCTCCCAGGTCAGCAAGACCTCGGGCTGCCAAAGCGAAGCTGGATTGATACCAAAGGCCATCAGGCTGGCACTGCCAACACCCGCGGCGGCCACGAGGGTCGAAAGCGAAAACAACAGACCCATCTCACCGCTGGAAATGCCACGTCCACGATCACTGCTGGGTGCAGCCGGCACAATTTCCTCGGCATCCTGGGGGTCCGACTCGACGGCGGCCTCGGATACCGACTCTTCGGTGGCCAACAATTCATCGGCATCGGTCACCGGTGCATCGCCATCAGCCTCGTCGTATTCGGGGTCATCGAAGTCGTTTCTGTCGTCAAAATCGGCGAATCCCTCAATGGGTTCGTCGGCAAGGGACTCGAAGTCGGTATCGTCGCTCCAGTCAAAACGATCTTTCTCGCTCATTCCCGGATCCTTTCAGGATGTCGCTTTCTGTCATTTTTCCGGCCGGGACCGCGCAGGGTCCGGGCATAGACCCCCTTGTCTTCGGCGCGGAAACCGGAAACAAAAGGCAAATTTGTCGGTGAGTAGGATTTGCCCCACGGCTCCCTGGCCAATAAATATCCGGCGGCGACTGTTCAGTCTCCAAAAAACCAAAAATCAAATTTTCAAAGTGTTGTAGACAAACAGGTTATGGAAAAGACACGGCCTCATTCCCGGCATGATCCCTGCAATTCCCAGCTCCAACCAAGGAGCCCCGAATCATGAGCCGCAGTCTGTGCCCCACCGCCACCCCCCGTTTTTGCGCGCTTTTCGAAGGGGGCAAGCCCGCCCAGCCCTTGGGTTTCTTCCTGATGGAGAGCCTGCTGACGGCGCGGGCCGGGTCCATGTTTCCGACCAATGGCGCCGGGCCGGACGAAGATGCGAATGTCTATTTGACCCACCTGTTGAGCCGCTTTCTGCGGGGCGATCATGACCCCACGGTGCAATTCGGCAGTGGGGCCCTGTTTTCTCCACCCCCCAAAACCGCCTCGGCCTGGCAGCGGGCCGAACACTACCGGCTCAACGCCGATCACCGCCTGCTGCATCTGGGCTTGTTTGGCCGGGGAGATGGACTGCGGCGGCGCCAGAAACTTCACGGCCTGTCAGCGGACGAGACCCACGCCCGGGATCTGGCGGCCGGGCGGGCCTGCTATGAAGCGGCAGCCGATGCTTTGCACGGTCGGCGCGGCAACAACCGGGCGCTGGTGGCGGTGCTGGAAAAACTGGCCCGGGATTTTGAGGACTATGTGCACGTGCTCGGCGCGCTGGCTACGCGGCAACTGGGCTTTGGGGCCCGGATAACGGACAACGACCTGACGCGCCTGCTGCCGCCCGATACGACGGCGGCCTCCCGGGCGGTCGACAACCTGCTGACCGCCCCGCCCCCGCCGGCGGCCCTCGATGCCCTGCTGGATTTGTGGCTGGCCCATGGCAAAAACCCCGCGCCCGCAACCGCGGCCCGTATCAGGGACATGGCTGACAGACTCGGGGTTGAGCTCCAACTCGACTAGAGATCCAGTCGACTAGATTTTCAAGCGGTTCAGCCGTCGCAGAAATTCACGATATCCTTGAACAGACCGCCCTCGCCGTGGGCGGCCAAAATCGCATGGCCACCACTGGGGAAAATCTGGAACCGCGACGCCTTGTGCTTGGACCTGCGCTGCAGAAAGCGCAGGCTCAACGGAGAGGCGCGATCGTCGTCTTCGCACTGGGCCGCATAAACCGGCACCCGCAGCTTGCCGACCTGGCTGCGGGCCTTTTCCATGCCCTCCATCAGGTCGGCATTCCAACCCACCATCTGGTGCACGAATTTCAGGTGATGCAGCTTGAACCGCACCAACATGCGCTGCAGGAGCGAAGCCTTCGGCATGATCGCCGGCGACAACAGCACCAGCGAAGAAACACTTTCGGTGCCGGACAAATGCAAAGCCAACGTCGCGCCGAAGCCCATGCCCACCACGTGGACCCGACCGGTGCCCCGACTCAACAACTGGAAACACTGCCGCGCCTGATGCAGGGCCGACTCCCAGCTGACCTCGCTGATCGTATGGCCGGGCGTGCCGTAATCCGGCAGTCGCAACACGTAAACGTTGTAGCCGCTGTCGAAGAGGAAATTCGCCAGCTCCCGCAAGTCACCAGGGCCCGTGCTCACGCCGTGGATCAGCAGGACCGAACCGCGGGCGTCTTCCTTGACCCGCAAAAAGCTGCGGTCCGGATCGGGAATGGCCCGTTCCTTTTCGAAGGAAGCCACCAGGCGTTGGTGGGTGCGCAAGGTCATCACGTGGCCGCGTGGGCTGTCGGGCTGAGCCTTGCGGGTGCGCGACAAATCCCAGGCCGACAAGGTCAGGTTCTGGGTGATCGGCGAAGGCTTGGAGGGCGCGGCGGGCTTGGCCGCCGGACGCGGATCCTGCCGCCGCGCATTTTCATTGCCACCAGGCGAGGTGCTGCGGGAAGAGGACCGGGAAGTATTTCGCCCCCGGTTGCTCTGGCTCGGACCTTGGGCCGAACGCGTATTGCGCCGCGGGCCCGAAGTGCGTCGCCGGCTCTGTCCACCACGTCGGCGCGCGCCGCCGCCCTGGGAGTTCTGTCCATCGGTAGTCAAATCGAGTCCTTTGGGTTTCCGCCCCTTCAATCAGGCGGATTCAGGAGCAATCAGCCGGGCCTTCCAGATCAGCCAGGCTGTTGCAGATAATGTCGGGCCAGTTTTCTTCCGCGAGACTACCCAGAATTTCGTGGTCGGGATGTTTTCCCGACAGGACAAAGGCTGTGGTCATGCCCAGCTGTCCCGCGGTGACCAGATCGTTCACCGGATCATCCGAGATAAATAGAGCCTCGGTGGGGGCCACGCCAATCCTTTTGATGGCTTCATTGTAGATCTTTTCCGAGGGTTTGCCTACCGTGATCACGGCGCCTGTGCCACCGACTGCCTCAAGGGCCGCTGCCCAGGCTCCCGGCCCCAGCCGGCGCTGGCCCTCGGCGTCGAGGAAAAACGGGTTGCGGTGCAGGCAAACCACATCAGCGCCCTGCTCCAGCACTGCGCCCAGGGCCTGGTCCAAATCGCCCACCGTCAACTCGGCATTGGCCCCCAGGACCACCGCTTCGCACGCCCCTCCGGTCACCAACTCGAAGCCCATTTCGGCCCAATAGCCGGCCAAACCAGCCGTACCGAGCCACATGATGCGCTGGCGGCCGCGCTCCTGCAGCCAGCGACGCCCCAGGTCCAGGGCGCCCACGAGGTGGTCTTCGGTCACGGGAAACCCGGCGGCGACCAGATCGCCGATTAGCTCTGCGGGGCGGTGGGTGGTGTTGTTGCTCACCAGGCAAAACGGGGTGCCGGCCTCGCGCAGGGCCGTCAACCAGGGCACTGCCCCGGCAATCGGTTCGTACCGCTTGTCCCGGACCAGGACACCTTCGATGTCGATGAGAAAGCCACGGCGAAGATCGGTTTTTTTCATCAGCGTTGCTCCGGTGGGGCCAGGGGCAGGCGGCCGGCGTCAGCCACCTCAACCATCAGGCGGTCAAATTCGGGGGCCAGGCGGCTCCAGCAGAACTGGTCCACGTCCTGGTCCAGGGAACAGACATGACCACAGCTGTCGCCGGTGATCAGGTCACTCAACAGGGCCGCCAGTTCTTCGGCCCCGGTGTAAAAATGGCGCGCCTTGCAACGGCTGCCATACAGCGAGGGGTAGACCTGGTCCCGCGGCAACACCGGATAGCAACCCGCATGCACGGCCTCGGCCACGGCAATCCCAAAATATTCCTGTTCGGCGCAACTGACGACGATGTCACCCCGCGCCAGCCACGCATCGTAGTCGGCCCGGGCATCCTGATGACCAAAGGCCACACAGCGCTCGCCGAGGCGGTCGCGCAAACCGGTGAAGGCGGTTTCCTGCCCCCGGGATTCGCCCAGCAGGGCCACTTCGAAATCCCGGCCCTGTTCCAGCAGGCGGTCCACCGCAGCGCAAAACAGGTCGGGGCGCTTGTCAAACTCCCAGCGGTGGTTCCAAATGATCAGGGGGCGTTTGCCGCGGGGCCACCCCGGGCCGGTATCGGGCGCGCTGGCGCCGCCGCGATACTGGGCAAAGTGATCGTCTGGCAGCGGGTCGCGTTCGAGCCCCACCCCCAGGACTTCACAGCGGGGCCGCAGGCGTTCTGGCACTTGCCGGGGCACGGCCTCGGGCATGCGATTCAGGAAGGCCGGAATCGCCTCAAGATACAAGTCGCGATGATAGTGCGAATTGAAAACCACCCGATCAGCCGCCATGGTGCTGATGACGCTGGTGAAGCCGAAATGAAAATCGAATTCCTCTTCGGGACTGAGCGGATAGGTCAGCTGGTTCTCGTGCATATAGAGCAGGATGGGCACGCGGTCGAGGGGCGGCGCGAGCAGGCCCCGCAGGTCGGCCACATTCACGAATCCGGTCAGAAAAATCAGATCAACCGGCTGGTTGGGCTGGGCGTTGAGCCGGTCGGCGTACCAGGCGGAGGCGCCGCGCATGCGCCATTTCCAGAACCGTCCCGGCAATGTCATACTGTTCAGGCGGTGCCGGGAGCGGGCAGCCAGGCCATGGCGAAACGCCCGATGAGATCCCGCATCATAGGGCTCGAGAAAAATGACATCTTTTATATCCAATCCTGACAACCCTTTACAGATTTTGGCGACCTGTTAATCAGACCACAGTTCAAATCAAAAAAACCACCATATTGATCGCAATCCGCCATTCCTTTATAATTCATTCTGCGCCAAGTTCTAAGACAATTCGCTCGAGAGCTTTCCCTGGGCTCTTTGTGACACCCGTGGTTGGGACGGAAACTCGCCTTTCCTCTATGACCGCCACTCTATGACAAAGGCCACCTCGCCCGGTGACTTTGTCCGCATTCCGTTCATGGCCCGCGCCGTGTTCTGGAGAGGATACCCGACATGAAAAAGATCCTGTTCCCGGTTCTGATCGCGCTTCTTCTCGGAGCCGCCGCAGCAGGGGCCCAGCCCTACGAAAATTCGTCGGTCATCGGCCAAGTGCCCGACCGCGTGGTCATCACGGTCAAACCCGGCGTCAAGATGGCGCTTAATAAAGCGGCCGGCACGCCCCAGGTTGGCGTCGCGGCTCTTGATGCCCTGGCCCAGCGCTTCTCGGTGCACAACATGGAAGCCATGTATGCGGGCATGACGAATAATCTGGACAAGGCCAGCCAAAGCCACTTCGACCGGGTGTGGGCCGTCGATTTTCCAGCCCACCTGGATATCAAGGACGTCAAGGCGGCCTACGAGAGCCTGCCCGAAGTCGAAGAAGTGCGCCTGGTCGACATCTGCAAAATGTACGATGCGTACCTGCCGAATGATCCGGGTTTGGGCTCCGAGTGGTTCTTGCGCAACATGACCATGGGCGGCGGCGACGTGCGGGCCGTCGGTGCGTGGAGCGAATCCCTCGGTGATTCCAACGTGGTGATTTGTATCCTGGATTCCGGTCTGGACTGGCACCACCCTGACTTGGGCGGCACCCATCCCGACAAGGTCAACGGCGCGGTCTGGACCAACTGGACCGAATATTACGGTACGCCCGGCGTAGATGATGACAGCAATGGTAAAGTCGATGACATCCGCGGCTGGGATTTCGTGAACATTAGCGCCAGCCAGGGTTGGCCTGATGAAGACGTCACCACCCCCGACAATGACCCCATGGATTACGGCAGCCACGGCACCCAGTGCGGCGGCATGGCCGCGGCGATCACCAACAACGGCGTGGGTATTGCCGGCGTGGCCCCTGGTTGCAAGATCATGGGCGTGCGGGCCGGATATATGCCCAACGGCTCGAACCAGGGTGTCGTGCGCATGGATTTTGTTTCGGCGGGTATGCTCTACGCGGCCAACAATGGTGCCGATGTGATCAACTGCAGCTGGGGCTCGACCAGTTTTCTCAGCTTCGCTGTCAGCTCGGTCCAGAGCGCCGGTGTCCTGCTTGTGACTGCGGCCGGCAATGACGATACCGATAGCGACCCGGGCCTGGGTGTGCCTTCGTACCTGTCCACTTATCCCAATGTCATCTCCGTAGCAGCCACTGACCCCAGTGATGCCAAGGCCGGCTTCTCGAACTACGGCAGCTGGGTGGAAATTTCCGCCCCCGGCACCGCGATCTACACCACGACCTATGATTCGTCGACCGACTCCCATGTCTATTCCTCGGTGCAGGGCACGAGCTTTTCTTCGCCCATCACCTGTGGCGCGGCGGCCCTGATCATGTCGGCCAATCCGGGCATGACGCCCAACCAGGTGGCCAGTGCGCTGTACGCCAGCGCGGACAACATTGATGCGGTCAACCCTGCCTACGCGGGGCTGCTGGGTGCCGGACGGGTGAACCTGCTGAAGGCCCTGGGCGACAATGTGCACCGCTTCCCCCAGGAATTCCCGACCCTGTACGACGCGCTCAACAGTGCGGCCACCGGCGATACGATCGCGATTCCCGGCAGCGAAGTGCTGACCGGACCGGTCACGATACCTGGCAAGGGATTGAAGGTCTTTGGCGGTTACAGCGCCGACTTCTTGACGCGAGACGCGGTCGCCAACCGTTCGCAGATCAGCGGACCGGCCAACAACAGCGCCCTGAAATTTTCCGGGGCCGTGGACAATACCACCGAAATTGATGGTTTCCTGGTCACTGGCGGCGGTGGCGCCACCTTTGGCGGCATCCCCTACTCGGGTGAGTACGGCGGCGGCATCATGATGAACGGCACCTCGCCCACCCTGCGCAATATCGAGGTCACCGGCAATACTGTAGGCGACGACAGCCAACTGGGTGCCGGTGGCGGCGTGGCGCTGAACAATTCTTCGGCCGTGCTGGAAAACGTGTACATCCACGACAACACAGCGATCTACGGGGCTGGCCTGTTCGCCTTTGAGAGCACGCCCACCCTGATCGACTGCGTGATCGAAAACAACGCCAGTATCTTCACCAACCTGACCTACAGTCCGGTTGGCGGCGGCATCCACGCCCTGGACAGTGATCTGACCCTGGTTGACTGCACCATCAGCGGTCACCTCGAGCAGACCAACGGTGGCGGTATTTACCTGGCCGGTTCCAATGCGGTCTCGAGCCTGGACATGACCGGCGGCGCGATCAGCGGCAACTCGGCCAAGGACAACGGTGGTGGCCTGTACATCACCGGCGGTGCCCTGACTGCGCGGCGCGTGCTGATCGACGGCAATACCAAGACGGCCACCAGCTCCTTCATGCACGGCGGCGGCATCTACGCCACCGCAGCGGTGGTTCTGCTGGACAGCCTGACCTGCACCAACAACGAAGGTATGGTTGGCGGCGCCATGAACCTGGTCGGCAATACCAGCGCGACGGTTTCCAACAGCGTGCTGACCGACAACATTGGCCAGTTCTGGGGCGGCGGTCTGGCTTACGAGTCCAACGCGGCCGGAACCATCAGTGGCAATACCATCGCCGGCAACAGTGCCTCCACTGGCGGAGCAGGCCTCTATCTGGCCGGCTCGGCGCCGGTGATCAGCAACAACATATCGGCCTTCAACACCGGTGGCGCCACCTACGCCAACGGCATGGCCCTGCTCAGCGCTCCGGCCAGCCTGAGCTGCAACGATGTCTTCGGCAACGACGGCGCCGACTATTCCGGCCAGCCGGATCCCACCGGTTCCAACGGCAACATTTCCGTTGATCCGGCCTTCTGCAACGCCGGCACGGGTAGCTATGGCGTTGCCACCAACAGCCCCTGCGCAGTGGCCAACAGTGGCAGTTGCGGGCTGATCGGCGCCCTGGCCTCCGGTTGTGGCGAATCCGCGGTGCCCGACGAAAACGTAGGCGTGCCCATGGCCTTCCGAGTGGAGCAGAACTTCCCCAACCCGTTCAACCCCAAGACCACCATCCAGTTTGCCCTGCCCAGCGCGGGTCGCACGCGGGTCAATATTTTCGATGTGGCCGGTCGTCATGTGCGCACCCTGTTGGACGAGGATCTGGCCGCCAACACCCACCAGGTAAACTGGACGGGCGACGACGACAATGGCCGCACTGTCTCGGCGGGCGTCTACTTCTATATGGTGACCTCTGGCGAAAGCCGGTCAGTCGGCCGTATGGCGCTCATTAAGTAGCGTTTTCGGCATTCACATACAACGACGCCCCGGGATGTCCTCGCCGCTTTGCGGCTGCGGATTACCCGGGGCGTCGTTGTATGCGAATGCCGAAATCACCGGTTGGCCCCGAAGAGGGCCGTTCTCTCGCTGGCGCTTCGTCGCCGGGTTGGTTAGAATCGGGGGGTGAAAGATAGCAATGGCCAAACTGGAAGGAAGAGTTGTGGGAAGCGAACCGAGCAAAGAACTTGAGGCGTTTGAGAATCCGAATCCGGAGCGGGACTATGAGATAGAGTTCGATTGCCCGGAGTTCACCTGCTTGTGCCCGATGACGGGGCAGCCGGATTTTGCCAAATTCACGATCACTTATATTCCGCACAAGAAGTGCGTTGAGTTGAAGTCGCTGAAATTGTATCTGTGGTCGTACCGCGATGAGGGCGGGTTCCATGAAGCGGTGACCAACAAGATCCTCGATGATCTGGTGGCGGTGACTGAGCCGCGCATGATGGAGATTCGTGGGGAGTGGTTCGTGCGCGGAGGCATCACCACCTACGTGACGGCCAGCCACGTGGATCTGGACTGGGGCAGTGATTGACCCAGCACCTGTTGGGGATTGAAAAAGGGGCGGGCCATGGCCCGCCCCTTTTTATTTTCCCAATCAGGTGTCAGTACTCACCAGCGGCAAAAATCAAGTGTTTGCCAAATCCTTATCGATCCAGCCGATGACCCTCTTGATGGCCTGCAGGTAATTGATATTTTCCACGCCCTTGAGACCCGTCAATTCCAGGGTCTTCAAAATGTCTTCGAGTTCCGTGGATTCGGAATTGATGGTCATGACGCTGGCGCCATTGATCAGCACCTCAGCAACCTCGCAGATCGTATTGTTGACCATGTAGCCGAACCGAT
>RCNC010001175.1_pt1 | contig 21957 bp, 18 predicted proteins | sample 2041301 | NCBI WGS metagenome assembly RCNC01 (sample SAMN09708231, study PRJNA481090) | Marine sediment metagenome, whole genome shotgun sequencing project. | biome: marine sediment; feature: ocean; material: sediment; isolation source: Sewage treatment plant 13A marine sediment (STP13A) ...
CGGGCGCCGTCCTGCGTACGGCGTGGGTCAACGCCTGACTATTTCACCTTGTGCCCCAGGTAAGACTCACTGAAGCTCTCCAGCAGCTTCCGCATTTTTTCCACCACTTGCAGGTCGGTGGACTGCTTGGCCTTCATCGCCTGGATCACCAGCTTGTGCAGCAGGGTCAGCTGTTTCAGGTAGGCGGCCTGGGCCTTCTTGTCCTCGGGGTCGGCGGGCTTTATCCGCTGGGTCATGAAATACTGGGTGACGATCTCCTGGATCTCGTCCGCATGCTTCTCCTTGTTATCCACCCAGCGCACCAGCTGGTTGTGGTTTACACTTTCCGCGGCCGAAATCAACTCGATCTGCTTCATCGCCTTTTCGATGGTGGTGATGTGCTCGGCGATCATCCTCACCCGCATCTCGTCCCCGTATATGCCACAAGGAATTTCACAGTGGGCCTGGGCCACCGCACCGACGGCCAGGAAGAGAATCAGGCACGCTGCTCCGGACAAAATCGTCTTCTTCATCTTCTGAGGCTCCTTTCATGATTATTGATCTACAGTAGCACGAATCCTGCACCGCAATCACTCCCTCCGGCCATGGAAATTGGGGACGGTTACCTATTTCATTAGGACAATATTGTACGTACCTAATAGGTAACCGTCCCCAATTTCTTTTTCCTCAAGAGTAGTAGCGGCGATACATGGCCGCCGTGTCCGGCGAGCCAAAAAGGCGTTTGAGCAGATACCCCCCGGTGAGCCGAATGACGAGGAGTGCCTTGCCCGGGGTTCCCCGCCGCCAGCGCCGTGATGAAACGAGACTACGCTCCCAGAGAAAGACCGTGCGGCCGAGACACCCCAGTCGCAACCCCAGTTCCACGTCCTCCATCAGCGGGATGTCGGGCAGCTGCCCGCCTTCCACCACTGGCGCCCGACGAAAGAACTGCACCTGGTCGCCAAAACTGATGCCAACGGATGCCGCGCGAAGGTCGTTGACCGTCTCCAGCAGCCGGTATTTCAGGCCGCGGCCGTCAAAGGCCGAACCCAGAGCACCGCCGGAGATGTCGGGGTTGCGGGCCAGCAGGTCCAGCGCCCGGGTCAGGCTGCCCGGAGCTACCAGGGTGTCCGCGTGGACGATAGCTACAAGGTCCTCCCTCGCTGCCCGGCAGCCGGCGGCGATCTGGCCCCCGCGCCCTCCGCCCCGCTCCGGGGGCAGGTCGTGCACCAGCACCCGGGCGCCCATGGTTGCCGCTGTTTCCGCAGTGCCGTCTGTGGACCCGCCGTCCACCACGATCACTTCCCGCACCACCGGGTCGGCACACAGCGACTCGATGCAGGGGCCGATCCGCTCCGCCTCGTCGAGGGCAGGAACAACCACGCTCACCCCCGCCGGATCGGGCCAGCTCTCCCCGCCCCGGAACCGGCGCCAGCCCCGGGGCAGGCCGGCGAGCATCAGCAGCAGGGGCAGGGCCCAGACCGCGGCTGCCGCCCAGGACGGATAGCTCCACTCGCCACTGCTGTACTGGCGGCCCACGGCAACAAAGGTGAAAGCGGCGGTGCCGCTGAGCAGCACCCAGGCCGCCGAGGGCCGGATAACGAGGAGCGGCAGGACCCAGGCCAGGTACCAGAAGTGCACCGTGGGCGAAAGGAGGAGAAAAGCGCAGAGGACAAAGAGCCAGCCGTGAAGCGGATCGGGGCTGGCCGAACCCCGGCGCCGGGGATGGAAACGCCACCAACCGAAAGCCAGGGCCGCCAGCAGGAGCAGGCGGCAGATGGCGGAGGCCGGGGCAATGTCGCCGAGCATCCAGCGCATGATCCCGTGCACCGGGCCGTTGAAGGCGAACTCCCGGCCAAAAGCGACCAGGCTGCGGAACACCGCGGTGCCGTCAATGCCGAAGAAGACGGCCAGCGGTGCCAGCGCCGCCAGCGGCGCGATCCAGGCGTGACGGAGATTGTCGCGGCGAAGGAGAAAGGGCCAGCCGAGGATCGCCACGTATTTTACCTGGACGGCGAGGCCGGCCAGCAGGAACATCCAGGCCCAGCGCTTGCGGCGATAGAGCAGTATGGCCCCCAGCACCAGCAGGCCCTGGGCCGCGTCAATGTGTCCCTGCCCGGCAAAGCCGATGAGGACCACCGGGTTCAGCGCGTAGAGCAGGGCAAGCCTCTGGTTCAGTTGCCGGCGGTGGAGCAGCAGGAGCAGCAACGCCAGGGTGCCCAGGTCAAAAATGAAGACCACCACCAGCTTCACCGCCAGGGGCGAGTACCAGGTGGACGCCACCAGGGCCAGGCCGGCAAGGGTCAGAGGGGGGTAGATGGCGGTCATTTCCGGGTGGTTGATCCCGGCCCAGTAGGGGTCCCCCGGATCGCGAAGAGGGTCCGCTGCCGGATCGTTGGCCGAGACGGCCGCGTGGCTGTACGGGCTGAGCCCGGCGGCCAGGACCCGCCCTTCCCAGAGGTAGCGGTTGAGGTCGTCGGACGGCGGGTGGGGCAGAAGCAGCAACCGGCAGAGTAGGCCCACAGAAAAAATCAGCACGGCACCCCGTTTCCGGTCCAGACCCCGGGGGAAGAAGAGCAACAGGGTCAGACCGACGACCCAGATGGCGAGGAAACAGAGGATCATCCGGCCCGCCGGCACTTCTCCCCCGGGAACGGGGAGGGGCCGGAAAAGATCATAGCCGCCAAACCCGACATAGGCGCAGATACCGGCCAGGATCACCGTGGCGCCGGCGAAGAGGACAGCCTTCCCCCATGATCCGAATCCAACATTTTCGGGAGACTGCTTCATTCAGCCTCGGGCCGCTGCCACACTGCCGGCAGGCACCGGGGGAGGTGCAGGGGAGAACCGCTCCTCCAATCCGAAGTGCTGGGCCAGGGTCAGCAGGCCGATAAAGAGGAACCCGGCGGCATACATGGCGAGAAACGGCCCCACCAGGTATTTCCCCTGCATCAGGTAGACCGTGAGCGAGCCCGCGCAGTAAGCGCCGACCCCCAGTTCCACCAGGGCAGTCCAGGGCAGGCGGACACGGTAACGCTTCTTCTCCCGGTCGCCCTTCTTCGGAGTCCTGATGAACCCGCTCTTCCGGCCGATCAGCGCTTCCGCCACCGCTCTCGAGTTGGAGACAGCCAGCCCCACCCCCATTACTACCAGCGCGGGCAGGCAGAGCACCCGGCGGGGCCAGTCGCGGTACGCCGCCTGCTGGCTCACCAGGTAGAGCGAGCTGGGCGCCATCATGGCCAGGGTGAGCACAGCGGCGAGAAAGGTGAAGAGCACCGTGCCCAGGGTCACGTCCAGGGTCAGCAGCACCGGCAAAGCGAAGAGCGCCAGGGTCAGCATCAGCGGGTGGACGATGTAGTGGGTCATGTGCATGGTGGCCTGCAGTTTCTTGAAAAGCGGCTCACCGGACCGCCAGATCGCCGGCAGCAGCTTCATCGCCGTCTGAGTCGAACCCTTGGCCCAACGGAACTGCTGGGTCTTCAGCGCGGTCACCACCTCCGGAATCTCGGCCGGCACCACCAGGTCCGGCAGGTAGACCGCGCCCCAGCCGGCCATCTGCATGCGGTAGGAGAGGTCCATGTCCTCGGTCAGCGTGTCCCAGCTCCAGCCGCCGGCGGCCTCGATGCCCTGGCGCCGCCAGATCCCGGCCGTGCCGTTGAAGTTCATGAACAGGCCGTTCCAGGCCCGGGCCGACTGCTCCACCATGAAATGGCCGTCGATTCCCACCGACTGGGCCCGGGTGAGCAGTGAGCGGCGGGGATTGAGATGACCCCAGCGGGCCTGGACCAGCCCCAGCTTCGGATCGTCGAGGAAGAAGGGGACCGTGCGCAGCAGGAAGTCCGGCGGCGGGACAAAGTCCGCGTCGAAGATGGCGAGCAGGTCTCCGGCGGCCTGTCTGGTGCCCTCTTCAAGAGCGCCGGCTTTGTATCCTTCACGATTCTGCCGGCGGATCACCCGGATGCGGTGGCCCTTTTTACGCAGGCGGGCGGCGGTGATGTCCACCAGCCCCCGGGTCTCGTCGGTGGAATCGTCGAGCACCTGGATCTCGTGCCGGCCGTCCGGATACTCCATGGCACAGGCCGCCTCCATCACCCGCACCGCCACGTTGTATTCGTTGAACAGCGGGATCTGGGTGGTCACCGCCGGCAGGTCGTCCCTGGCGGTCAGGTCACCCTGACGCTTGCGCACATCCCGCCGCATCTCCTCCGCCTCGGAACGGCGCCGGCGGAAGAGGAAGATCAGCACGTAGCAGTTGAGTGCATAAAGCAGCAGGCCCCCGGCGGCACAGAAATAGACCACCGTCACCAGCCCGGCCAGCAGGTCGACCATCTCAATCCTTCCCGTTCAGATTCCAGTTGTAATCCAGATGCGAGATTTTCAGACGGCTGCCATGTTCCCGGATAAAGGCCGCCGTCTCCTGATCTGTGTATTTAACCACATAATCGCTCACCGGGGCAGTCCCCCCGGCGGTGAAGTCGTCCTCGAACCAGTTGAATATCTGGCTCAGCTCCAGACGGAAGGTCTTGCCCAGCAGCCCACCGCTCTGGCTGGTGCGCACATGTTTCTCCGACTGCAGGAACTTCCGCGCCGCGGCGTCCAGCTCGGCATCGATGTTTGCGGCGGTGTATGCCCGCGAGGACAGGTCGGGACAGCCGATGGAGGCGCAGACGATGGCGAAATGGATCCGCGGCTCCCGGAGCTCCCCCCGCAGTTTCTGGTGCTCCACCTCGTTGAGGCTCAGGGTTTCCCCGACCAGTAGCCACTCTTTGGTGTCCCAGGGCTTGTGGATGTCGCGGATGCTTTCGATCTCTCCCAGGTGGCGCAGGATCAGCCGGACCGTGCAGGCGTTGTAGGCGTTGATGTAGAAGGCCAGTTTCTCGTCGTGGGAAGCGGCGGCTAGATCCGCCGCAGCCAGGGTGGCGAGGTAGGCATCCAGCGCGGCCTCCTCCCCCTTCCACCCTCCGTAGTCCACCACACCGCCGGCAACATGGGCCTGGAGCTGGCGGTTGAACGGCCCGTGATCCACCGGCGCCGCCCCGGCCGCAGCGGACAGGCAGATTCCCAGAACGACGATCAGGACGGAAGGGATTATCCGCGCACGAGAATTCCTGTCATTCATTTTCTGCTCCTTCAGCGGATTGCCGCCTTCCAGTGATCCTTGGTGTAGTTGTCGGGAACTGCCGTGCGCGAAAGGTTGCGCCGGTCGGCGTCGCCCAGCTTGCCGAAGGCCAGCACGTCCATGGGACAGTAAGTGACACAGGCCGAACAGCGGACACACTCCACGTCGTTCATGGGGATCCCCTTGTTGGCAAAGCTCATCACGTCGATGCCCATGTGACAGACCTTGGTGCAGATGTTGCACGAGATGCACTTCTTCTTCTCCGCCAGGATCCGGTAGCGGCTGAAGCGGGTCATGATGTGCATCGTTGCGGCCAGGGGACAGCCGAAGCGGCACCAGAAGCGGCCGCTGAGGAAAAAATAGACCCCCAACCCGAGGGTGCCGGCAAAGACGATGTCGATCAGCAGCAGGTAGCCGCCCCAGACCGAGTCAGCCAATAGAGAACCGTGGGAAAAGACGATGCCTTTCTTCTCCAGAAAGTGCACCGCCGTGGCCAGCAGGGCGAAGAGAAGTATGGCCTGCCCCACGTTTTCCCAGCCCTTGGCCCGCGGCCCGTGGGGCGCCCGGGTGCGGTACTCGTCGCCCAGCGACTCGGCCATCCCGCCGCAGCTGCAGATCCAGCTGCAGTAAATCCCCTTGCCCCAGTGCCGGATCATCCAGAAGAGCAGGCCCAGCTGCACCAGGGGGAAGACGGTCCAGAAGGTGGTGGCCCCGAAGGCATTGATCGAGAGGGGCCAGAAGAGGATGAACCAGAAGCAGGTCCAGCGGCCGTCGGGGAAGACCTGGGTCATGAAGGCCGAGTCGGCAGGGAAGTGGTTGCCGATGAGGATGTCGAAAAGGTAGTGGTCGCCAATCTGCTGGAACGGGAGCAGGTAGAGAAAGAAAACCTGGATGAAGACCAGGGTGCTCATTTGAATAAGCACGTAGCGTGTTCGCTTGACCAACACCCGCCGAATCCCGAACAGGGCCATGGTTGTGCAATAGAGAAAGGAGTAGAACTGGGTGGGGGCGAGGGTCCAGCCCACCGAGTTGCCCATGGTGCTGCTGAGGTAGACCCAGAAGTAGGCCAGCGCGGCAGCGATGAAGTAGCCATACTTGATCACCGGCCAGGCGCCGCCGAAATATCGCCGGCCGCTGCGGAGCACGAAAAAAAGCGCCGCCGCGCCAAAGACAAGAAAGATCAGCGACCCGACCCAGCCGGCGAGAAAGCTCAGCGGGTTGAGCCAGGTTTCGTAACCCGAATGGCCATAGGCCGCGGCGGCCCGGAACGGTGCAGCCACCGACACGGCCACCAGCCCGAACAACCCCTCATCCCCGCTGAGCAGCCCGTTTCGCTGGGCAATGGCATACGGCGCCAATAAATAGGCCTTCAGCGATCCCCAGAACCCGCCGGCACCGGAAAGGATGTCGTAGGCGTTGCCCTTCTTGCCAAAGTAGAGCATGGTGAAGAAGCTGAGCATGGCGGTGAGAAAGACCCAGTACGAGCGGCCCTTCTCCCCCTCCATGCGGATTCCGCTGCGCTTGAAAAAATCGGTGGGCAGTTCGCGGCCGATCAAGGCAAACACGGCATCGTTGGCAACCCGCGCGTCTCCTGAGGTCTGGGCCAGCAGTACCTCGTCTCCGCTAACCTCCTTCACCGTGCTTCCCAGGCGGACATCGATGGCCCCGCCAGCAGCCAGCGCCTCGAAAGACCTGACGTTATCCTCCTTGGGTCTGGAGAAAGAGGCCCCGCGATAGGAGTGGGTCACCTCGGCGCCGGCGCCGGCCAGGGCGATGGAAGCCTCCAGCGCCGAGTCGCCGCCGCCAACCACAAGCACTTTGCTCCCGTTGAAGTCCGCCGGGTCGAAGAGCCGGTCGTAGACCTTGGGCAGATCGTCCCCGGCGGCGCCGAGCTTTCTGGAGTTTCCGCTCTTACCCAGGGCGAGCACCACCCTGAGAGTAGAGGTTGTTCCATCGCTCGTTTCAACACGAAGCAGAGCACCGTCGCGGTGGATCTGTTTCACCATCACCCCTTCGCTGATGGTGATACCACTGGCGGTGATCTGTTTTTCGAGATCCTCGAGCAGCGTCTCCTTGGTCCCGTCATCCATCCGCAGGCCGCCCTCGGCCGGGCCCGAAGGAGTGATGATGATCGGCTTGCCGCGGGGAAAGTTGACGATGGTGTTCAGGCGGGAGGCCGACTCGAAAAGGCGGTAGGAGAAGTCGTGGGCCTGGCACTCCATGGCCGCGGCCACGCCTGCCGGCCCGGCGCCGACGATGACCACGTCCACCACCTCGCCGGCCGAAGCGTCCCGGGCCTTATGAAATCCATCATCGGCGGCAACGCGGCGAACCGTTTCCGCGCCGCTCTCCCCGGCCAGCTTGAGCAGCGGCACCCCGGTGAGGTCACCGGCGATAAACACCCCCTCCAGACTGGAGCGGCCCTGCTCGTCCCGCTCGGGGTAGAACTCCACCTCGCCGGCGGGAACACCCTCCTGCAGCCAGTTGAGGTAGCGGTTGATCAGGCCCATCCAGAGCACCATCGGAGACAGCCGGTTCCGGAACGGTGGCCGGCGGCGGCCACTGCCCCGGTCCGGCAGGGTCAGCTCAGTTCATCGATGCAGAGCACCTTGTCCAGCCCGTAACGCTGCTGGCGCGGGAAGGCCTCCCCTGATTCGCTGTACCCCAGCGAGATCATGAAGGAGAGGATCCAGGGTTCCTTGACCCCGATATACTCGCTCACCGCCTTCTTGTCGAAGCCGATCATCGGGCAGCTGGCCAGACCCATACCGTGGGCAGCCAGCATCAGGGTCATGGCGGCAAAGGAGCTGTTGCGGATGGCGTACTCGTGCTGCTCGTACTCGGTGGGATAGACCGCCCCCACCGCCTGCATCCAGGTGGCGTGTACCTGGTCGTTGATGATCCCGTTGCTGCGCCACTGGTCGAAAATCGCCTCCTTGTTGACCTGGGCGTCAGTGGTGCCCAGCACCAGCACCAGGGCGCTGGAGTCGGTGATGATGTTCTGGTCCCAGGCCATCTTGCGGATATCGGCCCGCTTGGCGTCGTCCTCGATTACCAGGAACTTCCACGGCTGGAGGTTCCAGGACGAGGGGGACTTGGTGGCCAGGGTGATCAGTTTCTCCAGGTCGGCGCGGGGGATCCGCTTTCCAGGATCAAAACTGTGAATTGAGCGTCGTCCTTCGATCGCTTCGAAAAGGTCCATTATTCTTCCTCCATATGGTGTAAATCAATTTTTTCAAGGTCCTCGGGACGGTCCACGTCGTCGAGGGGGATGAGCAGGGTCACGGGGAGCTCCAGGCGCTTCGCCAGATCCAGTGTCAGCGGCAGCACCTGTTCGGTGCCCCAGGGAATCCCCTCGAAGAGTTTCGGGGGAATCCCGGTGAGCCCGATGAGGTAGTAACCGCCGTCACGGGCGGGGCCGAGCACCACCGGTGCCTGGTTCAGCTCGTCAAATGCGCGGAGCATGATCCGGCCCGACAGCCCGGGGCAGTCGGTGCCCACCAGCACCACCTTCTCTGCCCCCTCGGCAAAACATCGCTGGAAGGCATCATGCATCCGGTCTCCCAGATCGCCATCCTCCAGCTGGGGGACCATTTTCAGTTCGTTGCCAAAGAGTTCTTTAATCCGCCGCGGTCCGCCGCCGCTGTACCAGACTTCCACGGAAGCGAGTCCGTGCTGCGCCAGTTCGTTGGCCGCGGCCAGTGTCCGGCGGGTCATCCGGCAGTGCAGATCGGCCGCCCCCTGCTCACCGAGAGCGGGGATCAGCCGTGTCTTCACCCGGCCCGCTTCGGGGTAGCGGGTGAAGATCACCAGTCTGTTTCGTAGTAGAGCATCCACGGGAAAGCCTCGCCTCCGCCGGTCAGGTCAGCGCCCCGGCGCAGGAGGAACCGAACCCGGCGGTGCAGCCAAAGCAGTGGTGCCCGGTGACCACCCGGCGACAGCCGACCTGTTGCGGGTCGAAACGGCGGATGTGGTCTGGAGCGCCGTGGTCCATGGACATGCCCAGGGCGAGGTTGAAGTCGCAGTCGTAGAGGGTGCCGTCCCAGGCCACGCTCACCTGATGGCGGCACATCAGCCCCCCCACCGTCCCCGGGTTGAAGGCGTCCCGCAGCAACCCGGTGTATGCCGCTTCCTTGCCGTCGGCGGCCAACTGGGTCCTGAAGCGGCCGATGGGCATGTTGGTCACCGTGAGCAAGCTGGTGAAGCTGATCCCGAACCGCTCCTTGAGTTCGCGGCGGTAATCGGCCTCCAGGCTCTCCTGGGCCGGCGGCAGGCTGGGGCCCGCCGGGTTGTACACCAGGTTGAGCTGCAGGCCGTCATCCACCCCGTAGCCACGGTCGTTCAGAGCGCGGATCACCTCGATGCTGCGGCGGTAGGTATCCGAACCCCGCTGGCGGTCCACGTTCTCTTCGAGGTAACAGGGCAGGGACGCCACCAGCCGAACCTCTTCGCCGGCAAGAAACTCGGGCAGGTCCTCCATTCCCGGTTCGAACATCACCGTGAGGTTGGTCCGCACCTGCACCGTGTGGCCGGCCCGGCGGAGTTCAGTGACAAAACGGCGGAAATTGGGATTCAGCTCCGGTGACCCGCCGGTGAGGTCGAAGAAGCGGCAACCGGCCTGCTCCGCTGCCTCCATGGTCCTGGCCATGGTGGGCCAGTCCATCTGCTCCGTGCGCCCGGGTGAGGCTTCCAGATGACAGTGGGCGCAGGAGAGATTGCAGTTGAGCCCCAGGTTGACCTGGAAGATCTCAATGGAGTCACAGTGCAGGCCTTCCCGCTCCCCCGCGCTGACCATTTTATCGAAGTCGTTCATCATCTGACTCCCCTTGGATCCTCCAGCAGGCGATAGAGAACGTTATCGGCAAACGCCGGATCCTTAGTCATTTGCAGGTGATCGGTAAAAAGAAATAATACATCCTCCCAGTGAACTGGAGATACCAGCATTGGCGACCAGGGCCCTCCCATCCGTTCGTCCATCAGGGCACTTCCTCTCAGCACCGAACCATCTCCGGGCTCAACGCTGACCATCTCCAGTTTGCCGCTGGTGTCAACAGCCACCTGCCGGGCCGTGGGGATGGCATCCCCGGCAATGAGGAACAGATCCACGCCCGCCGGCGGCGAGGCCGGCCGATCAAGGGCCGCCTGAAACCGCTCCGCCCGCAGCAGACACTTCCCCTGATGCTCGAGAGCGATGCGGCGGCGAACGCCGGCATCAGCTTCCCCCGGCAGCAAATCCTGCAGCAGGTGGTCGGCCGCAGGATTGGCCAGCCCCCACTTCATCCGTACCCACAGCTCCGGGTCGAAGAGATCCAGTCTCTCGTCCTCCCCGGCGGTCCCGCTCACCACCGCCCCGTGCCGCGTGCGCGGCAGCAACTGGTAGGTGGAGGGAAAGGTACCGAGCAGCAGCGCGTGGTAACGCGGTGTGAAAGGGCTGAAACGGCGCCCCTGCACCAGGTTGACCAGCGACTCGAGCGACCCTGCATTGGGCGGCCCGACCATGATCAACCGCTCGACCATGTCGCAGCCGGCCCATGTCGGCTCCACCAGGCCCGCTTCACCGGTAACATCCGCCGTGCCGTAGCGCAGGTAGTAACGGGCCACCAGACAACCCATGGAGTGGGCCACGATGTCGAATTTCAGATCGCTGTAATCCCCCGGGCCGAAGTGTATTCGCAGTTGCTCGCGGACGTAACAGCCCTTCTCCTCGATGAATTGATGAAGGAGACGGGCGCTCTCCACATTGTCCCGCCGCCAGTCGTAATCGAACTGGAAACAGGTGAAGTGATCATCCCCGTAGTCCAGCCCGCCGCTGCTGCCCAGCCCCTCGTCCCGGTAGCCGCCGGAGCCGAGCAGGTTGAGTATGTGAAAATAGGCTTTGAGGTGCAGCGGCAACCCGAACAGGTTGACACTCACCTGGTCCAGTACGCCATCAGCCTCCACCTCGTCCCACAGATTATCGAGGGCTGCCCCTTCGGCCATGGGTAACGCAATCAGCCGGCTGCCACCGGGTTCCCCCGGCTTGACCGCATCACCGCCAAAGGCACCCCAGACCATCCGGCCGCTCTCCCGGTCGACCAGTTTCGAGCCGAGCACACCGGGGATGACGATTACCGGATTCCTGTCGATGGAATGGTGGCTGGCGGAACGGTTGTATATCCCGCCCAGCTCCGGTCCCCGGTAGCGGGTCCTGCAGGCATTGACGGAGAAGATGGAAAGCAGGGACACCACGAACAGTGCCGCGGAAACCACCTTCACCGTTACGCTCCCTGCAGGTTGCCTGTCCTCGCTCCACATCCCCACCAGCCTCCCCGTTACCACCGGCCAATCAGCATTTTGGCTTGATGATCTTTTTCAGCAGACCGCTGAACAGCAGCCCCACGCCCACACCAACACCGATGCCCACGGCGATATTGTCCAGGGCCACCCCCACCGCCACTCCGATTCCGATTCCCATCATCAGGCCGGCACCCGGCCCGCTGTTGGTGCTTCATCTCATATTGTCGTTTCCTGGTATCTCCGACATGGTCTTCTTCTCCCTCTCTCGTTGCAAGTGTTTATTTGACATACACAGTCTTGATGTTGACAAACTCCCGGATGCCGAAACTGGACAGTTCACGGCCGTACCCGCTCTCCTTGATCCCGCCAAAGGGCAGGCGCGGGTCCGAGCGGACAAACTCGTTGACGAAACAGCAGCCGGCTTCCAGTTCCTGGCTGGCGATCCGGTCACCCCGGGCGCTGTCGCCGGTGAACACGGCGGCTCCGAGACCGAAAATCGAGTCGTTGGCCACCTTGATGGCTTCCTCCTCGTCGGCCACCCCGATCACCGCGGCCACCGGGCCGAACAGTTCCTCCTCATAGGCCGGCATCCCCTTCTTCACCCCGCTGAGCAAAGTGGCCGGGTACCAGGCACCCGGGTGCCCGGGAACCTCACCGCCCAGCAGGCAGGTGGCCCCCAGTTCCAGGGAACGGCTCACCTGCTGGTGCAGCTCGTCGCGCAGGTCCTCCCGGGCCTGGGGCCCGATATCGGTGGCCCCGTCCAGCGGGTCGCCCATGGTGCGGGCGGCCAGACGCTGTCGCAGCAGTTCCTCGAACTGCTCCCGCACCGCTTCCACCACGATGAACCGCTTGGCGGCGATGCAGCTCTGGCCGGCGTTGACCAGCCGGCTGGTGGCACAGGACTCGGCCGCCTGCTCGAGGTCCGCGTCCTCGAGGATCACGTAGGGGTCGCTGCCCCCCAGTTCCAGCACCGTCTTCTTCAGCATCCGGCCCGCGGTGGAGGCCACGGCCTGGCCGGCCGGGGTTGATCCGGTGAGGGTCACCGCCTTGACCAGCGGGTTGCTGATGATCGCCTCCACCTGGGCGCTGCCCACCAGCAGGGTGCGGAAGAGATCCGGGGGGAAACCGGCCTCGCGGAAGATCTCCTCGATGGCCAGGGCGCTGCCCGGCACGTTGGAGGCGTGCTTGAGCACACCGGCGTTCCCGGCCATCAGCGCCGGGGCGGCAAAGCGGAAGACCTGCCAGAGGGGGAAGTTCCAGGGCATCACCGCCAGCACCACGCCCAGCGGCCGGAACGCCACGTAGCTCCGCGAGGCCTCGGTCTCGATGGCCTCGTCGGCGAGAAACTCCGGGGCCTTGTCTGCATAGTAGTCGCAGATCATGGCACACTTGGCCACCTCGGCCCGGCCTTGTTTTACCGGCTTGCCCATCTCCCGGGCCATCAGCAAGGCCAGTTCGTCCTCCCTCTCCCGCAGCCGTTCCCCGGCCTGCCGCATCAGGCAGGATCGCTGGTCGAACCCGGTGCCTCGCCAGTGGAGGAATGCCTGATGGGCGGCGGTCACGGCGGCGGCCGCATCCCCGGGAGTCATTTCTTCATAGCTGTCCACCGTTTCCCCGGTGGCCGGGTTGACCACATCCAGGCTCATTATTCGTCCCTCCAGTAGCGGTTCAGATTCTCCACCAGTTCGATATTTACGCTTGGATCCACCGGGATCTCCACCACCGACAGTTCGCCGGAGGGGATGGTCTCCCGCAGGGTTTCCCGCAGTTCGGCCAGACTCTCCGGACGATAGGCCTTGATGCCGAAGCTCTCCACGTAGGCCTTGAAATCGGGGTTGCTCAGCTCGGTGTAAATCGAACGGCCCCGGGACAGCGTCTGCTTCCAGTTGATCAGGCCGTAGTCATTGTCGTTGAAAATGATAGCGGTGAACCCCACGCCCAGCCGTTTGGCCGTCTCCAGTTCCTGGGAGTTCATCAGAAATCCGCCGTCCCCCATCACCGCCACCACCTGCCGGCCCGGGTCGGCCAGGGCCGCGGCCACGGCGCCGGGAAGGGCAATGCCCATACTGGCCAGCCCGTTGGAGATGATGCAGCCGTTGGGGCAAAGGGTGGGGAAGTTGCGGCCGATCCACATCTTGTGACTGCCCACGTCGCTGATCAGCAGACCGCAGGGGTCGAGCACCTGGCGGATCTCCAGCAGCGCCCCGGGGATGGTGAAGGGCTGTCCCTCGGTGAGCTGACGTTTGCGGTGACTCTCCAGGATCCGCTGCCGGATCGGCCGGTACCACTCCCGGTCGAACCCGAGATCGCGGTCGCCAAACCGCTGCTCCAGTTCCCAGATGGTGCCCGAGATGTCGCCCACCACCTCCACCTCCGTTTCGTAGTGGGTGTAGACTTCGGCCGGGATGAAGTCGATGTGGACGATCTTCTTCCCGTCGGGGTTCCACTTCTCCGGCTGGAACTCGGCGATGTCGTAGCCCACGGTGATCACCAGGTCCGCCCGGTCCACCGCCTCCTGCACGTAGTCGCGGACAAAGCCGAGACCGATGCTCATCAGCGATTGTGGCAGGTCGTCGCTCACCGCGCCCTTGCCCATGAAGGTGGTGGTCACCGGGATGCCGTGGCGCTCGACGAAAGCGGTGAGGTGTTTGCTGGCCCGCTTGCGGATGGCGCCGTTGCCGGCGATGACCAGCGGCCGCTTCGCCGATTGCAGCAGTTCCACGGTGCGGTCCACCGCCTTGTAGTCCGGCGCCGGGCGCCGCACCCGCCGTGCCGGGAGCGGGGTCACCCGCTGCACCGCCACGTCAGCGGCCAGGTCCTCGGAAAGTTCGATGTGCGTCGCCCCCGGTTTCTCCGCCTGGGCCGCCCGGAAGGCCTTGCGCACCACCTCGCTGACCACCTCCGGTGAGGAGATGGCCGAGTTCCACTTGGTCACCGGCCCGAACATGTGGACGATGTCGAGATACTGGTGGCTCTCCTGGTGCAGGCGGGTGATCCCGCCCTGGGCGGTAAGGGCCACCAGCGGCGCCTTGTCCATGTTGGCGTCGGCCACCCCGGTGATCAGGTTGGTGGCCCCGGGCCCAAGGGTGGCCAGACAGACCCCGGCCCGGCCGGTGATCCGCCCCCAGACATTGGCCATGAAGGCCGCCCCCTGCTCGTGACGGCAGGGGATGAACTGGATCGACGACTCCTCCAGCGAGAAGAGGAAATCCTCGTTCTCCTCGCCCGGGACACCGAAGATGTACTGCACACCCTCGTTCTCCAGACATTTGACAAAGAGGTCGGTTACTTTCATCTCTTACTCCCGGATCAATCTCTCTCCAGCAGAAACGCCCCGGCCATGGCGCCGGCGGCGCAGATGCTGACCAGCCCGTACCGGCTGTCGCGGCGGACCATCTCATTGGCCAGCGTGGTTACGATGCGGCCCCCGGTGGCTGACCAGGGATGTCCCAGGGCCAGAGAACTGCCATTGACGTTCACCCGGGACCAGTCCAGGGGACCGAGAGGGTCTCCCTTCCAGCCCTGCTCCCAGGCCATGGCGTTGGCCAGCACCTGGGCGGCAAAGGCTTCGTGAATCTCCACCAGGTCGATCTCCTCGAGGCCCACCCCTTCACGGGCCAGCAGCCGGGGCACCACCAGTGCCGGGGCCATCAGAAGGCCCTGCTCCACCGGGATGGCTCCGTAGGCCATGGCGCGGATGAAAGCCATCGGCTGGAGGCCCTCGGCCCGGGCCAGGTCCTCACTCATCAGCAGCATGGCGGAAGCGCCATCGGTGACCGGTGAGGAGTTGCCCGCGGTGAGCGTCCCCCCAGCGTCGAATACCGGCCGCAGTGCAGCCAGGGCTTCGAGGGAACTGCCCTCCCGGGGGCCGGCATCCTGGTCCACCCCGAGCAGGGGGACAATCTCCGCCGCCAGCTTCTCCCGGGCGGCCACCGCGTTACGGTGACTGGCCAGGGCGATTTCATCCTGCGGTTCACGCGGGACTTTCCACTCCTTACTGGTGATCTCCATGTGCTGCCCCATGGAGAGACCGGTGGACGGCTCCTGGAAAGTCGTAGCCGTGGCGTGGGACAGCGAGTCGGCCCCGCCGGCGATACCGGCCGCAATGCGGCCGGTGGCGATTCCCTCGGCGATGGCGGTTATGGTCCGCAGGCCGGTGATGCAATAGGAGGAGATGGTCTGCGCCTCCACCGCTGCCGGCAGTCCGGTTTCGAAGACCAGTTCCCGGGCCAGGTTCGGTCGCCCCTTCTCCGGCACCACGGTGCCGAAGGCCAGCGCCTCGATCAGATCGGGATCGAAGTCGTGGCGCCGCACCAGGCCGTTCAGCGCCCCGGCGCCCAGCGCCAGCGGTCCCAACTCGCTCAGTTCCTTGCCCGCCTTGACGAACGGGGTCCGGGCTCCGGCGATAATGGCCACCCGTTTTTCCACCATAGTCAACTCCCTTCCCATGGTGAGTCGGCTCACGGCCCCGATCGTTACAAAAAAGGTCCGGCGGTTATGTAAACGGCTTACGACTCAGCCGGTGATCGATCCTGGTAACGCTGCCTCAGCACCCGGCGCATCAGTTTGTTCGAAGCCGTCCGCGGCAGATCGGCGAGCAGCACCAGATCGTGAATCCGGAACAGCGGATTGAGCCGTTCCCGAATCAGCTGCTGCAACTCCGTTTTCAGCTGGTCCGCGTCCGGCGCCCCGTCTGTTGTGGCGGGCACCAAGTGGAGCACCAGCTGCTCCGCACCCTCGCCCCCCGGCTGAACCCCCACCGCCGCGCACTCCAGCACCCCCGGATGTGCGTCGACGATCCGTTCCAGTTCCAGCGAACTGACCTTGATGCCGCCGAGGTTCATCGTGTCGTCGGCCCGCCCCTGGGCCCGGAAGAAACCGTGGTGCAGACGCTGCAGCTGGTCACCGTGCCGGCGGAGCACTTCTCCTGCCGGCCCGATCGGGCACCCGACAAAGTAGACCTTGTGGTGGTCGCCATTGAGCAGGCGTTGTGACAGGCCGATGGACGGCGGCACGATGAACATTTCGCCCGGTTCGCCCTCGGCCGCCGGATGGCCCTCCTCGTCCAGCAGAACCAGCCCCGTGCCCAGGGCCGGCGTGCTGAAGGTGGCCGGTGAAGCCGGCTGGACCACGGTGCCGGTGACTAACCCGCCGCCGACCTCGGTTCCCCCCAGGTATTCGATCACCGGCGCCCGGTATCCGGTGCGGCTCATCAGCCAGAGGTAGTCTTCGGTGCCCGATGGCTCACCGGTGGAACTGAAGAGACGGACGCCGCCCCAGTCCGCGTCACCCAGCGCCCCGGAGGCGCGCCAGGCACGAACCAGGGATGGAATCACACCGAGTATGGTGACCCCGGCCCGCTCCACAAAGCCGGCAAAATCGCTGCCGGTGGGCGCGCCCTCGTAGAGGGCGATGGTCCCGCGGTTCAGCAGGGTGGCATAGATCAGCCAGGGGCCCATCATCCAGCCGATGTTGGTGGGCCAGGCCACTACGTCTCCTTCACCGATATCCTGGTGAAAACGGCCGTCCATCCCGCACTTGATCGGCGTGAGGTGGGTCCAGGGGATCATCTTCGGCGTCCCGGTGGTCCCGGAGGAGAAGAGGATGTTGGTCACGTCACAGGGGCCGGCAATCACCGAAGTGAATTCGGTTTCGGGCGCCAGCATATCGTCGCAGAGCAGATCGCCATCACGGAGCGCCACCTCCCGCTCAGGATCCATGGGGATCACCACCGCCGTTGGCGCCCCGGCCTCCTTGACCTTGTCATAAAGCCACACCTCCTTGCCGCCGCGGAGGTAGGCCTCCTGGGTCACCACCAGACGTGCTTCAGCCAATTCAAGACGGCTGGACAACTCGTTCACGGAGAAGCTGTCGGCAATGGAGATCACCCGCAACCCGGCGCGGATCACGGCGAGGTAGGCCACCACGCACTCGAGGTTCATCGGCATGAACAGGGCCACGGCACTTCCCCGGGGCAACCCGAGGCGGGCAAAACCACCGGCGGCCCGGTTGACCAGCGCTTCCAGCTCACCATAGGTGGTGACCTGCGGCTCCTTGTCCTGCTCCCGGGCCCAGACCACCGCCGGCCGGTCCGGTTCGGCCCGGAAACAGCTGTCGGTGATGTTCATCCGCGCGCCGGGCAGCCAGCGGAGAAGTCGGCGGTCTTTTCGGGTGGAGTCTCGAAGACGATGCCCAGCCGCTCGATCACCGCGGCCCAGAAACCATCACGGTCCTCCAGCGACCAGCGGTGGAGGGCCTGGTAGTCGGGCAGGCCCAGTTCAGCCGTCAACCGGTCGAGATTCGAGTTCGCGGCCTGCTCTTCGCCCGGAATCCAGGCTGGCGGCGGACCGTCTTCCGCAGCCCTGCCAGCGTAGATATCACGGAATGCATTCCACTGTTCAGCGAAGGGGATGTCTTCCCCGGCACGGACACGTTGGGCAAAGCTCAGCCACTGCCGCTCCTGGTCCCGCGGGTCGGGTCGATAGTTAATGTCCTGGCCACCCTGGTTCATACTGTCTCCTGCGCTCAAATATCCATATATTTTACCTTTTTAGTCGTTTTTTCACGCCGAATATTACAATTTTGTTGTTTCCAGCGACCAGGAGTGAGCAGGGGACCAGTGGCCCGGGCGATTCAGGAGCGAAGCGAACGGATGAACTCGGCGAAGGGCCGATCGGCCCCCGGGAAACGGTCCTCGTGGGTCGTGCCGTCCTCGAGGTTGAGTACACCCCGCGGGCAGACCGCCGAGCAGACCCCGCAGCCCACACAGGAGGCCCGGACGACGTTGGCGCCGCGCTGGGCATAGCTGCGCACGTCGATGCCCATCTCACAGTAGGTTGAGCAGTTGCCGCAGGAAATACACTGGCCGCCGTTGGTGGTGATTCGGAACCTGGAGAAGTAGCGCTGCAGGATGCCGAGGATGGCAGCCATCGGACAGAAGAAGCGGCACCAGATCCGGCTGCCCAGCACCGGGTAGGCGGCAACCCCAACCAGGCCGGCCAGCATGGTGGCCACCATGAAGCCGTAAGCCCGTTTGAACTGGAAGGCGAGCTGGCCCAGCAGGCTGCCGCCAAGAGCATCGTTGACCCAGAGCAGGATGGTGCCGAGGGTGATGATCACCAGCACCAGGTGGATCGACCAGCGCTCGAACTTCCAGGCGGCGAGGCTCTTGTTCGACAACTGGCGGTACGGGTCACCCGCTGTTTCGGCCAGGCCGCCGCAGCCGCAGGACCAGGAACAGTACCAGCGTTTGCCATAGAAATACGTCAGTATCGGCGTGGCCAGCACCAGGGCCGCCACGCCCCAGACCACCATCAGGGTGCCCAGGCCTCCCGGGTGCGCGATCAGGTTTTTCACCTCGCCGGGGTAGAGATACTTGGGCTGCAGGGGCCAGAAGTAGCTGAAATAGAACTCGGGGTGGTTGAACAGCCGCAGCAGCGAGGGAAGCAGAAAGGCCACGATGAGCTGGAAGCCCATCACACTGTAAGTGCGCAGCCGCTGGTAACGGCTGTGCCGGTAGCGGAATAGCATCCGCACTCCCATCAGCAGTACTGCCAGGGTGTAGAAATAACCGTAAAGAAACCAGTGGTCGGCCGGCACGCCGCGGAGCAGCTGGCTTAACGGGTCGGCCAACCGGGTTGCCCCCACCAGGTATTCGGGCCACCAGTAGTAGGCGGTGTAGAACGCGACCAGGATGATCGCCAGCAGCCAGTGGGGCCATCCCCGGCGCCGGACGATGTGGTTGTTCTTGATCCCGGGTATGGTGCCCTGGTAGTTACTTGTGATCCAGCCGAGCGCGCCGGCGGAGATCAGGCCGTAGGTCAGGAGAAACGCGGTCCAGCCGCCGGCCACGGTGATGCCGAGGGCGGCCAGGGCCAGCAGAACCATCCCGGCGATGAAGAGCAGCATGAAGAACGGACGGAGACCGCGGCCGGCACTGTTATCAGTGGTGCTCATGAGAGTTGCTCCTTGAGGCTGGCAACGATCTCCGGTTCGTGGCGCCGGAAGAACTCAGGGTCGAAATTGGCCTCCCCCAGATGGTCGAGAACGTAGGCGGCGTCCCGTTCCTCGGCAATCCAGCGTTCGCACACCGGGTGGCGATAGCGGATGCCAAGGGCATTGAAACCGATCAGCTTCCCCTGGTCCAGCACCAGCCGCAGGACATGGCGGCGTTCACGGTGCACCCACAAGGGGCTCCGCTCCGGCGACGGGTCAGGCTCGGATATCCCGTCGGGCACCATCCCGTAGGTCTGCCACTCGAGGTCGAAGAACTTGGCCGAGTTGAACCAGATGCCCCGGTCGTAAACCGCCTCCTCGCCGGCCATCACCCGCCCAACCACCTCGCCGTGCATTCGGCCGGTGTACCACAGCTGCTCGATGCGGTTACGTTCGTCCCCGGGGGTGACCAGTTCGGCGCAGTCGCCGGCAGCGTAAATGCCGGGGGTTTCGGTGCGGAAGCTGAAGTCCACCAGCACCCCGCGCCCGGTGGGGATGCCGGAGCCCTCGATAGCCGAGAGGTTGGGTCCCACGCCGGCGGTGAGCCCCACCACCCCGCAGTCGATACGCTCGCCGCTGCCGGTGACCACGGCACAGGCCCGGCCGCGGCCGTTGTCGACAATCTCTTTCAGTTCGGTTTCCAGTCTGAGATCGATGCCGTTCTCGCGAATCACCTCGTTGAGAATGGCGGATTCAGCTTTGGGCATCACGTTGTCCCAGTATGAATTTTCGCGGGCGAGGATGGTCACCGCCAGCCCTCTGGCGTGGAGCATTTCGGCCAGTTCCACCCCGATCAGACCGCCGCCGACAATCACCGCCCGCTGGGTTCCGACACCGTTATCCTCCAGCAGCTGGAGATCCTGGAGACTGTAGAATCCCTGCACTCCGTCGAGGTCTTGACCCGGCCAGCCGAACTTGTTCGGTTTCGACCCGGTGGCGATGAGCAGCTTGTCAAAGGCCAAGGATTGGCCATCGGCGAGCAGGACCTGTCGACTGGCGGTGTCCACCCCCTCGACCCACGCCCCGACCCGGCGGATCCGCAACCGGTCCCACATCGGGTTCTCGTAGGGCCGGGTATCCTCAAGGCGCATATGCCCGAGCCAGATATACATCAGGGCCGGGCGTGAGTAGTAATAGTCGGATTCGCCGGAGATCATGGTGATCTCCCACTCGGGCTGCCGGGCGCGGAGTTCGATGGCCGCGGTGACACCGCTGATGCCGTTGCCGATGATGATGACCTGCACCGTCAGCCTCCTTTCCAGAGACACCCGATCACACCGGAGCGGGCTGCCGCCAACTCATCCTGAAACGTTGGAATGTATGTAGTTAATGTAGATAAGAATAAAGCTCACCGGATTCGTAGTCAAATCAGGAAGATTCGCTTCGCGAAGGCCCCCGGGTTGCTCAATTACCTGAAAAACCGTATATCTATTGCTGACACCGTGCCGCCCCAGCATGGCGTTCCCGAATTTCCAACACCCGGAAGCAGAAAATGAAATCATTCCGCACTCATCTCATTTGTTCCCTGATCGGCTGTCTGCTGATATTCCTGCCGGGCCTCTGTACGGCGACAGAGAAGGAAGAGCTGGAAGATCGCCTGGTCTTCGCCAGTGGCGAGGAACGGGTGGACCTGCTCAACAAGCTGGCGTACGAGATCAAGGAAAATGAGACGCAGCAGTCGGTGGCCCATTCCACGGAAGCACTGCAGTTGGCCCGGGAGCTGGAGTATGAACAGGGCGAGGTGACCGCCCTGAACAACCTGGGGATCGGATATTATTTCCTTGCCGACTATGCCCGGGCCTTGAACTACTACACCGAACCGAGCGGTTGGGGAACCAGGATCGAAGCGCCGCCGCGCTGAACAACATCGGCATCATCCACTTCCTCTGGGGGGAGTACGACCTGGCACTGGACCACTACTATCGTGCGCTGGCCATCCGGGAGGCGCTGGGCGACGAACTGGAGATCGCCAAGGCCTACAACAATCTGGGAAATGTCTCCGACGCCACGAAAGAGTATGCGGAGGCGCTTCGGCACTACGGGGAAGCGATCAGACTCTACGAAAAGCTGGGTGAGCAGCACTTGATAACCAGCACGCTGAACAATATCGGGCTGGTTCATGTGGGGATGGAGCAGTACGACCAGGCGCTGGCCTCCCTGACCCGGGCCCTGGAGATCGGGCGTGAACTTGGCGACCTGGCCAGCATGGGCTTCTCGCTCAACCACATGGGGATGGTTCATGAGGCGCGGGGTGATTTCCAGGCCGCTCTGAGCAGCTACCAGGAGGCCCTTGACGCGCGCATCTCCATCGGCGACCGGCAGGGCGAGGCCGACACCCGTAAAAACATCGGCAGCCTTTACGCACAGACCGGTGACCTGGATCGAGCTGTCGACTACCTCTACGAGGCGCTGGCCGTGGCCAGCGAGATCAACGTCAAGGAGATCGTACGTGACACGCACCTCTCCCTCTCCGAACTCCACGAACAGGCCGGTCAGATGGATATGGCGCTGGAGCATTTCAGACAGTTCAAGGAGAGCAACGACAGCATCTTCAATGAAGCCAGCAGCCGCAAGATGGCCGAGCTGCA
>RCNC010000685.1_pt1 | contig 21950 bp, 20 predicted proteins | sample 2041301 | NCBI WGS metagenome assembly RCNC01 (sample SAMN09708231, study PRJNA481090) | Marine sediment metagenome, whole genome shotgun sequencing project. | biome: marine sediment; feature: ocean; material: sediment; isolation source: Sewage treatment plant 13A marine sediment (STP13A) ...
TCCCACCCCAGGAAGGCCACCACATCAGGGTTTTCCGGGTCAGCGGCTATTTCATTGCACTCGCGAATACTCTCCCTGGTTTCACGCCAACGGCGCGGCGTAACCCCCTCGGCATGATCGTTGATCGACCAGAAGTCGAGGTTGGAACAGTAACGGGCATAATCACAGGCATCGGCCGGTGGATGCAGTCCACTACCACCCATCAGGGGCACCGACATAATGAACGCATCAGGCGAGAAAGTAGTATGTACATGCAGGTCGCCAAACAGTATCTGGCCAGGTTCTCCCTGTGCAGGGTCGCCGGCCCGTTGCCGGTTGAATTTTTCCGCGACTGCCGCCGCTGGCAATGCGGCGCCCTCTATGACGCCCCTGTCCTGTGGCTTGCCACAAGACGCCAGCATGACCGGGCTGACCAACAGTGCAACCGTGAAAAAAAGGCGACCAGGCTTCGTCATAGAACAATCCCGAATTCAGAAGTGGGCCAAACAAACCAACTCTTATTTGACTATAGACGGGGATTCTTTCTTATACGAGGTTCCCAGAGGCCAAAAAGAGTGGTCGCCGGGCCCTGAAAAAGCATGGGCCTGGAGCGCGTGTGACCATAGAAACGGGCGGGAGAAGAAATCATTGGCTGCTCGCAGGATTTATTTGCGCGGCAGCACATATGCCTGACTTATAACCTCAAGCGGAGGGGAGAAGAAGTAGCGCGGCGCACCCCAGCCGGGGCCGCCGCATTCACTGGGCTATCAAGCGGCCTTGCGCTTGGCTGGTGCTTTCTTTTTAGCTGCGGCTTTTTTCTTCGGAGCAGCTTTCTTCTTTGCCGCTACCTTTTTCCTGGCAGCAGGTTTTTTCTTGGCTGCGGCCTTTTTCTTGGCTGCCGGCTTCTTTTTGGCCGCTGCTTTTTTCTTCTTCGCAGGCTTCTTTTTAGACCGGGAAGCAGCTCGTTCCACCATGGCTGCAGCTTGATTCGCCGCCTTGGCTTTACGCGCTTCCATAATAGCATCGGTCTTGACCGTCAGCAGCTTCTCTGCAGCATCATAAGCTGCCATGGCTATCTTGCCGACCGAGTCGCCCAGAGACTGGACTTGCTTCATCAGCGCTTCCACTTTTTTCTGGTTGTCCGGTGTAGTCTTCTTACGCAGTGTAGCTCGCGCTTTCTTTAACCTGGCGCTCGCGACCGAATGTCTCTTGCGCGCCGCACCGAGTTCACGTTTTAGGCGGGCATGTGATTTTTCAGATTCGGATACAAGCTTCTTGCGAAGTTGCTCCACCTTATTGTTAGCTCTTTCCGCCATCTTGGTGGCTTGGGCCAGTTCTTTATCCAACATTGCTATAAACGCTCCGTAGTGGTTGTCAGTACTGCAGTTGTAGTGTAGGCCTAATTTACACAAGATGTAACGATTATTTTTTGATCTATTCGATGTTATACGCTGACTAAATATTGGATGATAGGCGCTCCTCGTCGCCGCCGAGTGCTGCGACCTCAGTAAGCACACAGTAGTGTGGCCGCAAGCCAGTTACACTATAAATATAGCTATTGCAGCGAGCTTCACTAAAACAGATCAATCGCTCAAGTCAGGAATACTTTATGCCAACTCGCGCACTAACGCCCGCTCTTATCGACTACTACACCGATGTTTTATGTGTATGGGCCTGGATAGCCCAACCAAGATTGGATGAATTACAGCGGCAATGGGGAAACAAAATAGTGGTTCGCCATCGCTTCGTGGATATATTTGGCGATAGCCATCAAAAGATTCAACAACGTTGGGGGGAAGCTGATGGCTTCGAGAAGTTTAACGCGCACGTGGTGAATTCCGCAGAGCCCTTCGCCGATACAGTGGTGAACCCCGGGCTATGGACGGAGGTAAAGCCACGCTCCTCGCTGACCGCACACTTGTTTCTTAAAGCGGTCAATCATGTTGCCGGTGACACGGCAGTAGAAGAAATGGCGCTTGCTATCCGACGCGCATTTTTTATCGAAGGAAGGGATATGGGGCAGGTTTCACTATTAATGGAGCTGGCCCAGGACAGGCAACTGGATATCACTGCATTGGAACTTGCCATGCAGGACGGCCACGCCATGGCAAGCCTGAGCCGAGACCAGCGCAGCGCTGGTGAGCTGGGTATAAAGGGTAGCCCTACCTGGGTACTCAACGAGGGGCGACAAATTCTCTATGGCAACATCGGCTATCGCATCCTTAACGCCAATATCGAAGAGCTGCTAAAACACCCCGGAACAGAAGCCAGCTGGTGCTGAGCCAGAGAACGGGAATTCACCCAAGGGTGCCGGCTCGGCTCCACGAGTTTTTCTTGCTATGGTCCTTGTTCTTACTGATCAGCCGTATAATACTTCCAAGCACTGGCCGCAGTCAGGCATAGCGTGACTGCAAACTGAAATCACTGGGGAACCCAAATGGAATACAACCCGGATGTACATGGCATTGAATGTCCAAAATGTGGGCACGGCATGGATGAAATCACCTATGGCGGTGACGTGGTCATAGACCGCTGTACCAACTGCCTGGGCCTTTGGTTCGATGAAGGTGAAGCGGAACTGCTGAAAAGCAAGTGGATGGGTGATGCCCTGGACACGGGCAGCGCCCAAGAGGGCAAAAAATGGGACGCCGTTGAAGACATCGCCTGCCCGCGCTGTGGCAAGGACATGGAGAAGGCCTCAGACCCCGACCAGCCTCATATCTGGTATGAGGTCTGTACCGACCACGGTATGTTCATGGATGCAGGGGAATTCACCGACTTCAAGAATGAAACCCTGGCAGACTGGTTTCGCAGCATGATCAAGGGCTCGCGCTAGGCGGACCGTCACACAGTCGACAAGCAAGCCATCCAATAGCAATACTGGGTGGGTTATTCCCCTGTGTTTGACTAGAAGTCCGCCTTATAACACAAGGCGGGCTTTGTCGGTCCCTGGAATCTCCACCGGGGGCGCTGCGGCGAGAGCAAACCCCATGGGTGCTCCCAACCGGGCTAAACAGAACTATCCGTGAGTTAGCGATTTTTACCAGGTATAGCCAATACGTAACTTGTAGGTTTCATCCAGTTCGTCGACATCATCCACTGCACCGGAATCGTACTCCCACAGGATTTCCGCCGCCGCCTCAAAATTCCACAACAGTGGGAAAGACAATCCAAATGTGGAATTGACCACAACATCGGAAGTTTCATCCAGGTTCCAGATACCGAACTGCTCAAAATACAGTTTTGAATCACCACCCAGGTAGTTACTGCTGGCATGCAGCGACCAGTTGCTGGCCGGGTAGTCCTGGTCCTCGGCAACGTTATACTGCTCGTTGACATAGGACAGGCCCAGCTCAGCCTGCATTGAGAATATAGGTTGGTCAAAGAGCTGCCGCCCCAGGTACGGGCCCACAATATAGCGAAGATCAAGATCCTTGAACTTGTCTTTTTCCGCGCCCGCCTGCATGCCCCAGTAATTGGGCCCGGTCAGGAAGTAGTCATACTTGGCCAGGGTATGCCAGTTATCGGCATTCTTCTCGCCATTGCTTTCATCTATCTCCCCGTCCCACTTGAAGGTGTAGCGATCACGCTTGCTGCGCCACTTGGTATCCACTTTGTAGTCCAGTTCGTCGGTATCACTATTACCGCGTTCCTTCTTCATCGCCAAATTGACCAGGCCGGTCCACCTATAGCCCTGCCCCAACTCCCAGGGTTCCGGATTGACCACCAGCAACTCCTGCAAAGGGTACTCGGGACCAACGGAGGAACCCTCCGCCAGCACCAACTGTTGGTCCTCAATGAGCAGCGGCTGGTCACGAATAACCGTGTCATCAGCAAGTAATACCACTACTGACTCGCTGGTTTTCAGGGTGGCAATCTTATCCATGGAAACACTAAGAGTACCGGCGAAGTCTGTTTCGACCGTGACCACTCCATCCCGGGACTCGGTGACAGTACCCAGTATCCTGGAGCCATCTATCAGCACAATCTCATCCGGGGCGGGAGCCTCAGTATCTGCAAAGAGCAGCGGTGAGCTGGCCAGGCAAACGGCAAAGGCCAGGCTAGAAAGCTTAAAGGTTTTGCTTGTTAACATTGTTCCATCCTTTATCAGGAAAAGTACTCCCGGTGTGAAGCCGGGTTGCGGTGGGCATCATGATAATGAAATCGTCGCCTGCAACATAGCCTGCCGTGTCAACAATTGTAAAAATGATCGTTACGCTTAACCTGATCCCTTGCTGAATACACCAACCCGAATACCGGCAGCAGAAATTGGTACAACAGGAACAGGGACTGCTAGACTTGATCCCCTGTTTTTCAGGAGGGATAACCGTGAGCAATTTTGACTACGACCTGTTTGTGATTGGCGCCGGCTCAGGAGGCGTACGGGCAGCGCGCATGGCGGCCGGGTTTGGCGCCAAAGTGGCCATCGCCGAAGACCGCTATCTGGGTGGCACCTGTGTCAATGTAGGCTGCGTACCGAAAAAGCTCTATGTGTACGCCGCTGAGTATGGCAAGGGCTTCAAGGATGCCCAGGGGTTTGGCTGGGACAGCGGGGTGCCGAGCTTCGACTGGAGTGTATTGACTGGCAACAAGCGCACTGAGATCTCTCGCCTGAATGCCATCTACGACAACCTCTTGTCGGGGGCGGGGGCAGAATTGATAGACGGCCGCGCCAGCATCGTAGATGCCCACACTGTGGCTGTGGGTGATAAGCACTACACTGCGGAGAAAATCCTGATAGCGACCGGTGGCTGGCCGCACATTCCTGACTTTCCCGGCAGCGAGCTGGCGGTCACCTCCAATGAAATATTCGACCTGGACCAATTCCCCCAGCATCTGGTGATTGTCGGTGGCGGCTATATCGCGGTGGAATTTGCCGGCATCTTCAATGGCCTGGGCGCCAGGACCACACAACTTTATCGCGGCCCACTGTTCCTGCGAGGCTTTGATTGCGACATCCGCTCCCACGCGGCGCAGGAAATCGCCAAGAGCGGTGTGGACCTGCGGTTTGAGGTCAACGTGCAGTCAATCGCCCAGTCCGGTGATGGCTTGCACCTGGAGTTGACCGATGGCACCACACTGGACGCGGACGCCGTCCTTTACGCCACGGGGCGAAAAGCCAACCTGACCGGTCTGGGCCTTGAAAACATCAAGGTTGCGATCAGCGATAAGGGTACCATCGAAGTAGACGAAGAGTTTTGCACTACCGAACCCAGTATTTTTGCCCTGGGTGACGTGACCGGCGGCATGGAATTAACGCCGGTTGCCCTGGCCGAGGGTATGTCCTTTGCCCGTCGACAGTTCGGCAACACTGAGCAGGAAGTGGATTACGACTTCATACCAACCGCCGTATTCTGCCAACCCAACATCGGCACGGTGGGATTCACTGAGGAAGAGGCTCGTAACCGTTTCGACGAAATCCAGCTATTCAAGTCCAGTTTTCGCCCCATGAAGCACACCATCAGCGGCCGCGACGAACAAACCTTCATGAAAATGATCGTCGACGCCAGCTCTGATCGCGTGGTGGGCGTGCACATGATGGGCCCTGACGCGGGGGAAATCATCCAGGGGATAGCCATCGCCATGCGAGCGGGTGCCACCAAGGCAATTTTTGATACAACTATTGGCATTCACCCCACCGCAGCGGAGGAATTCGTCACCATGCGCGAGCCCTGGACGGAAGACTAGGGGTGGAGATCGAACTCTGGCAGGCAGCGACGCTTGTTGCAGTGGGTGTTGTAAGCGGTTTTCTCAACGTAATGGCCGGCGGTGGCTCACTTCTCACAGTACCTGTCCTGGTATTCATGGGCCTACCGGGGGCGGTCGCCAATGGCACCAATCGCATTGCCATACTGGCGCAGAATATCACCGCCATAACCACCTTTGCCCGCCGCGGCTTCCAGGATTTCAGGCTCAGCTTCAGCCTCGCAGCTTGCGCCTTGCCCGGAGCCATCGTCGGGGCGCTTATCGGCACACAGCTGGACGGGGAGTGGTTCAACCGGGCACTGGCCATCATCATGATAGGCGTGATGCTGGTGATGCACTTTGACAAGGGCCCGAACAACGCAAGCGGGAACAGCGAGCCCAATCGCCAGCAACTCATAAAGGGCCACCTGTTAATGATAGTTGCGGGGTTCTGGGGCGGATTTATCCAGATTGGGGTCGGTTTCATCATCATGCCCATACTGAACCGCGTCATGGGTCTGGACCTGGTGCGCACCAACATGCACAAGGTATTTATCATCGCTATCTATACGGTGTTCGCGCTGGCCATATTCGCCAGCCAGATAGAGCTGCTGTGGGCGATGGGCATCGCCCTGGCCGTGGGTAACTCCATAGGCGGTTACCTGGGTGCACATTTCACCGTAAGCAAGGGTGAAAGCCTGGTTCGCCTAGTGCTGAACCTGGTACTCGTTGCTTTTATCATTAAGTTACTATTTAACCTCTAGCGTAGCGACCCCTCAACTGCTATACCATGCCAAGGCCCACCTGAAGACCAGACAACGACACCAGCCGTATGATTGAAGTACAATCCCTGACCCGCTACTACGGCAAAACTGCAGCAGTGGACCGCGTGTCATTCAGTATCGCCAGCAACGAGATCGTTGGGCTGCTGGGACACAACGGTGCTGGCAAAACTACCATCATGAGAATGCTGTGCGGCTATCTCGAACCCTCCGCCGGCAGCATTACGATTGACGCTGTGGTGCTGGCTGAGCAGCCCCGCATCATTCAGCAGCAGCTGGGCTATCTACCCGAAAACCTGCCGGTCTATCCGGAAATGATAGTGGCGGATTACCTGGAGTACGCGGCAACGCTAAAGGGAATCGCCAAGCAACAACGCTACTCAGCAGTGCGCGAATCCCTGGTCGCTACCGACCTGGAATCGCGGGCCATGGATCGGATAAACGCCCTTTCCCGCGGCCTCAAGCAACGCGTTGGTGTGGCCCAGGCCATCCTTGGCAAGCCGCGCTTACTGATACTTGACGAGCCTACCAACGGCCTTGATCCGGGACAGACGGAACACATGCGACGCCTGATAAAGCGCCTGGCGCGAAGGGCGACTGTCATACTCTCTACACACATCATGCAGGAGGTGGGCGCTGTCTGTGATCGGGTACTTGTGCTGCGCAACGGACAGCTCGCACTGGACCAGCGCCTGGATGAATTTCGCAGCCGCAGGACATTGCAACTTACCACTGATGACTCCGCCCCCAACCTGGCCGCTACCCTTCGTCACCTGCCCCAGGTTTCATCACTGACACAGGCAGGCGAGGAGGACGGCTTGCTGCGATTTGAATTGCAAATGCATGCCGATTCAAAGATGGACACCGCCGCCAACAATATCGCCCAGTGTGTCATTGCTGCGGGAGCTCGCTTGTATCAACTGCGAGAAGAAGAACGAGACCTGGACAGTCTATTTCACGAGGTTAACGCGGATGGCCACTAACTCCGTCGTCAATCGCGTAGCACAGAAGGAGATCCGGCTGTTTTTCGCATCACCGGTAGCCTGGCTCTTCCTGGCCTCCTTCGCCGCAGTCAGTCTGTTTACCTTTTTTTGGGTGGAATCCTTTTTCGCTCGCAATACTGCGGATGTTCGTCCCCTCTTTGAATGGATGCCGACCCTGCTGATCTTCCTTTGCGCAGCCCTCACCATGCGCATGTGGAGTGACGAACGCCGCAACGGCACCCTGGAGTATATACTGACCCAACCCGTAGCCCTGTGGCGCTTTGTCCTCGGCAAGTTCCTGGCCTGCTTTGCTCTGCTTGTATTGGCACTGATCAGCACTGTACCGCTGCCAATTACGGTTTCCCTGATTGCCAATCTTGACTGGGGCCCGGTGCTTGGTGGCTATGTGGCAACCAGTTTATTGGGCGCCTCCTATCTTGCTATCGGACTGTTCGTTTCCGCCCGTACTGATAACCCTATTGTCAGCCTGATTGGCAGCGTCGCTCTCTGTGGTCTGCTCTACCTACTGGGGAGCCCTACCCTGACCGGCTTCTTTGACGACAGGACCGGTGAGACCCTGCGACTCCTGGGCAGCGGCGCACGCTTCGACAGTATTACCCGCGGCATTCTCGACTTGCGCGACCTGTTCTATTATTTCAGCCTGATACTTGCTTTCCTGGCACTCAACGTATTTGCACTTGAAAAAGAGCGCTGGGCCAGGCGATCGAAAAGCCCCCGCCATCGCCACTGGCGCGCTGGGACTGTCCTGCTACTGGCCAACCTCATACTGGCCAACATCTGGCTGGGCCAGCTGGCCGGACTGCGTATCGACATGACCGCAGGCAAGCAGTTTTCCATCTCACAACCGACTCTCGACTTCCTCAAGGAGTTGGATGAGCCCTTAAAAATTCGCGGCTATTTCAGTGACAAGACCCACCCGCTATTAGCGCCCCTGGTACCGCAGTTGCGCGACCTGTTGCAAGAGTACGAGCAAGCTGGCCAGGGCATGGTCAGGGTCGAGTTTGTCGACCCTGCGGAAAATCCGCAAATTGAGCAGGAGGCCAACAAGCGCTACGGCATAACAGCAACCCCCTTCCAGATAGCGGATCGCCACCAGGCCGCGATGGTGAATGCCTATTTCAACGTCCTGGTGACTTATGGCAACCAGCACGAGACCCTGGGATTCTCTGACCTTATTGAGGTCCGCACCACACCCGGCGATCAGGCGGAAGTCATATTGCGCAACCCGGAATACGACGTCACCCATGCCATTAAGAAGGTGTTGTTCAATTACCGCATGGGCGGCAATCTGTTTGACGGCATCGAAGAGCCTGTCGAATTGATCGGCTATGTCTCCAACGATGCAGTATTGCCCCAGCAGTTGCGCGCCTACAAAACTGCAATAACGAAACAACTGGAAATGGCGGTAAAGGGCTCTGCAGGGAAGTTTAGCGTGCGCTTTATTGAACCGGAGGCGCGCGATGGCCTGGTGGCAAAACAGATTGCCCAGGAGTGGGGTTTCAAGCCCATGGTGGCAACCCTGGGCGATGAGCATCCGTTTTATTTCTACCTCACCCTCGCCGATACCCGGCAAGTGGTGCAGTTAACCACAGGGGATTTCGACCCCTCGGCTTTTCGCCTGATGCTGGACTCAGGCCTCAAGCGTTTTGCCCGTGGACTCACTAAAACCGTGGCGCTGTCACTGCCGCCCGTTAACCAGCAGATGGCCCGGTTCCAAATGGGGGGCCCAACATTCAACAATCTCGAGCGGGCCATCACCAGGGATTACAGTATCCAGCTCGAAGATTTGTCGGACGGCGCAGTCACCCCTGAAGCCGACATTCTCGCAGTAGTTGCGCCACACCAACTTGATGAAAAATCAGTCCTGGCCATCGATCAGTTCCTGATGCAAGGGGGAACCGTAATCCTTGTAACATCACCCTTTACCGCGGAACTCAGTGGCGGTCAGCTGCGCTTACAGGACTGGCAAAGTGGGCTGCAGTCGTGGTTGGCCCACAATGGTCTGCAAATTGGCGAGGCCCTGGTACTGGATAAGCAGAACGCCACTTTCCCCGCTCCGGTTACCAGGCGCTCTGGTGAGTATGAATTCCGCGACGTGCAAATGGTCGACTACCCCTACTTCGTCGATCTTAGACCCCCTGGACTGACACCGGATCACCCCGTTACCGCCAACCTGCCACAGGTCACCATGGCCTGGGCCTCGCCCATTGAGGTCGAACCTGACAGTGGCAGGAGGACGACCATACTGCTTGCAAGCTCCGACAACGCCTGGGTGAGTGACAGCATGGATATCATGCCCAGCCTGGACGCTGGCGGCAGCAGTAACTTCCAGCCACCTGAAGCCAGTGACACCGGCAAAAATCGCGATAGTAAGGCGGACATGAGCAGCCTCGGCCTGGTCATGCAGGGCCGCTTCGACTCCTTCTACGCCAACCGGGATCACACATCCTTCTACGAACAGGAAGATGAAAGCGCTGCACTGCAAGAGTCTCCCATCCGGGGCAACCTCCTGCGGCGATCGCCGGAGTCTTCCCGTATTGTGCTGTTTGCCTCCAACGATTTCATGGATGACCAGGTGCTGGGCAGCATGGTCGCGGCTACCGGCACCCAGTACCTGGGGCCAGTGGAGCTATTTATGAACACCCTGGACTGGGCACTACAGGACGACCAGTTACTGGAGATTCGATCACGCGCTCACTTCAACCGTACCCTGCCTCCCATGGAGCGCCGGGCGCAGATGCTTATTGAGTATTTCAACTATGGCCTGGCGCTACTGTGGCTGCTAGTGCTGGCACTGGGTAGTTGGCTACTGTCTGTGATCCACCGCAGGCGCTACATAAAAGGCCTGTCCCTGTGAACCGCTGGGTAAATGTGCTGGTGCTAATCCTGGTGATCCAGTGTGCCCTGGTCGCCGCATTCTACTGGCCTGGGCAGGAGCCCCTGCCAGCACACCAAACAGAGCATAGGCTGGCATCTTTCGACGCCGGGATGGTTGATGAAATACGAGTAGGCGATGAGTTTGATAATGAAGCCGTCCTGACCAGGTCAGGAGAGCATTGGTTGCTTGCCTACCTCGAAGGTCTGCCTGCCAGTCGAAGCAAGGTAGAGCAGCTATTGGAGGCTATTTCCGACGAGGCCCACGACTGGCCGGTGGCCCATACCAGCGCTGCGCGCCAGCGCTTTCAGGTCGCCGACTATTACTATCAGCGACGACTGACCCTGCTGGGCAACGGCGAGATACTGGGTACGATCTACCTTGGGACCTCCCCCGGGTTTCGTAAAGTGTATGCGCGCAATGCGAATCAAGATGAAATTTACAGTATTGGTTTCAACGTGTTTGATGCCCCGGCCATAAGCGGTGCCTGGTTGGAGCCAATTTTATTGCAGGTGCGGACTCCCCTTCGCATAGATGCCGACAGCTACAGTGTACATTTTGAGAACGGAATATGGCTTTCCGGTACCGGAGGTACTCCCGATCCCAGGGAGCTGGAGGCATTAATAACTGCCCTGCGCAACCTCCAGGTAGACGGTGTGGCGGACTTCGATATGCAGCGAGAGCTGTCACTGGCGGAAGCATCATTGGAGCTGGCAGTACACAGCCTCGCCGGGGAAATCCGTCTCGAGCTCTTCCTGCAGGATGGTAAGCACTATATACACAGCAGCGAGTACTCCTTGTTTTTCAAGATAAGCGCCTACGACTTTGATCTGCTTACAGGAATAGACTTTCGCCTGATTTCCGGTGAGATCATTGCAGAATAAGGCCAGCTAGCCTTACTTTTTGGTGCCCGGGAATCCAGCCGTGCTAACATCCGCTGACACTTTTTATATTGGTAGCCTCGCTTGAAACGCTTTGTCAGTCTATTCCTACTGATCCTCGTGGTTCTGTTCACCGTCGAAATGCTGATGCCGGTGCAGGAACACGTGATCGTACCCTTTACGGAGATGCTGGCCAGGCTAAGCGCCGCTATCATCAAGCCCTTTGACAGTAGCGTTCTGGCCTATGGCAAAGTCTTGCAGTTCAAAGATACCGGTTTCGCCGTTTCCATAGAAGCCGGCTGTAATGGTGTGGAAGCCACGATTGTACTGGTCGCAGCCGTCATCGCTTTCCCCGCCAGCTGGCGCTCACGCCTGATCGCAATCGCCCTGGGCTTTGTCGCGGTCCAGGTAATGAACATTGCTCGAATTATCAGCCTGTTTTACCTGGGCAACTGGAATATGGAATTTTTCACCTGGATACATTTGTATCTCTGGCCAGCCTTGATCATGCTGGACGTATTGATCGTCTTTATCGTCTACCTGCGCTATCTATCCAACAACGCGCAACCCGCGGAGGCCGTGGGTGGTTGAACAACATCATATGCGGCAGTTCCTGCTGTTCGTATTCGTGCTGCTGATTCCCTGCTTTGCACTGTGGACTGTCGCCAGTGGGCTAATTGCCTTACCCGCTATCGGATTGGTTAATAACATCCTCACCCACTGGTTTCCGGATGTGGTCCACGCAGTATATGTGCAGGGGGGAGAAGCGCTGCTGATGACCGAGTTCGGCGAGAATAACGGCAGACTCATTCCCCTCAGCGAAGCGGAGTATCGCCTGGGCTTTCAGTTAAATACCCGCATTCTGTCCTACTCATTCCCCTTCTACACAGCGCTACATTTCGCCACGCAAAAAGAAGACTACCTGAACAGTTACATCTACGGGCTGCTGGTGCTCTACCCTTTTTTCATGCTCGGTTTACTATTCCTGTGCCTGAAGGAGCTGATGGTAAACCTGGGGGTCCGGTTTTTTGAGCAGCCAGGCGTCTACGTCCCCGACGCCAACCTGATCGGCCTGTTTTACCAGCTCAGTGTTTTGATCGTACCTACCCTGGTACCCGCCGGCCTCTGGGTCTGGCAGAGCAAGGACTCACCCATCCTGCAAAGTACACTCAAGGCCCTGGGTATAGCCGAAAAAACCTAGCTACAAAAACGCCCACTGCCCGTCACTCAGTCCTTGAAATCCGGCGCGCGGCCTTCTTTGCGCGCCTTGATCGCCTCTTCAAAATTCTTCGTGGTCATACGCACAAACAACTGGGCGTGGCCCTCGTGATTCATATGCGTATGCAGGCTCCCCGCGTCCACGCCCGCCCACAGCATTTGCTTGCTGAGTTCAACGCCCAGCTGGCTAAACCCGTTGATGCGTTCTGCTATCGCGTAGCACTCCTCCAGAAGGTCATCCTGAGCTACCACCTTGGACACCATGCCTATCTGCTGCGCTTCCTCTGCACCCACGTCCCTGCCAGTCAGCATAATCTCAAAAGCGCGGCTGGTGCCTATGGCGCGCGGCAACAGGTAACTCAGGCCCAACTCGGCGGAGGTAAGGCCATTATTTATTCCCGCCGGACGAAAGTAGGCGCTCTCGGCGGCGACCCTGATATCGGTGGCCATGGAAAGACAAAACCCACCTCCGATGGCCGGTCCATTGATAGCACCAATCACCGGCTGGTGCATGTCGTGAATAGTTTTGATGACGTCCTCTAGAATCTTCATGGCACGACGCGCTATACCGGGAATGGTAAGACCGTCGAAAATGTCCAACCAGCCAGGGTCTTCCAGGTCGGCACCGGCGCAAAAACCCGCACCGGCTCCCGTGACAATGACCACGCGGATAGTGTTATCGAAACTGATTTCCTCCAGCGCTTCCTTGAAAGGCACCATCACGTCAAAAGCCATGGCATTCATGCGCTCAGGTCGGTTCAGGGTAACTAACGCAACCCCATCGCGGGGATTTTCTACGGTAACAAAAGACATAGCAGAACCTTGGGATGTATTTGACTGTTATCAGACTACGCCTTTGGGAACTCCCGAACCATGTCGGAATAGGCCAGTCGGATAACCGGAATTGTGCGTCCGGGCAGCATTCCCCGGAGTCAGGACGATTGTGCCAGCTCGTGTTAGAGTGTCCACAGGAGGTGTGTCCTATGAGAGTCATTGGAATGATACTCGCGCTGGGCGCGATAGTATGGGTAATGTTACAGGCGGCGGGCGGCGGTGACGCTGAAACCGTTATACCCGAGAGCTACCAGCAGTCCATCAACAAGGCGCAGGACCTTGAGCAGTCAATGCAGGACGCTGCTAACGAGAAAATGCGCGGGCTGGAAGAAGAATAGCAGGCACCATTCCTCCCCGGCAATCAGCCTTGCAGCTGCTGCAGGATGCTGGAGAAATCGCGTTGCCCGTTACCGGACTCCTGATGCTGGCCGTATAAGTCGCGCGCCAGCTGGCCCATCGAATTATTCACATCACTTAACTCGGCAATTTCCATCGCCAAGCCCAGGTCCTTGACCATCAGGTCAACCATGAAACCGGGCTTGTAGTCATTACTGGCAGGGGCGTTTTCCATTACCCCCGGATAGGGGTTGTAAACCTCAAGAGACCAGTTACGGCCGGAGCTGGCCAACATGATTTCAGACAACACCTTCGGATCCAGGCCGTTACGCGCGCCCATTTCCAAAGCTTCACAGCTACCAATCATGTGTATGGCCAACAACATATTGTTGCAGCCCTTGGCCACCTGGCCGGCGCCCGCCGGTCCCGCATGGAAAATATTCTTACCCATGTCCTGCAGGATGAGCCGCGCCTTGTCGAAAGTGGCCGCATCACCACCGCACATAAAGGCCAGTGTGCCGGCAGCGGCAGCGGCGACACCACCAGATACCGGAGCGTCCATAAAACCAATACCCATGGCCGCAGCTGCTTCGCCCACCTCGCGTGCAGTTGCCGCATCAATGGTGCTGCAATCCAGGACAGTGGTAGTTCCATCAAGTAGTGACAACAGACCACCATCGCCCATGTAGGTGGCAGCGACATGCTTACCCGCGGGCAGCATGGAGATAACGTAGTCGACACTGCTGGCCGCATCCGCAGCGCTGCCAGCCACCGCAGCACCCGCCGCTTGCAATTGCGCGCAAGCCTCGGCAGAGAGGTCGAATACCGTGACTGAGTGCCCAGCGACAACCAGGTTAGTGGCCATTGGCCCGCCCATGTTACCCAGGCCTATAAATGCTACATTCGCCATGTTCTTGTCTCTCCTGCCGTAAGTCCCGGCTATAAGTCAGCCAGGGGATTATTATCCCAGGGCGCGGTAAAAAACGATTCCAGCACTTGGGCTGGCACATCCCGGGAGGCCGTGTACTGCCAAGACGGCTTGCGGTCCTTGTCGATCAGCAGAGCGCGTACGCCCTCCGCAAATTCAGGGTGACGCACAATATTGGTGACCAGCTGCAGTTCAGCCTGGAACACTTCCTTCAAGGAGGCGTGGCGCGTGTCCTGCAACTGCCGGTTGATCCATAACGCCGCCAGGGGTGAACCATGGGCAAGACTGTCACTGGCCCTGGATAACCAGGAGTCCTGGGTCTGCAGTGAAACAATATTGTCGATAACCTGGTGCACGTCATCACCGTCGCACAAGGTGTTGATCGAGCCCAGGTGCGGTTCAACCTGCCCTCCGGGACACTGCCCGACACTCTGCTCGGAGAAGGGGCGCAACAGGTGCCTGACCAGGGCGTGGTTAGCTTCTACATCAGAACACCAATCCTGGCTCAGCAACTGCTCGATCACTTCCTGCTTGCGTTCACTGGATATAAAGCGGTCTGCGATACCCGTGTAAATAGCGTCCGCAGCGTTGATAGAAGCACCGGTCATCGCCAGAAACTGCCCCGCTTTACCGGGCATGTGATTGAGGAACCAGGTGCCGCCCACGTCGGGAAACAAGGCGATCGTCACCTCTGGCATAGCAATACGCGTTTTTTCAGTTACCACCCGGTGAGAGCATCCAGCCATAATGCCCAGGCCGCCACCCATCACAATGCCGTGGCCCCAACAGATTAGCGGTTTGCCATACGTATGCAGGGTGTAGTTCATGCGGTATTCCCGCGCGAAGAAATTCTCTGCGTAGTCACAGGGACCGCCGGGTGTAGCAACTGCCGATTGATGCAGGGCCTGCACATCACCACCGGCGCAAAAAGCCTTCTCGCCAGCGCCCTCAATGAAGATCGCCGCGATATTGTCATCGCTGCGCCAGGCATCCAGCTTAGCCTGCAACAGATCAACCATTTCCAGAGTCAGTGAGTTCAGGGTAGCCGCGACACTCAATGTCACACGGCCTATCTTTCCGCTGGCGGCGGGCAACTCCTCAAAAAGTATGGGTGCTTCAGACATCGGGATATTCCTCAGCAGTTCTTCCAGGCCGGTTTGCGCTTTTCAAGAAATGCATTCACACCTTCCCGCTGGTCCTCGGTAGAGAACAGCTCGACAAACAGGTCGCGCTCTCCGCGCAAACCATCGGCAATCACTGTATTACGCGCCGAGTGCACCAGACGCTTGCAGAAGGCCACGGAGGTCGGGCTCTGCTCACCCACCTGCTCCGCCAGGGCCAGCGCCCTTTCCAGGGACTCCCCTGTAGCAACCACTTCTTCCACCAGGCCTATGCGCTCAGCTGTAGCGGCGTTGATCCGCTCACCACAGAGAATCATACGCTTGGCCCAACCCTCGCCCACCAACCAGGACAGGCGCTGGGTTCCACCGGCGCAGGGCAACAGGCCAACCTTCGCCTCAGGCAGGGCCATTTGCGCCTGCTCCTCGGCAATACGAATGTCACAAGCCATGGCCACTTCCAGGCCGCCACCCATGGCAAAACCATTGACCGCAGCGATAGAGACACCACGAAAATCTGCCAGGGCCTCAAAGGCCTGGCCAAAGTAATCAGCCATGGCACGCGCGGTTTTGGGGTCTCCATCGGCAAAGAGTTTCAGGTCGGCCCCCGCAGAAAAAAACTTTTCGCCAGCACCGGTCAGCACCAGCGCATAAATATTTTTCTCATCGTTCAACTTCGCCACCAGCTCCTTCAGTGCCGGGAGGCTTTGCGTATCCCAGGTGTTCGCGCCGGGATTGTCTATAGTGACCAGGGCGGTGTGATCTCGCAGTTCTACTTTCAGTTTTTCTGATGTACTCAAACTCATTTGATTACCTCCAGTGCGCCTTCCATTAACAGTTTGCGGGACACGATTACCCGCATGATTTCGTTGGTGCCTTCAAGAATCTGGTGCACGCGGGTATCGCGTACATGCCGCTCCATTGGATATTCCTTGATATAGCCATAGCCCCCGAACAACTGCAGGGCATCGTTGCAGACATTGAAACCCACATCAGTCGCAAATCGTTTGGCCATGGCGCAATAGGTCGAGGCCTGCGGGTCCTTCTTGTCCAGTTTATCCGCCGCCAATCGCACCATCTGCCGTGCCGCCACCAGCTCCGTCAGCATATCGGCCAGCTTGAATTGTGTGGCCTGGAAATCCGCTATAGCGGTATCAAACTGACGACGCTCCAGCACATAGGCAGTCGCCTCTTCCAATGCCTGCTGCGCAGTGCCGACACTGCAGGTAGCAATATTGATGCGCCCACCGTCCAGCCCTTCCATGGCGATCGCGAAACCCTGCCCTTCTTCTCCCAGCCGGTTAGCCACCGGAACACGCACCTGATCAAAGGTGATCATGCGGGTAGGCTGGGCATTCCAGCCCATCTTTTCTTCCTTTTTACCGTAGGAGATACCATCGGCATCGGCGGGTATCAGCAGTGCTGAGATACCCTTGGGACCGGCGTCTCCGGTGCGCAGCATAACGACCAGCACATCGGTGTCGCCCGCCCCCGAGATAAACACCTTGCTGCCATTGACGATATAGTCATCGCCATCCCGCATCGCGGTAGTACTCAGGGAGGCGGCGTCAGAGCCCGCACCCGGTTCTGTCAGGCAATAAGACGCCAGCTTGCTGCCGGCAATAAGATCCGGACACCAGCGCTCAATTGCCGCATCACCGCAGTACTTACCCACCATGTTGGTGGCCATATTGTGAATAGTCAGGAAGGCGGCCGTCGCGGTACACCCCTTGGCCAGCTCCTCTACGATCAGGCTGGCATCCAGTCGGGTCATCCCAAGCCCACCGGCGGCCTCCGGCGTGTACATGCCCATTAAACCAAGCTCACCGGCCTGGCGCAGTACATCCTTGGGAAAGATCGACTGCGCATCCCAGGTCGCGGCATGGGGAGCCAGTGCACCTTCGGAAAAGGCCCGGGCACTTTCCACAAACGCCCGCTGGTCCTCTGTCAGGGAAAAATCCATTACTTGCTCCTTGCTACTAGTGGCGGGTTAAACGACACCCTACCTAGAATTTCCCCATCACCGAGCCAAACAACTCCTCATCGGAGGGCATCTCCTTGGTTTTCGCCAGCGGCTTGGAGACCCAGGTTTCGTTGATCAGGTCACGCCAGGTAATGTTATGGTTAATGCTGTTTCCTCCCCACGAACCGCAGCCCAGGGAAAAGGTCTGGCGCATACCATTCCACAGGTTGCCGCTGTTGGATGCCGACTGGGGTTGATTAACCATCACTCGGGAAGTGCGCGTGGCTGCGGCCAGCTTCATTATGTTGTCATCGTTGTAGGAGTAGATCCCGCAACTGTGACCCTGCCCCTGATAGGCCTGGATACTATTGGTCAGCGCGATGGCCTCATCAATATCCTGCACTTTGTACAGCGCCATGGTGACTGTCAGCTTTTCACCTGAGAAGGGGTAATCCGGCCCGGTGCCTGTCTCCGGCACAATCAGGAACTGCTTGCCTTCAGGCAGGTCAATGCCCGCCTTACCCGTAATGTTGAGCGCATGCTGCGCTACGATCGACGGATTAAGGTGTCCGTCTTCCCACAAAACACGCTGCAGTTTTTCCTTGTCCTGGCCTTCGATGACAAAACCACCCTCATGCTTCAGCTTCTCCAGGAACTCATCGTAAACAGACTCAAAAACCAGCACAGAGTTGTCAGAAGAGCAGGATGCCGCCAGATCCAGGGTTTTTGAAATACGGATCTTGTCCGCTGCCTCATCCAGGTCAGCGCTATCGTCAACGGTAATCACCGCGTTACCCACGCCCACACCCAGGGCCGGTGTACCTGAGGAGTAGGCGGCGCTCACCATGGCCTCTCCACCGGTGGCAAGAATTCGATCACACTGGCGCATCAGTTCGTTGGTTTTGTCCATTGATGGCACATCGATACTCTGCACCAGGTCTGCCGGAGCGCCCAGGGCCACGATAGCCTCGCGCATATAATCGCAAATCTTCTTGTTGGTCAGCTTCGCGCGGGGGTGTGGCGCCACGATGATGGCGTTGCGCCCCTTGATCGCGGCAATCGCCTTGATGACTGGTGTGGCTTCAGGGTTGGTAGAAGGGGACAGTGCGCCGATCACCCCCACCGGCTTGGCAATCTTGACAATATTGCGCTCGGGGATTTCCTCGATCACACCCACAGACTTGTCATCGATGATATCCATCAGGGTCGCACGGGTCTTGCGATGAATCTTGAGGTACTTTCCCTCGTAATTCCCCAGTTGGGTTTCATTGACTGTGAAACGCGCGATTTCTTCTGAGCGATCCTCCCTGGCAACCGCCCACACCATGGCGGTAATCAACTGGTTAACCTGCTCCTGGTTGTAATCGGCTATCTGCTCCTGGGCCGCCCGGGCACGCTCTATCATGACCGCCACTTCTGCGCGGGCTTCTATCAATTCCTGGTTTTCTTCCATTGCTCTGTGCTCCGATGTCGTTCGCGCGGGCAAGCGCGGGTGTGCGCTGCACCAATATAGAGTAGCTGATCAAAAACTGCGCACCAGATTACAGCCCTACCCGGCCCACTCAAAGGGAGGAAGTTGCGCATGTTATGGATTATATTGCTATTGTTGTACAGCGAATACGACATATCAGCAAAGGCATAAAACATGAGTGCACCGTCCAAATGGCCATTACCCGAAAATGGCACGCGCTTCCTGACACCCGCATTTATGCTCAATAAACTGGCGAGGCACCCCCTGACAAGGGAGTGCTACCCCACGGCTATGGGCTTCTATCCCAGCGCCGACCTACACCGTATGCAGCGTAGTCGGCATGATGACAACCTGTTGATTTATTGCGTAGAAGGCAAGGGGCATGCCTCAACCGGAACATGGCATGGCACAGTTGCACCGGGCGATATATTACTTCTGCCACAGGGCGTGGCGCACCATTATGAAGCGGATACCAGTGATCCCTGGACTATCTACTGGGTGCATTTCCAGGGCAGCAGCACCGCCGTCTTCAACCAGTACCTGGGCGACCCCGAAGGTGACCGGCCCGTTACGGCCGCCGGCGTATCGCCACAGCTCATCGCCCAGTTCAGGGGCTTGATGGCGGTACACCGCACGGGCTACAACACCCGGGCATTTATCAACGCCGCTAACCAGTTGCGGCACTTGCTAACATTTATCGCCCTGCAGATGCGGGAAGCACAGGCCAACAGCCAGCACAGTTTCAAGCTCGAAGAAGTACAGAGTTTCATGCTGGAACAGATCGGCCGCCAGCTGGACCTGGACACCCTGGCCGCAACCGCGAAACTCTCCAAGTTTCACTTCGCCACCAAGTACAAGGCCTTAACCGGCTATTCCCCGATAAAGCATTTTCTGAATATGAAAATGGAGCACGCCTGCCACCTGCTGGACACCAGCGAACTTAGCGTAAAGGGCGTAGCCGCAGCCCTGGGATACGATGACCAGCTTTACTTTTCACGCGTGTTCAGGAAAACCGTGGGTATGTCACCACGCACTTATCGCAGTTCTGTACGTAACTAACTCTTCGCCGCCGCCAACTTTTCCGCAGGCTTGGGCTTGCTCTCACTTTTGACCACCTCACCAGAGTTGGTCAGGTGCTTCATCAGTAATCCGCGCATCCACTGGTGAGGTGCGCTGCGCGAGGTGCGCGTATGCCGCATAAGCGACATCTTGCCGCGGTTGCCGCTGTGCGTATTGCGAATCATGCGCTGCAGTTCAGCGGGCATCTCGTGGCCGATGATACGTTCCCTGTACAAACCACCTTCCTGGAAACCGGCGTTTGCCACCAGCAGCGAATCCGTCCGCGTAAGGACGCCTACTGCGGAGGAAAACTGGGTCGTTTCCAGCACAATATGGCGGTGCACGCCATACTGGCCCAACACATCGTCCACCATGCTGGTGTTCTCCCGGGTAAGGCCGGGGAGATACAGGCGCAGGTGGGGATAGGCCAGGAAGTCCTGCAGGCTCATCTCTTTATCGGCCAAAGGGTGCTCCACCCCCATGTAACAGCGGGGCGCTATTGCCGCAATGGGCTCCGCATGGATATCCCTTTCCGTCTCCAGCGCCACGAACGCAGCAAAGTCCGCCTCGCCCTTTTTAAGCTGGTCCTGATAATCCGGCGGCACTTCCGCCATAATAATTTGCACACTGGGCGCGATATCTTTCAGTTCCGCCATCAGGCTGGGCAGCAGGGACTCGCACAGGATAGGGGGCATGAGCAGCTTGAAGCTGCCCGCATAGGTATCAGGGCTGAATTCACCATCACCCAATACTCGCTCTACCGTTTCCAGCAAACTGGGCAGCTCGCGACCCAGCTCTTCGGCCCGGGGCGTGGGTACCAGCCCATGGGCCGTGCGGGTAAACAGTGCGTCCTCGAAAGAGTCACGCAACTTCTGCAAGGTCTTGCTCAAGGCTGGTTGCGAGACCGACAGGCGTTCCGCCGCCCGCGTTACATTGCGCTCTTCCAGAAGAATCTGCAGTGCCACCAACAAATTCAAGTCTGTTCTTATCAACTTACGGGAAATCATGCCAACCCCTAGAAATAACTTTTGGTTATAGTTCAAATGCTAACAAAAGCTACCCGGCAATTCACCCGACAAAATTACAATTGGCAGCAGTTCTGCCAGGATATCTCGCAAGCAGCCCGCTCCGAGGCCACGATGGCCTACTCAACCAGCAACAATTGCCGCCACTGATAATGTGGCCGCGCAGTACGCGGACTGCTAACATTAGCCCCGCCCGCTGGCTTTCGGGGCAAAACCTGATTTGTCGTGAGGAAACACATGCGAACTACTACCACCATCCTGGCCTACCTATTGCTGTCCGCGCTGTTAACTGCATGCAGTGGGGTGGATATCGAGCCCTCCAGCGTGGACCAGTTCGCCGCCGGCAACTACAAGTATTACAAATGGCGTACCAACCCCCTGCCCCCAAACAGCACCTCCTCAGATCCCTTCTATGCCATCGACCCGGTGATGCGGCGTGAAGTGAATGCCAGCCTGCAGGCCCGCGGCTATATTCTGGATAAAGCCCGGGCCCAGTTCAGCGTGGACTACCTGTATGGCATCGGGATGCGCGAGGGCGCGCAAAGTGAGCAGGCCAGTAATATCTCCCCGGTGCCCAGCGTGACCCCCAATCGCCAGGTTGACCAGGCCAGCGTGGACAACGCTATTGCCCTGGGCGGCGTTAAGGAGACCAGTAACATCCTCCTGCAATTCAACGACATGGATAGCAATGTCCAGGTGTGGCAGGTGCTCATGACCAAGATTGTGGAGAACGCCAATCGCGTGGACACCTCCCGCCTGGACGAGAACCTGACGAAATCGCTGGCACGCGCG
>RCNC010000687.1_pt1 | contig 21943 bp, 19 predicted proteins | sample 2041301 | NCBI WGS metagenome assembly RCNC01 (sample SAMN09708231, study PRJNA481090) | Marine sediment metagenome, whole genome shotgun sequencing project. | biome: marine sediment; feature: ocean; material: sediment; isolation source: Sewage treatment plant 13A marine sediment (STP13A) ...
AAGGAAATCATTTCTGTGAAAGAGCTCATGGATTCATTGCAATCGGAGTACAGCCTGGCAGCAGCCTGATTAACCGGTATCGATTACCTATTTTCCCTGGAAAAATCAGCCCAAAAAGACCATATTGTTCGGCAGTTCTGATAAAAAGAAATCAACCATAATCAAGCTGGGTGACCTTACGGTGGTGGACGGCGACCTGACACAGGTCCCGCGTGAAGCCATAAAAGACATCGGCGTTGCCATGACCGTCATCGACGGTACTGTGGTCTATTCCAACTTTTGACATTACAATATCGATGATATAGGATTAAATTAGAAAAAAACCCCACTTAAATAACGCTTGGTTGTGAATAAATCTCCGCGCGGCAAGCCACGCGGTATCATACCATTTAGATATTTTCTATCTTCTCTCAGCAAGCTGCGGGGAATTAGATCCAGCGGAGATTAAAATGAAGCGATTGTTGCTGCTTTTGATTGTATGGATGTTGTGTGCAACGATCTCCTGTGGCGGTAAGGCTGCCCTCAAGGAGCCCGATCCCCTGCAGCCGGCCAGAAAAGAACTCCACAAAGGCATCAATTGGTATCAGAAAGGATGCTATCACAACGCCCTGCCCCATCTTTTGAGGGCCCACGAGCTATTCACGGCCCGGGACGATCTGCCCGGCATCGCCATGAGCCTCAACAATATCGGCAATGTTTACGGCAAATTAAAGGATCCCGAAAGCGCCGTCCTTTTCTTTGATTCATCGCACGCCATTTACAGGGATATTGACGACACCAGCGGTGCTGTCCAGGCACTCTCCAATAAAGCAGCCGTGTTGATCAGGGGCGGTAATCTGGACGATGCGGAAGCAGCCCTGAGGACCGCTCAAAAACTTTTAGACCGGTCCGGGGGACAGCAACCATCGCTGTTGAACAATTGGGGTGTACTGCTGACCCGAAAAAAAGCCTATGCCGAGGCGGAAAAAAAGCTCATGGCTGCACTCGAAACTTCCGACCCGGAAAACCATTCCCAGTCCGCTTCCATCCATTTTTCTCTCGGAAACCTCAAGTCGGCAACGGGTCAATATGATGAGGGGCTCGAACATTACCGAAAAGCGCTTGACCACGACCGCCAATCCGGATTCCACCAAGGCATTGCCGATGACCTTGCCGCCATCGGGGAATTGTATCAGCGGGAAGGGGAACACACTGCCGCTGCATCCCACTTCCAACGCAGCATCAAAATCTACGCCCTGCTCGGCAATGAAGAAAGGGTGGTCGACATCATGGCAATGCTGGAGGTGTCAGCCAGAGAGGCTAACGTCGATATCGCGGTCACACGGCATTTTATCAGCCAGTGGGCGCGAGGGGAAATTCTGGAAAGTCTCTGTCCATAAACCCGCATGCCCTGCCTAAAACGAGTATCCTTGAAATCCTACGGTTATTCCTTGAATTGATCCCGTAAGAAATCCAGCAACGGACCTTCAACCGGGCGCCATTTCGGGTGCAGGGCCAGGCCTTGTTCCCACACCAGCTCGACGGCCTCGAATTTCTGCGGTATGCGCTGTTTGGTCTTTTCGCCGTACACCTTCTCCGGATAGTGCTCCACGAGCTGCAGGCGGTGCGGGGCGATGTTGTACTGCCGGGTCACTGTCGTGGCAATGTGACTGCAGCAGCTGCGCACGGTCATCTTGCTGTCTGCCAGGTCCGTGGCCACAACCAACATCGGTTTTAAGTGAACCACTCCTCCGACATTACCTCGACTGAGGTTAAAAATCTTCAAATGGCACTTCCCGCTGGCCAGACGGAGTTTGCCGCCGAATCCGTCCCAGTGGAATATGTCGTCAAAAATCAGCATCCGTTCTTCTCAAATCAATTTCCACCCGTTAAAAGGGTGGCATAATAATGGCCCTTAAAGGGTCTGATCTTTTTCACCGCCCGCTGCGGTGAAATAGAAAATCCCCTAAAATCTTATTCAATACTCCAATTTGGGCCTTGAACGGGTCGGAGACTTTCATAGGCAAGGCATCTGAGGATGAAGTCGTAGTTTTTTACTTCGAACCCTCAGTAACGCAGCATATGGAAGTCTCCGGCTCGCCCTCTGGGTGAAATTTTATGGAAATAAGAAAGCAAATATCTTTTGTTTATGGGGTGGTTCCATAAAATTTTATTCAAGGTTCAAATTTTGGTCATGGAGCCGTATATACGCAACAACTTGTCAGGTAATTCTGTGATGTCGGTTATCACATTATGGTTCAGATTCCCATATAATTCATCCAGTTTTGGATCACCTGCCATGTTGACCGAAATCCCTTTGAACACGATATTTTTCGAAATGGCCTCCAGGATAGCCTTGCGAGTGTCGGCGATGGCATACGCCTGTTTATAGCCCACGTCGTTGGGGAAGCCATCCCCGATGACCATCAACAATCTCACTCTGGCGGGGATCTTTGAAAGCTGCCGTGTGGCATGCCGGATCGCGGCCCCCATACGCGTACTTCTGCGGGCAACCATGGCATTGATGTTTGCATAGATTTCCGGCCCCATTGGCTCGTCAAAATCCTTTATCCTGAAATACTCGACCCCGAATCTACCGGTACCGGAAAACCCGGCTATGGCAAATTGGTCACCCACGACACCGAGCGCTTCACACAGCAAAACAATAGCGGCCTTCTCGACATCCAGAACCGTTTCGTCCGAACCGGCGGCAGGATTGGCCGTAGACCGTGACAAGTCCACCAGCACGAGTACGGCCACATCCCGCTGCTGTTTGATCCGTTTTATATAGAGGCGATCCGAGGGCATGATGCCGGCCTTGCGGTCCAGGGCAAAATCAAGCAAGGCCTGGTAATCGAATTGGTCACCCTCGACCCATTGTCTTAAAATGGTCAGGCCTTCGGGCCTCAGCAACTCGAACGCGTAGCGCATTCTCTTGACCAGGCCCGCATGCCGCTCCAGGGTCCTGGAATAAAAATCGCCTTCGCAACCCTGGAGCCGATTATCGATCACCCGGACGTAATCCTCCAGATAATCGCCCACATTGCAGTCCCACTCCGGATATCGGCAGGCTTCCCCCGCAGTATCGGCACATTCCAAAACCTCGATGCCGTTGTCCCGCAAAAGGCCCGGCAGATCGATCCCGGAGAGATCCACAACCAGCCTGTCTACCTCATCAGCAGGCCCATCCTCCTTGCCCTCCCTTTCCAGAACAACCTCCAGAAGGTCCTCGGGTGACAGGCTGCCGCAGTTGACGACAAGCCGCTGACGCACATCTGATTTGTACGCCTTGACACCTTTTTCTTTCAGGGCTTTGATGATCTTGCGGGACAACTCATCATAGTCAGCAAAAGAATTATGCACCAGGTCCGGCCGCAGATGGCGCCCAAACGGAAACAGCGGAACAGTCGCGGCCTTTTTGGGGGCATCCGCATTGGGCCAGTTTGCGGCCAGGGCATGATAGGCAAAAACTGTCAGGCGCGCGCACGTCTCCGGAACCACCCGACCGTTGATTTCAGGATTGTTTATTGTAGGATTTTGCATCTCGTTTTCAAAACGATCCTGAATCTTCAGAATAACAGCGGCATTGGTTTGCCTGGTCAGCGGCAGCAATTCCCCAGCACCTAAAGCGATGCAATGGTACAAGGGCAGCAGAATCGGGTCTCCCTCCCCTGCCTGCCACATGCGGCGGGATTCCGCCCGGAAAAGGGGCAGGACTTTTCTGACGAGCCCGGGATATTGATTGGCGAGCCGTTGCCGTACCCGGCCGTGTTCAAAGATCGTAAAAAGCCTTTCCGCCCTCGTGCTGTCGGGAAAAAGATTGCAAAATTGCTCAAGGTCCGCTCCTTTTTCCAGATTGCCTTGGCGGGCTTGATCAAGATCCGGGAGCTGGAAGTCCTTCTGGCCGTCGCACAGATCCAGTCCGACACACAAATCCGTTCCGATACACAGATCTAGGGCCTTTTCAAAATCAAATTCATGGGTTTTGAATTCAAGCAACCCGGCCTCCAGCTTGGCCAAGGCCATGTAGAGGGCTCTGTTTTCCGATTGGCTTGGGAAACAGCCGATCTCCTCGGGCAGGTAGATGGTTCGAGTGTCTGAAAACACCATGGGAGCATCCAACGGCAACCCGGCAAAAGTCCCCCGACGGGATGTTGTCGGCTGGATGGTCACGCTCAACCCGGTGCGGGCCCGTACATAACGGGCCATGGTTTGCTGCACCTGCGAAAGGGGAACTGCCACCTGCAGCTCCCGGCACAGGTCCAATGCCGCACTTGAGTCAAGCCCCATGAACTTGATCCCCTGATCCGCAGCCTGGGAAAAATTTTCCAGGGCCGTGTCCACAAAACGATGCAGGCTTTCCCGGGACAAAAGATCCAACCCCCGGTCTTTGCCCTGTAAAAATGCTTCTGCCATCAAAGGATCGACCCTGACGACGCGGGACAACTCGGAGATCTGCCAGGCACGCTTGAGCGGGACAAAAGATGCCACCGCAGTGGGCAGGGTGTAAACAAAGCGCAAGCTTTGATTGTAGGATATATCCAGTGAGAATGCACTCTGCAAAAGATCGAGATAGGCGGCCCCCGCGACAATATCTCCGGAGCGCATCAGGGCTGACAATCCTTCCAGGGGGCCTTTCAGGGTATAGGACCCCATTCGGCACATGGTGTCAAAAACATTGGAAAAAGTTTGTGCAAGATCGCGGTTGCCGTGCACCAGCACATGCACCAGGTGCTGGGCCATCATCCGGCCGATTGTGGGGCCTTGTTGGCCGCCCTGCCTGACCTTTTGCCGGTAATAAAGGATTTTTTTCTCCGGGCACTCACCGATCAGGCGGGCGTACCCCTTGGACAGGGCCGTTCCAAAGGATACTTCCTGGGAAAGCCCCCAGAGGGTTTCCTCCACCAGCAGCGCCATCCGCTCCCCGGAAACAGGACCATGCTTTTTTACGATGTCACCCACCTCTTTGGCCAGGGTCGAATCGACCTCCGCCAACCGCTCGAGGGCCTGGCTGACGTCATTCATCAAACATGTCCTTGATCAGTTCCTCCAGGGTTTCCTGAAGTTGTTCGTCATCCGTGAGGGGCAGGCAGACAGCTGTCTTGCACGCCTCACGGACGGGAACCCCCCGGTTGATCAGTTGAGCGGCATAAATCAACAGCCGTGTACTGGCCCCCTCGGTCAGGCCGTGCTCCCGGATATTGCGGATGCGGTCGGCCAGGCCCACAAGCCTCCGGGCCGTCTCCCTGTCGATCTCTCCTTCGTGGGAAACGATCTCAGCCTCTTTCTCGGCCTCTGGATATTGAAACATAAGGGACACGAACCGTTGGCGCGTGCTCTGCTTGAGGTCCTTAAGCACCGACTGGTAGCCGGGATTATAGGAAATCACCAGGGTGAAGTCCGGATGGGCCTGGATGGTTTCCCCTTTTTTGTCGATGAAAAGCACCCGCCGGTTGTCGCTCAACGGATGGATGACCACGGTGGTGTCCTTGCGGGCTTCCACAACTTCGTCCAGGTATAAGATCGCCCCTTCCCTCACCGCCCGGGTCAGGGGCCCGTCCACCCAGACAGTTTCATCGTTCATTAAAAGATAGCGCCCGATCAAATCCGAGGCAAAAAGATCTTCATGGCAGGCGACACTGACCAGCGGCCGTTTCAGCCGATAGGCCATGTGCTCCACAAAGCGGGTCTTGCCGCACCCCGTCGGACCTTTCAGCATAACCGGCAAACGCGCACCATATGCCGCTTCAAATGTCTGGATTTCGTTGCCCGTGCTCAGATAGTACGGTTCCGCCTGAACGACAGTGCTGTCTAAATTTGTCTGGTTTTTACTTGTCATGCCGCAATTCCTCATCCAATTTCATGCTCTCTGTTTATAAATTAGCCCGAACATTGACCGATACGTTTTTGCCATCATTCGACAATAGCGATTGCGCATGAAATTTTATTGTTATTTTAATTGTTTGATATTATACCCTCTTGGGTCGATCAATATTGAACCATCAATGAAACCATTCATTGTAACACGGTATGCGCACCCAACCGCTTCAATGGCAATGCTTTGGAGCATGGATATTGTTAAAATCTGAAATTTGCAAGGGTGAAATTACAATAAGATTTCGGTTAAAAAACGCACCGATTGTTTGCCAAGGGACCCTAACCTATAATGAATACAACAAATAACAACGATATGATTCACAGGCTCGAACACGAGGGCAAGCAAATTCTGCTCATCGGCACCGCGCATGTGTCCAGGGAAAGCACCGAACTGGTCAAAGAAACCATCCAAGCTGAAAAACCGGACACCGTGAGTGTAGAGCTTTGTGATTCCCGCTATCAGTCCATCCGCCAGAAGGACAAATGGCGCGACATGAACATCACCAAGGTGATCAGGGAGAAAAAAACCTTTCTACTTCTCTCCAACCTTCTCCTGGCCTCTTTTCAGAAACGGATTGCCGACAAGCTGGACATCAAGCCCGGTGCTGAAATGATCGCCGCCATCGAATCCGCGGATGCCTGCGATGCAGCTATCCACCTGGCCGACCGGGACATCCGGGTGACCCTTTCCAGAACTTGGCGCGTCATGGGCCTGTGGTCCAAATTAAAGGTCATTTTCCAACTGGCCCTGTCATTGGGAAATGTCGAAGAGATCACCGAGGAAGACGTGGAAAAGATGAAGCAGGAGGACATGCTCCAGTCCCTTTTGGCCGAGGTCGAAAAATCCCTGCCCGTCCTGCGAAGCATCCTGATTGACGAGAGAGACCAATACCTGGCCCAGAAAATAAAAAACGCCCCTGGCGACAAAATTGTCGCAGTGGTGGGCGCCGGGCACGTACCCGGTATCAAGACATACTGGGAAAAAGAAACAGACCTCAATGCACTTGAAATCATCCCGCCCAAGGGGAAAGGTGCCGGTCTGGTCAAGTGGCTGATCCCGGCATTGATTCTCGTACTGCTCGTTTTTGGATTTTTTTACGGCGGGTCCAAGGCGGGAGCTGACATGCTGACCTGGTGGATTGCGGCCAATGGCATCATGGCCGGTCTCGGGGCTGCCGCAGCCCTGGGCCACCCTTTCACCATCCTGGCATCGATTTTAGCGGCCCCCCTGACATCCCTGAACCCCATGATCGCCGCCGGGTGGGTCTCCGGACTGGTGGAGGCTTTTGCCAACAAACCCAAGGTAAAGGACCTGGAGCGCCTCCCCGAAGACATCCTGACCGTCAAGGGTTTCTGGAGGAACAAGGTCACCCGCATCCTTCTGGTAGTCGTCTTCACCAACCTAGGCAGTACCATCGGCACGGTGGTGGCTATTCCCATGATGGTGAAGGCTCTGCAGTAAACCAGGGTTCAAGGAGTCAAGGTTACAAGGGGCCAAGTGAGAAATTGGCCTATAGCTCGTAGCTGATAGCATGCAGTGAGCTTTGAGCTCAAAGCTGTGATTATTCCCTCGAACCCTTGACCCCTAGGCTCCTTGAACCCTTTTAATTTTTACCACGCGCCTCTTGAAGCTCTTGCCCCCGGACGCTGGACAGGTTTCTTCCTTTACCTTTAGGCGATCTTCGGCGTAGAGCTGGATACAGGCCGGATAGAGCTCCCACTCGAACTGCAACCCCTTGGCTTTGACACTCTCCAGGGTGTCATGGGCTTCAATGGCAAAGGCCCGCTGCCCGATGATGGGGCCTGAATCCTCGCCGTAATCCACAAAATGGACCGTGCATCCCCCCACCTTGCAGCCGTATCTCAAGGTGTCGCCGTAACCGTCCGTTCCCGGAAATGCAGGCAAAAGGGCCGGATGGATGTTCATAATCCGGGGCCGCGCCGGGTTTTTGTCGATGCAGTCGAGAATGTAGGGTGACAGCTTGCGCATGAAACCGGCCAGCACCAGAAGATCCCAGGGGAAAGCAGCCATCTGGCGCAAAAGGCGGAATTCCGCAGCTGCCCGGGTGATCAGGAAAGCATTGATTTTTTGTTGGTCATGCCTGCCGTGGAAAAAGGTCTGCCGGGACAGGGCTTCTGCTGGGTCAAAATCATCCGGGGCCTTGAATTCCCTGGGGTTGTTTTTGAATTCATTGATGATTTCATTGTAATCCACCACGAATGTGGGGATATTGTGTTGCCTGGCCCTTTTAAGGCCGCCGGCAATGGGGTTGTCCGTACCCACAAATACCATCTCGCCGTCTATTTTGTCAGATTCACAGGCGTCTATGATGGCCTGCAGGTTGGACCCCCCCCCAGACACCAGCGCGCCGATTTTGATATTTTTCTTCATGTCGCCCTCATGGTCCTTTAAAATATGACACAATGCCCCTTGAATGTATAGATTTTTCAAACAAATCTATACAATAGCGCCTGTTTCCCCTAGGATCAGATCTGCTTTTTTTAAGAGCGCCCTTTATAATCGATCATGATCTATGGAAATAGATCTGCGGCAACCGCAATAGGTTGACATTGCGGTATCATATCATTATATTTCGCAGACAACATTTGGGAGAAAGGCGGCTGCCCGCCTTTAATGAATTGCAAAGAAAGGACTCGATATTATGGCTGAAGGTATTATAGAAATCGAAGACAACAATTTTGACACGGAAGTGCTGCAATCGGACAAGCCTGTCCTGGTGGATTTCTGGGCGCCCTGGTGCGGCCCCTGCAAGGCCATCGGCCCCGTGGTGGAAGAGCTTTCCGAAGCATTCAGTGAACAGATCAAATTCACCAAATGCAACGTGGACAATAACCCGGTCACACCGGGAAAATACGGCATAAAAGCGATCCCGACCCTCATCTTTTTCAAAGACGGCAACGTGGTGGAGCAGATTACCGGTATGGTGGCCAAGTCGAAGCTCGAGGATGCCATCAACAGCATGCTGTAAGGCCGGACCAAGAACAGGCAGCAATCCGGATAAGGTTTAACCGGCGGTGAACACCTTCTATTCACCGCCGTTATTTTAGCGTAGCCCCTCAGGTACGGGGCACAGCTTTTTCGTGAAATAATATGAACAAGCTCTTCATCATTTTCGTTTTTTGTGTGGCTGTGGTGCTCGCCGGTTGTGCGCCGCGGGATGCCGATGTTGAAAAACCTGCCCACGAACTGGCTGCCAACGGCACGGAAGCGTTTGAAGAACGAGAATATAAGGACGCGATCAAATACTTTGAAAAGCTGAGAGACTGGTACCCTTTCAGCAAATATGCCAAACTGGCCGAACTCAAAATTGCCGATGCACATTATCATCTGGGTGAATACGATGAGGCCATCATGGCCTATGAGGAGTTTGAGGAGCTTCACCCGAAAAATGAAGCCATTCCCTATGTGATCTACCAAATCGGTCTGTGCCATTACGAGCAACTGGACACCGTTGATCGGGACCAGACATCTGCCAAGCGGGCCATTGCCACCTTCAACCGCCTGTTCAAGGCTTATCCGGATGACCCGTATAACAACAAGGCGCAAGAGCTTTACCGCCTGAGCCTGAAAAGCCTTGCCGAACACGACCTTTATGTGGGGCTTTTTTACTATAAAACCAAACACTACGAGGCTGCCCTGCAGCGATTTCAAGCCGTAGTGCAGCATTACCCCGATGTCGGCGCCCACCAGACCGCCCTCAAGTACATCGCGGCCTGTGAAACCATGCTGGCCGAAAAGGAAGCCGAATAAAAGCGCGTGCCGCGCTTTTATAATTCGCAACTGCGTTGCTATAAAAAATAAATTCTATCAGCTTGAATTTCTTTGAAAAGCTTGCTCGATATGACCAACAAGGTAACGGTAAAAAACAATAAAAAAACACTTTACACACCCGATAATTTAGTGTAGAGAATTATGTTTCGCAAACCGCTTTAACGGCTTGTGATTGGCTGTTTAATAATGTAAAGCAATGACAGAACATGAATCCCCAAAGCCGTTCAAAAAAGAACGAACCGGCTGGATTCTCAAGCCCACTTTAATAGCGTTTGGGGAGGGCTGTTTAGGCGTTATAAATCGTAAAAGATGGCGTATGGCAAATTAGATTTCGGAACGTACGTCTGCCAAACGCTATAAGGAGAAAATACAATGTCTAAAGTATGTGAAATATGCGGAAAAAAACCGATGGTCGGCAACAATGTGAGTCACGCGCACAATGTTACCAAAAGGAGATTCAACCCCAATCTCCAGAATGTTCGAGCGCTCAAGGATGGAAAAAAGAAAAAGATGGTTGTCTGCACCAAGTGTATTAAATCGGGCCGTGTCGTCAAGGCGTCCTAACCCACTCGTCTCACTCCTTGAACATACTTAATCTTGTTTAAATCCGACAGCACTTTCTTGAGGTGAACGGTGTTTTGAATCCCCAGGGTGATGAATGAATCCACTGTTTTATCATCCTTGGTTTCGGTGTTCACACTCAGAATGTTGGCGCCATTCTTGCTGATGGAGGAAGCGACGTCCGCCAGCAGACCGACTCGGTCCAGAGAATTGAGCTTGATTTTGACCGGATAGCTCTCGGTGACCTCCTCGCTCCACTGCACATCAATCTGCCGTTCCGGATTCATTTTCAATGCATTCACACAGGTGGTCCGGTGAACAGTAACCCCGAACCCGCGGGTGATGTAACCGGTGACCGCATCGCCTGGAACCGGCTGACAGCACTTTCCGTAGCGCACCAATATGTCGTCCAACCCTTTGACCACCACACCGACCTGGGGTTTTTTCTTCCTTACCTTTTTGATCAGCTTGTTGAGCAGGGAACTGTTTTCCTCTTCTGGTTCCGTCTGGGATGCAAACCTCCGGGCAATCTGCAGTGGTGTGGTTTTACCGTAGCCCACACTGGCGATCAGGTCCTCCACCGTTTTAAACCCGAAGTGTTCAACCACACTGTTCATCTCCTCACCTCTGATGAGGGCATGGAAGTTGAGGCGGTATTTCCGAAATGTTTTTTCACACATCTCCCGACCGAGGGACAGGCTGCGCTCTTTTTCCTGCACCTTGATCCACTGGCGGATCCTCGACCGGGCCTTGACCGTTTTCACAAAGTTGAGCCAGTCTTTGCTGGGGTTGTGGCCCTTGGAGATTATGATTTCGACAATATTTCCCGTCTGCAGCTCATATTTCAACGGCACCATACGGCCGTCCACCTTGGCCCCGGTGCACTGGTTGCCCACCTCTGAATGGATCAGATAGGCAAAATCGATAGGCGTGGCTCCCTTAGGAAGGGACTTGATCTCGCCCTGGGGGGAGAACACGTAGACCTCGTCTGGAAACAGGTCAATGCGCACGTTCTCCAAAAATTCCTGGGGGTCGCGGAACTCGGCCTGATTCTCTACCAGGCTCTGGATCCAAGCAAACTTGGCATTGATGTCTTTTTCGTCTTTTTTGCCCTCTTTGTAGCTCCAATGGGCGGCAATGCCTGATTTGGCCACCCTGTCCATTTCATGGGTCCGAATCTGAATCTCGATCCGCTCGCCAAAAGGGCCGATTACGGTGGTGTGCAGAGCCTGGTACATGTTGGGCTTGGGAACCCCTATGTAGTCTTTAAACTTTTTGGCGATGGGTTTCCACAGGGAGTGGACCACGCCCAAGGCCTCGTAGCACTGGGGAATGGTGTCCAGGATGATCCGGAAGGCGATGATGTCATACACCTCCTCGAAACTGAGGTGTTGTTGGATCATTTTCTGGTAGATACTGAAGAAGTGTTTGTACCGCCCCAGGACCACGCATTTGAGATTGCTCTCGTCCATCTTTTTCTTGACATAGCTCTTGACCGTTTCAATGTACTTTTCCCGTTCCTCACGGTCTTTGCTGACCATGTTTTCGATGGACGTGTACTCATCCGGCATGATGTATTTAAATGAGGAGTCTTCGAGTTCGTTCTTTATCCAGTAGATCCCCAACCTTGCAGCTATGGGTGCATAGATGTCGATAGTTTCCTGAGCAATGGCCCGCTTTTTGTTTTCCTTGTGAAACTGAAGCGTGCGCATGTTGTGCAGGCGGTCGGCGAGTTTGATGAGGATAACGCGAATGTCGTCTGCCATGGCCAGCAGCATCTTGCGGATGCTTTCCGCCTGGCGTGCTTGCTTGCTGCCAAAGGGCAGCGTGCTGAGCTTGGTGACGCCGGACACGATGTGGCGCACCTCTTTTCCGAACATCTCATCAATTTCTTCGGGGGTGGCCTTGGTGTCTTCGATCACGTCATGCAGAAGGCCGGCAGCCACACTTTCCGGGTCCAGCCGCATATCCGTTAGAATACCGGCCACCTCCAGGGGATGGGTCAAGTAGGGTTCGCCGGACAGGCGCATCTGCCCTTGATGGACCCGGGCGGAATAAACATACGCCCGTTCCACGAGGTCTATGTCGGCCTCGGGGTTGTCTTCCACCATCTTGTCTATGATGTCGTTGATTCTGATCATGCCACACCAGAAGTCAGAGGTCAGAGGTCAGAGGTCAGAACCCCAGAAAACGGAGGTCGGAGACCGGATATCAGTCGTTAGCAATCAGTCTTAAAAGAGCCAATTTTTCTCTCGCAGAGGCCGCTGAGCCACAGAACCTCAAAAGCCAGAATATCAGAGGCCGGTAGTCAGAGGTCATAACTTAACCAATGTCCAATATCCAATCTTCAATGCTCAATGTCCAAGTACTGACAGCCAACTTGATTATTGGCAATTGGATGTTGATGATTAGATATTGAAATAATGGGCCCTTACACCTTATACCTAGCTTGCAACCCGCTAGTACGCCTTGGCAAAGATCACCGATCGGCTCCCGGGTTTACCGCAGCAGATGCATGTGTCGTCACTGGCTTCACTGTCAAAGGGAATGCAGCGTATGGTGACCTTGAGATCCTCTTTGATGACCGCCTCACAGGCTTCGCCCCCGCACCAGGGGGATACGGCAAACCCGCCGTGGATTTCGGGCCTCTCACTGTTTTGAGGTGTAAAAAAGTCATAAAAAACCTTCTTGTCTGTAATCTCACAGGTGTGCTCCTCCTGGAAAGCCAAGGCACGGTTGAACAGGTTGGCCTGAATCCGATCCAGCAGGCCGGTGAAGTCCTCTACAAACCGGTCCACCGGCATGGACTCTTTTTCCCGGTGGCTTTTGTCTCGCCGGCCCACGAATACGGAGTTCTCGGCTATGTCCCGGGGACCGATTTCCACGCGCAGGGGAATGCCTTTTTTTATCCAGTCCCACCCCCGGGCTCCGCCGATATCCCGGTCGTCTACCTCTATCTTTAACTTGCGCCCGTAGTAGCTCTGCTCCTTCAGGCGGCTTACCAGGCTGTCCACGTAAGCCATGACCTTGGGACGGTCATCGGGCTTCCTGATAATCGGTAGAATAACGGCATGGGAGGAAGCGACCCGGGGTGGCAGGATAATGCCGTCGTCATCCCCGTGGGTCATGATCACCCCTCCCACCAGGCGGGTGGATGTGCCCCATGAGGTGGTCCACGCATAGGCTTCCGTCTCGTCGGTGGTCTGAAATTTGATTTCAGACGCACGTGCAAAATTCTGTCCCAGAAAATGGGAGGTGCCGGCCTGCAGGGCTTTTCTATCCTGCATCATGGCCTCGATACAGAGCGTGTCCACTGCACCGGGGAATCTTTCAGCAGCTGATTTGCGACCCTTGATCACCGGCATGGCCAAAAATTCTTCGGCGCAGCGGGCGTAGACCTCGAGCATCATGCGGGTGCGTTCGATGGCTTCCTCCTCCGTGGCGTGCACGGTGTGCCCTTCCTGCCAGAGGAATTCACTTGTACGCAGGAAAATACGTGTACGCATTTCCCAGCGCACCACGTTGGCCCACTGGTTGATTAAGAGGGGCAAGTCGCGGTAGCTTTTGACCCACCGAGAAAAAGAATCGCCGATAATGGTTTCCGACGTGGGGCGAACCACCAATGGTTCCGCAAGCTTCCCGGCGGGGACGAGCCCGCCGTCAGGGCCTTTTTCAAGGCGATGGTGGGTCACAACCGCGCACTCCTTGGCAAACCCCTCCACGTGCTCCGCCTCTTTCTCCAGAAAGCTTATGGGGATGAATAACGGGAAATAGGCATTTTGCACACCCGTCTCCTTGAACATATCGTCCATGGCGTCCACGATGTTTTCCCACAGGGAGTAACCCCACGGTTTGATGACCATACAGCCCCGCACCGAGGAGCGCTCCGCCAGGTCCGAGGCCTTCACCACCTGCTGATACCACTCGGGGTAGTCTTCCGCCCGGGTGGGCTCGATCGCCGATTTTACCTTTTTACCCATGCTCTTCCTCTCATTCTTTTTTCAAATCTTTTCAGTAGACACCCGGGTCCAGAGGGCCCGTCACTGGTTTCTCCCTGAAAGGGAGTGCTTATTTCATAACTCAAAACGTCAAGTCAATTTTTTAGGCAGAATCTAATGGTTCTGATCCTTGCTTCTCACGATACCTTGACTCGAGGTGATCCAGTTCCCGCAACAGCACCCGGGTGAGCTCCTCCTGGGGCAGGGTCTCTACTACCTCACCCTTTCTGAAAAGAACACCTTTCCCGTCCCCGCCGGCAATGCCGATGTCGGCCTCGCGGGCCTCCCCCGGCCCGTTGACCACACAGCCCATGACGGCGATCTTGATGGGGGCCGTCATGGTGAAAACCCTTTTTTCGACGGCTTCGGCGATGTCGAACAAATCGATGTTGCAACGCCCGCAGGTAGGACAGGAGATGATATCCGGACCGCGGCGACGGATCCCCAGCGCTTTCAATATCTCGTATCCCACGCGGATCTCTTCCACTGGATCACGGGTCAGGGAAACCCGAATGGTGTCCCCGATGCCTTCCGCCAGCAGCATGCCGATACCCAGGGAGGATTTAACGATACCGGGAAAAAGACCGCCGGCCTCGGTGACACCGAGGTGAACAGGGATGTCCGTTTTGGATGAAAAGAGCCTGTAGGCTTCCACCGTGCGGGGTACATCCGAGGCCTTGATGGATACCTTGATGCTGTCAAAATCAAACGATTTGAGAATGTCGATGTTGCGAAGGGCGCTTTCCACCATAGCTTCCGCTGTTGCGCCTTGGTATTTTTCCAGAATGTCCTTTTCCAGGGACCCTGAATTGACACCTACCCGGATGGGAACGTTGCCGTCCCTGGCGCAGTCAGCCACTGCCTTGATTTTGCGGGGGCTCCCGATGTTGCCCGGGTTGATCCGCAACCCATCGGCCCCGGCTTTTACGGCGGCGATGGCCAGGCGGTAGTTGAAATGAATGTCCGCGATCAGGGGAATCGATATAGCCGGCTTGATCTTACGGATAGCCTGTGCGGACGGCTCGTCTGGGACGGCAACCCGCACGATTTCGCAGCCGGCCTTTTCCAGCCTTGTGATCTGGGACACGGTCGCTTCCACATCATCGGTGCGGGTGTTGGTCATGGACTGGACCGCCACCGGCGCTGTGCCCCCGATGCTTACATTGCCGATCCTGATCTGAGCGGTTTTCTTCCTGTTGACGGGAAAAGACATACAAGACAGAATATCAGACCCGTCTAACGAGTTCAAGCCCGGACAAAGGGATTGCTCTGTTTTTCCCTGCCGATGGTCGTTCTTCCCATGTGCCCGGGGTAAACGACGACGTCATCGTCCAGCACGTACAGCTTGTTTTTGACACTCGCTTTCAGGGTTTCAAAATCCCCGCCCGGAAAGTCCGTGCGGCCCACAGACCCTGCAAACAGGGTGTCCCCCACAAAAACGTGCCCATCCGTATATATAGAGATGCCGCCCAGGGTGTGGCCCGGGGTGTGCAAAACCGTCATGGTAATATTGCCAAAGGTGATGGTTTCGCCGTCCGCCAGGATCCGGTCTGCCGGCGGCGAGTCGTCTACGCTGAGGCCCATAGCCCCTGCTGAGGCAGACAGCTCGGACAGCATGGGTGCATCCAGTTCGTGAATCATGATGTCCGCTCCGGTGACTTCCTTGAGCCTGCTGTTGGCACCCACATGGTCGAAATGCCCGTGCGTGTTGATGATACAGCTTACGGTCAATGCTGATTCGGCCAGGGTCATCAGGATCCGGTCCGCATCGTCACCCGGGTCGATGACGGCTGCCGCTTTGGTTTCTTCACATCCTAGGATATAGCAGTTGGCTTGGATCGGCCCCACTGCAAGTTCTTTTATAATCAAGATAGCCTCCATTTCATTAGAAACAGTTGGTCCATCAAACGCCTGGTTACATACCCAACTGTCTAATCTTTAACATCAATTAGGTAAGAATTCTTATTTCTAATGCAAAAACGCTAATTGAATTCAATATTTTTGCCAATTTATAAGATCTCAGGTAATGGTTTTTTTTGCTTGCTCGATCAGTTCCACAAGACTGGCCACCTTTGATGGCGGTTTTGATTGTTGCAGCTTGTGGAACGCTTCCGGAGACAGGTTCTTCTCCAGGTATGATTGGATATCAAAATCCTGCCACCAGCAGTCCATGATCTTGAAACAGGGACTATCAGCCTCACCTGGGCGCATGCAGTACTTGAAAGGAACCTCGCTGCCCAGCCGCGGACACCTTTTTTCTTGGACCTCTTTTTTATGGTTTCCTTGGGGCGAATTTTCCACTTTCTTAAGCTCCCCCTTGTCAAGCGCTATCCGAATACTGTCCAGAATACCGTTGATAAAGGCACCGGATTCGCGACTGCCGAACTTTTTGCCGATATCAATGGCCTCGTTGATACTGACTTTCACGGGGATGTCGTCGCAGAACAATGTTTCGTAGACCGCCAGTCGCATCATATTCCGGTCCACACCTGACATGCGATGCATTTTCCAGTTGCTGGAAAACCGTTCAATGATGGCATCGATTCTGGATCTGGAGGAAATGACCCCCCTGACCAACTTCAGAAAAAAGGGTCGCACATCCTTGGCCGGCTGAAAATTGCTGCAGTAGAGGTCCAGGTTTTCCAGGGAGATGTCCCCGTTGGTGTCCATATAAAAAAGAGCCTGCATGGCAAGCTCTCTTGATTTGCGGCGGTTGCCCATATGTCAGGTCCGGGATACGATTTCGTTCAGGTTGGCCATCTCCACGGCTGATATGGCTGCGCTCCACCCTTTGTTACCCGCCTTGGAGCCGGCTCTTTCAATGGCCTGCTCGATGGTGTCGGTGGTGACGATGCCGAAAATGACCGGGATTTCAGATTCCAGACTGACCATGGCCACGCCCTTGGACACTTCGGCACTCACATAATCGAAGTGCGGAGTCGCCCCCCGAATAACGGCGCCCAGGCAGATGATGGCATCATGGCGATTCTGAGCGGCAACCTTTTTGGCAATCAGCGGGATTTCAAAAGCCCCGGGCACTTTGATTACCTCAATGTCCGCGTCCTTGGCGCCGCTCCTGACCAGCGCATCCACGGCCCCCCCCACGAGTCTGTCGGTAATGAAATCGTTGAAACGGCTGACCACAATGGCAAACTTTTTACCTTCGGCAATCAGATTGGCTTCGATGATTTTCGGCATGGTGTTCCCCCTGTTTGTTCTTTATTATCAATTAAAAATTAGCAATTGATTGTTAACAATTAATCTATTATACAACTTATTATAATAATTAATAAATAGTAGCTAATGGCTAATTGTTAATGTCTTGATTTCCGCTCTCAGGGCTGAAGCCCTGGACTACATTTGCTTCTGGCTCTCTGATCTCTTAACCGCCCGCTACGCTCAAGACGCCAAGCGCGCAAAGGAATAATTTAAAAAAAGAACCTTCTTAGCGTGCTTAGCGGCTCCAGATTTTCCTTCGGACCTCTGACCATCCACCGACCACCGACCACTATCTGGCTTCTGTGGTTCTGTCCTCTGGTTTCTGGCCTAGTCGGTTATCGAATCGCAGGTATTCAAGAGGTGCCCCATTTTCAACCGTTTGCACTCCAGATACCCCTTGTTGTGCTCGTTGGGCTCCACCTCAATGGGCGTCTGTTCCACGATGCTCAGCCCGTATCCTTCGAGGCCGACCATCTTTTTCGGATTGTTGGTTAGAAGCCGCATCTTTTTGACCCCCAACTTCACTAGAATTTGCGCACCGATGCCGTAGTCCCGCAGGTCATCCTTGAATCCCAACTGCTGGTTGGCTTCCACCGTATCCAACCCGTGGTTCAGTTGCAGATCATACGCTTTCAGTTTGTTGACCAACCCGATGCCGCGCCCCTCCTGGCGCATGTAAACGATCACACCCGTGCCCTCAGCTTCCATCATGGCCATGGCCCTGTGCAGCTGGTCGCCGCAATCACAGCGTCGGGAGGCGAATATGTCGCCGGTCATGCACTCGGAATGCACCCTCACCAATATCGGCTTTTCTGGATCGATATCGCCTTTTACCAATGCTATGTGTAAAAGGTCGTCAATGTCGTTATCAAAAGCGATAATTCTGAATTCTCCGCCGAAGCTGGTCGGGATAACGGTCTCAGCTGCTATACTGACAAAGGATTCAGTACGCGTCCTGTATTCAACGAGATCGGCAACCGTGCAGATGCCGATGCCGTGCTTTTGGCTGAACTCCTCCAGGCTGGGCATTCTGGCCATGGTCCCGTCTTCATCCATGATTTCACAGATAACGGCCGCTTGCTTCATCCCGGCCAACCGCGCCAGGTCTACCGAGCCTTCGGTCTGGCCCACCCGGACCATCACGCCGCCGTCCCTTGCGCGCAGGGGGAAAATGTGACCTGGCCGGGCCAGATCTCCGGGCACGGCATCATCGGCCACAGCCGTGAGAATCGTTGTCGCCCGATCCGCCGCCGAAATGCCGGTGGTGACACCGAGCTTTGCTTCGATGGACACCGTGAACCCGGTTTCGAAGCGCGAAGTGTTGTTGTTGACCATCATGGGCAGATCCAGGGAATCGCATTTATCCGCCGTCATGGGCAGGCAGATCAGGCCGCGCCCGTATTTGGCCATGAAGTTGATCGCCTCGGGCGTAGCTGCCTCGGCAGCCATACAGAGATCACCCTCGTTCTCACGGTCCTCGTCATCCACCAGAATAACCATGCGGCCGGCTTTAATCTCCGCGATGGCATCTTCCATCTTTAACAGTGACATTTTTTAGCTCCACTCCTCAATCTAAAACGTTTCACTCGGCAGTCTATGTTCTATAAAAACACTATTTTTACGCCGAATATCTAAAAGCTATTCACTTTGGGTCTTTGTGGTTGAAAAATTAATAGTAACAAAACATTCCTGAAATTTGGAACGCTCAATTCAAGTGTTCAGGAAACCAGACCTAGCCAGCAACTCCATGCTAACAGACCCGTTGTTGGTTTCCTTTTCATCTGTTTTATCTCCCCGCAAAAACCGCTCCACATATTTGCCGATCATGTCGGTCTCGATATTCACCGGGTCACCCTGCTTTTTGAACCCGATGGTGGTTATCTGGCCGGTATGCGGTATGATGCTCACCATAAAGGATTGCTCATCACACTGGTTGACCGTGAGGCTGATGCCGTCCACGGCCACCGACCCCTTGGGGATGATGTAGCGGGCTGCCGCACGCGGCACGTCGACAGTTACCAGTAAGGCATTGCCGGCAGATTCCTTGCGGGCAAGGGACCCTGTGGCATCCACATGACCCGAGACCAGGTGACCGTCGATCCGGTTGGACAACAGCAGCGCCCTTTCCAGATTTACCCGTTCACCGATTTTGGCCTGGCCAAAAGTCGTCGCCTCAAGCGTCTCCGGCGACACATCGGCTTCGAAGCGCTTACCGGCCAAGGTCACCACCGTCAGGCAGGCACCGTTGACGGCGATGCTGTCACCGATTTTCGTACCCTCCAAACTGAAACCAGCCTCCACCGTAAGGCGGCTGCCCAGCCCCGAGGGCCGTAAACCACTGATGGTGCCCAGACCTTCTATGATGCCCGTAAACATGCGTTCGACTAACCTCAAAGGGTCTTAAGGATCCACGGAATCGAAGATCCAAGTATCAATGTTAAGGATTCGGTTATTCTTGAAACCTAAAACGCTTAACCATTGTAATATATACATCATACATGAATACGCAACCAGTCACACCCATCCTCTGGGAGATATTTTTTGGTCTTCATTCGATAACGGATACGTAACTTAAGACCAAGAGCTTTCACCGCCCGCTTCGCTCAAGATCGCATAGATACAGAGAAACAAAGTACCTGAGCGGCGAATTGCCACTTTGTTTCTCTGTATCTATGCAACCTTAGCGTGCTTTGCATCTTTGCGGTTCAAGGTTTAGGAATATAGCCCTCTATCAGCACATCCTCACCAAAGCGCTCCACCCGCATGTCCGTCAGGGTGGTGCAGTCCTTCATCAGGTCCGGCCCCCTGCCGCTGCAGATGGGCACGCCATCATTGCCCCCCAGGATCTTGGGGGCATAAAAAAACATGACCTTGTCCACAATGCCTGCGGACAGGGCCGACCTGATCACCTGGCCGCCCCCTTCGATGAGAAGGCTGGTAATCCCGATGTCCCCCAGGATTTCCATCAGGGCCTTGAGATCCACCCGGTCGTCCTTGAGCGGCGTCTCCAAAATCATGGCGCCGGCCGCCTGGATGGCGTCTTTGCGCTTCAGGAAGTCCTTGTCATTGGATAAGGGCCCTGCAGCGATATAGTTTTTTGTTGGTGAGGCTTGTTGGAACAATCTAGCATGGGAAGAAATGGAAAGGCGGGTGTCCAGGACAATACGATGCGGGTCGCAGCCATCTTGGTGGTCAAGCCGGGTGGTCAGGCTGGGATCGTCCTTCCTGATTGTTCCCACACCTACCATGATGGCGTCAACATGGTGCCGGACAACATGCACATGCTGCCGGGCAAGCTCTCCGGTAACCCATTTAGAATCGCCGGTCCGGGTGGCAATCTGCCCGTCTAGGGTTGCTGCGCATTTCAGAATGACAAAAGGCCGTTGCGTGGTAACATATTTGATGAAAACCTCGTTCAGTTCCCGAGCCTCGGCTTCGCAAATGCCGCTCTCCACTTCAAGACCCGTTTGCCGCAGATATGCCATGCCTCCGCCCTCGACAACCGGGTTGGGATCTGCCATGGCCACCACCACTTTTCGGATACCGGCTGTGAGTATTTTTTCCGTGCAGGGGGGAGTTCGGCCGACATGGTTGCAGGGTTCGAGGGTCACGTAGATGGTTGCCCCGCGGGCGTTGACACCCGCATCATCAATGGCATTCACTTCGGCGTGCGGTTCGCCGGCCGCATGGTGATAGCCTTTGCCCACCACCTTACCACCCTGAACGACAACCGCGCCGACCATTGGATTGGGGGAAGTGTAACCTCGGCCCCTGGCTGCCAGCGCAAGAGCCTGTTTCATGAAAAGGGTCTCGTCTTTCATTACCCGTTACTTTTTGGTCAACAGGCTCTTCAACTCCGAAACAAAGTCGTTGACATCCTTGAATTCTCTGTACACTGAGGCAAATCGGACATAGGCGATATCATCCAGGTCGTGCAGGGCGGCCATGATTTTTTCACCGATCATGGCTGAAGCAATTTCCTTTTCCCCTGTTTCCCGGAGGTCCCGCTCGATGTCGTCCACGTGCTCCTCGATCAGGTTCATGCTGATATCCCGTTTTTCGCACGCTTTCTTGATCCCTGACCGCACCTTTTCACGATTGAAGATTTCCCGGCGCCCATCCTTCTTGATGATCATGATGGGAATCTCTTCGATGTGCTCGTAGGTCGTAAACCGGCGACTGCACAGCAGGCATTCCCTACGCCTGCGGATCACGCTCCCATCCTTGCTCACCCTGGAATCGATGACTTTGTTATCAATCTCCCCGCAAAATGGACACTTCATGAATCCTCCCTCTGATGTCAGCTTACCCTAAGGTTGCTTAAACAACATGGCAAAGTATAGATTGGGTTTAGGCTTTTTTGAGCTTAAGGACATCGACGCCCGCCTCCTTAAGCATCTCCTCCGACATGGTATCGGCATACCCGGACAGGTAGTATATGGTGCGGATACCTGCATTTATGATCATTTTGGCGCAGATGGAACAAGAATTGCATCTTCTGTTCTGGATCGAAGCT
>RCNC010000688.1_pt1 | contig 21939 bp, 20 predicted proteins | sample 2041301 | NCBI WGS metagenome assembly RCNC01 (sample SAMN09708231, study PRJNA481090) | Marine sediment metagenome, whole genome shotgun sequencing project. | biome: marine sediment; feature: ocean; material: sediment; isolation source: Sewage treatment plant 13A marine sediment (STP13A) ...
TTGCAAAAAAGGGAACATTAATCTTAATTGTAAATTTTGCGCTTTTTATGACATAATATTTCTAACGTAATGAATCGACGTTTTACAATTTATGAGAAATTGATGATTTTCGATTGATGATTGATGATTTAAGGATGGCGACCATTTTTTATATAAATTGACAGAGTGAAACGACTTCCAACAATCAACAATCATCCGTCATCAATCAATTATTTTCCTGTTTGATTCCGGCATGCCCCGCTTGCAGGGAATTTATCCGAGTTATGTAAATATAAGTGCATATCATCAAAAATCAATAAAAAGGATTATATGATAGGTGTATTCGATTCAGGAATCGGTGGGCTTACCGTTGTCAGATCTCTGATGGAGCGGCTTTCCGGCTATGACATTGTCTATTTTGGTGATACGGCGCGTACACCATACGGAACCAAGAGCGCTGAAACCGTTATAAGTTATTCTCTTGAAAACATTGAGTTTCTTTTAAAACATGGCGCAAAAATTGTTGTCATGGCTTGTAATACCGCCTCAAGTGTCGCTTCTGATCGTGTGGCTGAAACTTTCGATATTCCGATATTCGAAGTGGTAACGCCGGCAACGGAGCAAGCAGTTAAAAGTTCAGGGAAGTTGGCCGTTGGGGTCATCGGAACACGAGCGACGATAAAAAGTGGCATTTACGAAAAAAAAATCAAGGCAATGACACCGGCGGCAAGGGTCTATTCCGTTGCCTGTCCGCTTCTGGTTCCTTTGGTGGAGGAAGGATGGCTGAAGAAGCCCGAAACCACTATGATCATTAAAAAATATCTGCATCCTTTAAAAGTCAGACAGATAGATACGCTTATTCTCGGATGCACCCATTATCCGTTATTAAAAGATACGATCCAAAGAAAAATCGGAAAAAAAGTAATCATCATAGACTCTTCGATTGCAGTTGCGGAAAAGGTTAAATCTTTTTTAGACACACACCCTGAAGTTGACCATTTGCTGGGAAAAAAAGACGAGTTTAGGCTTTTTGTTTCAGATATCACCGAGCAGTTTGAAAAGACAGCCAGGATCACGCTTAAGCGAAAGGTTTTTCTTGAACATATAAAACTTTAGATACCATAGGGCTTACGCCCGTGGCCTTTGTGAAATAGGTTGGACGTTTTAAAATAAAGACAATCGGTTCGTTAAGGATTCGGTCTAATCTCAATAATTAAGCTGCTTTACTAAAAATGAATCTCCGTTCTCTAAAAGCTCCATGAAGATACCGCCGTTATTTTCTTCCCAAACCCCTTTTTGCGATTGGTAACGGGTGAAAAATCTACCCCGTATTATGAGGTTTCCACTGGCGGTCTGTTTGGAATAGGACATAAGTTCAATCCGGTACGTAAGAGATTCCACGCCCTCCATATTGTTGCGGTAGTCCGACAACAGTTCATGAAAAGGCTTGTTGTTTTCAGTGGCATCCGAAGTAAAAAACGTTATAAATTTGTCGAGATCTTTATTTGTATAGGTTTGGCAATATTCGTCTAAAAAGGATTTCAGTCGACTCAATTCGTTTTTTTGTTGATTAATATCTTCTTCAGACGTTATTTGTTCCATTTCCTTTTCCGATTCGGTCAAGGAGGGTTTGACTTCAGTTTCAGCCACCTTCCCCACCCCAGGTTCAGACACGGCAGCCGTCAACGTTTCTTCACCGGCAGCGTCAGGCACTACTTTTTCTTTCAACCCCTCCTCATCAACCTCTTGTTTGACGTCATCCTTTAGAGCCTCTTCAACTTTTGGGCGGTCAAGCTTCTGCTTTTCCGCTATTAAAGGAACATCGTCCGTAACCGTGGATGCTTTTGCAGCAGATTCAGATCCGGGAGTCTCTTTGTCTTTGACCTTAATATCAGGTGATTTTTCTTTCACAGGTTCCGGTACTGCAACCGTCAACGTGTCTTCACCCACGGCAGTAGGCGCTGCTTTTTCCGACAAATCCTCTCCAGCAACCTCTTTTTGGACATCTTCCTTTGGAGCCTCTTCTACTTCCGGGCTGATAAGCGTCTGCTTTTCGGGCACCAAGGCATCACCGGCAGTTACTGGTATTTCTTTCGAAGTTTGGGATGGGACTGTTTCTTTTATTATACCGGCTTGTATGGCGTCACCTCTAGAAACAGTGTCTGTTTTGCCAGCACCAAGCTGCTTTTCTGCGGGTTTTTCATTTTTAAAAAGATTGGTGTCCGATTCTGACTGTATCTCCCCATTTCTTTTAGTCACATCACGTGAAGCGTCCGTTGATTGGGCTTTTACATTTTCCAGTTGAACCGGAGAAGTTGATTCGGGTATTTTTTGTGCTTCCGGAGCTACAACCTGCGTTTTGGCTGTTTGATCCACCAATTCAGACGCTTGAGGTACGAGAATTTTTCCAGAACGGATCGGTTTCTTCTGAACCAGTTTTATGGTTTTCGTTTCCTTTTGGCCGGCTTGATAGTAAAAATAACTGCCGATAAGGATGACCAGTGCTAACCCGGCAACGAATAAAGAAATCACTTTGACAGGATGTTGTGTTATTTTTTTTTGAGCCTCCGCCGTTATCGCCGTAATCGGTTTAGTGAGTATCTTTGTTTTCTCCTCGAATCTAATGCTTGGTCTTGCTGAAAGTTCTTCAAGAACACCCGATTTTATGCTTTTGATTTTATTGATATATTCACGCAACATTTCAATCTCGTTAATGGTGCGTGTTTGTTTCGTGAAACTCAGCTCTTCTTTGCGCTTTTCAAGCTTTCTAAGCTCTTTTGATGCATATTCTATTCCTTGCATAAGCTGGTCATTTTCGTCTAGATTCGAATCTGGGATACCGATCAAGCCAATAATCTGTTCCTTGGAGTAACCCAGGAGCACAAAATGAAATACCAGTTTCAACCGTTCACGGTCATACCTGTTGTACACACGTCGTTTCAATTTGGAAGCCCTGGGGGATATAAGCCCATTTTCCTCACAAAAACGGATATGACTCTTTTTGACGTCCAACTCTTTAGCAAGATCAGATATGGTAAAATAGCTGTTGGATTGATCCATTCGTATCACCCATATTCCAAATTTACCTGAGTTTCAGAACCTAGTATATTCCAAACACTTTATTTGGATATTCGATAAATTTATAGAATTATAGAACAAATACGTTTTCTTGTCAAAATAAAACAGGTTGAATACGCATCTAAACGTCGGGACCCAGTTTCTCTTTAATGGGTATCCGATTTTTCTCTGGATACAGCCTTTCCATCAAATCGAGCAGCAACCGAACACCAAATCCTGTACCGCCCACCCCGCAATATGAAGATTCTTTTTTGGCATATGCAGGCCCTGCAATATCAATATGCGCCCAGGAAGTATCTTTTACAAATTCCGAAAGGAACAATGCAGCAGTAATCGCCCCGCCATAACGCGTGCTACCGACATTATTCAAATCCGCAAAATCGCTTTTTATCAGTTCCTTATAATCCTCAGGCATTGGCATCCGCCAGCATCTCTCATGGGTTTTATGACCGGACAAAATAATATTTTCCGCCAATTTGTCATCATAAGAGAACGTGCCGGCAATCTTTTCACCCAAAGCCACAACACAGGCTCCTGTCAGGGTTGCCAAATCGATCAAGGTTTGGGGTTTATATTTCTTGATGGCATAAGAGATGGCGTCGATCAATATCAACCTGCCCTCGGCATCTGTATTGCCGATTTCCACCGTTTTGCCATCATAACTTTTTATAATGTCTCCCGGCCGGGATGCAGCGCCGGAAGGCATATTTTCAACAATAGGAATTACTCCGACAAGATTAAGTCTTAATTTAAGTCTCGCCGCGGTAATCAGCGTTGCTGCCACGGCAGCGGCGCCAGACATATCCATCTTCATATCCGCAAGAGAGGCTGAAGGTTTCAGGTTTATGCCGCCAGAATCAAACGTTACCCCTTTCCCAACAAAAGCGATTGTTTTTTTTGCCTTTACCGGATTGTGCTCCAAAATCACCATTTTCGGCTTGTTCCTGCTGCCGGCTGCAACCGCTATAATGGCTCCGAATTTCTTTTGTTTCAGTTCTTTTTCACCCAAAACGGTGACCTTGAGATTCTCTTTTTTTGCAAGCCTTGCAATAGATTGTGCAAAAAGCGCCGGTCTCTTGTCATTGGGTGGCATACTGACCCATTCTCTTGCAAGAATGGTCCCCTGGCAAACCGTTGAAATTCGTGATGGCAATTTTCGATATTTTCCTGCTTCATGAGATGTTACAAGAAAATCGATCCGCTCAAGCGGCTGAAGCTTTTTTTCTTTCTTGTATTTGTCATAAAAATGATTCCCGAGAAAGGCACCTTCCATCATTGCTTCAAGAATATTCTGCATATCCATTTTGACCTTCGCAGCCAATGGCACAGCGATTAAAACCTCTGTATGTTTTTTTTTAATCACACCTTTTACAGCCTTCCCGGCCATGGTACGCAATGATTCCATATCGACTTTTTCAAGTTTACCGAGCCCTAAAAATATAATGATTTGCGCTTTTACTTCGGATAGGTTGTATAAAATAACTTCATCATCTTTATCGCCTTTAAACGCTTTAACCTTCTTCGCACTCCTGATAAGAGACAGTATCGTTTTATCTTCGTGAATATTCTTGTCTTCGCAAACGGGGATAACCAGTGATTCTATCTTTTCTTTCATAAGATCGGCGGATTTTAAATGTAGCATGTATTCTTTCTCCTTTCCTTCGTAGATGCGGATCCTTTTCCATTGAAGTTCTGATATTATATACAAAAATAATACTGTCAATGAGAATATCTGTTTATACGGACATCTCGAATAAGAATGGGGTTATTCAATGACGCTTCTTGATTCGCTTGACAATATGAAGGGTTATCTGTATTTATCATTTAAAATAAAATCGTGCTATGATTTTATGGAACTTCCGCAGGTATGCCCGCGGATTCTTATCTTTTATTTGAATTCATCCCGCACTGACCTGAAAAGTCGATATTTTCGCTATGCTCCGACAAGTTGCGGGGAATTCTAATTTAAACGAAGGGAGGGCGGCCATGGCAGGTATTAACAAAGTCATTCTGATCGGGAATTTGGGTAGTGATCCTGAGGTTCGTTATACACCGGACGGTACCGCGGTTGCCAATTTCAGCATCGCAACGTCTGATGAATGGACAGATAAAAATACAGGAGAACGAAAAAAGCGCACCGAATGGCATCGTATCGTTGCTTGGCGAAAACTGGGTGAAATTTGCGGCGAATACCTCTCAAAGGGGCGGCAGGTTTATGTAGAAGGCAAGCTACAGACCAGATCATGGGAAAAAGACAGCGTTACCCGATACAGTACTGAGATTATTGCGTCTGACGTTCAGTTTTTAGGAGGCCGAGATACCGCTGAGACATACAGATCGTCTGAACCTCCTCCATCTCGAGGATATGAGGAGCCGCAACTCACAGACAGGCAGGATGATGACATTCCTTTTTAAGCCTTCCTTGAAACCAAGACGATTCTGCCATATCGCTTAACAGGCTTATATTAGGTAAGACATTGTAGCTACATAGATAAAGTGATTTTTTATCATAGTAATCACTTTGTGTTTTGGTGCCGTCCGATAATTTTCCAGCGAAATAATTTATCTTAGAAATTATTTCATCCCGCTACTTTAGGGGCTTTTTGACACTATTCGGGTGCGAATTTTGAGTTCTAATCATTACGGTCCGGTTATTCAAAAGAAACCATTTTAAGACTCTTTCTTTTCCTCAAGCTTGTCGGGCTCTCTTTTCTCAGGCTCCGTAGTGGCGCCTTTGAAATTCCTTATGGCCTTGCCCATTCCTGCCCCTATTTCCGGAAGTTTGCCGGCACCAAAAATAATAAGGATAATTACAAGTATAATAATAAGTTCCGGCATTCCAATTCCAAACATATAGTCCTCCTATTTGTTAAGCCCGGTGTCCTTCAGTTCTTCCAAAAGCTGCCTAAATTCTTTTGACTTTAAATAACTTTCGATGACACCCTGATAATCGATCCATTTTCTCCACAATTCAATCCATATTTCATTGTGCCAGTAATATTCCGAATCACCCCTTCCTTTAAGTCGTTCGATGTAATCGGCATATTCCTCAGCACAGCTCTCACAAAAACGGTGGGGAATCCGAAGGTCGCTGATGGCTCTTTGCTGACTTTGTTCTTCCGGCTGGATCTGGGTACCGCATTTTTCGCACTTGAAAGCGCACTGCATACATTGAAATACTTTCTGGACAGCCAGTATTTTTCGCTTTTTTATTATTTCAGCTTTTTTTTCTTTTGTGTGCTTAAGTTTTTTATCAAGCTGAATGATATTCGCCACGATTTAAAACTCCCTTTATATCCCATTCTTTGCCCATCCTCTATCAGAAAGTGGTGCAAAATTTAATTTATAATAACATCTGTATATATACGTGTCAATTCAATATGGATTTTGGACAGGCACTATTTAGGACCTGAATCTTGCACGAGCCGGAGGCTTTCAAAGGATTATAAATATTTTCATCAATTTTCATGCAAGATTCAGGTCGGAATTCATTTTGTAGTCCTTGTAATGTGAGGCTTGCCGTGTTAAAAAAGGTTATGAATAAAAGAAAGGAGTCAGACTCATGACTAAAAAATTCCTGGCCAATGGTCTTCCGGTTTTGATCGGGAGCCTTCCTTTACGTGATCATACGGAAAGTGTTGAAATGGTCTTCAAGTACACGCCCGAAATTCCGCTATGGATTCAGCTTCCCGCATATAGGGAAGAAGGAATGATCGCCCAATTTCAGCCGGGATTTCCTGGCCTTACCATGAAAGCGGACAAATCTTTTGTCGACACCTCTGATCCATCTTTTGATGATGATATCCTTAGATTTTACGAAGATTATATGGCTGTAAACGAGGGAGAATCGGGCATAGAAGATTCTAGATTTTCCTTAAAAGCTGATACTGCCCGTGGATTTTTTGCATTTATGGAGCATCTTTACTCCCTTTCAGATCATCCGCTTGCAATTAAAGGACAAATAACCGGTCCCATAACTTTTGGGATGGGTTTAACGGACCAGAATGGAAAAGCAATCTTCTATGACGAACAGTTAAGAGATGCCGCGGTAAAGCTCTTGGCTCAAAAAGCCAGATGGCAGGTCAAAAAACTCTCAAGCTTCGGATCTCCGATCATTATTTTTTTTGACGAACCGGCCCTTGCCGGCTTTGGGTCTTCTGCAATGATAAGTGTATCCCGTGATGAAGTGGCAACCTGTTTTGAGGAAGTCGTTGGCGCAGTTCATGACGAGGGTGGCCTTGCCGGTATCCACGTCTGTGCCAACGCCGACTGGTCTTTGATTTTGGAATCTGACGCAGACATCATCAGCTTCGATGCATATTCATTTTTCGACAAGTTGATGCTCTACTCAGATCATGTGAAGCAATTTATCGAATCCGGAGGAATATTGGCTTGGGGGATCGTGCCGACATTAAACAGCGATGATATTGAAAAAGAAACCGTAGAATCACTGGTTTTAAGATGGGAAGCGCAATCCACGACAATAGAGGCACTTGGTTTTGACAAGGCTGCAATACTGGCTCAGACCTTTATCACCCCTGCCTGTGGAACCGGTTCTCTGCCCCTTGATCTTGCAAATAAAGTGCTTGCTTTAACAAGACAAGTCTCAGATACACTAAGAAAGAAATGGGGACGCGAAACTTAAGTTATTACATATCCGATTTATAAAATTCTTCCGGTTCTGTCATGGAATCCGGCTTCTTGGTGTATTCGGTGGGAACAGTTCCTTCCTTGAAGCATTCAAAAATTGTTTTTTTAGATTCAGGGATGGGCAACAGTCCGGTTTCGGCATCGATTTTAGAAAAGACAACACCCTCAGGCACCTGGAAAACCCTGACAGGCTTGTCAGCCAGCAGTCTTTGCATGAAGCCTACCCAAATAGGGCTCGCCGCCCTGGACCCGGTCTCTCCTTTTCCAAGGGATCTCTCATCATCATAACCTACCCATGTCCCTGTGTTATAACGGGGTGTGTATCCCGCAAACCAGGCATCATGAAGATTATTTGTCGTGCCGGTCTTGCCTGCCACCGGTCTTTTTAATGCCATCACCCTACGCCCGGTACCATGCTTGACAACTCCTTCAAGAAGACTGGTCATGATATAAGCTGTATTCTGTTCCATAACCTTTCTTCTAACAGGGTTGCCTTCTTCTATGACATTCCCTTCCCTGTCTAAAATTTTTGTAATAAATACGGGGTCCACAAGATAACCAAGGTTGTTAAAAACTGAATATGCACTGACAAGCTCAAGTAGAGATGCCCCGGAAGATCCCAGTGCGATGGAAAGATCTCTGTTCATATTTGATGTGATTCCAAGTTTCCGAGCATAATCTATAGCATAATCAATGCCGATATCCTGTAAAATCTTTATGGTCACTACATTACGTGATTTTGCAAGAGCATCCCGAAAAATCGTGGGGCCATAAAATCTTTCTTTGTAGTTCCTGGGCTTCCAGGTAAAATCATGTTCCGTATCCTCATAAACGATGGGTGAATCAATGATCATCGTTGCCGGCGTGTATCCTTTGTCAAGCGCTGCTGCGTAGATGATCGGCTTAAATGCGGAACCCGGCTGACGTCTTGACTGAATCGCCCGGTTAAACTGGCTCTCTCTGAAATCTTTGCCGCCCATCATCACCTTGACATTTCCGGTTTCCGACTCAATACATAGCAGGGCAGCTTGAACCGTTGGAACCTGTTCCAGAGATAGCCACCATCGATCTGTTTCGAATATTTTATTTTTTACTCGAACCTGTATGACGTCACCGACCTTTAACACCTCTCCGACGTGGTTAACACGGGTGTCATAATAGGCGATTCCGGGATCCGGCTTTCTTGCCCAACGCATATCGTCAATTCTGATAACGCCCAGTGTGCTTCCCATGCGAACGATGACCGTATTGTTCTTGTCATTAATCTCTATCACAACACCTTTTACAATCTTCCCTTCTTCAAGGGGTGCCTTCTCCAACTCGAGCTGGAGCTCCTTTGAAAACGACTCAATCTCTTCCGGCTTAAGATGTTTAATCGGTCCTTGGTACCCCTCACGTTTATCAAGGGCATATAATCCCTTTCTAATTTCTTCCCGTGCCATTTTCTGCATCTCGATGTTGACAGCAGAATAAATTTTGAGACCTTCTTTGTACAGCACGTCATCACCGTATTTTTTTGCAATGTAACGTCTGATATGCTCTGTATAGACGGGAACCTCTTCGATATACAGGTTTCTTCTGGGCTTAATATCAAGCACTTTATTGATAGCTTCCGTAGCCTGAATGTTGGTGATAAAACCTTCCTCAACCATTCGGTTTAAAACGTAGATCTGACGCTGTTTTGCCCTTTCCGGATACTTAAAGGGAGAGTATCTGCTCGGCGCTTGGGGCAGACCGGCCAAGATAGCACATTCCGCCAGGTTCAACTCGTGAGCTGATTTTCCAAAATAATTCTCGGAAGCCGCTTCCACGCCATATGCACCATGTCCCAAATAAATCTGATTCAAATATAAGAAGAGAATTTCATCTTTGGCAAATTTCTTATCAATGCGATATGCAAGGATCGCTTCTTTTATTTTGCGAGTATAGCTTCTTTCAGGTGTTAAAAGAAACGACTTTGTAACCTGCTGGGTAATTGTACTTCCGCCCTGGACGATGGCTCCGGCCTCGATATTTTTATAAAATGCTCTAAAGATACTCAAAACATCTATCCCTTTGTGTTTATAAAATCTTGCATCCTCCGCAGAAACAAAAGCTTTTTTGAGCATTTCTGGCATTTTGGATAGCGGAAGCACAATTCTCCGTTCTTTAAAAAACTCAGCGATTTTCCGGTTGTCGTCTGAATACACCGTTGTGATGATCGGTGGGCGGTAATCGTTCAGGGACGATATTTTTGGAAGATTTTTGCTTAAGTATAAATAAACGCCCGCAATTCCTATTGAACCTATTAAGATAACAATAAAAGATATGAGAAAAAACCATTTGAAAATCTTTGAAAAATAACCTCTTTGGTTTTTTCTGGCACGTTTTTCGAGTATTTGAGAAGTTCTTTTAGTTTTTGGCATGACCTAATAATTTAAATCGATAAAAGATTCGTAAACCATTTTTTTTCATTTACACATCATGGGTTATGTTATCAAACATCGTTTCTTTAAGCAAGATACACTGTTCTTACAAAAAAGAATTTGACATAATTATATAAAATAGATAATTTATCAAGTTTTAAACACCTCATTGTAAAATATTTAATTTCATGATAATCCTTTTAGAATAAAAAGACAACACTATGATTAAACTCAATTTTAATAAGATGGGTGGCTTGATACCGGCAATCGTTCAGGATGATAAAACCGGTGAAGTGTTGATGCTGGCATTTATGAACAAAGATGCCTGGGAAGCGACCCTTTCCACCGGAAAAGCAACCTATTATAGTCGAACCAGACAAACGCTTTGGATAAAAGGAAAAACATCCGGCAACCTTCAAGTTGTAAAAGAAATTCGGATCGATTGTGACGATGATACTGTGCTGCTTAAAGTCGAACAGGTCGGCGGTGCAGCCTGTCACACCGGACATAAAAGCTGTTTCTATAAAATGGTTGAAGGAGAATCCATTCGTATTATTGGAAAACCGGTGTTTAACCCCGAGGAGGTATATAACAGATGACAACGCCTTTGAAGCTGGGGATCCCAAAGGGAAGCCTCCAAAATGCTACCATAGACCTGTTCAAGAGATCAGGGTGGAAGATTAACGTTAATGGAAGGAGTTATTTCCCGGAAATTAATGATGATACCATCGAGTGCGCACTATGCAGAGCCCAGGAAATGTCCTTGCATGTTGAAAACGGGACACTCGATGCCGGTCTAACGGGTAAAGACTGGATTGCTGAAAACAATTCCGATGTGCATGTCATTACGGATCTAATCTATTCAAAAGTGAGTGCAAGGCCAGCGCGTTGGGTATTGGCTGTGACCCACGACTCTCCCATTAAAACCATCGAAGATCTCGAGGGCAAAAAAATATCCACGGAACTTGTTGGATTTACAAAAAACTATTTTTCTGAAAAAAATATCAATGTAAACGTTGAATTTTCATGGGGCGCCACAGAGGCAAAAGTCGTTTCCGGTCTTGCCGATGCCATCGTAGAAGTTACGGAAACGGAAAGCACTATTAAAGCGCACGGTTTGAAAATTATCCAGGAATTAATGCAGACTTATACCCAGCTCATCGCCAACCACGAAGCCTGGAAAAACCCACAAAAAAGAGCAAAACTGGAGCAAATCGCCCTGTTGCTAAAAGGTGCGCTCGTTGCGGAAAAGCTGGTGGGCCTTAAAATGAATATCCCGGAAAAATATCTTGAAAATATTGTATCGCTTTTGCCGAGTCTCAATGCACCTACTGTTGCCCCACTCTATAATTCAGACTGGTTTTCCGTGGAAACAGTGGTGGATACCAGCATTGTGAGAGACCTTATTCCAACGCTTTTAAAGCATGGCGCTGAAGGAATTATTGAGTATCCTTTGAACAAAGTAGTGTGAGGTAAACAAATGATCTCAAATCGAACCAAAGAAATGACGCCGTTCATCGTGATGGACGTTCTTGAGAGAGCCCACGAAATGGAACGCCGGGGTGTGCACGTCGTCCATCTGGAAGTGGGCGAGCCTGATTTTGACACACCCAGATGCATCAAGGAAGCCGCTTGCAAGGCTCTGGACAACGGACATACCCATTATACACACAGCTTGGGCATGCTTGAACTTCGAGAGGCAATATGTGAACACTATTTGAAGACCTACCGAGTATCCGTGGATCCCGATCAAGTCGTCGTATCATCGGGCACCTCTCCGGCCATGTTCGTTATGTTTTCCGCACTTCTTGAAAAAGGAGACCAGGTCATCATTTCAGACCCCCATTACGCCTGTTACCCGAATTTTATCAAGTTCGTCCAGGGTGAACCGGTACTTGTTCCTGTTTTCGAGGAAGACGGCTTTCAATACAAACCAGAGGACATTGAACGAAAAATTACCCGAAAGACAAAGGGAATATTTATCAACTCACCATCCAATCCCACTGGAAACCTGCTGTCCCGGGAACGAATGGCAGCCATTGCCGACCTGGCTTCAGAGCCGGATTCACCGCACATTATTTCAGATGAGATCTATCACGGACTGGTTTATGAGGGAAAGGAACATTCCATACTGGAATTTACTCAAAAGGCCTTCGTTTTCAACGGCTTTTCGAAACTCTATGCCATGACGGGTTTGAGACTTGGATACATGATCGCACCAGAACATTTCATTCGACCCATCCAGAAGATTCAGCAAAATTTCTTTATCTCTGCAAATGCCATGGTGCAGGTCGCGGGGATTGCGGCACTCAGGGAAGCAGAGAAAGATATTTTGGAAATGAAGCGAATTTACAACGAGCGCAGAAAATACATGATCCAACGCCTTAAAGCTATGGGACTCGGAATTACCGTAGAGCCAACAGGGGCGTTCTATGTATTTGCCAATGCAAAACACATCTCCGGTGATTCTTATGCTCTCGCATTTGATATTCTTGAAAAAGCCCATGTGGGGGTAGCACCCGGCATTGATTTTGGCAAAAATGGGGAGGGTTATCTTCGATTTTCATATGCAACCTCCATGGAAAATATTGCCGAGGCGATGGATAGACTGGAGAATTACATAAAAATGATACCGGATGCATGATCCGTCAGATATGACATTCCGGATAATCAATTGAACATTCTGTAATTTAAAAGCGTTGCAGACAAGCTTAACGATTTTATTTATAGTTATATTTTGGGTTGTATAAATTACATGGCGTATTCTATCCTCTGATATCCGGAAATCCTGTATCGTGCATTTTGTATCCAGAGTCTAAAAAAACACCATGATCATCAAATCAGCAGAATTCGTGAAAAGTGCCGTCAAGCCATCCCAGTACACTTCTGCGGCTTTACCGGAAATCGCTTTTACCGGGCGTTCCAATGTGGGCAAATCATCGCTGATCAACACCCTCGTTAACCGCAAACATCTGGTTAAAACCAGCTCCACGCCCGGTCGTACCCAGCTGATTAATTTTTTTATTATAAACAAGACAATTTCGTTTGTGGATCTGCCGGGATTCGGATACGCCAAGGTTCCTGCTTCTGTTAGAAAATCTTGGGGTCCCATGATTGAAACCTACCTTTCAACAAGAAAAACATTAAAAGGCGTTGTTCTTATCATGGATATTCGCCGCATCGCCGGAATGCAGGAGCTCAATTTTATCGAATGGTTCCATTATTTCAATATTCCCAGCATTCTAATTTTGACAAAAATTGACAAACTGTCTAAAATAAAACAAAAGAACCAACACTTGGCCATCGCAAAAGCCCTCAGTGTAAACGAAGAGGAACTGATCCTGTTTTCCGCCAAAACACGCATGGGGAAAGGTGGTGTATGGAAAGCCATTGAACGGTTGATCGGTTATTAATTATAGTAAAGAATCCTGACCCAAAGGACCAAGCTTTCGTTTGCTCCTGAAAGAGGCTGTTTTACTTAAAGCCTTACAAGTTAAAAGTGTCTAAAGTGATCTAAAGTGCCTAAAGTTATGGTGTCGCTTCGCTCCAATGTTTTTATATAATTGACAGAATTCCTTAACCCTGGCCCAGACCGATCACCAATACTCTATACTCAAAAGGCATGTTTGTAATGGTTCATAGGTCATATCAAAATATGAACAATGCGCACCAGGGCGGGCTTTAGCTCACTTTAAACTTTAGTTCACTTCAAACTCTTGCAGCGATTCTTCAGGCAGAGCCGAAGAACTCTGATCTGGGCCGAAAGACGCCATTTATGGATGGACAATATTAAGGCAATGGCAACTCCACCGCATAGCGATCAAGCTGCGGAACTTTCTTGATCAAGCCTTGTTTTTTTAGGAACTCTGCAAAGCGCTGATACCGGGCGCGATCCAGTGCACCCGGGCGAAGCGCAAAGCGGGGAAGTGTATCCCGCCACGCCAGACGATTCAGCTGATTATCCAGATCCTTTCGCCCCCGAATAAATAATTTCCAGCTTTCGTCCGGATGGTTGATCAAAAACTGGACACCTTTTTCCAATGCATCGACGAACTTTCTGAATTTTAACGCTTTGACATCATCACGACGAGCAACCAGTATCAATTCATCATAAGAAGGAATGCCATATTCTTCGACATAAAAGGCCCGGCCCGGCCGTCCTTCAACGTCCATTTGGTTCAGTTCGAAATTCCGAAAAGCACCGATAACCGCGTCTGTGCTTTTCGAAAAAAGAGATGGAGACAACGAAAAATTGACATTGACCAGTTTTACAGTATCCAGAGACAGGCCCTGGCTTTCAAGCATGACCTTGAGAATAACGGTTTCAAATCCACCGATTGAATACCCCACGGTTTTACCTTTCAGTTGAGCAAGATTTCTTATATCACTGTCTGCCAGCACGACCAGCGTATTTAAAGGCGTTGCAACGAGGGTTGCAATTCGTACCAGTGGTAATCCTTGATCCACATGAAGATAATGCTGGGGCTGGTAGGAAACCGCAATATCTGCGTTTTTGGCAGCAACAAGTTTTGGAGGGTCATTCGGGTTTGAAGGAACCTGGAAGCTGACATCCAGCCCCTGCTGGCTGAAAAATCCTTTTTCCAGAGAGATAAAGAGCGGCCCATGATCCGGATTGACAAACCAGTCGAGTACAACTGTCATTTTTTCTGATGCGGCTAAAGGTTTTGAAACTCCACCCAACAAGGCTGCCACGATGAAAAATACGATAAGATATTTATGTTTCATAAGTGACGTTCCTCCTTTTTATTTCCTTCTTTTTGCCAGTAAACAATTTTGATCATTGCCCTGTCTACTAAAAAGTAAAGCGTCAGGGAAACGATACACAAAAGAGAAAGTGCTGCAAACATGACATCGATTTGCATGCGGGCATTGGCGTGAAGCATATAAAACCCGAGGCCTCTACTGGACCCGACCCATTCACCCACAACGGCGCCAATGGGTGCTACGGCAGTCGCAACGCGCAAACCGGAAGCAAACGCCGGAAGCGCCGCAGGAATCCTGATATGCCGGATAATTGCCATGGGTTTCGCATTCATCACTTGTGCAAGTTCCAGCCACTCGGGCTCGGTGCTGCGCATTCCATCGTAGAACGCTGCGGTCACCGGGAAAAAAATAATCAGAACAGCCATTGCAATTTTTGAACTCATGCCGTAACCAAGCCACAGGACGAGAAGGGGGGCAAGGGCAAATACCGGAATCGCCTGACTGATAACAAGAACAGGCAACAGCCAGCGTTTTAAAGATCGAGAAGCAATCATAACAAGAGCATTTGAAGCACCCAACAGTGTTCCAATCAGCAATCCGGCAATAATTTCCAACAACGTTGTCATGGCATGTTCGAATAAAGGGCCTGTGTGAGACAAGGCAGCTTCAGCGACGCTTATGGGTCCGGGTAATATATAAGCGGGTACGCCGGTCACGAGAACAATCGCCTGCCATATCAGCACCAATCCGAACAAAATGACTATGGGACGGATAAAGGTCATGAGTTGTCTCTGCCTTCTAGCCGCTCAAGTAATGTTGCCTGCATGGAAATGATGGCCGAATCGCCGGGATTGCGCGGAGGAGAACCTGGCGGAATCAATGCATCGCTCAGTTTTGCAGGTCTGTCGGTCATAACATATATTCTGTGACCGAGACGGAGTGCCTCAAGTGGATCATGGGTCACCATCAACACGGTTGCGCCTTCAACCAACCTTGCTGCCAAATCCTGAAGTTTGAGTCTTGTCAATGCATCAAGTGCTGAAAACGGCTCATCCATGAGGATGACTGAACGCTCTTCCATCAGTGTTCGCAACAGCGCCACACGTTGACGCATACCGCCGGAAAGGGATGAAGGGAGTACGTTTGCATATTCACCCAATCCTGCATCTTCGAGCAACGAAATCGCCTTTGAACGCTTTTTGGCAGTCATTTCACCCCGCAAACGTGCCCCCAAGCAGACATTATCCACGACGCTCAACCAGGGAAGCAACAGATCTTTTTGAGACATCCAGGCAGTCAGTCCTTTATGATTGTTGCCGTCACTAAAATGAATGCGTCCGGAAAGTCCCTCTCGAAGGGTTCCTGAAATCAATCTGAGCAATGTAGACTTTCCACAACCACTTGGACCGATAAGGCATGTCCACTGACCGCCTTTTACAGTAAAATTTAAGGAACGAAAGATCTGCTCGCCGGGATATGCAAAGGACACCTGTTCCAATGTAACGCTCGGAGCAGCCGGACGTCCATCAAATCTTGTGTCGATTTTCGTGCTGTTATGCATGGTTCACCGATAAAACTGCCGAAACTTTGATTAGGGTTGGTGTTGAATGCCGGTGAGCAGGGAGGAACATTAACAATGGGATGGTATCAACTTCCCTACGCCGGCATGATCCGGATCAGGTTCCAGGAGTCGAGGCTTCTAGCCTCCTCTCAGCCGATTTACATCGACTCCCCCAGTGACGTATTATTTAATTGCTAACACGAGCGACCTCGTTTGTCAAACAACTACCCTTCCTCAGAGCAAACACATTTGAATCCCAATGTGAAGAGAACGCTCCACGACGGCGTATATCTCTTTCCAACCGACTGAAACGCGTGCTAAAGCCCTTCAGACAGTCAGTCGGTTTCCAAGAGAAACACGCCGTCGCTACGTTACGCCGCAATCAAATTCGTTCGCCCTGCCCTCCTTTGCAGTTAATATTAAACTTGCAATTTTTCATTCAGGCTGGTAGACATGTTGTTTAATTCCGGCTGGGGGTGTTCTGATTTTATCACAGAACTGAGAGCATACCCTTTGAACCTGATACAGTTAGTGCTGTCGTAGGGAAATCGGAGAACCATGCATGATGTTTTTTACCACGCCATTTTTTTCATCGTTCTTCAATTCCCCATCGACATTTAAAATTATACCCTTAGTAGAGTTATCTTTAGCCTAAATTGGTCGTTTCAAATTGAGCCATTTTATTATAAATATAACCTCATTAAGAGGTTATATTGCCCTAAAGCATTAAACATTATCACCGATTCGATAGATAGGAATCAAAACTATATTGTCACAATTTGAAACCCTTCGGGATTGCCGATTTTACCGAATTTGCTTCGTTATGAGACATTTGCAGTAGCAGACTACGGCTGCATGTCTCATGCCTTGCATCTCCGGCAAACTCGACAATCGCTCAATTTAGGTTAAGATAACAAAAAACCAACAACAAAAACACAACATATTAAACGCATAGTAATAGTTTAGTCCTCTGAAACTAACCGACTTCAGAGGAGCTTCAGGTGTGATTAAATTTTTGACTGGAAGCTGTCTGAGTGGATTAGGGATCGTTTTGAAAGAACCACAAGCGATTTAACTTAATGGATTAAACCTCTCGTTAAAACAGAGATCTTTATGAATAGTCCGGGCCGGTTCTTTCATTACGAGCCCTTATCCACGAGTTCTTTCAGCAAAAATTTAATTATACCTGAAGCGGTAATGTGTTCGAAGGTCAAGGTGTTACAACACACGAAATATTGAAATGATTTTGTGACATTTTTTTTGATTCAATTGTGTCAGGAGGTTTTTCATGCGAGTCGCCCTTACCATTGCAGGTTCCGATTCATCAGGCGGTGCGGGAATACAGGCTGATCTAAAAACATTTCATGCCCACGGCGTTTTCGGTATGAGTGCCGTTACAGCGGTAACCGTCCAGAATACTCAAAAAGTTTATGGCATTCAGGAGGTGCACCCCAAAATTGTCCATGATCAGATTACCTGTCTCTTTGACGATATTGAAATTCATGCCGTAAAAATCGGGATGGTCTCCAGTATCGAGCTGATTCAGGCAATTGCAAAAGCTTTAAAAACCGTAAAGCCGCCACCGATCGTTCTCGATCCGGTAATGATTTCCAAAAGCGGATATCGCCTGCTGAATCAGGATGCCCAGGATGCCTTAATACAACATCTTTTTCCGTTGGCGGAAGTCATCACACCCAACATTTATGAAGCTCAAGCGCTCATTGACAGAAAAATCAACAATATCGATGACATGAAAAGTGCTGCGCTTGACATCCTAAAGCTTGGGGCAAAAAAGGTGGTCGTCAAAGGGGGCCATCTTGAAGAAGACCGCGCCACTGACATTCTCTACGACGGCCAGGAATTTAAGAGGCTTCAAAGCCGCTGGGTGGAAACAAAAAATACCCACGGCACCGGCTGCACATTTTCTTCGGCCATTGCGGCCAATATCGCTTTGGGCAAAAATTTTTTTGAAGCCGTTACCCTTGCCAAGGCATACATCACCGGCGCCATCGAACATGCTTTGTCCATGGGAAAAGGCCATGGTCCAACCCATCATTTTTTTGATTTATATGCCAAGGCAAAATTAAACCAAGTTTTTTAAAGAGGTTTATGAATGCAATCCAATAACAACTCAACTCACCGTAACAGTTCATCCCTTGGCCGATTTTTCCACAAGATGGGACCCGCTTGGATTATTAGCGCGGTAGCCTGTGGACCGGCCACCATGGCCAGTGTATCCATTGCCGGCGCCCATTACGGATACCAGTTGTTATGGGTAGTGGTTTTAAGCGCCCTTTTGGCTTTTGTGGTTCAATTCATGGCAGCCAAGGTAGGAATAATCGGTGGAAAAGGGATTATTGCCCTGGTGGAGGAAAGCTGGGGCAATGTTTGGGCCTGGATTTTGACGATCGATGCACTCTTGGCAACATGGCTGGCAGCAGCCGTTTTGATGAAGGCCCTTGTGGCCACCACCGGTCTTGTCACGGGCGTGTCCACACCCTGGTGGTCCCTGGTTTACGCGGTTCTTATCTTTTTGCTGGTTGGCGTAGGTGGATACCGTTGGGTGGAAAGCGTCTGTAAAGTGCTGGTGGCCATTGTGGTGAGCTGTTTCATTGTTACTGTAATAATGATAAAACCGGACCTGAGCGGAATCGCCAGAGGACTTATTCCAACATTTATCGGTGGTTCACGAGAAGCATTGATGATGGCCGGAATTATGGGTGGTGCCGTTCACATTACCATCATCGCCATGCATACTTATAATGTAAACGCCCGAAACTGGGGAACAGACGACATAGGTCTGGCTTGGACAGACACATTTCTGTCTATGTTCATCGCCTTCGGTATTTACAGTGTCACTATTTTCGTAGCAGCAGCCGCGGTTCTGCACCCTCATGGCATCGAAGTCAGAACAGCCTTTGATCTGGCCAGACCGCTCAAACCGGTTTTAGGCGTTTATGCCCATGGGGTTTTTCTCGGTGGGTTCTGGGCTGCGGTGCTCTCGACGATCACGCCAACCTATCTGGCTGCCGGTTATTTCATCGCCGATAAAATGAAATGGGAAATCAGCGTTCGCGATACCCGGTTCAAAGCTGTTGTTTTTTTGGGATGTCTGATCAGCCTTATCGGCCCGTTGGTAAAAGGCAGTTTCTTGATCTTACTGGTGGTCATGCTAGCCCTCGGACTCTGCGGTACGCCTTTAGTGGTCTTTATTCTGCTTTTCTTGCTCAATCAGAAGAGCTGGGCCAAAGAGCACCGCAACGGATGGCTGCTCAATATACTCGGTGGTGCGGCCCTGGTGATCACTACGCTTCTGGCCGTACGCTTTATTTTGACCAAAACCGGCATCTGGTCTGGATAATCGGTTAGAGCGGTTTCCCAAAATATGTTCCGATTGAATTGCTTGCGGTCACAATTTCAGTAAGCCGCAGTATGATTCCGTTTCCATCGGGAAGCTATTTGAGCAAATTAGAGCGCGTTAAAGCGAACAGCATAGAGGTGATCAAAATTATTGATCATTATCATATTCCCGCAGCGTAATCTTAACATCTTGGCCCTGTTCGCTTTTACGCGGTTTTATTTTCGAGTTCTTGCCGATGGAAACGGAATTATACTGCGGCTGAAACAAAACGTTATTTTGGGAATTGCTATAAACTTAATCAGATTTAAGGAACAGCTATGAACGACATGGAAAAACTGGAAGAACTAAGGCGATTTGCCGAAGAACTTGGGGCTGACCGGGCTGTGGTTATACCGACATCAGACCTGGTGATCCGGACCACCGCTTGGGCCAAGTGCTTTGTTCCGGCATGCAAATTTTATGGCAGCAGTATTATGTGTCCGCCACATAATCCTTTGACGCCGGACGTCACGGAACGAATTGTCTCGGAATTCCGACACGGAATTTTGCTACAACTGGATGCCAAGGTTGACGACTTCGTGGGGGACCAATGGCGCAAAAAACATGTGACCACTGAACTAAAACATAAAGAAATTGTCGCTAAACTAGAAGGTCGTGCTTTTTACATGGGGTTCCCCCTGGCCATTGGGTTCGCGGCCGGAGAATGTTCCCTATGTCTGCCCCATACGACCTGTTCTGTGCTGAAAGGCCGGGACTGCACCCATCCCCTCCAGGCACGGCCAGCCATGGAAGCATGCGGTTTCGATGTTTTCTCTATTGCACGCCGGGTTGGATGGGAGGTTGTTCCCATCGGACATGAATCCAAACAAGATTCCGTTCCATGCGCCAGCCTTATCGGCTTGGTGCTTGTGGTTTGAGAATATGGATAACATCGATCATTACATGAATCGGCGAACCATCATCATTGGAGACGTCAACTCCGGCAAGACTTCTCAAACTTTAAATATTCTTAAGCTTTTTTTAAAGGCTGGCCATGCAAAAAAGATAGCAATTCTCGACTTGGCCCCCGGTAATATTCAGGGAATCGGCGGAAAAATGGAGCCGCCGCTGGATGAGCCGTTGCTCTATTTAACGACATCCATCCTTGCGCCCCGTCTTACGGGCAAAGACGAACACCACACCTTAAAGTTGGCAGAGAAAAATGCAACCGCCATAGAAAAACTGTTTACAAAATTTTATCGACAAAAAAGAGAACTCCTATTTGTCAACGATGTAACGCTTTACTTTCAAGCCGGCGATTTTGAACGTTTTACAAAAATCCTTGATACCACTTCCACCCAGATCATTAACGCGTATTACGGGCATACGTTTTCCGATTCCGAACTCACGCGGTGCGAAAAAAACTTGACGGAAGAGTTGATGAAACTTTGTGACCAAATCATCGAACTGCCATTTCAAAAATTCTAACCTAAATTGAGCGTTTCAAATTGTGACAATCTTGTTCGGATTCCTATCTGCCGAGTCGGTGATGGTGTTTAATGCTTTATAACAATATAACGTCCTAAAGATATTATATTTATAATACACTGGCGCAATTTGAAACGATCAATTTAAGTCTAATTTTTGTCACATTATTTGACGATATTTGTCACATTATTTTAATCAAACAACTTCGACAGTTGATCTAACTATTCATAAATATAACATATTTTCTCTGTTGCCCACCTGGTTCAATTCTTGCATTTTAACTGAAGTAGATGAAAATCATAAATGGAGTATACATATGAACAACAGTGTTTTAAAAAAAGTAATACTTCTTTTAAGTATTGTTTTATTTATATTTTCTTTAAGTGCATGTGAAACGATTAAAGCAGCGGTAAGTTTTAAATGGGGTAAAAGAACAAAATGCGAACATCATCTTGAAGCAAAAAAGGCCCAAAAGGAATATCCCTCAACCTCAGCTGCAGGCCCATGGATAATGAGCAAACAATAAATGTTGGTATTATCCCTTCCTGAAACGTTTACGATGCCCCTTGCAGACCATTTAATTTGGATCATCTCTCGATTAGTTGTAGTTAATTAGAGTAAAATAAATAGGTCATCTCCAATTAAGCAGGTGTGATCCCAAAGGGTACAAGGGGTCAAGGATTCAAGGGTTCGAGTGAAATGCTAAAGAATTA
>RCNC010000689.1_pt1 | contig 21902 bp, 21 predicted proteins | sample 2041301 | NCBI WGS metagenome assembly RCNC01 (sample SAMN09708231, study PRJNA481090) | Marine sediment metagenome, whole genome shotgun sequencing project. | biome: marine sediment; feature: ocean; material: sediment; isolation source: Sewage treatment plant 13A marine sediment (STP13A) ...
GCCACGCAACAAACATGAGCATGTGATCTTGGACGTTGGCCAAACGCATAGCCTGCGTTTTCAGGATACGCGCAAGTTCGGTCGTATTTGGCTGACCACGGCCCCGGAGAGAATTCTGGATCACCTGGGCCCCGAACCGCTGGAAGAAAACTTTACGGTCGAACGGTTTTCGGAGATGCTGCAGACAACGAATCGCCAGATCAAACCGCTGCTGTTGGACCAGCATTTTCTGGCCGGCCTGGGCAATATATACGTGGATGAAGCCCTTTGGGAGTCCGGCATTCACCCGCAGCGTACCAGCCGTTCGCTCACCGTTGATGAAGTCCCGATCCTGCATCGGGCCATCCCCCGTGTCCTGAACAAGGGGCTGAGGAACCTGGGCACGTCTCTGGGTACCGGCAAGAGCAACTTTTACCTGCCGGGCAGCCGACCGGGCGGAAACGCCGAAAAACTCAATGTATTTCGCCGTACTGGCAAAGCTTGCCCACGTTGCGGCAGCACTGTCGTACGCCTTATCGTGGCCCAGCGGAGCAGCCATATCTGCCCGGATTGTCAAAAAAGACACCCCTATTAAAAATGGCAAAGCGCAGATGGCTGATATCCATTCACGCTTTTTTAAAAAAATCATTTCACCCGTGTTGGGAATTGATTTTATACGGAACTATTGGTTGACATTGCAGGCCAATAAACCTTTCCTGACCACCTCGAACATGTCGCCGAATCGCAGGACTCCGGTGACCGTTTTGCCGTCCTTGACGATCAGGGGTTGGTGAACGCCCATGACATAAAGGTTCAATGCCTTTTCCAGGGTATCACTCTCCTGGATGGATTCGACGCTTTTGGGTACATGCATGACCTCGGCGACGGTTTTTTTGCTGCCGCGCTGGCAGATATCCTGCTCCGGCTCCAGCCACAGATTGAATTCTTTTACCGCCTTCATGACGAAATCGTTGGTGAGTGTGCCGGTCGCAAGGCCTTTCATCATCTTCTTATAGCCGGGCTCCAGTGCACGGAAGATGTCGATCATGGTGACCTTTCCAAGGAACTTACCAGCGTCGTCGACCACGATGGCATCCCGGTGGGCGTGGGCATTGGCCTGCTGCGCCGATTCAAGGGCCAGCAGGACGTCAACCAGGGTATCCGTCTTTTTTACCGATACATAGTCGGAGATGGGGATCATCAACTCTTTGACAAAAATCTTTTTCATTGTTTTACCTCGCTGAAATCGTTAGCGCGATGGACTGAACCGCGGGTAACGATAGGAAGCAGCCCTGCCGCTATAGGCAGCAGGGCTGCTTCGATCATGTCAGGGCGACGATTTCATGTGTCAGCCGCCGGTCGTAATGGGCATGCCCATAATCGGCCAGAGCACTTTGACCGCAAAGGCGGTGACCACCATCAATATAATGCTGGCCGGAATCCCCCACAGGAAAAATTCGGCGGTGGTGAACTGTTTGGAGTCGTAGGCGATGGCATTGGGGGCGGCGCCAACCAGCAGGAGGAAGGGCATGCCGGCCACCACCAGGGATGCAAACAGGATGACCTCTCCGGACACGCCCAGGTAGGGCGCAATGACCAGGGCCACCGGCAGGGAGATGGCGATGGCGGCCACGTTCATGATAAAGTTAGTCATCATCATGACGAAAAAAGCGATGCTCATGACGAAGACGAATCCGGTCGACTCCTTGAACATGGTCAGCCAGTTCACGGCCATCCATTCGGCAGCGCCGGTTTGCCAGAGGCAGAACCCGATACTCATGGCACCGGCAAAGAGCAGGATGATGTTCCAGGGAATCTCTTCCAGGTCGTTGATGTCCAGAAGCCCTGTGGCAAAGAAAAGAATGGTCGAAGTCAGCAGTACGGCTGTCTTGTGGGGCGGTGTAAATTCGGGCATGGTCGATTTCAACACGGCCGACACACCCAGGACCAGAATGGCGGTTCCTACGATGACCGCAGCGGTGACTTCTTTTCTGGTAATGCCCCCCATCTCCTCGCTCAGCCTCTTGGCTCTCTCGCGCAGGCCGGGGATGGTTCTTTTTTCAGGTTTCATGACCACCATGAAAAAGCCCCACAGGAGAAAGGTCATCAGCCAGCCGATGGGCGCCATATAGTAGGACAGTTCAAAAAAACCGACGGATTTTCCGGCGACTTCATTGTAAAAGCCCAGGGCCACAGCACCACGGGCGGCACCCAGCAGGGTGACGATGGAGCCGGCGCCCGCGATATAGGCCATGCCGATAAATAGGCCCTTGCCGAATTTGGTCGGTTTGTCCCCCTCGCCGTACATGGCGTAGATGGCCACCAGCAGCGGGTAGATGGTGGCGGCCACGGCAGTATGGGCCATGATGTGGGTCAAGGCGGCGGTGAGGACAAAGCAGCCCAGGTAGATCATGCTGGTTTTTTCACCGACAATGCCGAGCATCTTGTAAGCGATCCGGCGGGTCAATCCGGTTTTGGTAAAGACCAGGCCGACCACGATCGAGCCAAAGATGAAAAGCACGCTGGGGTCCATGAAATCCTTGAAGGCTTCTTTGGCCGGCCGGATAAAGAAAAGCACCTGGAGTACGCCGATGGTTAGGCTGGTCACGCCGATGGGTACCACCTCGAAGACCCACCATGTGGCGGCCAGCAGAAACACCGCCAGCGCGCCTTTGCCTTCCGGAGAGAGCGCAAAGGCTTTTCCCTCGGGATCGAGGGCGGCCGGCCAGGGAGGCGAATAGTAAACGACGACAAACAGAATGATACCGATGGCCATAAACAGATATTTTTTCCAGCCAAGCCCGATTGCTGGAAACGCTGCTGCGTCGCTACTCATTTATAGTCCCTCCATTGCAGACATAATTGTTGGATTACTTAAAATCATTTCCAGTTAATACTTACAGGCCACAATGGCATCACAGACGAACTCACAGGCATCGGTGAGCCTCAGCACGCCGACGACGCGCTCGTCTTGGGTCACCAGCAGCGACTGATGGTGGCCCAGGACCAGCTGATGAATGGCTTGACCCAAGGGGGCGTCGGGTTCAATCATCTGACTCTCTTTGGGTGTGGCCATAAAGGCCTTGACCTTGATCTGGGCGGCTTTTTCGCAGATTTGATCCATAGGGTCCTGCCACAGTTTCATGGATTCGAAGATGGCCTGCTGATATTTACGGGTGAATCCCATATGCGTGGGACCACTGTCGGAGAACATGTCATCATACTTGGGCTCCAACGATTTTAAAATGGCATGCAAATTGACTTTGCCCACGATCTGCTGATCTGCGTCTAAGATCAAGATTGCCCGGTGCCGATACTTGGTCTGGTCAAATTCCGCATGGGATTGTTTCAAGGCCGCAACGGCTTCATCGAGGGTGGCATCTTCGGATACCGTGGCGTACTCCGACAACGGTACCATCAGGTCTTTTACCAGTTTTGTTTTCAAATCTGCTCCTCCTCTCATCGTTATTATCCTATTGGGCATCTCAACCCATTTATATCGTATTGATTTGTGTGTGTGGAAGTAAAATTTGGAACGCCAGCGGTTGTCTACCACAGGGGATGGGTAAGATCAAGAGAATGGCAATTGCCACTGGTATATTTAACTGATAACGCGGTGGCAGGCGACGATGACCGCGCCTGGAAAAAAAACAGCCATCGAATCTGTTGGAGATGTTACTTCCTGACTAATTAAATGATTATATGGGTTATGATTTATTTCTTGACATATTCATAATAGTTACGCCAAATTTAAGACAATAGGCGAACGGATTCCAAATGCTGGAAAAATAGGCTTTGTTATTGAACTTTTAAGCTGGAGACTCCCTGTGAAGAACTACATTGTCAAAGATTTAATGGTGCCGATCTCGGAGTACGCCACCGTGCCCGAGGAGGCGACACTTTACGAATCAGTACTTGCGCTGGAGAAGGCGCAGGAACAGTTTCAGCAAAGCCGCTACTCCCACCGGGCCGTTCTGGTTCTGGACAAGAACAAACGGGTTATCGGCAAACTCAGCCAGATGGACTTTCTGTGTGCGCTGGAACCCAGGGATGCCAATCTGGACCAAATCAGAAAGTTCAAACAGTATGGCTTCACCCGCAAAGCCGTCGCCCTGCAACAGGAAGAGTACCTGAAAAGTTCCCCGCCCATCTTGGATGTGTATTCCAAAGCCGCCAAGTTGAAAGTCACCGATCTCATGCAGCGGCCACCCGAAGGCGAGTACGTGGATGAAAATACGTCCCTGGATATGGCCCTTCACCAGTTGACCACCGGTTCCAATCTCTCGTTGCTGGTTACCAGGGATGCGGATATCGTGGGTGTATTGCGGTTGGCTGATGTGTTCGCCGTCGTTTTCCATGCCATGAAAGAATCCGAATCACAGCTATCAGACGGAGGGGCATAATGAGAGAACTTGAAAAACTCTTTGACCGGATTATCCAACGCGTGAACATCAACCTCCGGGAGTTGGAGTTCGATGTTCATCCAATGGTCAATAAGCTTGTTCCGACCGGGCAGATGACCAAATTTTATGCTTTTTACGGTATCACCCCGCATCATCCCCTGAACCTGGTGTTCAAGCACGCCAACATCTCCGGCAGCTATTTTTTGGGAAGATGCCGGGTGACCAACTCTCTGCTCTATAAGAGCGACATCCGCGGTGATGAACTGAAAAAAAAGGGAGATCTGTTCCAATACCAGGAGTTCGATATCCCGGTGGACCAGGATGAGGAGATCCGTATCGACGACAGTTTTCTGATCAAGACCCTGGTCCACAATTTTTCACATGACCCGGAGACCCTGGAACGATTTTATATTCGGGACACCATCTCTACCCATTACGCCAACATTCACGGATCGCCTTCCGACGGCTGTTATTTAGGGCCATTTTCGACGGTGGATCTGACCACCATGCGAGACTGTGTTATCGGCGCATACTCGTATGTTCAGGCAGGTGAAATCAGCCACTTGAATATCGAACCGGGAACCGTATGGGTCCGTAAGCCGGGTGATTTCAATTTCATGTACCGTTATCCGATCAATCAATTGAACAACTACACCTATTTTGCCAGCGGTAGTCCGCCCCAAGGGGTGTTCATGGATTTTGTGGAGGATCGCAAGGAGGCATTTCAGCGGGTGTTTAATGTGGTCAACATTGAAAACCCAGTTACCGTTCCAGCCAGTGCGTCTCTGGACCGCTTCGCCGTGATAAAGCCGAAAACCCACATAGGAGATAATGTGCTGGTGGCCCAGCGAGCGTTCCTCCAGAATTCCTGGCTCGGCAGGGGCGCCAATGCTCAGGAACACTGCTATATCATCAATTCAAAACTCAAGGGTAACAATGTTACCGCCCACGGTGCCAAGATTATTGAAGCGGATCTGGCCACCAACGTGTTTGTGGGATTCAACAGTTTTCTCAGGGGGCGACCTAACGCAAGGCTCAGCATTGGTCAGGACAGCATTATTATGCCCCACACGATTATCGATACCCGCAACCCCCTGGCCATTCCTCCCGGCCATCTGGTATGGGGGTTGATCCAAGAAGCCAAAGATTTGGAAGTGAACAGCATGCCGCTTAAGCAGTTTTCAAAGATCGACACCCGGATCTGTAGAGGCAGCATGCTCTTCGAAGGCAGCGGTGGGAGTTTTGTTTCGGCATTTCAGGAGCGAATTCACCATATCCTGGAAGCCAACGGCGCCTTTTACGATGGGAATTTGAATCGCGGGCATGCCCAGCGCAACCAGAACATCTCCTTTAATACGCTTCAGCCCTATCCCAAAGGCGATAAGGAAGGGTTGTACCCCACCATTATTATCCAGCCATAAACAACGGCGGGGCCCTGTCCATAAAGATAGGGCCCCGCCCTTATTACCTGCCATTCTTATTTGTTGAGGTCGTAATAAATCTCATTTTAGACGGATTCGTAAAAAGCCCGAGATCAAGGCTTGCGAATTTTGAGAATACCGCTATCGCGGGTGCCGTAGGCAGCGTACTTCTGGTACGCCGCAGTGACGAGAAATGAAGCGTAACGCAGATATCGGATTTTTTACGAATTCGTCTATTTGAAGAAGGTTAACAGTGCATGTAGATTGCTCATCGGGTGCGGCGGGCAGCCGGGAATGAACAGATCCACGGGTAGTATGGCGTCCAGCCCTTCACTGACCTCGGGGCTGCCCCGAAAAGGGCCGCCGGTCAGCGTGCAGCTGCCCACGGCGATCACCACCCGGGGTTCGGGGGTGGCCTCAAAGGTCTGCAGCAGGGCCGTTTTCATGTTGCGGGAAATCGGGCCGGTGACCACGATGCCGTCGGCATGGCGGGGAGAAGCGACGAAGTTGATGCCGAAGCGGGCCAGGTCGAAAAACGGGGTGGCCAGTACGTTCAGGTCCGCTTCACAGGCATTGCAGCCGGCCGCCGACACCTGGCGAAGCTGAAGCGACCGGCCGAAGAGCTTTTTAAAGTGCTGTCGGGAATGCGCAGCCAAGTCCGGGAGGTCACCCGCGGTGATCAGGTGTTCCTTTTCGGCAACGGAAATGGCAAAATCCTGGGTGAATGTTACAAACTGGCCTTTGCCAATACGCTCGCAGGTGCCGCAGAAGACGCAGCGACCCATGTCGATGGTCTTGGCCGCGGCATCGATGGCCTCCTGGGGGCAGGCCGCCGCACATGCGGATGCAACCTCTGCAGACGCATCAGGGTTGATTTCCGGCCGGCCCCGGTAGCGGGGCAGCAGTTGGACGTTTTCCTTGGGGTACTTTGAGGTTTTGCACCCCTGTTCGAACCTGCTTTTCAGCACATTTAGCATAATTCGTTTTCCAGATATTTTTGAAATTTAAAATAGCAAGAATCCAGGAGCCAGAATTCAGCATGGCGTTGTTGTCGCTTCGCTCCTGCTTGTTATAAATTTGTCTGAGCCGAAGGCGATTTCCTTATTCTGGATTCTGACTCCTGGATTCTGAATACTTTTTGAGATATCAGCCATCATGACAATGAAATATTAAGTGTGAGAGGTGAACGCTCAGATTAAGCTCCTAAGAACCTATAGGTCAAACCCGCAATACGACAGGTTATAGCTCTTGTTGTTCAGCGGGAAATCGGAAATACCCGTATCTCTCAAGGACATGGACAGGCCATTCCAATTATGGAACGAAGGGTCCTTTACTTTGTATCGACGGATGTTGCCCTGACTGTCGGTTAGGATACAATGCGACAACTCTCCTCGCCAGGCTTCGTTGAGTGTGACTACAAACGAATCGGGTGCCAGTTCCATTTCAGCTACGTCGATGATCTCTGTTTCCACCGGTCGGGATAAAAGGATTTCAATGATCCCGATGGACTGCATCACCTCGTCAGCCCTAATTTTGGCCCGGGCATAGACATCTCCAGTGGACTCGGCATTTTCCGGAATGTGCAAGTAGTCGTAGCGCTCGCTGGAAAAGCATCGGCGTACATCGTAGACCAACCCACAGGCGCGACCGGCCGGGCCCACCAGCCCCATTTTTTCCGCATCAGACCGGCTAACCGTGCCGCATCCGTCAAACCGGGAACGGACGCTGGAGGTGGAAAAGAGAAGGTCGATCGTATGCTTGACCTGGGGTTTGAGTTCACTGATGCGGGCGGTTAAATCTCGACGGTTGTCGTCGTTCATGGGGAACCGAACACCGCCCGGGCGCACCAGTCCTTTGCCGAATCGGTTGCCGCACAGCAGCAGGGACATGTTGAGAAAATCACCGCGCATGCGGCCGCAATAATTGGCCGGCGGAAGAAAGGCCACGTCTCCGCTCAAGGCCCCCAGGTCGCCGACATGGTTGGCAATGCGCTCCAATTCAAGACCAACGGTGCGGATGATTTTGGCTCCTGTATCGGTTTGGGCACCCGAAAGGGCCTCCATGGCCTGGGAATGGCACAGGCTGTGGCCCACGGAGGTGTCTCCGGCGATGTTTTCGGCGATAAACGGCAATCGTTTGCGATCCGCCGTTAGAAGCAAATTCTCCGCTCCGCGGTGCTGGTAGCCCAGCTGGATTTCCAAATTGAGCACCCGTTCACCGATGCAGTTGAACCGGAAATGGCCCGGCTCGATCACGCCAGCATGCACTGGCCCGACGGCCACCTCGTGAATTTCATCTCCAGATACCGAATAGTAGTCGTATCTGCCGGGAATATCCTCGGAATAGTCGTTGCCGAAGACGTCATCAACGCCGCGGCAGTTGGCATGGTAGCGCACCATTTTCAGCCACGGGTGACCCTCGGGACGGATACCGTATTGCTCGGCAATTTCCCTCTCGAACATGTGAAAGGGTTCGCACTGGACGGTCAAGGCCGGGTACGTCTCCGGTGCATTGCAGGCAGCAACCATTAGTACATCAGTACGCAACACGGCCATGAGCCGTATTATGTCGTCAACCTGGAAGGCAAAAAACTGAACAACCTTGCCGCCCCCCGAGACGATCTCTATTGCCTGGGCCGAAAATTCATCAAAAGAGAGATGGGGGATGCTTTCAATTAAGATGGCTTCCCCGTTGGAAATGGTTTTGAAATTCATGGTCATCAAAATCCTCCACCGATGGCGTTCACCGCATGGATAATGGTTTGGTACAAGGTGTCCGGCATCCAGAAACAGAGCACAAGGGAGGTTAACAGCAGCGCGTATTGGGGCCAGACCAGACTGGGCGCTTCCTTGATCCGGATGGTGGCATCCGAGGTGTCAAAAGAGATCTTCATGATGTTATTGGCGAAACCGGCGAAGATCACGCACAGGCTGAGGATGAAGAAACCGGCGGCCACATAGTTGCCGGTTCGGAACGCACCCATGATAATCAGCAGTTCACCGATAAAAATGCCAAAGGGTGGAAATCCGGAGATGCCGGCGAAACCGCAAAAAAAAGCCACAAAGGTTTTGGGCATGTGGCCCACCAGGTTGCCGGTCTTTTCGATGAGCCGGCTGCCGAATCCCAGCAGAATATTGCCTGAGGTGAGAAAGAGGCTGGATTTGATCAGGCTGTGGTGGATCAGGCAGATAATCGCACCGTAGGCGCCCAGCCCGCCGATGCCGGTGCCGAAGGCGATGATGCCCATGTTCTCGATGCTGGAATAGGCCAGCATGCGCTTGTATTCGGTCTGCTTGAGAATGAAGGTGGCCGCGGCCAAGATGGAAACCAGACCGAAAACGATTAGAATGGGGCCGGAAAAATCGGCCAGGCCGGCGGCGTGCATGATCTTGTTGGTTTTGAAGATACCCAGGTAGGCGCAGTTGAGCAGTACGCCGGAAAGCAGCGCCGAGGCGGGGCTGGGGGCCTCGCTGTGGGCGTCGGGCAGCCATGTGTGCATGGGGGCAAGCCCCATCTTGGTGCCGTAGCCGACCAGGATGAAGACGAAGCCGGCCTTGAGCCACATGGGGTCCATCTGTTTGGCCACCTCGGTCATGGCCGAAAACGAGATGGGCGCATCCACCTTGCCCACGTCCATGGCCACCGTAACCAGCACCGAACCCAAAAGGGCCATGGCGATGCCCACCGAACAGATGAGCACATATTTCCAGGTTGCCTCCAGGGAAGCCGCCGACCGGTGGGTGTAGATCAGCGGCGCACTGGCCAGGGTAGTGGCCTCGATGGCAATCCACATGACCATGATATGGTCTGACAGTGTCACCATGGTCATGGTGGACAAAAACAGCAGCATGGACCCGGTGAAGATGTTTTCCGCATGGATGTCGGATGCCTTGAGATAGGCGATGGTGTAAATGGAAATCAGGAAAAAGAGCAGGGAAATCACCAGCAGGGAAAGCAATCCTTCTGGCGTTACCGCAAAATAGTCGGGAAAAATCGGCGCCAGGCGACCGGCCCAGACCATCACGGATAGGATCAGGTGAATGGCGCCGGTGATTACCAGCAGGCACCGCCCGATTTTATCAGGAAGAAAGAATGCGGCGGCGCCAGTAAAAAAGGGTATCAGAAAAACGATTTCAAGCATGAAATGACCACCTATTCCTTTAAGGTTCGCAAGCGTGCCGTATCCACGTCGTCAAAGGTCTGTTTGATATTCTGCAGGATGACGGCCATGATCATGACACCGGCCAGCACATCCAGCAGGATGCCGAATTCCACGATGTGGCGGGCCCGTGTGGAGAAAGTGGTGCCCACCAGGTAGATGCCGTTTTCCATCATGATGTAGCCCAGGACCATGGCGATGGCGTTGCGACGGGCCATAAGCAGAAACATGCCGGCACCCAGAAGAGAGATGGCCGCGGGCAGCAGCAGGGCGCTGACGCTGCTGTAGGGCACATCGATGCGATGGCTGGCAAAGGTGGCGCCGACGATCAGCAGCAAACCGGCCAGGATGGAGGCGTGGTAGCCGACGATGGGTTCCACTTCACGGGCAATGGCCACACGTTTGATGGCCAGGTAGATGCACCCGGGTATGATGATGCCCCGGATGGTCAGGGTCACGATGGTGAAGATGACGCTGCCGGTGGACATCTCATGGCCGATCGTCAGGGGCACGATGCTCACCACCACGCCCTGAAAGGCCATTACTTTGATCAGGCCCGGCAGGCGGCTGGACCCGAAGGAGAAGAGAATTGACAGCAACGCCAGGGATAAAATGGTATCGACCGGATGAATCATTTTATAAACTCCAGGGTGATGACGGTTGCAAAAAAGGCCAGGGCGAAAGAGGTGAGCACAAATTTGGGCACCCGGTCCATGCGGTAGCGGGCCATGACCGATTCGGTGATGCCCACGGCTACATAGACGATCAGGACACCTAGTAAGAACAACCCCAAATTCAATGCCGTATGGCCCATTTCAAAGGGCAATATCAGTCGGGAGACGATGGACGCATAGAAAAACATTTTCAGAAACGCGCCCATTTCGATGAAACCGAAATCCGGACCGCTGTGATCCAGCACCATGACCTCGTGGATCATGGTCAGCTCCAGGTGTGTGGCCGGGTCGTCCACCGGCACCCGGGCGTTTTCTGTAAGCAGGATGATGAAAAAGGCGATGACGATGAAAAGTATTGGCGACCCGGCCGTCTGCCAGAATCCGAAGGGCTGACCGCCGGAAAAGAATGCCGCCAAATTTAGATCGCCGGTCAGCCGGTAGAACAGGATCAGGATCATGAACATGCTGGCTTCGCAGATGATCGGAAAGTAGGCTTCTCTGGCCGCGCCCATGCCCTCGAACGGTGAGGCGGTGTCCATGGCGGCGGCAATGGTGAAAAACCGGCCGATCCCCAACAGATAAAGAATAAAAATTACATCACCGTTAAAGGTGAGGACTGGCGCATGTCCGGCAATGGGCAAAAATAGCAGCACCGTGGCTGCCGATCCCAATGAGACCAGTGGGCCCAACCGGAAGATGTAGGTGGTGCTTTTGCTGTACACCGATCCTTTTTTAAACAGTTTGATCAGGGTGTAATAGTTGATCAGCACCGGTGACCCTTTACGGCCACCGAAAAAGGCTTTCACCTTGAAAATGATACCGGCAAACAGCGGTGCAGTCAGCACGGCCAATACCCAGAGCAAGACGGATTCAATCATGAATTCTTCCCATAATTTAGGTGAGACATCATTACGCAGCCTTTAGTACATTGATTCACAAAGATGGTGACGTTTCTCGGTTTTTTTAACCGCAGAGCCCGCTGAGACCGCAGAGAATTGAATAAGATAGATCATTTCTTTGCGATCTCCGCGTGCTCAGCGGTGAGATTCGTAACCGTTATTCTATTAATTAATCAACACGATCAAACGAAAAACAGCAGGATGACGATAGCCAGCAGGATATATCCGATGTACAGATGAATATCTCCGTGTTGAATCCAACGCAGTCTATCGAACAGCCACAAAACGGGGTTGACGATGGCCCGGTTCATGTTCAACTCGATAATGTCGTGCACGCGACTCTGGTAATAGGTCTGTTCCGGAAACAAGCCCTTGACCGGTGGATGGGTTTCTTCAAGCGGTGCTGCCGGTTTAAAGAATTCCAGAATTGAAGCAGCATAGGACGTTCCGGTGTATTGCATCCGGGTTGTGGGCTGGGTAAACCCGCAGCCCCAGGTGCCGCTGCGTCCGATGGTTTTGCCCTGGTAAAAAAAACGACGAAGGGCCAGAATGATCAGCAACACAGCCAGAAAGAGGGTCGCCCCCAGGGTAATGCTGGTGGACATCTGGGCAAAGGGTTCGATGGGTATGCGGACATAGCCCAGGTTCAGTGCTGCCACCGCTTTTAAGGCCATGAACATGAACGCGCCAGGGTAGACGCCGATGATGACGCAGGCAGCTGCCAGGATGACCATCGGTACCAACATGGAGGCGCCTTTTTCGTTGACATCCACAGCGACCTGGCTTCGGGGTTCGCCCTGAAAGACAACACCCAACAAACGGGTAAAGCAGGCCAGGGCCAACCCACCGATGACCGCCAGGCTGACGATGGCACACAGGCTGATAACAAACGCCTGGGAGTCGGCTGCCACTCCCCGGAACCCGCCCATGTATATATAAAATTCTCCAACAAAACCGTTAAAGGGTGGAAGGCCCGAAATGGCCAAGGCGCCGATGAGAAAGGCGGCGCCGGTGATCTTCATGTTTTTAAGCAGGCCGCCCAGAGCATTGATGGACTTCGTCCCCGTTTTATGAACCACGACACCGGCGCCCATGAACAGCAAAGACTTGAAGATGGAATGGTTCAACACATGCAGCATTCCCCCGCAAAAACCGAGGACTGCCATGATCGGATTGCCTATCGCCACGCCGATCATACCAACCCCCAAGCCGATCAATATGATACCAATGTTTTCAACGCTCGAGTAGGCTAAGAGCCGCTTGATATCATTTTGGCCAAGCGCGTAAACCACACCTAAAATACCGGTCACCATTCCGGCAATTAAAACGATCCCGCCAATTATCGGTGTATGCAGGTTCAAGATGCTGTACATTTTTAAAATGCCGTAAATCCCGGTTTTAATCATTACGCCGGACATCACGGCAGATATGTGCGAGGGCGCCGCCGGGTGGGCATGGGGCAGCCAGACATGAAAGGGAAACACACCGGCCTTGGAACCGAAACCGATAAACGCCAGAACAAAAACCAGGAGTTTGGCTGTATCAGATAGGCCGGCCGATTCAAAACCGAAACTGCCGGTGTAGCCATACAGGATCCCGAAAGCGGCAAAAATGAACATGGCTCCGACGTGGGAAAAGACAAAATAGAGATAACCGGCCTTTCTGTTTTCCGGCGTTTGATAATCGTAGATCACCAGGAAAAAAGAGGATAGGGACATGATTTCCCATGACAGCAGGAAGGTGATCATGTTGTCGGCGACTACCACCAGGGCCATGGAGGCGGCTAAAAGACTGAAAAAAAAGTAGTTGGTGGCCGTACGAAGGGCTTTTTCCGGGTGGTTCATGTAATGGAAACTATAGATGGCCGCCAGCAGACAAACGGCAAAGATGGCCAAGAGAAAAAATGCGGACAGCCCATCAATTTGAAAGGCGAGCGAGAGCGTATTGAGGTAAGCAAAAGAGGCGCTGGCGGATCCATCGTGGGTAAGTCTGGACAAGGCATCGAGCATGCCCAGACAGCAGCCGATGCTGATTCCAAGGACGCCCAGAATCTTCATCAAGGTAAATTGCCTGAACGACAAAAGGGGAAGGATGCCGCCTGCAGCAATGATTAGAATTGACAGAAAAAATAGGTTCATGTGCTCCCTTTCAGTCCCCCTGACCCTAATGCCGGGCTATATCTGGGTGCATTTGGCACCCGGTTGTCGATAGTCTATGCCTTTTTTCGCAGGGTATGAAGTTGGTACGGCTAGGTGAACGTTTACAGGATAATTCCAGCGAACCTATTTCAAAACCCTGCTTCAAGTCAATATCGGAATTCAAGAAATTGGAGATTGCCCATATAAATGTCGATCGACAGCGGGTTTGTCCGTATCCATCTGTCGTGTTATACTATTGAACCAACCACTTCTGTTTCATTTTTCTGTGTTCGGCGTTGGGGGACTCGGTTTGCAGCATGAACATAGCAGGCTGCTCTTGTGGATCAAATTTTGTGTCCCATTTTCCTATGGGTAAAAGAAATGCCTGAAAAAGAGAGACTCTTTCTAACCGTTGACGAGGCTCTGGACGCCGTTCGTTGCGATTTCGCGCAATATGCCTCCCAGTTTAATCTCTTTTCCGTGATATGGCCCATGGTTTTTGGTGACGGGGCCTATGTTTTACGGGATGCTCACAGTCGATCGATTTGGGCTAAGATGTCCGGCAGTTCGAAACTGATCCCATCCAGCGAAGCGGATCTGAAGCAACGGATCATGGATTGTCTGGATCGATACACACCGGATCCGCAACACCTGGCCCGCATATGCTCCCGGGTGTTTGGTGCACATGTCGAGGCTGGTCCGGGGCCGATAGCGGACACAACGTCCGGTATTTGGATCGATACTGGCATGGAAGACTTTGTCTGCAACCAATGCGGCCGCTGCTGCCTGACGTTGAACTACCATGACGGGTGCAGCGTGGGTGACTATCAGCGATGGCAGGATCTCGGGAGAACCGATATCCTCGATTGGGTGGGCACCATCCGACAAAAAGAACAGGTCACTGCCTGCCGTATCTGGGTGACCCCGGGGACCAGCGATATTGCTGAGACCTGTCCCTGGTTGGCCCGGTCGCCCGACCCCAACCGCTTTGTCTGCACCATCCATGACGTCAGGCCCACAATCTGCCGGCAGTACCCCGGCAGCCGCAAGCATGCCCGGATGACCGGGTGCAGCGGTGTTTGAACTTATTTGCATGCCGCTAAAAAATGGTGTATGAAAATTGCGCGAACGCTCACCCAATCCGGAGAATGTTGAAAAATGACCCCAAGCGCCTTTCCGGCTGCTCATGTTGCCACGACGTTTAAAACGTGCACCAATTGCCAAGAACAATGGGGGAGTCTGGATGCCTTCATCCAGGACCCGACGATCGAATTGGTCGGATACATGCCGACCTTTGACGATTTGGGACTGGGACTTATTTTATTCAACCACGACTGCGGAACCACCCTGGCCTGCCAGGTAGCGCTGTTCGAACATCTTTACGACTGACCGGTTTATGAAATGAGAAAAACCGGTGAACCCGAATGCCCGGGCCATTGTCTGAGCGAAACAGACCTTTCTTCTTGTTCGATAAAATGCAGCTGTGCATTCGTTCGGGAAACCCTGCAAATCATCAAACAGTGGCCCAAGATCGAGGTTCCCTGATCCGTTGGCCGCGAACCCATCAATGCTGCAACCGGAGCTAAAAAATGACAGACGGTACTTTTGAAAAAGTCCAACACTCGGACAGCCCCATGTATGGCGTCCCAAAACTGTTGCTCTGCGGGTTTTCCGTTGCGGCCCAGCCTAAATTCATGGAGGTCCTGAAAATGGCAGGGCTGCAGGAGGTTGAAGTCGTATGGGCCTGCGAAGAAAATGGAAAAGAGACACTATCTGCACTGCTTAGCCTCCCCGATGGCACCGGAGCGGGCACGGGTTCTGATCTCCCCCGGGCCGTTGTCGTCTCCGGCATCACGGAAAACCAGCTTCACGGACTGATGACGGTATGCCGAAAAACCGGCATGCAGCAGTCCCTGTGGGCAGCGCTGACGCCGACGTCCGAAACATGGCCACTGGTGCAACTGCTCAGCGAATTGCAGGCCGAGCGAAAGGCCCTTTCCGAACGCAGGAAAAAATAACCCAATGATCTCCGGATACGCCACACCTGCCGGTACCCAACAGATTGCCGACCAATTTTCAGGCCTTGTCTTCACGCCGTTTGGCAGTACCGGGCTTTTGGTGAGCGGTGCCGGTTTTGGCTGCTACCGGGTCAATGTCGGCGTGACCGCCCATGCGAACGCGCTGAAAAAAGCCCTGACCAGTGGCGTCAATCTCATCGATACCAGCGCCAATTATGCCGATGGCGGTTCGGAGCAGCTGGTCGGAGAGGTGCTAGCGGCGCTGATCGAATCGGGCCGGATGAATCGGGAACAGGTCGTGGTCGTCTCCAAAGGGGGCTATCTTCAGGGAAACAACTATGCCCTGAGTCAGCAGCGCAAAGCTGACGGCAATCCTTTTAAGGAGGTCGTCGAATACGCCGATGGTCTGGAACACTGCATTCACCCGGGGTTTCTCGCCGATCAGATTGAGCGGTCCCTGAAGCGGCTGGGCCTGGACACCCTTGACGGATACCTGCTGCACAATCCCGAGTACTACCTGGGGTGGGCCCACAAGCAGGGGGTTGACCGTGAGAGGGCTGAGAAGGAATACTACTGGCGAATCGAGCGGGCGTTCCGTCACTTGGAAGATGAGGTGCAGCGGGGGCGCATCCGATTTTACGGCATCAGCTCCAACACCTTTCCCGCATCTGCGAAGGATCCCGAATTCACTGCATTGCAGCGTGTATGGGAGATTGCCGAATCCATCGGCGGTGCGCATCATTGTCGGGTGATCCAGCTTCCCTTCAACCTGTTCGAACCGGGCGCGGTGGTGGAGAAAAATCAGCCGGATGATAAAACGGTTCTGGACGTGGCCCGGGAAAAAAGACTCGGCGTGCTGATCAACCGTCCCCTCAACGCGTTTACCGGTAATCGCATGGTCCGTCTGGCCAGCATCGAGGTGCGCAGCCGGATGGACTATGCAGAGATTATCCATGCCATCAAGGACCTGGCCCAAAGTGAAACCCGGCTGTGGCGTAAGATTCTGCCCGATATGGAATCCGTTCCCGGTGGGCTGAGGGTCCGCATCAAACAGCAGGGCTGCTTTGCAGAAACGCTCAAACATCACTGGCGAACCTTCGGCTCCTATGAACGCTGGCGGGAAGCTAGGGACGGCATCTTTATACCCCGCATTCAGGGGGTGATGGATTTTTTATTGCCTCATGCTGACAACAATCCCGACCTGGCCACCTGGATCCCATCCCATGAAAAAACCCTCGACCGCGCCTTTCGTGCCGTGGCGTCCGTCTATGCCGATGCTGCGGTGGCCCTGGAGAAGAAAATTCTCAACATGATTGGGCAGGCTGACGAGGCGTGGGGCCAACCCGGTACATTGAGCCAGAAAGCCATTCGTGCGATCGCTTCGACTGCCGGTGTTTCGACCGTCCTCGTGGGCATGCGCAAGGACGCCTATGTCTCTGACGTGCTGGCCGAACTTCACCGACCCACCGACAAGGCAGATCGGACCGACTCGTGGAACCGGCTGCGAAAGGGTGCGCTGGAGATTTTTTCCGACTGAAGGCACCGTTGACCGGAAAACCCTTCGACTATCTGCACACACCTTCCAAAACACGCCTGCGTGTGATTGCCTCGATCACCGGGCGTCTAACTGATTGCCCTGCGTATTCGTTTTTGATACAACGTCCGCACCCCATTCTTTCCCGTTATCCTTTAAAAGGTTGATGAAAACCGTTATGAGCGCAGGCAAGACAAGGCAAAATTTGGCGAAATAGCGGAGTTTATGGGTGATAAATGAGCATTTTGAGCCAAATTTTAACGCTGTATGGTCAAGCGTAATCGTTTTTCAACAGCCTGTTAAACATGTGCGGTGGAGGCAAGCCCATGCAAACCGAAAAACACACGATCACCATGCTGGTGGAAAACGAGCCGGGGGTGACTGCCCGGGTGTCCGGGCTTTTTGCCAGTCGCGGCTACAACATCGAGACCATCTGCGGCGCTCCTACTGCCAACCCGGATATGTCCCGCATCACGATTACCACCAATACGAACCCGGACCAGATGGAGCAGATCATGAAACAGGTGCGGCGGCTGATCAACGTGATCAAGGTCAGGGATATGACCGGAGAAGAAGCGGTGAGGCGGGAAATGGCCCTGATCTGCGTCACCGCGCACGATTCGCACCGGTCTGAAATTCAGCGCATCGTGGATAGCTTCCGGGCCCGCATCGTGGATACCGGGCTGACCCACTACATTATCGAGGTGACCGGCCAGATGGAAAAAATCGAAGCCCTGCTGCGACTGCTGGCGCCCATGGGCATCAAGAAGGTGGCCCGTTCCGGAATACTGGCCCTGTACCGGGAACCCGGTTGAACAGAGAGATCGCAATTTCCCGACGCTGTTCCACTTGGAACACTGTTTGCATTGTCAAGATGGACGACCCGTGGACCGATCGTGAAAGGAAACGCGCTTAAATGGGGACCGGAGAATTCAGAAGGCGGTACGAACGCAAAAGCTATCACAGCGATGTCATCTTTTCCCTGAATGGATATGCCTTTGCCGGAACGCTGAAAGACATCAGCATGGGCGGGGCGTTTGTAATGACCCTCTCGGTCAATCAGGTTCAAAAAGGCGATGTCATTACCATCAGCATCCCTTATACCAGTGGTAAGAAAAACATCAAACGGCGGGCCAGAGTGCACTGGACCAGCGGAGATGGGTTCGCCGTCGAGTTCTTATAGACCCTACCACTTCCGACGGTCCGACAACTGCTTATAGAACCGTCGACGGCGTTGTCGTGTTTTCAATCGGCAGCAGACGCTCCAGAATCTGATTCAACACACCCATATTAATTTTGATACTGTCCCTTGCCCGATTCAAATCATCGGTGACGGCCTCGTGGGTAATAAACGATCCGTAGATGGTTAAGAATTTCTCATCGTACCCAATCTCCCTGATGGCCGACGTCAATTCCTTGACATTCAAGGTCAGGTAGTCCCGCATCATTTCAGGACGGATGTAATGGAGCACGGAAAGTTGCTCCCACCGGTGGCGGATCCTGACAGCGGCGTCTTGTACATAAAGACTTACCTTCTGAACGTACCCCAATTGCCGGTCATCCGGATCAAATAGAAACCCTCTTTCTATGAATTTGATGTCCTTGTATGTCTGATCCAATTCGTGCCAGGAGAGGTAGAGCCTTTCGATGTCCGGGGCAAGGATGGCGATGATTGAATCCGTGCTGTCAGCCCGCGTGCGGTAGCTATCCATTTGGTTTGACGGGGTGCAGCCAGTCAATGTGGCTGTCAACTGGACCACGCCAAAGATAATGATGACATCAATCAGGTGCCTGGATTTCATCATCCACCTCTTTTATTTGGTTTATCGCCACCGCAATGGTGGCCACTGCTGATAAAATAGATACGCTACGCCACAATGCAAATGTAGGCTGGAATTGAACACAGTTGATAGCACGAATGCTTACGGTGTGCCCCGCCTACGCAGGAAAGACACCATACACGATACCAGTTGGAAGACAATGCCGTTAACTTAAGAAGTTTTCATATTAGGAGAATCCATCGAAATCGCTATCGGGATCGCTATCGAAATCTACAAACACGGCCATGGCATTGGTTTCGATCCCGATAGCGATAGCGATGTCGACCCCGAAAGGGCCGTTTTTTGATCACCGAAGGCTTAAGTTAATGACCTTTAGTAGGAAGAATAAAAACTCCGGTCGATAAGTATTTTGGATCAAGATTGCACTTGAGCTTTATGGAGATCCAGATTGTCCTTCAGCGTCTTTTTCGTCTTAGGAACAGCGGGCGGTTAAGCGTCGTTGACCACCCGATAGAGCTTCTGGCTGAATTCAATCATTTCGTATGGTTTTGCCACCACCTCGCAAAAACCGTATTGTTTGTAGTTTGCAATCACGGGGTTGTCCGAATAACCGCTGGAAACGATAGCCTTGACCGAGGGGTCAATCTTCTTGAGCATCTCAATGGTTTCCTGGCCGCCCATACCGCCCTTGATGGTCAGGTCCAGGATGACTGCATCGTAGGGCGTTGATGCGTCAAGGGCGGCCTGGTATTTCCTCACGGCGCACTGCCCCTCTTCGGCAAAGTCTGCATCGTATCCTAAATGGCTGAGGATGTTCCCGGTCAGTTCCAGGATCATGGCCTCATCGTCCATCACCAGAATTCTGCCCTGGCCCGTAACCGGCTTGTGGGCTTTTTCGCAGCTTACTTCGGCCTTAACGGGTTGAACGAGATCAGCCGGTGCTTCTGAGGCGGGTAGCAGGACATGAAATGTGGTGCCGACGCCAACCCGCGAGCAGACTGTAATCTCACCGCCATGATTGGAAGTGATCGAATGGGAAATGGAAAGCCCCAAACCGGTCCCCTTGATGGCCCCCTTTGCCTTGGTTGAAAAATAGGGGTCGAAAATTTTTTCGATGTATTCGGCGGGAATGCCCACACCTTGATCCTGGATGGCGATATCGACGTATCTGCCGGGGGCCAGGATGCTATTGGGGCTGTCGACGGTCGTATTTTCAAAGCTGATGCGTACGATCCCCCCGGCAGGCATGGATTCCGCCGCATTGATCATCAGGTTATGGATCGCCTGGCCGATCTGCTGCGGATCGGTGTAAGCGGGCCAGATGCCGTTGGACGGTCCTAATTGGCAGCGAATGTTGGAGCCGCTGAGGGAAAACGCGGCGGTATTTGCCATCACGCTGACAATGTCCGTGGGTTTTTTTGTCGGTTGTCCGCCCTTGGAAAAGGTGATCAGCCGGCGGGTGAGGATTTTGGCCACCCGCGACGCTGCCAGCGCCTGTTCCAGCAGATCGGACAGTTTGGAATCGGATTCCACATGTTCCAGCGCCAGGGAGAGGTTGCCCATGACTGCGGTCAGCAGGTTATTGTAGTCATGGGCGATACCGCCGGACAGGGCGGCGATGGACTCCAATTGGCGGATCTGGCGCTTCAGGTCCTGGCGGTCTGTGGCGGTGTTGTTTTTGGCATTCATCTGGGGGCCACTTTTAGGAAAATGTTTGGCATCAGCTGGTGCTATATGTGTTATCGGTCAACAAAAAGGGAACTTGAGCAATCCCTCCTGCAATCGGTCGTGCCGGATATCGTGCGCACCGGCTTGTAATTTTTAAATAAATGCCATATCAATTGGTTATAGATTGTTTGGGTGTGACCGGTGCAGTGGGGCCACACATCTTTAAGGAATACCGAAACGCCATCAGGTGCTGACATTGCATCCCCTTACGATAAAAAAAGAAAACTCATCAAATGCAAAATCAATTACTTATGGTGAAATATCGAAAATAATTAGTTCAATACTGATCCTGGATAATCGAATTGAGGCGGCCTACCTGCTGGGCTCCATTGTAAGTGGACGATTACATGACAAAAGTGATATTGATCTTGCTATCTTACCCAATCCGCCCGCCTCATTTTCCACAATAGATCGGCTGTCTCTGGCCTCTCGTCTGCGGGAGGCGTTGCCATACGAGGTTGATATCGGCATTCTGGGAACCCAAGACGTTATCTATGCCTCTCAGGCAATCCTTCATGGCCATTGCATCTTCTTCCGGGATGGATTTAAAAAGGATCTTTTTGCCGCAACCTGTCTGGCCCTTTACGTTGAACTGAAACGGCAGCGAATCGAGGTTGAATGTGCCTATCAAACCTGATGACGTCATTCTAAGCAAAGGCGCCATAATAGAACGTTGTATCCGCAGGATCCATGAAGAATATCGTGCAGATCCATCGTTTTCTTCTTTTACCCACATGGATGCCATGGTCTTGAACATCGAACGCGCCTGCCAGGCGGCCATCGATTCCGCCATGCATGTCATCGCCGGCCAAAAGTTAGGAGTCCCGAAAAGCAGTGCAGATGCCTTCACGCTTTTGCAGCGTGCCGGAATATTGCCCAAAGATATTGCTCAGCGCCTTAAAGCCATGACGGGCTTCCGGAATATTGCGGTGCATCAGTATCAGGATATTGATACCGATATCTTGCACCATATTGCCCAGGAAGGCTGGAACGATTTAGTGGCCTTTTGCATCAGTCTCGGAATTAAAATCGATCCAGTTCGAAAAGCGGAGGCTGGTCAGTGAAACATCTCCGTAAACGGATCTTGATTTCAGGTGGGGTGGGTTTTTTTAGGGGGGATCGCCCGCCGGGGACAAATGGATTAACCCCCCCCCCGTTTTTGGGTTGG
>RCNC010000690.1_pt1 | contig 21891 bp, 19 predicted proteins | sample 2041301 | NCBI WGS metagenome assembly RCNC01 (sample SAMN09708231, study PRJNA481090) | Marine sediment metagenome, whole genome shotgun sequencing project. | biome: marine sediment; feature: ocean; material: sediment; isolation source: Sewage treatment plant 13A marine sediment (STP13A) ...
CCTGGTATGAGAAAAATGATCTCAACACGTCAGATATGCACCCCTTCATCCACCCGTTGTCCAAGGCGGTGGATTCAGCTTGGGAGAGCCGCAGTGACTGGGATATTTACAAAGGTTTAGCCAAGGAGTTCTCAAAACTCTGTGTGGGGCATTTAGGTAATGAAACCGACCTGGTTACCTTGCCAATGCAACATGACTCCCCCGGGGAGTTGGCCCAGCCATTGCTCGTGCAGGAGTGGATGAAAGGTGAGTGTGAGCCAGTTCCGGGTAAAACCATGCCACTTTTGATAGAAGTCGAGCGAAACTATCCTGATACCTACAAGAAGTTTACTTCTCTTGGGCCATTAATGGACAAGATCGGTAATGGTGGTAAAGGTATCGCCTGGAACACGGAAGACGAGGTTGAGCTGTTAAAAGGCCTGAATCGCACCGTCCGTGAAGAAGGCGTTTCAGAGGGTTTGGCCAATATCGATACCGATATCAATGCTTCCGAGGTCATCTTGTCGCTGGCACCGGAGACCAATGGTCAGGTAGCCGTTAAAGCATGGGATGCTTTGGGTAAAATTACGGGTCGTGATCATAAACACCTGGCTTTACCGAAACAAGACGAGAAGATTCGTTTCCACGATATCCAGGCTCAACCCAGAAAGATTATTTCATCCCCGACCTGGAGTGGCCTGGAGGATGAACATGTCAGTTATAACGCGGGTTATACCAACGTGCATGAGTACATTCCGTGGCGAACCTTGACCGGCAGACAACATTTTTATCAGGATCACAAATGGATGCGCGATTTTGGTGAAGGCTTCTGTGTATACAAGCCACCTATCAATACCAAGACGGTTGCACCCATTATTGATGTCAAAGGCGAAGGGCGTAAGCAGGTGGTATTGAACTTCATTACCCCACATCAAAAATGGGCGATTCACTCTACATACTCCGATAACCTGTTAATGCTAACCCTGAATCGTGGCGGTCCGGTTGTATGGATCTCCGAAATCGATGCCAGAAAAATCGGAGTTGAAGATAATGACTGGATTGAGGCCTACAACGTTAATGGTGCAATTGCGGCACGTGCGGTAGTTAGTCAACGGGTACCCGAGGGTATGTCGATGATGTACCACGCACAGGAAAAAAATGTCACCACACCGGTTGCAGAAAGTAACGACTGCAGGGGCATTCATAACTCCGTCACAAGGGCAGTGATGAAACCAACCCATATGATCGGCGGTTATGCCCAATTGTCTTATGGCTTTAACTACTATGGCACGGTGGGTTCCAACCGGGATGAGTTTGTGATTGTGCGCAAGATGGACAAAGTCGACTGGAAAGATGAACCAGCAGTGGGAGCACAGACATGAAAATCAGAGCACAGATAGGCATGGTCCTTAACCTGGACAAGTGTATTGGCTGTCATACCTGTTCGGTGACCTGTAAGAATGTCTGGACCTCAAGACAGGGCGTGGAATATGCCTGGTTCAATAATGTCGAGAGTAAACCGGGTATTGGTTATCCGCATGACTGGGAAAACCAGGATCGCTGGAATGGCGGTTGGGTCACCAAAGGCGGTAAGTTAAAACCGAAGATGGGTGGTAAATTCAGACTGCTGGCGAAGATATTCTCCAATCCGGATCTTCCGGAAATTGATGATTACTATGAGCCGTTCACGTTTAATTACGCGCATCTGCAAAATGCACCGGAAATGACAGCACCACCTGTTGCCAGACCGCACTCGGTGATTACTGGCGAGGTAATGGAAAAGCCGGAAATGGGGCCCAACTGGGAAGAAATATTAGGCGGAGAGTTCAAGAAACGCAGTCAAGACTACAACTTTAAAGATGTAGAAAAGCAGATCTATGGTGAATTCGAAAACACCTTCATGATGTATCTGCCACGTTTATGTGAACACTGTCTGAATCCAACCTGTGTGGCAGCGTGCCCAAGTGGCGCAATCTACAAACGTGAAGAAGATGGCATTGTGCTGATTGATCAGGATAAATGTCGTGGTTGGCGTATGTGTATCAGTGGTTGCCCGTATAAGAAAATTTACTTTAACTGGCAGTCGGGTAAATCAGAAAAATGTATTTTCTGTTACCCACGCATTGAATCGGGCGAACCCACGGTTTGTGCGGAAACCTGTGTTGGCCGAATTCGTTCATTGGGTGTGATTTTGTATGATGCTGACAAGATCGAAGAAATGGCCAATATGAGCGATGAGAAAGATCTTTACCAGGCACAGCTGGATATGTTCATGGATCCGAATGATCCGGAAGTCATCGCACAGGCGAGAAAAGACGGCGTGCCAGACAGTTGGTTGGAAGCGGCGAAAAATTCACCCGTGTACAAGATGGCGATCGAGTGGAAAGTGGCTTTCCCATTGCATCCGGAATACAGAACCTTACCAATGGTCTGGTATGTACCACCCTTGTCACCCATTCAGAATGCCATCTCCCAGGGCAAAATCGAAGAAGGCGGAGTCATTCCCGAGATCAAGTCTTTACGTATACCGGTCAAATACCTGGCCAATATGTTAACGGCAGGTGATGAAGCGCCGATCGTTTACGCTTTGGAAAGAATGCTGGCAATGCGTAAGTTCCAACGGGCAAAACGGGTGGACAATGAAACCCTGACCGAAGTTCTGGATGCCGTTGGTATGGATGAGCACATGTTGGAGGATATGTATCGCATCATGGCCCTGGCCAGTTATGAAGATCGTTATGTTATCCCGACCAATCACCGCGAATACGCGGGTGAAACGCCATTTGATAACGAACTGGCCTTCGATACCAAGTCCTCATGTGGTTTCAGCTTTGGTAATGGTTGTGCTACCGGCGAATCAAAACTGGGTTTGTTTGGTACGACTAAAACCCATAGAAACACGATGAGCGGCAATGTGAGAAAGGATTCGTGATGAAGACTTTTACATTATTAGGCTTATTGCTGACCTATCCGAGGGAGCCGCTGCAGCAAGCGGTTGGCTTTTTCACAGAGCTGTTTGAATCAGAGGACTTGCTAAGCAAAACCCAGGTTGAATCTTTGCAGCCTTTGCTGAACGATTATGCCAATGGAGACCTGATCACACTGCAAGAAGGCTATGTTAATACCTTCGACCGTGGTCGAAACCATTGTTTGCATCTGTTTGAGCATATCCATGGTGAGTCTCGTGATCGTGGTGTTGCAATGGTTGATATGAAGGAGATGTATGCCACCAAAGGCCTGGATATCAGCAGCAATGAACTACCTGACTATCTGCCGGTGTTTTTGGAGTATTTATCGTTTTGCGAGTTAGATGAAGCTATTGAGCTGTTAGCGGATGCGATCGATGTCATTGCAACAATAGGCGCGCATCTGGAGAAAGCCGAATCCATTTATACATGTATATTCAAGGTATTAGAGAATTTGCCAAAAATTAAGGTGGATAAGAAAAAAGTAGCTTTAGCAGTAAAGAATGCACCGAAAGATCCCGAAACTTTTGATGAGTTAGATAAGGAATGGGAAGAAACGCCAGCCTTTGACAATGATGAGACTGATTGTAGCAACTGCAGCGTTCACCAAAAAAGCAACGACGACAATCAGAACTTATTTTCTGGAGACATACAATGAACTTCTTAAACCAATTTTTCTTTGGCTATTTTCCATACGTAGCTTTGGGTATTTTCGTGGTTGCCAGTGCTCTGCGTTATGACCGCGATCAATATTCGTGGAAAGCGGATTCCAGCCAGTTGTTGAGCAAGAAGGGTATGCGTTGGGGCAGCAACCTGTTCCATATCGGTATTATTTTCCTGTTTTTCGGGCATTTTGTCGGATTGCTAACACCGGAATGGGTCTATCACCCGTTTATGACAGCGGGTTTCAAACAGGTGATGGCAATGACAGCAGGCGGTATATTCGGCACCGTATGTCTTATAGGCCTGGTGATGTTGTTAAACCGTCGTCTTACCAATAAACGGATTCGGGCAACCTCCCACCCCGCAGATATCATGATCCTGGTAGTTTTACTGGTGCAACTGGTTCTGGGGCTGATTACTATTCCGTTCTCTGCACAGCATCTCGATGGCAGTTCAATGATCGCCCTGGCGAGTTGGGCCCAACACATCGTCACATTCAGATCAGGTGCGGCAGCGTTTATTGTCAACGAGGCCTGGGTATTCAAACTTCACCTGGTTTTGGGTATGAGTATCTTTGTGCTGTTTCCATTTACGCGTTTGGTGCATATCTGGAGTGTTCCGGTACAGTATATTACGCGTAGTAATTATCAGATCGTACGTAAAAGATCTTAGCGCTAATATTTCAGGAATTTAAGATATGCCAATATATGTAGGCGGTATAAAAATCGCAGATAAACAGGTGTTTGAAGAAATGCAGTATCAGGAAAAGGCTGACAGTGTTAAGCATGCCTGTTTTTTAGCCGCACAATCCCTGGTTATCAGACAGTTATTGTTAAACACTGCTTTCAAACAGAAGGTCATTGCAGAGCTGAAAGATAAAGCCCTGGCAGACATAGAGACTGAAGAAGAAGAACAGATGATTGATGCTCTCATTGATCAGTCGGTCTCGGTGCCCGCGGCAGAAGAAGATGTCTGCAAGCGCTACTATGAAAACAATCAATCAAAATTCACCGATAAAAAACTGGGTGAAGCTCTTCCCTTTGAACAGGTGGCAGAGCACATTAAGGAATACTTAAGTGCCCAGTCCTTGATGAATGGTATCCATGAGTACATTCAGGTTTTGGCCGCCAATACCAAAATTAAGGGTTTTGATTTTAAAGACCCCGAGGCTATGATGGTCGATCTGGATGGCTTGAACCAGGTTGGAGATTTATCAATCGAGCTAAAAGATTAAGGTACCGTGACGGGCTAAAACTACCGGGGTAAAACATGCATACAATGAACAGACGCGAAACGGTCGTTTCTGTTATTGGTGCGTTTGCCAGTACTTTGTTGGCTACTTTTTTCAGCGATACGATTCTATCCGCAGAAGGCACTCACATCATACTGGCTTCGACCGGAGCCACGGCAATCCTGGTATTTGGTATGCCACATGTCCCGGCATCCCAACCCTGGAATATCATTGGCGGTCACCTGGTATCGGCCTTTGTTGGCGTGACCTGTTATCTCCTGATTCCAATAGACATACTGGCCGCATCAGTCGCAATCCCGGTTGCAATGTATGCCATGCACACACTGCGCTGTATGCATCCACCCGGTGGTGCCACGGCCATTACTGCCGTTATCGGTGGGGAGTCCGTGTACAATTTAGGTTATTCTTTCCTGATTGTTCCGGTTTTTTTCAATGCGATTATTGTTTTATCCATTGCGATATCAGTGGCAACTTTTCGTGACAAAAACCCCTATTTGTGATGTCTGCAAACAGTCAAAACCGTGTTCTGGAATTCAGTCCATTTCTGAATCAACTTGTCACCCGTCACCCGCACTGGCTGGAAGTATTACAAACCAACGGTCGACTTGAAAACGCCAACCCACCCAGTGCTGAGCGGCTGGCTTTGGACATTGAAAAACGTGGTCTGGATTCTGCATTGCGTCAGTTTCGTAACCAGGAAATGCTGCGGCTGATCTGGCGTGACCTCAACGAACTCGCTCCTGTCGATGAAATTCTTGCTGACCTGAGCACACTTGCAGATGTTTGCCTGCAGGCTTCGGTCAAATATCACACCGATGCATTCGAGCAAAAACACGGTGTTCCACGCAGCCCTGATGGCCAGGCACAGAAACTGATTGTTATTGGTCTGGGCAAGCTCGGCGGATGCGAGCTTAACCTGTCATCCGACGTCGATATTATTTTTTGTTATCCGAACCGCGGTGTATGTGATGGTCGCCGTGGTCTTTCCAATGAACAGTTTTTTACCCGTCTCGCCCGAAGTGTCATAAAAAGCCTGTCCGCGATTACCGCCGATGGATTTTGCTTTCGGGTCGATACGCGCTTGCGACCTTTTGGGGACTCCGGACCCCTGGTCAGCAGTTTCGCCGCTCTTGAACAATATTATCAACGTGAAGGGCGTGACTGGGAACGCTACGCTTTGATCAAAGCCCGACCGGTAGCCGGCGACCTGGTTGCCGGCCAACAGATACTGGATATATTGAAACCATTCGTATATCGCCGGTATATCGATTTTGGCGCCATTGATTCATTACGTGACATGCACGCCAATGTTCGTGAAGATGCCTTGCGCAAAGACCGTCTGGATGACATCAAGCGTGGTCCGGGTGGTATTCGGGAGATCGAATTCCTGGTGCAGACCTTTCAGTTGCTCCGTGGCGGTCGGGAAGCTTCACTACAAACACCATCCATCTTTGCTGCGGTATCTGCCTTACAGGAACTGCAATTATTGCCAGGCGAAACTATTTCAGAGATTCTGGCTTCTTACCGCTTTTTGCGAAAGACAGAAAACCGCATTCAGGCCTTACACGACCAGCAAACCCACCGGGTGCCGGTGGGCGAAGATGGTTTGAGAGTCGCCCAGGCGATGGGATATGAAGATATGACGGGTTTTCAGCTAGCGCTTGATGACACGCGAAACACCGTACAGTCCCTGTTCGAAAAAAGCCTGCCCCAGCCAGCAGAACCTGCCGATGACAAGAATCCATGGCACAGTTATTGGCAGAACTTGCGAAACAATGTTCAGACCGAAGGTTCAGATGTTGCCGATTGGAAACCACTTGCAGATTTTGTCAAAAGACTGAACCGTCTTTCACTCAGCCAGCGTGCATCTCAACGACTTGACCAGTTCATGCCGGTTTTATTGAAACAAATAGATGCCCTGTCACCGGATGATGCCATTGTAGACCGGGTTCTGGACCTGGTCTCTGCCATATGCCGGCGAAGCGCCTACTTGTCATTGCTGGTACAGAACCCGGTTGCCAGCAAACGGATGCTGGAATTGTTTGCAGCCAGCAAACGGGTTACCCAGGCTGTTACACGTCACCCGGCATTGCTGGACGAGCTAATCGATCCCAGCCTCGGGGCATATCCACCGACCCGTAAAGACATACAGGCAAATGTGCAGAGAATTTTGAAGGCAAACACTGATGCCGAAACAGCGCTGCAAGAATTGAATTATCTCAAACTGGTCATCAGCCTGCGTATTGCAGTGGCTGTACTGAAATCTACGATGTCCGTTTATGAATCCAGAGTGACACTTAGCCAACTTGCCGAAAGCCTGGTGCAGGCGGTTTTGAATTTGTCATTACTCGAGATGCAAGCCCGCCATGGTCGGCTACCGGGACCAGAACTTGCCATTATTGGCTACGGCAGTCTGGGTGCCAGCGCCCTGGGTTTTGACTCAGATCTTGATTTGATATTTTTGTATCAACCAGTGACATCACTGTCGGATGGAGCCCGCCCAATCCCGACTGAACGCTACCACACCGGCGTGGCGCGCCGTATGCTCAGCCTGTTATCGGCAACCACCCCGTCCGGACGCTTGTACAGCATCGATGCCCGGTTACGGCCAAACGGTCGGGCCGGTTTACTGGTCTCCAGTGTCGATGCTTTCCGCCGTTATCAGTCTGAAGAGGCCTGGACCTGGGAACTCCAGGCATTGACCCGTGCCAGACCCATCGCGGGTAATGCGGAAACCGGAGAGAGTTTCGCAACCATCCGGCAGCATGTACTGACCATGCCACGAGACAAAGCGCTGATCCGTGATGAAATTTCATCCATGCGTGAGAGGATACGTACCGAGCGCAAAGACGGTGAACCCCTCAAACACGGCCCCGGAGGACTGCTGGATGTCGAATTCGTGGTACAACTCGGTTTATTACTCAATGCTGACAATCATCCTGAAGTTATCGAATCCACCAAAGTGAATGAACAACTCAGGGCTTTGCAAGCTTGTGGTTGGATAAATGATAATGCATTCAATGTATTAGCTAACGCCTACGTGCAATTGAGTCACACAATCCAGCAAGCCGCGTTGGTCGATGACAGCGTGGATGTTGACCCCGCACCCCTGCTTGGTATCGCACAGGCATTATGTGACGAGATATTGGGGTAGAATACCCCTACTTTTAATACACCAAATTTTTTGTGGAGATGGCTTTTGACTCATCGCACCGACGCTCAGGACGATAGCCTGGAATACGCAAACACGCAAAAACAGGTTTCGGTAAGCCGTGCTGACCTGCCGCTTTCCTGCCCAACACCAGGTCAGAAGCTCTGGAATGCCCACCCGCGTGTTTATCTGCCCATTGAGGACAGTGGTGAAGCCAGTTGCCCGTATTGTGGTACACATTACGTATTAACAGATTAAGCTAACGTAGTACCAGTAATCACGATGCAGGACACTAATATGCACGTGGTACAGGCGCTGGTGTCCCTCGGTATCGGCGGATCAGAAATGGTCGCCGTCGAGACCACCGAGTTTCTTCGTGCTGCGGGTCACCGGGTTACTGTTGTAGCGGCCAACGGACCGCTGTTTCAGCGTGTCAACGCTGCTGGTGCCAATTTATTGGACTGGCCGATTGGCCGGAAGCGCCTGGGCACATTGCGTTTCATTCGTCAGTTACGTGACTGGCTTCTGGAAAATCCAGCGGATATTGTCCACGTACACTCTCGTTTGCCGGCCTGGATTTGTTTTCTCGCGCTACGCAAGCTACCGGTGGATAAACGACCGGTTTTTATTACCTCCATGCACGGGCAATACTCCGTCAGTAGCTACAGCGCCGTCATGGCGAAGGGAGACCATGTCATCGCTGTTTCCGACCACATCCGCGATTACACGCTCAACAATTATCTGACACCACCCTGCCCGCAATTACACACAATATACGGTGGTGTCAGCCGTGAAGATTTCCCGTACGGCTATCAACCTTCAAAAGAATGGCTGCAAAATACCTTTAAGGAATTCCCGCAACTGAAAAACAAGCGCATCCTGCTGTTGCCGGGTCGTCTGTCCCGTTACAAAGGCCATGCCACTTTTATCGAGTTACTGACCGTGCTGCAACGGGAGTTTGAAGATGTTCATGCCGTTATCCTGGGCCGGGCCAAACCCGGTTCGCGTTATATCAACGAACTGGAAGGTCTCGCTGAGCGTCATGGCGTAAGAGACAAGCTGACATTTTGTGGAGTGAGAACCGATATGAGGGACTGGATGACAGCCTCAAACCTGGTTTTCAGCCTGTGTAGTGACCCACCGGAGGCATTTGGCAGAATCGTGCCGGAAGCCTTGTCACTGGGTATACCGGTTATTGCCTGGAATCATGGCGGTGTTGCCGAAGTACTACCGGAAATGTTCCCTGCCGGTGCCGTCGAGCCGGATAACCTGCCGGCGCTGATACAGAAGACACGTGAATTTTTGCGGCAGGCACCGATGGTAGAAAAAACTGACGCATTTTCCTTACAGGCTTCGATGGATCAAACCATGAACCTGTATCATTCCGCTTTGAAAAAGGAAGGATGATGAAATTACTGCTCAAGCGATTGCAGAATGATTGGCCCAGCTGGCTGGCGGTATCATTTTTCGCACTATTGCCATTTTCCCGCCTGGCAGAGATTCCATTATCCATATTCGCGCTGTGTTTACCTTTTTTGGCTCGTTCAACACAGAACCGCCAACGCATCCGCCAGGTATCCATCATCGTTATTCCTATTTTCCTGTGCTTCTGGTTGCCAATGGTGCTTTCCAGTTTTGATTCCTTTATGCCTCAAAAAAGCTGGTCCAGTTCCATTGCAGCCCTGCGGTTTCTGGCCGCAGTACTCAGCATGGCGGTGTTATTACGCGCAGATTCAGCCCGTTGGCGTGTGATTCGCTGGACATCATTCCTGTTGATTTTTTGGGCTCTGGACGGTTTTATTCAGCTAATTTTTGGCAGCGATATATTCGGCATTGCGATGAACCCCGAACGGCTCAATGCCATGTTCATTCAAAAGTACCAGTTTTTCGGCCCGACACTGGCCATACTGTCACCGTTACTGCTTGAACATGCCCGCCGAAACTGGCCGGCATGGGTATGGGTGGCCGCGTTCACTTTAACCCTGGGTGCTGTTTTAATTGCCGGTATGCGTGCCGGTTGGTTGGTTATGGGCCTGGTCCTGGTTGTCTACGCCTGGTTGATGTTCCGATCGGAAAACCGCAAATTAAGAAAAGCATCATTATCCATTCCCGTGTTGGTTGTTACTGCCATCATCGGCAGCTACATGATCTCACCTTTGTTCCAGGCAAGACTTGAACAATCGATGGTGATAACAGAGGGCTCCCAGGCCGCGGTCATTGCCGCCAGTAATCGCCGCATGCCAATTTTTGTAACCAGCCTGGTCATGTTCAAGGCGCACCCCATCAACGGCGTAGGTGTGCGGGCATTTCCCAAGGCATACATGCAGTACGCTGCAGAAGACGACATCCATATTCAGCTTTCAGGTGGTGTATCAGGGGCAACCCATGCCCATAACCTTATATTGGAGGTTATGTCAGATACCGGCACACTTGGCTTGATTGGAATGATTGTAGGGTTTTGGCTGGTGCTGCGTTTTTGGCAAGGCATGACACTCTCCCGACGAAATGAGGCATTTCCTTTTGCGCTGGCGCTGGCGCTGGTGCTGTTTCCGCTTAATTCCCACTTCGCTTTGTATGGTACTTACACGTCGTCATTGATCTGGGTGCTTTTCGGGCTTTGGGTGGCTTGTATCGGTAGTAGCCCGGGTAATGTTGCGCGGGGCGACTAGCCTGCAAGCTGTGAACTTCTCTATAATTGGTTTTTTACAATCAGGGTCGCACCGATAGCTTATGCGGGGTTTTTATTCTTTTCTCATCGCGCTCAGCACGCCATTTGTGTTGCTGTATTTCGCATTGCGTGGGGTTCGGGATCACGCTTACCTGGATCGCTGGTCTGAGCGGTTTGGCTTTTTTCCAGGGCCTGTAAAGAAGGGCGGTATCCTGGTGCACGCCGCTTCAGTGGGTGAGTTCAACGCAGCCAGCCCCCTGATCAAAAGCCTGCTTAAGACCCGTGCTGACCTGCCCGTCATTGTTACCACGTTGACCCCCACTGGCTCTGAGAGGGTAAAACGTGAGTTGGGTAGCAAGGTATTACACGCCTATATTCCGATTGATCTGAACAGTGCAGTCAGGCGGTTTTTGAAACGTCTACAGCCATCGGTCATCATCGTCATGGAAACCGAGATCTGGCCAAACCTGTACCTGCAGGCGCAAGACTTGAATATACCGTTGGTGATGGCAAATGCCCGGCTTTCGGAGCGCTCAGTCCGGCGTTTCAAATACATGTCCGGGTTGATAGAGAAGATCATGCAAAGCGTCACCTGGATAGGCGCACAGAGTACCGGGGATGCGAACCGATTGGTTGAATGCGGTGCGCATCAACAGCGTGTTGATATGACCGGTAACCTCAAGTTTGATTTGAAAATTCCTGCCAGTCTTGACGAAAAGGGTGCGGCCCTGCGCGCACGCTGGAACGGTGCACGACCGGTGTTGGTTGCAGGCAGCACCCATGAAGCAGACGAAAACGTGGTGATCCCTGCATTTGTAGGCTTACTGGAAAATCTTCCGGATGCTCTACTGATACTGGTACCGCGCTACCCGGAACGCTTCACCCGCGCTGCGCAATTGGCAAAATCCGCAGGTTTGAATACCGAACTTCACAGCCAGGGCGAGGCCTGTTCCACCGATGCGCAATGCTTTGTCATTGATACCATCGGTGAACTGATGACCTATTATGCCTGTGGTGACTTGGCATATGTGGGTGGCAGTATGGGCGATCAAGGTGGTCACAACCCACTGGAACCCGCCGCACTCGGCAAACCGGTTTTACTGGGTCCGAATATGGAAAACGCAAAAGAAATTGCCACCCAGTTACTGAAATGCAATGCCGCCAGAGCCGTTACCAATCAACAGGATTTCCGGGAAGCTGCCGAGACAATACTGAATGATGGCGCCCTGCGTGACAGCATGGGGCAGGCAGGACGGGATTTGGTTAAGAGGAACAAGGGTGCGCTGGATTTGACCCTGGCAGCGGTTAGAAAGCTGCTTTAACTGCAACAAGAATGTAGGGTGCGTAACAAGTTACGCACCCTACGTGCTATTGGCACCGTCGGTTTACGCTTGGCTATTGGATTGGCATCGTCATCCCGGCGAAGGCCGGGACCCCGTGACACAAGCAGAGCGCTAAAAACTCACACCAAAAAACCTCCTTACAGTTATTTACAGTTATTTACAGTTATATGCAGTTAATGTAATTGTGAAGGTAACAGCGTTTGACGCTCTGCTAGCGATGGGAGGTCCCGGCCTTCGCCGGGATGACGCGGTGCCAATATGTAGGGTGGGTAACTTGTTACCCACGTGAAAAACCAACACGTCGTGCGTAACGAGTTAAGCACCCTACAGGGACGGGGAAAGAAAAACGTGGGTAACAAGTTACCCACCCTACAGGGACGGGAGAAGAAAAACGTGGGTAACAAGTTACCCACCCTACTTCAGGATGGAATTAACCTTTTGCAGGTCCTCTTCAACCAATGTACCTGCTGCTGCTTTTAAGCGCAGATGATCTACAACATAGGTGTGGCGTGCCAGTGAGTTGTCACGTTGTGCCTGAAAATACCGTTGCTGGGCAATCAAAACATCCACGATGGTACGGGTACCAACCTCGAAACCGGCCTGGGTTGCCTCGAGAGCACTTTCTGCAGAAACCATTGCCTGGTTAAAAGCTTTAACCTGCTCGATACCGGCGATCACTGCACGATAGGCATTGTTGGTGGCCCTGACAACCGCTCTTTGTGTTTGTTCCAGATCCTCGTTGACCGCATTGAGTAAACTGCGGGCTTGCCGTGTTCTGGAATAAACATAACCACCCTGATACATATTCCAATTCAGCTGTAAGCCAATTCGCATGTCCTTATTGACCAGTGAAGTCGTGATTAAAGGGTTCTGGAAATCATCGCGCAGGATAAATTCATTATTCGTAAAATTACTGTAGCCTGCGACCAGATCCAGAGTTGGAATGCGAGCGGATCGCTGCAAACGTGTGTTTGCGTCTGCAATTTCAATTTCCTGGCTGGCTGAAATGATTGCAGGATTGTACTGCATGGCGATATCAATCCATTCATCCGGGTTTTCCGGTAGGGGCTTAACCAGTGGTAACTCGTCCTGCAATGGATCAATATCATCGAAGTACTGCCGGGTCAGTTCATAGAGCGCTTCCTTGGTATCGGCCAGGTTGTTCCTGGAGACAATGGCACGGGCGCGGGCATTGTCATAACTCGCGCGGGCTTCATGAACGTCTGTTACCGCTGTCAAACCAACTTCAAAGCGTTGTTCAGCCTGTTCAAATTGTCTTTGCAGGGCTTTCTCTTCCGCCTCGGCAAAAATAACACCATCCTGGGCAGACAATACCGCGAAATAATTGCCTGCTACCCTGACCAGGAAATCCTGGTATGCAATATCGTAGATTGCGTCCGCCTGGCTGACCTGACCACGGGCGATGTCCAGTTGTTCATAATTGCTTTGTGCATACAGGGACTGACGCAGATCAAGCCCCCAACGTCGAGTGTCCGTATCACTGTCATCCACCTCTGTTCCTTGAATAGAGGTTGTAGTGCTACCACTGGTCATTCCTGCTGAACCAGTGAGTGAAGGCAATAAGTTGGACCAGGCCTGGCGTTTATTTTCACCAATGGCTTCTCTACGATATGCGGCAGCTTGCAAGGCCGGGTCACTTTTGATTGCCAGATCATGAACACCGACCAGATCAACAGCAAATACTGGTGATGAGATAAAAAACGCGGTCGCCATCAAAGTCACTTTCTTGGTATTGAACTGCATAACTAACTCCTAAAATCCCTTAAAATTCAAATTCCGGTGCTTTTTCGGCATTGATCAATCTTGCCAGGTCTGTTTCAAACAAACTTTCTTCACGCCACTCGGTTGCATTCAGTTTTGTTAATAACTTTGCTTCCATTGCAGGTTCTTCACCACAGACGACAAACAAACGGCCACGTGGGTTCACCCAACCACGGAAATGATCAGGAATATCTTCCACTGAGCCGGTCACAACCACCACGTCATGAGCCTGCTCAGGCTGCCAACCGGTCATTGCATCACCCGTTTCAAGCTCGACATTGTCTATGTCTTTTTCTTTCAGTATGGACGCTGCCCTGGTTGTGAACTGTTCATGTATGTCAACACTTACGACCCGTTTGGCCATCTGCGCGAGACAAGCGGTAATAAAGCCACTACCGGTTCCAATCTCCAGTACCGTTTCATCCGGTTTCAATTCAAGTGCCTGTAATAAACGACCCTCGACAACCGGTTTCATCATGTTCTGATCGTGATCCAGCGGTATACCAATGTCTGAAAATGCCATCTTCCGGTATCGCACAGGAACAAAATCTTCACGGTGGGTCGTTTCCAACAATTCAAGAACACGTGCATCCAGTACTTCCCAGGGTCTGACCTGTTGCTCTACCATGTTGAATCGGGCTTGGTCGAAATTCATACTCATCCTTTTCTACTCCCACCGGCGTTTGTTTTTGTTCGCCTGATAAATCAATTGGTCCAGAATACGTTTAACCAACCGGTGAGGCAAGGCACAGACTGCCGCTTTTAGGGGTCAAGCTCAAAGTGCCATTAGTCACAACGGGGTTGTTAATGATATATATTGACGTTCCGAACGTTAATTAGGTTTCCGTTTGTTTAAACTGTATTATCCCATATGAGGGAGTCTCTGGCTTGAATAAAGGTTTAAAAATAATTGCTTTTGTCTGAAATAAACTACCGTGGAATCCGGTCATGACTAATGACACGGACAGAACTGCCCGGTTCAATGAACTGGCAGAAGCCTATTCCACGGATTTATATCGCTACGCCATGTGGATTTGTGGCAATGATGCGCTGGCAAAGGACCTTGTTCAGGAAACCTTTCTCCGGGCATGGCGGGCATTGGATAGTCTGAAAGATGTCAAGGCAGCTAAAAGCTGGTTGATTACGATATTGCGACGGGAATATGCACGCACTTTTGAACGCAAAGTTCCCAAATTCACCGATGTGGATAAAGTCGTTGTTGTTGAAGAGGTAGAACTGGAGCCCGATGCAAAGACAGAACGTGATTTGTTGCGTAACGGGATCATGAAACTGGATCCAAAGTACCGGGATCCCTTGCTGTTACAGGTGGTATTCGGTCACAGCTGTGAAGAGATTTCCAAACAGCTTGGTATCAGTAAGAGTGCGGTAATGACCCAGTTGTTCCGAGCCAGAGAAAAGCTGAAGAAGCTAATGCAAAAGGATGGAGTAACGGGTAATGTCCATGAACTTTTCTGAGTTCAAAAAACTGATAGGTGCAGATCCCCTTAACCGGGATAGCGAGACTTTGCGTGCGCGCAATTCGGCACCAGAATTTGAAGCCGCTGCGGCGGAAGCTGGAGCATTTGAAGAAAAGCTTCAGTCTGCCTTGTTAATACAGCCACCTGCTGACCTGTTGTACAGTATCCAGGCAATCAGCCAGCAGCCGGCCAAACGTCGAAGCTGGATACCGCTGGCACTGGCAGCCAGCCTGTTGATTACCGTTGGTGCGGTCACGGTTGTCTGGAAACAATCTCACCAGTGGGACAGTGTCGAAGCCTATGTTGCAGATCACTATTCACATGACGGCAGCAAACTGGTTGCCCGGGCAACGGATGTCGTTGCGCAAAAGGATATTGATAAAATCATGGCAAAGCTGGGTGCTACCGCCGATAAACAATTGTCGGGCCGTATCAAGTTTATCAAGTTTTGCCCGACACCCGAGGGGCGTGGGGCACATATGGTGGTCAGCACCGATCAGGGTCCGATGACCATTATTTATATGCCCGAAACACAGGTTGCCGATGGCAAAATGCTCGAGTTTGATCAGATGCACGCTATGTTGGTTAATCTCGAACACGGTTCCGCAGCCATTATTGGCGAGCAGGGCCAGACAGTTGAAAATTTACAGGCCATGGTCAGAAAGTCCCTGAAAACCGGCCTCATTGGTGTCTGACTATTGACTTGAATCAATCAGATCACTTCCGGCACATGTATCTGGCTCAAAATCTGTTATCTTCACAATATGAAAAGTAAAATATTGATTGCGGTGCCTATCGCACTGATCGTTATCTGCCTTGGCATGATGTGGTGGTACAACAATGAACCGGATTTGTTCGATCCGGTTGAGCGTGCAAAAGCACATGCCATAGAGCATAGCCATACTGAAGTGACCGGTACAGTTACCACATCCACGCTGATTGAAGTGGTTGATGTCATGCTCAACAAACGTGGCGGATACCTTTCCAACGATATCCTGCCACCCTGGGTGTTCCTCGATAACATACCCAATTGGGAATTCGGTGTATTAACCCAGGTTCGTGACCTTGCCCGCACTCTTCGCAATGATTTCAGTCGCTCGCAAACCCAATCAACCGAAGATATTGATCTTATGGAAGCCGACCCGCTTTTCCATTATCCGAATGACCGCTGGTTCCCACCCGATACGGAAGGTCGCTACGAAAAAGCAAACGACAGGCTTGAGGCTTACCTGGCCCGGTTGTCAGATCCCGCTCAACCGAATGCGCAGTTTTATGCCCGTGCTGATAACCTCGTCAGTTGGTTGGGCCTGGTTGAGAAACGTCTTGGTTCACTGTCCCAACGTCTGTCGGCCAGTGTTGGCCAGGATCGTCTGAACACTGACCTTTCTGGTGACAGTGCAGCAACAAAATCCACTGCCACAGCCGCGGAGATGGATGTAAAAACATCGTGGTTTAAGATTGATGACGTATTTTATGAAGCCCGTGGCACAACCTGGTCACTGATTCATATTCTCAAGGCCATGGAAGTGGATTTTCATGATGTTTTGAGAAAGAAAAATGCCCTGATCAGCTTCCGGCAAATCATCCGGGAACTGGAATCAACCCAGGATCCCTTACATGCGCCGATGGTTTTGAATGGTGACAAGTTTGGAGCATTCGCAAACCACTCACTGGTCATGGCCAATTACATTTCGCGAGCCAATGCCGCCATCATGGATTTACGTTTTCTATTGCAGCAAGGCTAACACCTGATGTGTTTTGTTCACCAGGATCACGGGGACACTGTCGGCCCTTACCCCGAAGAGCAGTGAATCAAGATATTCTTCAACGACCTTTATCTTATGCGCAGCGGTTGGAAAGCCGTCGCTTGGATGCCATTGAGCTGGTGGTTATTCATTGTACTGAGCTTCCGGATATGGCCACGGCGCGGATATTTGGTGAAAAAATCCATCACCCGAAAAGCCGGACCGGCAATAGCGGACACTTTTATATCGACCGTGATGGCAGTATTGAACAATGGGTACCCGTGGATCGTGTTGCCCATCATGTCAGGGGTTTTAATCCCAAGAGTATTGGTATTGAACTGGTCAATATTGGTCGCTATCCGGACTGGTTTAAATCTGACCATCAGCAAGTGACAGAACCTTACCCCGATATTCAGATTGAAGCGCTGGCAACCTTGCTCAATCAGCTTGAAAAAGAGCTTCCCGCACTGGAAAGTATTTCCGGACATTCGGACCTCGATACCGATATGTTGCCCTCGGAAGACCTGCCGGAAATCGAAATAAGGCGTAAAATTGATCCCGGCCCCCATTTTCCATGGTCTGTGATCATGGATGGTATCTCTCTCAACCGCATAAAAATCGAAAACTTATGAAAATCAAGAAAATTTGTGTATATTGTGGCTCCAGCCCAGGCAAAAATCCGGCCTATTTGCAAGCGGCACGGAGTCTTGCAACATCACTTTGCGATCGTGGAATCGGTCTCGTTTATGGCGGTGCCGCCATCGGCGTCATGGGGGCGGTTGCAGATGCGGTGCTTGAGGCCGGTGGTGAAGCCGTTGGCGTCATACCCAAAAGTCTTGCCGTAAAAGAGGTCGCACACGATGGGCTGAGCGAACTGCATGTTGTCGCTTCCATGCATGAACGCAAGGCCATGATGGCCGAGCTGGCCGATGGTTTTATTGCCCTGCCGGGTGGCTGGGGCACCCTTGAGGAAATTTTTGAAATACTCACCTGGGCTCAACTTGGGTTCCACCAAAAACCCTGCGGTCTGCTGAACGTTGAAGGCTATTACAACGGTTTGATTAGTTTTCTCGAAAACACATTTGAACAACAGTTTGTCAACGATCTTTGTCGCCCAATGCTGATGGAATCCCGTGAACCTGATGCGCTACTGGATCAATTCGCCGCTTACAAGGCACCTAAAGTACGTAAATGGATGGGTGAAGATGAGCTGTGACGGAGTTTAAGATAGGATAGATACATCATCACAGTGTGCGTAACCTCGATTCCTGATTGATTGACCCGTATCGTGGCTTTAGTCGTCAGGCGCGGTTACTCTCTCCCGCATGAATTCAAAAATACCAGTATTACTCAGCTACGCCTTCCGACCATTTTTTCTGTTTAACGGCATCTTTGCCATCATTATTGTTCTCGCCTGGTTAATGACCCTGCATGGCGTCGGCCTGCCGATGGTCACGCCGTTGTGGCACAGTCATGAGATGCTTGTCGGCTTTGCCATGGCCACCGTGGCCGGCTTCAGCCTGACTGCCGTTGCCAACTGGACAGGCCGGCCTGCGGTTAAAGGGATGCCATTGGCCTTGTTGTTGATTTCCTGGTTGGCGGGACGGTTAGCGATGATGTTTTACGGCTGGCTACCCGGCGGCCTGGTATTTCTCCTGGATATGTTATTCCCCGTTTTGTTGGCTATTCTGCTCGGTCGCGAAATCGTAGCTGGTCGCAGTCAGCGTAACTACCCATTGGTCGCCATTATGGTTGTGGTGGCATTGCTCAATGTTCTGTATCACCTCGGCGCCAATCAATGGTTGCCGGGTTATGACCGGCTGGCTATCTACCTGTTAATTCACACCATTGTGGTTTTGGTCACCATCATTGCCGGGCGTATAGTGCCAGCCTTTACGGGCAACTGGTTGCGTAGCCAGGGTAAAACCAATATGCCAGTCAATAGCGAGGTGATCACCCGGTCTGCGCTTTGGTTAACCATCGTGGTCGGATTGGCTGCCAGCTTTATGCCGATGCACCCAATAACGGGTGTGCTTGCCTTTGCGGCCGCACTGGTACATGGATTCAGACTCAGTCGCTGGAAGGCGTTCGCAACCACGTCCAACCCTTTGTTGTTTGTCCTGCACGTTGCGTATCTCTGGTTACCCGTTGCTTATATCCTGTTGGGTTGTGCCGTATTCGGTTGGTTATTTACACCGACAGCAGCTCTGCACGCGCTTACCATGGGGGCTGTTGGCAGTATGGTCCTGGCAGTAACAACCCGGGTAGCACTGGGTCATACAGGTAGACCTTTACAGGCCGCCCGTGCCACGGTGATGGCCTACTGGATTTTCATGATTGCCGTGCTGATACGGGTTCTGGGACCTTTTAGTGGTGAAAACTATATGATGATGATCGATTTGTCAGGGGCCGGATGGATGCTGGCCTTTGCTATTTTCACCTGGGTTTATTGGCCCATTCTGGGTCGGGCAAAAGTCGACTAAATAACGGTCTTACAGAAGATCGAGCTCCTTTTTTGCTACAACGATGCCGTTTTCGTCGGCATAAAGAAATTGGCCCGGTAAAAAACCTGCGCCGGCAAAATTCACCGGTATGTTGAGCTGGCCTTCATTGCGTTTGTTGGATTTAAGCGGGTGACAGTTCAGTGAGCTGACACCAATATCGATGGTTTTAAGAATTTCTACATCACGCACACAACCATTGATCAGAATCCCTCGCCAGCCGTTTTCAGCAGCCATTGCACCCAGGATATCCCCGAGCAACGCGCACCTTAGAGAGCCACCACCATCGACTACCAGGACCTTGCCATGGCCATCAGTTCCAAGAGTTTGTTTTACCAGGGAATTATCTTCAAAACATTTTATAGTGACGACTTCGCCAAAGAATTTATGCCGCCCCCCAAAGGAAGTAAACAAGGGTTCAAGAACCTGCAATTGAGGCAGAAAATCATCACAAATATCGGGTACGGTAAATTTCATAGACGTATTGTAGTGCATCAGGACGTATTTACTTGAGACGATCGCGCCGCACATCCATGTGCTCTCGGCTCGGGCATCCTGCTTCGCCCTACCGAGTCCATCCCTGGACTCGTATCGCGATATACCGTTCATCCTGAACATAACACATCCAACGTTACCAGTAAGGCTGCCCTGACGGGTGCGGGATGGCCTTCGATGGTTAAGGATGGGTGATCCCCGTCAAGACACTCTGAAAGGGACTCAAAGGTCATCCAGGGCGTGCTGCGTTGTTCATCTGCGGTGGTCTTGCTTATATCCAGAACCTGCACATCTGGCAGACCCGCCTGTTCCAGCCATTGGTGCAGCACCGCCAGTGTTGGAATGGCGTGAACGTTCCGCATTCGTGCGTATCTACCCGCCGGTTCGAGGATGTGTTCACCCTCGCCTTCCAGAACCAGGGTTTCCAGCACGATCTGACCACCGGGACGGGTCAGTTGTTTTAATTGTTGCAGGTGTTCAACAGGTTTGCGTCGATGATATAAAACCCCCATTGAAAAAACACTGTCAAACCCACCGGTATCTTTCGGTAAATCTTCGATACCCAGCGGTAATACAAAATTTTTCAGACCGGGGTTGAGTTTTTGCATGGCCAGCCACTGCATAACAAAAACCACTGTCGGATCGATACCCACCACCAGTTGTGCGCCCGCCGCCAGCATGCGTAAACCGAAATATCCATTACCGCAACCAATGTCCAGTACCTGGTGACCCTTGAGATCAAGATGCGGTTTCAGACGGTTCCATTTCCAGTCGGAACGCCACTCGGTATCTATTCTGACACCACCCAACTCCAGGGGACCCTTGCGCCAGGGGTGTAATTTGATCAGTTGCTCACGCAAAAGTGCCTGATTTTCGACCGGTCGTCCCAAGCTGGGGGCATCACGATCAAGCTCAATGCCAGTCTCACACTCTGGCAAGTTTTCAATGGCTTCCAGCCAACGTGACAGATCACCATGGGTGTTGTTTTTGAGGTTTTGCCAACCCAGTTCTGCTAATTCCGGCCAACCCGACGTCCCTATTTGTGTATAAGGGTCGTTCATTTGAATGCGATGTAACTGGCAAAACTGAAGCACTGAAACCACCGGCGTGGTCTGGAAAACCCGGCCTCAAGCAGGCGTTTAAAATGTGCCGCTTCAGTATCCGGACGCAATACATCTTCGAGTGCGTTGCGTTTCTGTGCAATTTCAAGCTCTGAATAGCCTTGTGCACGTTTGAAATCGTGATGCCATGCGGTTTGATCCGCTTGCTCAAGCTGGTCTTCAAAGCAGATTTTTTCAGAAAAGACCAAAACCCCACCATCACGCATACCTGCCGATATCTGGTTGATCAATGTCTGACGCTGATCGCGGTCCAGAAACTGCAAGGTAAAGTTGAGAACGACAACTGATGCGTTTTCAATCCGTGTATCCAGCATATTTTGTAAACGAACATCTATCGGTACCGAACCGCCATTTTCAGCCAGGTTAATCTTGCACCGCGCTACCATCGCTTCTGAGTTATCCACAGCTATGATTTCGCTGACACTGGTTCTGACCGCCAGGCTCATGGCCAGGCTGGCTGCTCCCAGCGAACAACCCAGGTCGTAAATATTTGAATCCTGTTGAGCATACCGGCGTGCCAACATGCCAATCATCGGCACCACCAGTTCATAACCGGGTACCGACCGGGCGATCATGTCAGGGAATACCTTGACCACCTGTTCATCAAAGCGGAAGCCCGAGGTGACTGCACGGCTTTTGGCAAATAAATTGTCTTGTTCATCCGTCATATTGTTATCGCTTTGAGGCCTGTTGCCAGTGACTTCTGGCGCATCCTGTTCCAAATGGAATCTGCTATTGTTGTTAGTG
>RCNC010000691.1_pt1 | contig 21887 bp, 16 predicted proteins | sample 2041301 | NCBI WGS metagenome assembly RCNC01 (sample SAMN09708231, study PRJNA481090) | Marine sediment metagenome, whole genome shotgun sequencing project. | biome: marine sediment; feature: ocean; material: sediment; isolation source: Sewage treatment plant 13A marine sediment (STP13A) ...
TCTACCGCGACGAACGCATCAACCGTATTTTCGAGGGCACCAACGAGATCAACCGCATGCTGGTGCCGGGTATGATCATGAAGAAGGCCCTCAAGGGCGAACTGCCCTTCCTGCAGGCCGCCCAGGCCGTGGCTGAGGAACTGACCGGTCTGCCCTCGTTCGCCGAGCCCGGCGAACCCGAATACCTGGAGACCGAAGGCAAGCTGGTGGCCAGCATGAAGAAGGTCGTCCTGGCCGCGCTCGGCATGGCCGCTCAGAAATTCGGCCAGGGGCTGAAGGATCAGCAGGAGGTGCTGGCCGACGCGGCGGACATCTGCATGGAAGCCTACGCCTGCGAAAGCGCCCTGCTTCGGACCCTGAAAAAGGCGGACAAGGACGGCGAGGAAGCCGCCCAGCTGATGGCCGACATGACCACCCTCTATATCCACGACGCCATGGACCGCGTCGGCATCTGGGCCCGCCACGTCATGGCCGCCACGGTCGAGGGCGACGAACTGCGCACCATGCTCGCGGGTCTGCGCCGGTTGACCAAGCATGATCCGGTCAACCGCACCCAATTGCATGACCGCATCGCGGCCAAGGTGATCGACGCCGACGGGTACACCGTCGGCTAGGACCACCGGCCAGGAACCATGCTCCGGACCGGCCGGCGCGATTTCGTTATGGGATCGCGCCGGTTCCGTTGTACCATGGGCCGTCGCCCGCCCTGTCCACGGAGGTTTGCGCATGGTGGATCCCAACCACGGGGACCCGAAACTGCCCGTCCTGATGGTCGTGTCCGACGGTCGGGGCGAAACCTGCCACCAGGTCGTGCAGGCGGCGTTGGTGCAGTTCGAAGGACAGGATTTCGAGATGGTCGTGCGGGCTGATGTCCGTACGCCGGAGCAGGTGTCGCTGGTCATCCATGAAGCCGCCGACCGCGAGGCCACCATCTTCTACACCCTGGTCACCGCGGAGGCCCGTTGGGCCCTCTCGGGCATGGCCGAACAGATGCTGGTGCCGACGGTAGATGTCCTGGGCCCCTCCTTCGGCGCCCTGCACGATCTTTTCCAGCGCGCCCCCAGCGGCAAGCCAGGCCTCTTCTACGCTTCGGATCGTGAACGGTTCGACCGCCAGTCGGCCATCGACTACACCCTGAAACACGACGACGGGCGGCGGGCCGAGGAGCTGAGCCAGGCCGACGTGGTCCTGGTCGGCGTGTCCCGGGCGGCCAAGAGCACCACCTGCTTCTACCTCGCCTTCCAGGGGGTTCGCGCGGCCAACGTTCCGCTGGTCTTCGGCACCTCGATCCTGCCGCAGCTCGCGGCCCTGGATCCCAGCAAGGTCATCGCCCTGTCGGTGAACGTTTCGCGCCTGCTAACGGTCCGGCAGGCCCGGGCCACCAACCTCGGCGGCCGCCACATCGACTACTACACCAGCAAGCGCGAGGTGGCCAACGAGGTCATCCATGCCGCCAACCTGGTCAAGCAGCACGGCTGGCGCTCCATCGAGGCCAGTTATCTGGCGGTGGAGGAAATCGCGCGGGAAGTGATCAAGATGCTGCCCGCCCCTGCCCGGCGAAGGCCCGGCTAGAGCATGCTCCTCACAGGCTGAGTCCCTCAAAAAATCCGGCGGGGCGAGGCCTCTTCAGAAAAAGCATGATTCCGGCGCCGGCCGCGAAGGGTATCACGACCAGGAACTCCCCCTGGACAATGGCCAGGACCAGGCCCACCAGGGCCATGGCTTCCAACATGGCCCAGACCACGATCAAGGTGGTCTGGTAATGGGGCCACAGGCCGGCCAGCCTTTTTTCGGAATCGGGCAACGCATCAAAGATTTTATTGGGCTCCCCATGCCTACCGATAGTCATCTGCGACCCCGCCGGGGGCCACACGGGTTCGGCCGGAATTTTCTTTTTCAGGGCTGCGGTCCCCAGGGCCGTCTTCTGGTAGTAGGTGGCCCCGATACCCAGCACGACCAGCAGGGCCAGACCCATCCCCTTCAGGGGCATGGTTCCGGTTTCTTCGGGAGGGGCCGCAACGGTATCGCCTGTGTCACCGGGCCCGACCATGAAATAGGCGATGGCCACGTAAAAGAGGGTGGCGAAAAGGAAGGCCAACCAGATCAGGTTCAGCACCTTGGCCTGGGGCGCAATCAGTTCCTTGAATCCCGAAGACAGCATGGGTTCACCTTTCCTGGATAAATCGGATGGGCCATCGAATCATGGTCCAAAACCCGGCCTATTTCAACTGCGATTGCCCGAAGAATCTGCAGCTTTCCAATCTGATTCCCCCCCCCCGAGCACGATGGCCGGTCTTCTGGGCGGGGTCGAAGGGGGAACTGGGCGCCAAAAGGCGGTTTGGTTCCCTTCGGGGGCCTGGACCAATGTGACCAGATCATCCCGTTCCACCGCATCTCAAACCCCATTCCCGAGAATTCCCTAACCCATATTGATCATTAAAGTTCACCCCTCCCACAGCCCAGCCTCCATCCCCTGCCATCGCTTCGGGGCCAGAAAATCCAATTCTCCCACCCGGGTCTTGTGAAGATCTCTTGCGGCAAAAAATTGACCCGAATCCCCTTTGTTTCCTATACTTGAAATAGTTGAACTACCAGACCGGTTTTACCCGGATTTCGCCCTTCAAGATCCGGGTTTCAGCGAAAAAGGTGATCTCGTGCGAATGACGGCAAACCCCGTTGGCCGAATAATCCCGGCTGGCCTCGCCCTGGCCGGCCTCCTCCTGCTGGCCGCCTGCGGGGCGGAAGCTCCCTCCTATGATCCCGGCCACATTGCGGTGACCTCCACCCCGCCCGGAGCAGCCATCCTCCTGGACGGACAGCCGACCGGCCTGGTCACCCCGGCGACCCTCGCCGACCTCGACCCCGGCATTTACCAGGTTTCGGTGGAGCTGACCGATTTTTTTGCCGACCCCGAATCGGCCCCGGTGGATGTGGTCCCGCTGGAAACCAGGTCGGTCGACTTCACCCTCTCCCAGACGGGTTTCCAGATCAACAGCCCCGCCGGCGCCCGGATCCTAGTCGACGGCGACGACACCGGCAAGGTCGTCCCGGCCACGGTCGGCGGTCTTGATCCCGGGCCGGCCATGGTCTCGCTCGAACTGGACGGGTACCTGATCCTGCCGATGGCCCAGGAAGTGACCATCATAGATCAGCAAATTCTCGTTCTGGAAGACGACACCTTCCAGTCACGGGCGCGGAAGACCGTCATCCTGGAAGGATTTTCCAACGTCAGCTGCCCCCCGTGTCCCCAACTGACCGAAAACCTGCTGGTCATGACCAGCAAACCTGAATTCAGCGCGGACCGGGTCCAGTTCCTGGAATTCGCTGTTTCATGGCCCGAATTTACCGACCCATTCTACCTGGCCAACCCGACGGAGAATGCCGAACGGTTCACCCAGTACCAGGTCCTGAGCGCCCCCGATCTGTACGTGGACGGCGTCCGGATGGAGGACGCGCTCAACGCAACCGCCATGGAAAACGCTGTCCTGGCCGCCATGGATGAGGATCCGGGATTCCTGATCGACGTCTCCGCGCAATTCGATGTCCCGGCCATGCCTGTCACCGTCACGCTGACGGCCCTGCGGGACGTGGATTTGTCCGGTTACGAATTATATGTCGCCTTCTACGAGGTGGAGATCGTGATCGATCCCGCCCCCGGGCTCAACGGGCAGACGGAATTCCATCACGTCTTCCGTGACCGGGTGGACGTTCTGCCCGACCTGGGCTCCCTGACCGAAGGTGCCACCGAGACCTACAACCTGGACTTTACCGGCACCTCCACGGCAGAGCCCATCTACGTCGCCCTTGCCTTCGCGCAGAACAAAACGACCCACGAAATCCTCCAGACCGGTTACTATATTCAGCCGGAACCCACCAAAGGAAAGGAATAACGATGACGGCCATCCGCCCAACCTCCTTCATCATCACCCTGGCTTTGATTCTCGCCGCGGTGGCCGCGGGCCCCGCGGCGGCCCAGTACGCCTTCGACTGGGAATTTACCTGGCAGGGTGCCGTCAAGGACATGCTCATCCTCGAGGATTTCACCACCCATTTCACCAACACCAGCGCGGTGACCGATTCCTTCCGGGTCACCCTGGTCAAGGAAATGCCGATAACCTGGCAGGCCACCATCTGCGTGGGTCCGCTATGTTACCCACCGCACATCACCGAAAAGGATTTCACTCTGGCCCCCGGCGAATCCATCTCGCTGGATTTCGCCATCACGGCCGCGGTCGAGGAGGGAACCGGTTCGTCAGTGGTGACCCTGGAAAGCCTGAGTGATCCTGCGGTGAACGAAACCAATACGTTTACCGTCGTCACCTCGGGCCTGGAGGTCCTGAACGTCGCCGCCGATGACGGCGCCGGCTACGAACCCTTTTACGGCCAGGCGATCGACGCCACCGGCCGTACCCACGGCACCTGGACCCGCGGCGTGATGGGTGAATTGACCCTCACCGATCTGGCCAACTTCGAAGCCGTGGTCTGGTTCGTGGGCGAAAACAGCGCCGCCTTCTCCGAGGTGGACCGGGCCAACCTCGATGCCTACGTTTCTTTCGGCGGCAACCTGTTCCTTTCGGGACAGAATCTGGCCCGTGATTTCTGCTGGACCGGCAGCCCCAGTTATTCGCCCCTGGCCGCGGCCTGGTTCGCCGATGTCCTGGGCGTCAGCTACCTGGCCGACGACGCCGGTACCAACCTGGTGAACGGCGTCAGCGGCGACCCGATCGCCGACGGCATGGCCCTCTCCATCAACGGTGGCGACGGGGCCAACAACAATACCAGCCCCGATGAGATCGACGCCCTGACCAACGGGGCGGCTTCCCTGACCTATGCCACCGGGCAGGACGCGGCGGTCCGCTCCGCCTATGGCGACGGGCGCACCTTCTTTACGGCTTTCGGCTTCGAAGGCGTGGCCTTCGCCACGGACCGCAACGACCTGATGGATTCGGCCCTGGGCTGGATCATTTCCCGGCCCTCGGCCGTCGGTGACGATCTCCAGTCGGTGCTGGTCAGCCGCCCCTGGGTGACGCCGAACCCGTTCAACCCCCAGACCAGCCTCAAGTTCGAGGTCGGCGGGAACCGGTCGGTCAATGCCGCCGTGGTCATCTACGACCTGCGGGGCCGCGAGGTCCGCAACCTGTACCGCGGGGTGCTCGACCCGGGCCTCCAGTCGATGGTCTGGAACGGCCGCGACAACGGCGGACGCAGCCTGTCCTCGGGAATCTATCTGGCCCGGGTGAAGGCCGACGACGTGATCCAAACCGTGAAAATGACCCTGGCCCGCTAGGCCGAGCCGGGGGAAACCTTTCATGACCGGCTTTTATTCGGCTCGCTCGCCGGGCCCCAAGGAGCAGGAATGATACGACGGATCCTTTCGCCCTCGATCGCCTTGGTCTGTTTCTGTTGGCTGTTCCTGGTCCTTCTGGCGTCGGCCCCTGCGGGGACGGCCCTGGCCCAGGATAATGTCGCCGACTGGACACTTGGTACCTCCACCGGACAAACGGTCAACTTTCACGAAACCCTGGCCAAGGGCCCGGTGGTCATCAACTTCTGGGCCACATGGTGCAAACCATGCCTCAAGGAAATGCCCCACATGAACCGGATGGCCGGGGAATATGCCGGGCAGGTGACCTTCCTGGCCGTCAACACGGACAACTCCAAGGCCGTGGCCAAGGTCGCCCCCTTGATCCAGTCCAAGGGCTACGACAATCTCACCGTGCCGCTCGATACCGGCGCCGAACTGCAGCAGCTGCTTCAGGTGGGCGGCATCTTGCCCTTTACCATAGTGTTCGACGAGCAGGGCCGGGAGATCTACCGGCACATCGGATACAAGGAGGGCGACGAGGAGGAACTGCAGGCGGTCATCGAGGACCTGCTCGCCCATGCCGACCAGGGAACCGTGGTGGACACGGGCAAACCCGGATGGGGCGAGGCCGTCACCGCCACAGATCGCTTTGAGTACTCCTATTCCGGTGAGACCCGCCGGGAAATCTTCGAGAACTGGCTGGACGTGAGCTACCAGTTCGGCGGGTTCCGCACCGGCATCATGCTCAACAGCCAGGCGCCCAGCGAAGAAGGTGAGCGGAGCAACACCATCAAACACCGCTTCTTCGAGTTCAAGAGCAGCAACGTCGCGGTGAGGGCGGGTCACTTCTATGGGATCTTCGGCCGCGGCCTCGTCTTCAATGCCTACGAGGACCGGGTGGTCAGGGTCGACACCCGGCTGGACGGCATGATGGGTTCGATGAATTCCGGGAATTTTTCAGCCACGGCCTTTTCGGGCACGCCCAGTTTGGCGCAAAAGGACATCCGCGCCGCCGACTTCAACTACGCGATCGCCGGCAAGGTGAACGTTGCGGTGACCGGGATGACCTATCGGCGTGACGATGAGGTCCTGGAGGACGACAAGGTCAACCGGGACTGGATTTCGTCCGGCCGCGTCCAGCAGAATTTCGGCTTCGGCGACTACTATGTCGAGTATGGGGTCAAGAACGCATTCGATATCTATCAGCACGACTTCGACAACGACATCTATGGCCGTGCCTTATATGGCAACCTGAATTTCTATCAGGGCCCTTTTTCAATCTCCTGGGAGACCAGCGATTACGACCGGTTCGAATTGATTCCCCGCGCTGACGGTATCGTCGCGATGAACCGCCCCCCCTCCCTGGCCCGAGAATTCGGCTGGACCCTGATGAACAGGGCCCCACACACCCTGAACGCCAATGACGAGGTCGGCAACAACCTGGATATCATGTATTCGAACGACAACGGGTGGACTCTGCTGGCTAGCGGGGCTCGGATCAATGCCCATGACCGGGATGGGTCGGGGTCATATGATTGGCTGAATTTATTTGATTCCGGTAATTTGATCTACGAACTGGCCTACGGCCTGGTGGAGAAAGAGCGTGTGGGTGATTTTCGCCTGAAAGGCGCCTTCGGCTATCAGGACAGCGAGGGCCTGCGCCAGACAGCCATGGGCGAGGTTACCTGGTTGATCACCCCCACCCAATCCCTGGATTTCCAGATCGAACACCAGCACGTCCGCCTGGGTGGTGGCCACGGATTCAACCTGGGCGCCTACGACGAACAGTGGTACAAGCTGGAATACGAGACGGCCCCCCGCTGGGCCTTCTCCGCCATCCTGGAGGTCAACAACAAATACGACGAACAGCGCCAGCCGGGCGAGAAGGAAGGCCCCTTCCCCGCCGGCCAGGTGACCTACACCATCAGCCGCGGCGGCAACCTGAATCTCTGGTTCGGCAAGCGGCAGTCCGGGTTCCTGTGTTCGGGCGGAGTTTGCAAATTCGAGCCCGCGTTTGAAGGGGCCGAGGTGTATGGGGTGTTCCGGTACTGATCGGGTCTCGCCATTCCGTCGGTTGCAGAGGTGTCATGGAGGTTCCGGAGCCATGGATGGCGGAGGAACCGTAATGCCACGAAAGGCCGTCACAGGAAGTGACGGCCTTTCGTCCTCTGAAACCGACGGAATGGCGAGACCTGATCAGTACCGGTACGCCGCAAACAGCTCAGCCGATTTCAAGGCGGGTGAACGCCTCGTTCAACTCGGCTACCAGATCCGGGTCGCGGCCCTCCATGTAGTAACGTAGGACGGCGTCAGTGCCTGAAGCGCGCAGCTCGAACCAGAGGCTGTCGAACTCAAGGTAGGTGCCGTCACCGGCGTGGAACACGCGCCCGATGGTGGGCAGGACCGCGCCTTCGGGCATGCGATCCACCAGGATTTCGGCCGCTTCGGCGGGATCTTTTCCTTCCAGGGAAGCGAAAAAAGCCACCGTGGCCTCCTTGCGGGCGTTGCCGGCGGCCTTGGCTTCGTCGCGGGCCTGACCCTTCAGGGATTCGTCGAACAGGGTGATGTCGCGACGTTCGTAGAACCGGTAGCGGGTCTCGTATTTTTCCAGCAGTTCCAGATAGTATCCCGCGAAGCTGCCGCCCTCGTTGTGAAGGCGGGCCGCCAGGCATAACGCCATGACCCCGATCTGCATGGCGTCCTTTTCCTTGGGCGCCAGGCTGGTCCGAACCCCATGACGACTGGCCACCGGTTCGGCCGGCCCCATGGCCGCGCCGCCGCTTTCTTCGGCCATCATCAACAGGCGTGGCCGGGGGCCAAACTCCGCCACGGCTCCGGTCACGTCCGTGACCCGCGTGGTGTCCTGGCCGGCGGCCATCTGGTCCTCCAGATCGCCCACCAGAGACGCGAAATACTTGAATCCCACCGGCACCCGGAAGGTGCCCAGGGCGCCGCCGGACATCGTGTTGAATGTCTCTGCGATTTCCCCGATGCTCATGCTGGTCGGCCAGGTGGTCGCGACAATCCAGTTGTAGTCGTTCAGCTCTGCGGCCGCCTCCAGGGACGCGATCTTCAAGGCCGTGAGCATGAAGTAGATCTGGTTGGGCTTGAAGAAAACCAGGCAGCGTTCGTCATCCAGCGGGTCGACCTCCAGGCCGGCCGCCGCGGCGGTCTCGGCCAGGATCGCCGGCGCGACCGTCACCATGTTGAAACGGTCCCCGTCAGGATCCCAGATGAAAAAGACGTCGCACTCCCTGCGCTCCAGTAGATCCTGGGCGCCCACGTTCTTGTAGACCTGCCACTTGCCGGGGTCCACGCCGTGATTCACCCCGTTGACAATGCCGATCCCGTGGTAGTTGCTGCTTTCGGCCTCATGGGTGAAAAATACGGGGGCGCCCTCGCCGACAGGGATGTCCAGGGCCGCGAAGATCCGCCGGGCCGTGGGTCCCATCGATCCGCCCTCGGTGCAGAAGGCAGCCCGGAAGTTGCGGTCGGCCGCCGCGGGGATTTCCGCCAGAAGCCCCGGCGGCACCACCTGGCGCAACACCGCGACGTAGGGGTCCACGGGATCGAAATCGCGCCTGATGAGAGGGTCGGTGGCCGGCGCCAGCCGAATGGTCAGGCCGCCGGACATCGCCTCGGCCACCAGGTCCCTGACCCGGTCGGCGATCAGGCCGGCCATCTCCATGATCTGCCCTCCCGCGGCATCCATGGGCTTCCAGCCCCCCTTGTAGCTCTGGCTGTGGGACGCGGTGAAGTTTTCCCCTCCGTCCAGTTCCTCGAAAAACACCCCGAAGGAACTGAGCCAGATGGGCGTGGTGCGTTCGGTGATCGGCCGCAGATGGATCCGGATTCCGTGGGCGGCGTAGATCCGGGCGGCCAGATCGATGAAGGCCTGGGTATGGGGGCGCACTTCACCGCCCACGTGCAGGCTGGCTATCCCGTGCTCGGTGGCCAACCGGGCCCGGGCTTCGAGAATGATCGCCAGGGTCAGGCCGTTCAGGGGCACCCCGTAGTTGAACAGGTTTTCCGGGTCGAGAAGATCGCGGTAACCGGCGGTGCCCAGCTTGAACTGCCGGGACCAGACGTCCAGCCCGGCCGCCCCCACCAGTTCGGGGTCCACTGTGAATTCTTCGGGCTGGGGGGCGAACGAGGTGAACAGGGGACCAGCGGCGTTCATCAGGCGACCTTTCGGAGTGTGGGAGGCCCGCTGCGGGACCGGGCGGATCAATCGGGGAAGTTCACGTCCACCACGCTGCGGATCACCGAACTTTCCACTTCGAAATATTCCTCTTTGGTAAAGCTGAACAGCGAGGCGATCAGGTTCGAGGGAAAAACCTCGATCCTGGTATTCATGTCCCGCACGTTGCCGTTGTAGAAGCGGCGAGCGGCCTGGATCCTGTCCTCGGTGTTGGCCAGTTCCTTCTGCAGGGCAAGATAGTGTCCGCTGGCCTTCAGGTCAGGATAATCCTCGGCCACGGCCAGCAGCCGGCGCATGCTCTCGACAAGTTCGTTTTCATCGCGGGCCTGGGCCCCGGGGCTGCCGCTGGAGGCCTGGGCCCGGGCGCGGGCCTCGGTCACGGAGGTCAGCACCTGCTTTTCATGGGCGGCGTACCCCTTGACCGTTTCCACCAGGTTGGGCACCAGGTCATACCGCCGTTTCAGCTCGGTGTCGATCCCCGACCACGATTCGCGGACCTGCTGCCTGATGCGGATCAACAGGTTGTAGTTCAGGGCGGCCCACAGCAGAACGGCGACCACGATGCCCAGCGGGATGTACAGACTCATCGTAGGTCACCTTTCATCTGCCGGACGACAAAATCCGGGATCAGATCATGAAGTTTCGCCGCCATCTGGAGGGCCCCTTCGTAGCTGCCGGGATCGCAGAACCCGGTCTTGTAGACCGCGATCTCCCCGAAGCCGAACTCGATCATGAAAGAGGGAGCCTGCAAAAGGTATTCCATGGTGCGGGTATGGACCACGTCGAAGGCCCATTTCCGGTCCGCGGATTTCACGTAGAACTTGCGGCTGAATTCGGAGGATTCAAAGTCGATGTCATCGGCGCCGAAGAACTCCCCCACCCTGTCCATGGGGTTTTCCCGGCGGATGAAAAGCGGCACCGTGGGAAAATCGCACTGCAGGATGACCACGCCCCGGTTGTGGGTGGACCGGTTCTTGCCGTGCCCGACGACATACCGGTAGTCCATCAGGATTACCGGGTGCCCCTCGAACTCCCCCTTGATGATGTTCTTGGCCAGCCGAGAATGGCCCTTCTGGAAAACCTTGAGGCCCGGAAAGTCCCGGTCCATCGTCTTGATCTTGTCCGGCCGCAGGTCCCACCCTCTCCCGGTCGCCCACAGCAGCAGTTCCTCACGGCGTTTCTTGTCCATCTGCCAGGCGATATAGATGCCCACTCCGATGGCCAGGAATATGAGTATGACAAAAATGGGAGACACCGGATCCATCCCCGTTGGAGTGCGTGCCGTGATTCGCCCCATTGTGGTGCGGACCAGATCATATCTCAACCGGGAAATTACCCCGCTGGGCCTAAATTTATTTTGTGGTGCCTCGGAAAAGGAAAGGGCCCGGAGGGAAATCCGGGCCCTTGATCGATTGTGGAAACGTTGCCGGATCTACCGGTACAGGGACTTCACACTGCCGAAGCTGGCATCTTCGGTGCCGACCACGCAAGGGGCCAGGCCGTCCTCGAAGGCCGCCACCTTGAAAGCGTCAAAACTGAAGTTGAGACAACCCGTGGCGCCATCGAAGCAGGCACCGAGGTCTTCCTCGAGGGGAGTCTCGAACCAGAAGTTGTCGAACATGACTTCGGACAGGGCTACGTCATCCGCCGTGGCGAACCATTCGCCGTAGCTGGCCAGGGAGCTGAAGGTCAACTGTTCCGAAATGTGAACCAGGGAACACATGTAGGGAGCGGCCAAGGCCGGATCGGCAAGGTCGGCGGCAGTAAGTTCGTTAGGAGCGGGAAGCTCCATGTTGCCGGTCACCTGCCAGGTGCCCCCGGAAGTGTCGATTTCATACAGGCCGAAGTACATCTTGAAGACACCTTCGAGCGCGATCACATCGCCGGGGATGGGGTAATCGTCAAGACCGGAACCCATGTAGACCCAGATGGAACGGTAGGCATCATAGGGAGCCTCCGACACAAAGACGCCGTTGGAATAGAATCCGGTCACGACCAGATTCTGAACCTGGACCGGAGCATCTTCCGCGATCAGGTCCGTACGCATTTCATAAACCGTCTGCGCCTGGGCGCCGGCGGCCAGAAGAACCAGAATCATAACAATAGCGAAGCGCTTCATTGTGTACCTCCACGGAAGCGAGAAACGATGTGGGCGCGCAAGGGGCAGGATCGCCTTCACCTGCGCAAGGCCCGTCCAGCGGGCTCCGTTATTCCCAACAATTTCACCTTTAAGAATACAGGAGAATGCAACCTAATGTCAAAATATCTTTATAAATCGTAACATATTGCCAAAAGGGTGCTTGGAGATCTAACACCTTCCATGACAACACATAATGTGAGCTCTGCTCCCTGCCATCTTTTTAAATCAACAATGAAAATGATTATCGGAAGCATTATAGCTCAAATCCCGAAGCTCACTTCAATCCCCGCAACAGGGAAACCGGCACCTTGACCGTCATTTCCAGCAACGCCTGACTCATGGTCTTGCCCTGGGGATCGACCAGCAGGCTGGTGGTCCCTCCCCCGCCGAGGGACTGTTCGAGCAGGAAATTCAACCCCTGCAGGTTGTCCAGTTCGTAACGGGTCACGTCGCCGAACACCCGGCCCTTGAAGAATCTTTTCACCACGGGGGCGGTCAGCTTGGCCACCATCCAGTCGTAGACGCGCGGGCTGCGGGCCAACACGCCGATGTTGCAGGTGTCCCCCTTGTCGCCACTGCGGGCGTAACAGAGCCGCCGCAGCTGAACCGCCTTGAGCTCCCCGGTAAGCTTGACTTTTTTGCGCCGGAGGCGCGGTTCATCACTGGTCACAGGCACCCCTATTTCACCGCGCACCGGAAAATGAATTTCCTGGAAATGTTCTTCATTGTCGGTGTCGAAGGTGAGGATCTTGGCCGAGACTCCATCGCGGCGCATCAACGCCGGCCAGTAGGCCACCACCTGGCGCGGCCGGGGCCGGCCCTGGGTGCTGACCGCCATCCCCGAGGGGCCGGCGAGAATCAGGGCGGGTAGGGCCTTGCTGAAATCCATGATCTTCATGTGGTCGTGATCGCGGACCCCGAAACGGAGATAGATCTCGTTGGGATCGCAGCCCGCCACGGAATCCGGCCAGCTCGAGGCCGCCCCGACCAGGGCGGTGGAGGTCTGCTCGAACTCGTGCCCCACCTTTTCCCAGAAGATCTCCTGGACCGCGGCGGCCTTTTTCCTGATTTCAGGGCCGCTGACCAGGATTTCCCCTTCGGCCTTCCAGCCGTCGTCGAAGGCCATGGACACCTTGAACATTTCCGGCGCCGGACCGCCCCGGACGCCCGAGATCTTCACCCGATCCTTTCCGGACTCCTCCACCTGGATCGTGTCGAAGAAAGCCACCCCGTCCGGGGAGATGTACTGGGCCGGGTCCCCCATCTCGTAGACCAGCTGCTCCTTGACCGATTTTTCATTCACCAGGCCGCCGGTCTTCCTGTGCTTGGTCACGTAGAATTCACCGGAGGAATGCATCTCGATGATGGGATAACCCATGTTGTGGAAGCCGGGCACCTCCTGCCAGTCGGTGATGTTACCGCCGGAGGCCTGGGCGCCGCACTCGATGACGTGCCCGGCGACGATGCCGGCGGCCATCCTGTCCCAGTCATCCATGGCCCAGCCGAATTCGTGGATCATCGGGGCCAGCGTCAGCCCGGTGTCGGTCACCCGGCCGGTGACGATGATCTGGCACCCCGCATCCAGCGCCGCGACCACCGGCTCGGCGCCCAGATAGACGTTGGCCGAAGTGATCCGTCGCCGGACGTCGGTGAAATTCTCGCCGGTCTCCATGTTGGTGAATTTCTCGCCTTCGGCGGTCAGTTCGTAGAGGCGCCCGGAAATATCGTCACCGTAGACCACGCCCACCTTGAGGTCGAACCCCTTGCGGCGCGCCAGGGCCAGGATCTGCCGGCCCAACCCCACCGGGTTGATCCCGCCGGCGTTGTTGATCACCTTGACCTTCTTTTCCACGATCAGAGGCAGGCAGGTCTCCAGCTGGGTCAGGAAATCCCCCGCGTACCCGAGGTTGTGGTTCTTGAGCTGTTGCTTCCGCAGGATGGACATGGTGATTTCGGCGAGGAAGTCCATGGTGATGTAGTCCAGGGGTCCTCCGATGAGCTGCCTGCGCAGGGCGTCCTGGTCGTCGCCCCAGTAGCCGCCCGCGTTGCCGATGCGGATTTTCTTCTTCAAACTGCCTGCCTCCGGCTGAATGATCTTCGCTCAGGGTATTGGACCCTTGTTATTTTCCATCCAGACACGATAATGGCTTCTGGCCCGTTGGCGAACAAGCAGGAAAGGAAATTCATTCCGATGGTCGCAGACCCCGGGAAGGCCCCCAAGTATTTCGTGTTCGGTTTTCCCCTGGCCGAGGCCGCCTGGCAGCGGTTCGAGGTGGGCTCGGTTCTGCCCGCCGACCTGGGGGCCGATCTGGACGATCCCTCCTATCAGATCCGCCAGCTGGCCGATCGGATCAACCGCGACTCCGCGCGCCAGTCCGAAGGCGGCGCGGCCGTGCCGGCGGAGATTCTCCTGGCCCTGCGCACCCTGAACCAGGCCCTGCGTTTCGTGGCGAACCGCTATTTCCACCAGGACAATCCCGGCAGCCTGGCCCGCTGCCGTCAGTGGGGGCAGGAGCATCTGGGCCCTGAAAGCCTGGCGGCCCTGCACCGGACCTTTGTGAATCTCTTCCCGCCTCTGCCCTTGCGTGCCGGCCAGGCCGACGCCGAGGCATTCCTGGCCGACACCAGCGGCCCGGTCAGCGGACTGGACCAGGCGACCCTGGAAATGATGCTCCTGTTCCTGAACACGGGCAACCCCGCCGCCGCTGAGACCAGCGAACTGTTCGACGACGAGGAACTGCGTCTGAAGGCCTCCTTCATTCCCTTCATCACCGGCATGGAGGGTTTCCTGGACCAGTTCGAGCCCCCCGGCAGCGAGGGCACCTCCCTTTTCCATCTCCTGCGCGGCCCCATGCTGGCCAGCCCCTCTTCACTGGCGGGGCAGATCCGCTACATCCGGGACCACTGGGGGCATCTGCTGCCCGAGGAATTCATGCTGCGCCTGCAATTCGCCCTGGACGTGCTTCAGGAAGTGGACGTCACCCGGGGCGGCGCGCCGGGACCCCCGCCGGTCCTGGAATTCGGACCCGGGTCACCCTCCTGGGGAGACACCCAACCCGAGCCCGAGGCCTTCAGCGCCGATGCCGACTGGATGAGCAACGTCGTGCTGATGGCCAAGTCCGTCTACGTCTGGTTGGATCAGCTCAGCCGATGGCACGGCCGGCCCATCGGTACCTTGAACGAGATTCCGGACGAGGAGCTCGACAGGCTGGCCGGGTGGGGCGTGACCGGCCTGTGGCTGATCGGTCTTTGGGAACGGTCCGAGGCCTCCCGGCTGATCAAGCAGTACATGGGCAATCCCGAGGCCGCCGCCAGCGCCTACGCCCTCAAAGATTACCGGATCGCCGACGACCTCGGCGGAGAAGACGCCTGGCGCAACCTGAGCGAGCGCGCCGGCCGACGTGGCATCCGCCTGGCCAGCGACATGGTGCCCAACCACATGGGGATCGACAGCCGCTGGGTGATCGAAAATCCCGACTATTTCGTGCAGCTCGACCACCCCCCCTACCCGGCCTATCAGTTCACCGGCGGCGACCTCTGCGACACACCCGGCGTGGCCATCCGGATCGAGGACGGCTATTGGAACCACAGCGACGCCGCGGTGGTCTTCCAGCGGGTCGACGAAGCCACCGGCCAGGTCCGCTACATCTACCACGGCAACGACGGCACCAGCATGCCCTGGAACGACACCGCCCAGTTGAATTTCCTGCTGCCGGAGGTGCGCGAGGCCGTCATCCAGGTCATCCTGGCGGTGGCCCGCCGTTTCCCCATCATCCGTTTCGACGCGGCCATGACCCTGGCCAAGAAACACTACCACCGCCTGTGGTTTCCCCAGCCCGGCGATGCGGGCGCCATCCCTTCGCGGGCCGAACACGGGCTGAGCAGACCCGATTTCGACGCCGTCTTTCCGGTGGAGTTCTGGCGCGAGGTGGTCGACCGCGTGGCCGCCGAAGTCCCCGACACCCTACTGCTGGCCGAAGCCTTCTGGCTGATGGAAGGTTACTTCGTCCGCACCCTCGGCATGCACCGGGTCTACAACAGCGCGTTCATGAACATGCTCAAGATGGAGGACAACGCCAAGTATCGGCAGACCATCCAGAACGTCCTCGAATTCAGCCCCCAGGTGCTCAAGCGGTTCGTCAACTTCATGAACAACCCCGACGAAAAAACGGCCGTCGAGCAGTTCGGCCGCGGCGACAAGTATTTCGGCTGCATGCTGCTGCTGGTCACCATGCCCGGCCTACCCATGCTGGGACACGGCCAGGTCGAAGGGTTCAGCGAAAAGTACGGCATGGAATTTCGCAAGGCCTACTGGGACGAACAGATCGACCAGGACATGGTCCAAAGGCACGAACGGGAAATCTTCCCCTTGATGCGCCGGCGCCACCTGTTCAGCGGCTCGGAAAACTTCGCGCTGTTCGATTTCCACAGCGACGGCGGCTGGGTGGACGAGAATGTTTTCGCCTACACCAACCGGCATGGCGACGAGCGGGCTCTGATCATCTACAACAACGCCTATGACGCCACTTCCGGCACCCTGCATATGTCCTCGGCCATCAACGTCGGTACCGCGGAGAACAACCACCTGGTGCGCCGGACCCTTGCCGAGAGCCTCGGCATCGACACGGCCGACGGCACCTGGTACATCATGCGTGACCACATCGACGGCCTGGAGTACCTCCGATCCGGCCCCGAACTGGCCGAGCGCGGTTTCCACACCCGTTTGGACGGATACCAGTACCGGGCGCTGATCGACATCCGCCCGGTGGCCGACACCGACGGAATCTGGCGCCGTCTGGCGGAGAACCTGGAAGGGCGAGGCGCTCCCAATCTGGCCCTGGCGCGCCGCCGCCTCGTGGTCGGCTCGGACTTGGCGACGGTCCGCCGTTGGATGGACCCAGCCCTGCTAGCCTGGCTGGAAACCTCCGTGCCCCTGGCCGCCCCGGCTCCCAAAACCGAAGAACCGCCCCTCGCGGAACCCGATCTTCTGCCCGTGGAACTGCCCCGCGACCTGGCCCGTCTCGCCGAGAGCCTGCGCGACCTGGGAGAAATGAAATTACCCGTGGGCCTGAATCCCCGGTCCGCCGAAGACCTGAAGGAAATGTTCTCTTTCCTGCCGGGCAGCCGGATCCTGCAGGCCGTCTACCTGGCGGCGGCCCTGGGGCGGGTGCCCGGTCCCTGGGCCCCAGAGTCCTCCGGTCCTGACGAACACGACCTGCGCCTGGAGGCGACGGACCTGCCCCTGGTGCTTGAGGATATGGAAAGCCAGCTGGTGGAATGGACTGGCCACCGCTACGCCGCAGTGTCCACCGCCCTGCTGGCCGAAATCCTGGCTGGATCGAAGGACGAAATGGCCGCCCTGGGCCAGGGCAAGGCCCGCTGGTTCGTCGAGTTCTGCCGCCACGACCAAGTCCGGCGGTACCTCGGCTTCAACGAACACGAGGGAAAGACCTGGATGAACCGCGAGGCCCTGGACACCCTTCTGACTGCCCTGTTGATCAGCGCGTTGACGGTTCCGGATCCGCCCCGGCCGATCTTTTTGCTGGACGGTTGTGGCATCATCAGCGCCGCTGCCGAGCAAGCCGGGTACGAGGTGCCTGTACTTTTTAAACTGCTGTCAGGAAAATAGATAACTTCAGTTCGCGGCCGCCGCTATCGGGTGCACTTTTGGTAACCCCGCAATTATGTTATAATAAATGATCGATCAGACTTTCATCCCGGGTCTTGCCCAGGTTTTAACCCAGAGGATTGATTTGCCCAGGAACACTTGCCCTCGTACCGGTCTTCCCTGGAAGGCGTTTTTATTTTTGCTGCTCGCTGGTTCATGGGCCGGCGTCTCTCCCGCTTGGGGCGGGGTGGGATTCGGCGATAGCCCAGTAGTCCTGATCGACACCGGCGCTCCGCTGATGAACGTCGACCAGCTGCCGGAATTTTTTCTGATTCAGGGCGGGGATTCGGTAACCTTCCACTGGACCACGGCGGACGACAATCCCGGCACCGGGCCCGATCAGTTCACCGCCGCGGTGATGATCGACGGAGTCCCCCACAACGCCTTCAGCTACTATCCGGACATCGACGAATATTCCTGGGAATGGACCGCGCCGGATGTTTCCACGGCCAACGTCCACCTGGAAGTGGTGGCCAAGGACGCGTACGGAAATACGCGGATCGGGATCACGAACGACTTCACCGTGCTATCCTCGGTGACGGATGTGCCTCGCCCGAACCGGGCGCTGACTTTTGCGGCCCCCGCGCCCAACCCCTTCAATCCGGCCACCCGGCTTCAATTTCATCTGCCGGAAGCTGGCCGGGTCGATCTGGCCGTCTTTGACGCAGCCGGCCGCCGGATCCGCACCCTGGTGAGCGGGACCCGCGGCCGCGGCGAATTCGAGGTTGTCTGGGACGGTCGCGACGACCGCGGACGCACCCAGTCCGGCGGCGTCTATCTGTTTGTCCTGGACTTTCAGGACGGCGGACATTCGACCCGCCTGACCCGCAAGGCCGTCCTTATTCCTTGATGCCCGCCAGGTCCATGAAGAACGCGTAGGCCAGGGCCTCCTCCTCCAGGCGGCGGAACCGGCCCGACTTGCCGCCGTGCCCCGCCTCCATGTTGATCTTGAAGATCAGCGGATTGTCCCCCGTGCCAACTGCCCTAAGCTTCGCCACCCACTTGGCCGGTTCGAAATACTGTACCTGGCTGTCGTGCAGGCCCGTGGTGACCAGCATGGCCGGGTAGTCCTGGGCCGTCACCTGGTCATAGGGTGAATAGCTGAGCATGTAGTCGTAGTATGCCTTGTCCTGAGGGTTGCCCCACTCATCGAATTCCCCGGTGGTCAACGGGATGGATTCATCCAGCATCGTGGTGACGACATCCACGAAGGGAACGGCTGCCTCCAGGCCCCGCCACAGGTCCGGAGCCATGTTCGCCACCGCACCGATGAGCAGCCCGCCCGCCGAACCGCCGGAGGCGAAGAGCCGATCGCTGGCCGTGAACTGGTTTTCTACCAGGTATTGGGCCACGTCGATGAAGTCGGTGAAGGTGTTCTTCTTCTTGAGCAGCTTGCCGTCCTCGTACCACTGCCGCCCTAGTTCCTGTCCGCCGCGAACATGGGCGATGGCGTAAACGAACCCGCGGTCCAGCAGACTCAAACGGTCGGAGCTGAATCCGGCATCCATGCTGTACCCGTAGGAACCGTAGGCGTACAGGAGCAGGGGGCTGGTGCCGTCCCGCTCGAACCCCTTGCGGTATACCAGGGAAACCGGGATTACCTTCCCGTCCCTCGCCGGCACGTGCAGGTACTCCGCCAGGTAGTTGGCCGAATCGAATCCCCCGAGAACTTCCTGCTGCTTGACCAGCTCCCGCTGCCGGGTCTTCATGTCGTAGGCGTAAGTCGACCGTGGGGTGGTCAGCGACGAATAGCCGTAGCGAAGGTTCTGAGAGTCCATCTCGGGATTGTAGGAGGTCCAGGCCGACCAGGTGGCTTCGCCGAAGTCGAGGAGATGTGGCTGGCTACCATCCATCGGCATGACTTTCAGGTGGGTCAGGCCGTCGAACCTCTCGGACAGGACCAGGAAGTCGTCGAAGACTTCCACATCCTCGAGCAGAACGTCCTGCCGATGGGGAATCACCTCGCGCCAGTTGGCCAGCCAGGTCTGGTCCAGGCCGCATTCCATGAGCCGGAAATTGGTGGCGTGCAGGTTGGTCAGCACCAGGAAGCGGTCCCCCTGGTGCCGGACACTGTATTCCATGTCCCGCTGGCGCTGCTGGAAGATCCGGAATTCTCCGGTGGGATTGTCCGCTTCGAGAAGGCGGTATTCCGTGCTGAGGGTATGACTGGACACGATGAACAGGAACTTGTCGGACTTGCTGCGTCTGACGTAGCAACCGAAGGTGTCGTCCTTCTCCTCGAAGACCAGGACATCGGCGGAAGTGTCGGCGCCCAGCTCGTGACGCCAGATCTGATAGGACCGCAGGGTCTCGGGATCCTGCCGGACATAGAACAGGGTCTTGTTATCGAGGGCCCAGGTCACGCCGCTGGTCACGTTCGGGATCTCGTCGGAAAGGATTTCGCCCGTGGCCAGATCCTTGACCCGCAGGGTATAGAAACGTCGCCCGACCTCGTCCACAGCGAACACGACCAGCTTCCCGTTGGGGCTGACGTCGACCCCGCGCAGGGCGAAATAGCCCAGGCCTTCGCCCATGGCGTTGCCGTCGAACATGATCTCCTCGGGAGCGTCCATGCTGCCGGGGCGGCGGCAGTGCAGGGCGTATTCCCCTCCGGCCACATAGCGGGTGTAGTACCAGTATCCCTTCTCCAGGTAGGGTGCCGAGGAATCGTCCTTCTTGATGCGCCCCTTCATCTCGTCGAACAGCTCCTCCTGGAGCTCTTCGGTGTGGGCCATGGTCTTGGCCAGGTAGGCGTTCTCGGCCTCGAGGTAGGCGATGACCTCGGGGTTCTCACGGTCGTTGAGCCAGAAGTAGTTGTCGGTGCGGGTGTCGCCGTGCAGCGTCATTTCATGGGGGTGGATATCCGCCACCGGGGCGTCGTCACCGCCCCCGCAGCCGGCCAGAGCCGTGAGCGAAAGGATCATTACCAGAACCACCTTCGATTGGGTCTGCATGGGATCACCTCGTGGCGGCCACCACGATTTCGGTGGCCTGGATAGGGGTCGGGGCGCGGTCGGGCCGGAACAGGGTGGACCGGACCAGTCCGCGCAGGGGTTCCCAGGGGATCATGTCCATGGGAGCGGTCATTCGGAAACTCTCATCGATACGGAATCCTGCCCGGGAAAGGAGCATTTCGATATCCCGGCGACGATAGATGCGCGCCCGGGCCCAGCGGTCGTGCAGCTTCCGGGGCCACCAGCTGACCAGGGGCACCCGGTTCCAGGGTAACAACGGCAAATCGGCCCCGTGTGTTTCGAATATCCACCACCGGTTGGGCACCGAAACGATCAGTTTTCCCCCGGGCCGCAGGATCCGGCGCATCTCCTGCAGAGCTTCCATTTCGTCGGGCACGTGTTCCAGGACCGTGAAAGAGGTTACCACATCCGCGGACCCGTCGGGCAGGGGTATGGCCCCACCTGCGGTGACCACCGCCTGGGCCCGATCCTGAAGGCCGTGGGCCGTGATGGCTTGACGAAAATCCGCCAGGAAATCCTCGTTGACATCCAATCCGGTCAGCCGGTCGCAGTCGGCCGCAAAGAGCAGGGTCTGGGCGCCGTTGCCGCAGCCGAAATCCACCAGATGAGGACACGCCTCCGGCAGCAGGGGACGAACCAGGCGAGCCCGGCGTTCCAGGATGAACTGCCCCGCGGCGGCCGGAGCCCCCTCGGCCAAATGGGACAAATCCCGTTTTCCCGGTGAATTGGTGCCGTGGTCGGCCACGATTTAATCCCCTGCTTTCCCCTCGATTGGGGAACGATTTGTGATTGATTTGGGAATGATTCGGGCAGGCAGGAGAATGCCATGAAATCCGCAAAAGTGGTACCCGATATTCCCCCGGAGAAATCCCCGCCGATCTGTTATAACTATCCTGACGGCGAACAAGATGACGCGGGCCAGGAGGCGAAACCGAACATGGCCAAGCAACCAGATCCCGGCCCGGCCGGCAAGCCCGGCAGTGGGCCGGACCCCGAGAGTGAAAAATCCCTGACCGAACAAATGGAAAATGAAATCCGGAAGCAACGGAAGTTTTCCCTGGCCGAAGCCATCGGCCGGGAAGCCGCGGGCGCCCTGTCCGGAGCCTCGCCGGTGGCCAGGACCCTTCAGGTCAGGCTGGAAATCGAACACATCCTGGAAGTTCGTCTGTCCGATCCGTACGGATCCCTGACCCAGACCATCCTCGCTCAGCTCGAACTCGACCCGTTGCTCTTGGCGAGGTACTTCGACCGGCCGGCCGGTGCCCTGGCCGAATACCTCACCACGGTTCTCGGGTCGGAATCCCATTTCAACGACCTGGTCCGGGAAGCCGACGCCCGCTGGGGACGCGACTACCTGGAGCGTCCGTTCTTTGAAAACGGGGAAAATCCTCCGGATCCCCGCGACCCCTACACCCGAAAGAGTGTTCGGGTCCTACTGGAGGAGCTGCGCGATTCGGTCCTCGAGGACTGACCCCCTATTTTCCCTTCAGGCTGGCCTGGATCCAGCTTTCGGCCCGGACAAGGCGGGTGACCATATCGGCGTCCGTTGCCGATGTCCCTGCTGCCCTCACCTCTGTTTTGCCTTCGTCCGACAAAAG
>RCNC010002576.1_pt1 | contig 21873 bp, 13 predicted proteins | sample 2041301 | NCBI WGS metagenome assembly RCNC01 (sample SAMN09708231, study PRJNA481090) | Marine sediment metagenome, whole genome shotgun sequencing project. | biome: marine sediment; feature: ocean; material: sediment; isolation source: Sewage treatment plant 13A marine sediment (STP13A) ...
CAGGTGATGCTGGTGGAGTTCGACCACGAGGCCCGCACCCTCAGCGCCTTCACCAACGACAAGGGCAAACTGAAGAAAGCACTGGAGATTCTCCGCCCGGACGGCTCCACCGCCCTCTATGACGCTCTGGCCCTCTCCATCGACAAGCTGGCCGCCCGGGAACACGGCCGGGTGGTGGTGCTCCTCTCCGACGGGATGGACGCCAGTTTCACCGGCGGCAGCGTGAAGACCTTCGAGCAGGTGCTCAGGCAGGCCCATGTGGAGGATACCCGGGTGTTCACCATCGGCCTGGGGGTCAGTATCGACCGCGACGAGCTGCAGCGGCTGGCCGACGAGACCGGCGGCGAGGCGTATTTCTCCATGCAGCCCGGCGAACTCTCCGGTGTCTACCGGGAGATCGGCCGCGAACTGCACAACCAGTATCTCCTTTCCTACCAGCCCAAAGAATTCGTGGCCGACGGCCGTTGGCGAAATATCGAGGTCAAGGTCCGCCGATCCGGATTGTCAGTTATCGCCCGAAAAGGGTATTATGCTCTGGCAGTTCCCTGAAACCAGAATTCCTGGGAGAATTTCGGCTTAATACCGGGGGACGGGCCTGTTTTTTGGCCAAGGGGTAAAACACAGCTTCTCTTAGTCAACAGTTGTGTCGATATAGTGATCGGTGGTGTCTATTGGAGCACCGCCTGCCCGGTTGAGAGTATTCTCCAGTGGCAGTGGGGATTCCTGCGTATTGAGGAGAGTCATGCCATTGCTTTCTGGAGTGGAGAAGAGAGTGGATAAGAAATCCGGATTCAACACCGTCCTCTTCGTGGATGACGAGACACTGGTCCTCGACTTTCTGGAGGATGCTTTTTCAGAGGATTACAACGTGCTCCGCGCCCGCAGCGGCGAGGAGGCGCTGCGGATCCTTGGGGAGCAACCGGTGTCGGTGATCATCACCGACATGAGGATGGCCGGGATGACCGGCGTTGAACTGCTCTCCATCGTCCAGGAGCAGTTCCCCGAGACGGTCCGGCTGCTGATGACCGCCTTCCGCGACGTGGAAGACGTGATCGAGGCGGTGAACCGCGGCCATATCTACCAGTTCCTGCACAAGCCGCTGAAAGATGTGGAACTGCGCCAGATCCTCGACCAGGCCATCCGCTACCGGCGCCTCTCCCAGGAGAACAGCCTGCTGGCCGACGAGTTGATGCGGGTCAATCGGCAGCTCGAAGGCAAGGTGGAGGACGGCACTCAGAAACTGGCCACCAAGAACCGCCAGCTGGAGACGCACCTCCGGCAGTCCGAACGGCTGGCCCAGTTCAGTCACCGGATCAACCTGCTGAGCTACAACCGGCTCTTTGACGTGCTGCACGAGGAGCTGCCCTCCCTGCTCGATATCGACCTCTTCTCGCTCTTCGAGGTCAAACGGCGGCTGCTGGAAGGGGTGGAGGAAGAGCAAAGTGTCACCATCTGCCGGGTTCACAACCACCCAATGGGGATCGACGACCGGGAGCACCCGCTGAAAGAGGTGAATCCAGGGCTGATGCGGGACGTGATCGAAGGCGCCAGGCCGATCATGGTGGAGAGCTTCAGCCGTTCCGACTACCACCGGGGATGGGTGCGGCCCAAGTACCGCGGCGACTCCTGCTGCACGGTGCCGCTGATGATCGACGGGATCCTCATCGGCGTGCTCAACCTCTCGGGCCGCGAGGACCAGCGGTTCAATGAAGAGTCGATGGCCCTGTTCAACCACGTGGGCGAGAACCTGGCCAGCGCCCTGAGCAACTGCGCCCTGCACCTCAAGACTCAGCAGCTGGCGATCACCGACGGCCTGACCAAGCTTTACAACATCGGCCATTTCCTCGAGCGGATGGAGGAGGAGATTTCCCGTGCCCGGCGGTTCTCGGCTCCGCTCTCCTGTATCATGATCGACCTTGACCACTTCAAGCAGATCAACGATCAGTACGGCCATGACGAGGGGAACCAGGTGCTCAAGCGGGTGGCCCGGATCCTGCTGGCCAGCAAGCGCAAGATCGACCTCCTCGGCCGATTCGGCGGTGAGGAGTTCATCGTCACCCTGCCGGAGACCGGCCGGGTGGGCGCCCTCGAGGTGGCCCGCAGGATGCAGGAGAACATCAAGGCTTTCAAATTCCTCTGCCGCGGCAAGCACGCTCCGATCTCCGCCAGCTTCGGTGTGGCCACCATGAACGGCAAGGCGATCAACCGCGACACCCTGATCCGCTATGCCGACATGGCGCTCTACCGGGCCAAGGACGAGGGCCGCGACCGGATCGTCTACCAGCCTCCGCCCCCGGGCAAATGACCGGTGGGGCCAGATCATGCTTGCCAATGTGCAGCGGTTGTGCTAAGTAAGTGCGGCACTTTACGTTATCCACATTTTCACAGGACGCATTATGCCGAATATCGCCGTAGTCGGAACCCAGTGGGGAGATGAGGGCAAGGGGAAAATCGTTGACCTCATCGCGCCCCATTTCCAGATCATCGCGCGCTTCCAGGGCGGTCACAACGCCGGGCACACGGTGGTCCACGACGGGAAGACCCATTTCCTGCACCTGATCCCCTCGGGCATGGTCCGCGGCGACCTGCTCTGCGTCATCGGCAATGGCGTGGTGGTTGACCCCGCGGCCCTGCTGAGCGAGATCGAACGGCTGGAAAAGTCGGGAATCGAGGTGGGGGACAACCTGAAGATCAGTGAACGCTGCCAGGTGATCTTCCCCTACCACGGGGCCAAGGACTCGGTGAGCGAGGATGCCGCCGGCGCCAAGGCCCAGATCGGCACCACCCGTCGGGGCATCGGCCCGACCTACGAGGGCAAGGCCGCCAGGACCGGCATCCGGATGGTGGACCTGCTGGACGCGGAGGTGCTGCGCGACCTGGTGGGACGCAATGTGGACCGCAACAACCGCATCATGTCCTGCCTCTACCCGGGCCAGGCCGAGATCCTCGACGCCAGCAAGGTCTTCGAGGAGTACCGGGAGATGGCCGGCAGGCTCGAACGATATATCTGCGACACCTCGCTCTACCTCCACGACCGGATGGTCGCCGGCGAGTCGGTCCTCTTCGAGGGGGCCCAGGGCACCCAGCTGGACGTGGATCACGGCACCTTCCCCTTTGTCACCTCCTCCAACACGGTGGCGGCCGGCGTCGGTGCCGGCTGCGGCGTGGGTCCCACCCGGATCGACGGGGTTCTGGGAGTGATCAAGGCCTACAGTACCCGGGTGGGCGGGGGACCGTTCCCCACCGAGCTGGACAACGAGGACGGCGAACTGATCCGCAAAAGGGGCAATGAATTCGGCACCACCACCGGCCGCCCCCGGCGCTGCGGCTGGTTCGACGTGGTGGTGGGGCGTTACGCCGCCCGGGTCAACGGCCTGGACGTGCTGGCATTGACCATGCTCGACGTGCTTGACGAGTTCGAGGAGATCCCGGTCTGCGTGGGCTATGAATACCAGGGGAAACAGCTGATGGATTTCCCGGCCTCCCGCCGGGCCCAGGCCGAAGTGACCCCGGTGTTCCAGACCCTGCCGGGCTGGAACAGCAGCACCCGCGGGATGTCCTCCTACGACGATTTGCCCCAGAAGGCCAGGGACTATATCGATTTCATCGGTGGGCAACTGGGCTGCCCGGTGGCCCTGGCATCCACGGGCCCGGAGCGGCTTTCCACGGCCCGGGTTCCCGGCACGGTCTTCGATAGCTGGTTCGACGAGATTTGATTGTTGACATCGTTCAAAAACGGCCCTTATAATGTGCGCTCTTTCTGGGAGGGCCGTTAACTCAGTTGGTAGAGTATCTGCCTTTTAAGCAGAGAGTCGCTGGTTCGAGTCCAGCACGGCTCACCAACCTCACCGGCCGTTCCGGTGAGTAAAAAATTTACACCTGCGACCCCATCGTCTAGTCAGGTCAGGACACCGGCCTTTCACGCCGGCAGCACGGGTTCAAATCCCGTTGGGGTCGCCATTTTTTTGTACGGACGCATATGATCTGGAAATACGGCTCACCGTAAACCAGTTTGAAGATCCGATCGCAGAGTGGATAGGGTTATCCTTCGACAGCGCAACCGTTTAGATTTGAAATTCCTTCCCTTCCCCTTGAAAATGTGAATCGCTGCTCCTATATTAAGAAAACAGAAGTGGTGATTTTTGGCCACGCCTGCACGCAACTCTCGTCAATAATTGAAGCAGATCACATGAGGGGGGATTCCAGATGAGGAAAGGTGTCTTTTTCATTGCTGGATTCATGGCGCTCAGCATGATGGCGGGGCCGGCGCTCTCCTGGTACCCATCCACGGAAACGGTCGAATTGGGGACGGCCACCTGGTGAGCGTACTGCCCACGGGCTGCTTCAGGGATTGAAGCGAACAGAGGCTGGTTTGACTCGAACGAATTCGTCTCCATTGCGTATTTCGCCAGTTCGGGAGGCCTGGGGAACGACGACGCTGAGACACGCCTCGGCTACTACTCCGCCACCGCTTTCCCCACCCTGGTCTGGCACGGCACCGTCCAGTTTTCAGGGGCCGGCACGGAAGACGCCACCGGTATGCCTTACCGGGCCAGGATCCTGAGCCAGATGGGCAGACCGTCTGCTTTCAGGGTCACGGTCAACTCCGTCAACCTGACATCGCCCACCGGCTCTATCGATCTCGACATCGAGGTGATGGAGGACGGGGTGGACATCAGCAACATGTTCCTGCGGATTACCGTCACCGAGGACGATGTCTCTTACGGCGGGGATGTTTTTGACGATGTCACTCGCGGTATGGTGGACGACGTGGCCATCACGGTGAGCAGCCTGGGAGAAATACAGAACGTGGTCCGCAACTTCCCCTTCGATGCGAGCTGGGTTGCGGGGAACACGGAAGTCATCGCCCTTCTGCAGGATGACACCGACAGGAGGATCCATGCCGCCGCGTCCTCCCTGCCCAAGCCGGATTACAGCCTGGGGTTCTATTACCTCGGTGAACTCCAGGAGATCGGTCCCGCGAAGGGGGAACACAACTTCGATAATTTCGCCGTCTTCAACATGGGGACCATGACCGACACCTACACCGTCGACCTGACCGGTCACATACCCGACGACTGGGTGGTTGAGATCTGTGACGACGTGATCTGTTACGGCTCGACCTACTCCCAGCAGCTGGCCCCCGGCGAATCGATGGAGCTGCACATCAAGGTCGAGCCGGGATCGACCGGATACGCAGCGATCTCAGTGGATCTGAGCCAGGCCAGCCTGGTGCACAAGTTTCCCCGCAATATCGGCTACATCTACAACACGGATGACCTGGACGTGCTGCTGGTGGACGATGACGGAGGGGAAACATTCGAGGACTATTTTACCGATGCGCTCGAGCAGAGCGGATACACTTTCGGCCTCCTGAAGCGCCTGGAAGGTGGCCTGCCAACCGGCGCCCTCCAATACTTCCCGATCGTTGTCTGGAACATCGGCTGGTCCTTCCCGACCCTCGATGCGCAGGACCGGGAGACGCTGGGCGCGTTCCTCGATGCCGGCGGCTCACTCTTCATCAGCGGTCAGGACATCGGCTATGATCTGAACGACCAGGGCGGCGAGGCCTACCAGTGGTACCAGGACTATCTCCACGCGATCTACGTCTCGGACGACACCGATGATTACACGCTCGACGGCGTGGCGGGCGACCCGGTCGCCGGCGGACTCGACCTGGTCATCCAGGGTGGGGACGGCGCGGACAACCAGGAGTATCCCAGCGATATCGATCCGGCTGATGGATTCACGTCGGTCATCTGGACTTACGATGCGGACCGGAACGGCGCGGTGCGCGCCAGCACCGGGACACACCGGGTGATCTACCTCGCCTTCGGTTTCGAGGGGATCGACAACGCCGACGACCGTCGAGAGGTCATGCAGCGCAGTATTACCTGGCTCGATCCGGAAAACTCACCTGCGTTAAAACGCCTGCTGACCGGTCCCGGCCCCGGCTTCGACAATCCGCCGCTGGTCAGGGTGTTCCCTCCGGAGCAGGATGCGGTGGAAGAATACGAGTTCTCCGCCTACGGAGCCGCCTCTTACGGGGTCAACGTGGCCAGCGGCGATGTCACCGGCAGCGGGCGGGACACGATCCTCACCGGCGCAGGCCCGGGGGATATCTACGGCCCCCACGTCCGGGGCTTCTCCGTCGACGGCACGCCGCTCTCCGGTCTCAATTTCCTGGCTTACGGCACGAACAAGTATGGCGTCAACGTGGCGGTGGGTGATATCGACGCTGACGGATACGACGAGATCATCACCGGTGCCGGTCCGGGTGCCGTGTTCGGTCCCCACGTCCGCGGCTGGGATCATGACGGCGGGTCGGGGGTCAGCTCAATCGGTGGGGTGAACTACTTTGCCTACGGTACGCCGAAATGGGGGGTCAATGTCGCTTGCGGCGACATCGACGGTGACGGATACGACGAGATCGTTACCGGTGCCGGCCCCGGCGCGGTTTACGGGCCCCACGTTCGCGGCTGGAACGTGGACGGCGGCACCGCTGCCTCGATCCCCGCGGTGAGCTTCTTCGGCTACGGCACGCTCAAATACGGCGTCAACGTCAGCTGCGGCGACCTGGACGGCGACGGCATCGACGAGATCGTCACCGGGGCTGGTCCGGGTGCGGTCTTCGGCCCCCACGTCCGCGGCTGGAACTACGACGGCGGTACCGTGGAGTCGATGACCGGGATCAATTTTTTCGCCTGGGACCCGGCCGGTGCGCGCTACGGGGCCAAGGTTTACGCCGGCGCCGATTTGAACTACGACGGCCGGGATGATCTGATTGTCGGTTGCGGACCCGATCCCAATCTGGGCACACCGGTCAAGGTCTATCTCTATGACGGGGCAGAAGTGACCGAATGGTTCTCCCTGACCGCCTACACGGGCCTGACCCATGGGACCAGTGTATCGGCTGGAGGATTCTAGAAGCGGATCCAACGGGGAACCACGTGGTTCCCCGTTGTTTTGTACGAAATCAGAAACGCCCGGCTGCCACTTTGGCTCCGTGCGTCAGGCCAGAGAAGGCCTCCACGGTCATCCACTCCTGAACCATCCACCCATCATAGGTGAACACCTTCACTTCGGTGTCAGCTGTTGGATCCGGGCCTCGGCCAGCAATCACATCAGCTCGTCCGTCACCATTCAGATCGGAACCGGCATGGACATTGACACCGAAGTGGAGTGGTGCTGTCTGCCAGGCAAAGAAGCTGAACCCGTGCAATGGGGTGACTGCATCGCCATCGAAATTCCAGCCGCGGATATGGGGGCCGAACATTGCACCCGGACCAGCGCCGGTGACGATCTCGTCGATGCCATCACCGTCGACATCGCCGGAGCTGATGTTGACGCCGAACTTGTTGGTCCCGTAGGCCAGGAAACTGACCTGGGTGATGGCAACGGCTGCGCCGCCGTCCACATCCCAACCGCGGACGTGGGGGCCATAGACTGCACCCGGCCCAGCTCCGGTGATGATTTCATCGAAGCCGTCACCATCGATATCACCCGCGGCAACGTTCACCCCCCATTTCGGTGTTCCATAGGCGAGATAGCTCACCCCGGGATATGTCCTGACACCGGAAGCACTGCTGTAAATCCATCCGCGAACATGGGGGCCGAAGACCGACCCCGGCCCGGCGCCGGTGATGATCTCGTCCTGTCCGTCGCCGTCCAGGTCGCCTGCAGCCACGTTCACCCCATACTTGTTTGTGCCGTAAGCGATAAAACTGAGACCGGGAAGAACTTCACCGGTAGTCTCGAAGCCTCGGACGTGGGGGCCATAGATCGGGCCGGGACCCGGCCCCACGAGAAACTCACTCTGCTCGTCATCATCCAGATTGCTGCAGGTTACGTTGACACCGTATCCTCCACTGCCGAAGGCCTGGAACTCGACAAACGGAGTCGTATTGCCCACCGGGGGATAGACGCGAACCAGTGATGGATTAGCTTCCGCTGGACCGGCACCGCAGACGAGATAGGGGAATGAGGATGAGCGTTGGTGCCACCCCATGTCGGGTATTCCGCTGTCGAAGATGCGGTCGGTGCGTGTGGTGCCCAAGGGCCGCGGGCTTAGAGGATCACCGGAATCGAGGCAGGGGCTGTCAACGGACTGCCCTGCATCTACTTGGCTGAGGTAAAAATCGCTCTCCAGGCCGCTGACGAAAAGCGGATCTACGTTCACCATGCCGTCACCCCAGGCAACTGTCCCAGAGCCCTCGATGGCCTCCTGGCCACCCTCCAGATCGGAGTAACGGATGTTGAGGTGACCATCGCTCATGGACGACGCAAGAAAGACCTGATCACCGGAAGCCGCCGAATTGTTCCACAGGATACTGTTACGCACGTGAAAACCGCCTGCCGTGCAGTGGATCCCACCGCCCGCAGATCCGGCGTGGTTTCCCGTCAGGGTGGAGTTGATGATGGTAGTGTGATTCCAGTCGCCCCAACAGCCGCCGCCGTCCTCACCGGCGGAGTTCCCCTCGATCAGACAGTTGACGATTGTGACTTGTGAATTGGACCAGCATTGTATTGCACCGCCGAAGCGTGCAGCCTGGTTGTTGATGAACCGGGTGTTGGTGATGATCACACGGCCCATGCCACAGCCGATCCCCCCACTTCCGTTATCGGAGGCGACGTTCCCTTCGAAGAGAGATTCGGTGATCAGGGTTGATGATTCGTAGTCGTCGGTGACCAGCGCGCCGCCACCGGTATTGTCCTTGACCTGACAGCGATGCAGTTCGAAGTTGGACTGGGCGTGTATCCCCCCGCCTTCGCCCGGAGCCTGGTTGCTACTGATTTCCGTGTCTCTGAACACCGGTATCGCAGCCCCCGAGACACTGACCCCGCCGCCGGTGCTGGTGGCAACCTGGTTATCACTGATCATGCAGCCCTCGATGAGGGGCTGACCGGAGCCTCCACAGAACAGTCCGGCGCCTTCTTCGTGCGCTCCACAGTCCTCGATGATGGTGGTCCGGATGGTAGGGGAAGCTGTGCAGTAGATGCCGCCACCCTTCTCGTCGACATATCCGTTCTGTATCGAAAAGCCGGACAGTACGGAGTTTCGCTCCTCACCGGACTGGAAGAGAAATCCGCGGTGATGGTCAACGTCACTGCCCTGGCAGTCGATGACGCAGGCGTAAGGGCCGTTAGCCGACATCACCGAAATGGCCTTGCCCAGGAAGTCGATATCGCGATTTCCCTCGCCGGTCCAGGTGCCGTCAGCCACCAGCACAGTGTCGCCGTCGACAGCGGCATCGATGCCGGCCTGGATGGTGGGTTGATCAGTTGGGACGTGGATGGTGGCGGCGGTCAGCGGGGAAGCCAGAATAAGCAAAAGACAGATCACGGGTTCAATGGAGACTTTCATGGTCAGAATCGTCCAGCCGTTACATTTGCCCCGTGGGTCCAGCCATCGGGGAAGGCCTGTAGCGAGAACCAGAGAGTTACTCCTGATCCGTCATAGGTGAAGACCTTGACCAGCGTGTCGACGGCCGGGTCGGGGCCGGCGCCCACCACCAGCTCGTCCCTACCGTCACCGTCCAGGTCAGCTCCCGATGAGATGCTGCTGCCGTAGCGGACTTCTTCCGGCGGCCAGGCGAAGAAGTTCACCCCCGGTATGTCGGTGAGTGTCGACCCGTCGAAGTTCCAGCCGCGGATGTGGGCGCCAAAGGCCGGGGATGGTCCTGGTGCGGTGACGATCTCGTCCACACCGTCGCCATCGATATCTCCGCAGCTGACGCGCACACCGTATCGGGGTGTGTTGTAGGCAAAGTAGCTGATCCCGGGGATTGACGTGGCCGTTCCATTGTCCACGTTCCAGCCGCGGACGTGGGCGCCGTAGATCGGACCGGGCCCGGCACCGGTGACGATCTCGTCGAATCCATCACCGTCGATGTCACCGGCCGCCACATTGGTGCCCCACTTCGGGCACCGGGATCACCGTCCCGCTGCCGTCATAGTTCCAGCCCCGCACGTGCGGCCCGAAGACCTCACCCGGGCCAGGGCCGGTGATGATCTCGTCGATGCCGTCGCCATCGAAATCGCCGGCGGCCACGTTGACGCCATATTTGTTGGTGCTGTAGGCAAAGAAACTCAGGCCGGGGAGGGGAGTGCCGTCCATTCTGAAACCCCGCACATGAGGTCCGAAGAGTTCACCAGGCCCGGGGCCAGAGAGTATCTCATCCCTGAAATCACCGTTCACATCTCCTGATCCGAGATTCACGCCGGCTTGCGGGGTGCCATAAGCCTGGAAGGCGTAAGTCCGAATCGCCCCCTCCTCCGCGGGAAATACTCGGATTCGAGGAGGATTGTCCGGGCCCGGCCCCAGGCCGGCGATGACGAACGGACGCGGCTCCACGTCGCCGTACGAGTAGTGGTACCCCATGTCGGCCACGCCTTCATCAGGCTCTTCGTCGGTGCGGGTGGTGCCGTCCACGATGCCCGCTGTGGGGTCGCCTGCATCGACACAGGGGCTGGTCGACGTTTGGCCGGCGGCGACCTGGCTCAGGTAGTGGTCTCCCAGAGGACCGGTGGTGTACAGCGGGGCGGCGTCGATCATGCCGGCCCCCCAACCCAGAGAACAACCAGGGTCCACTGGAATGTCGTCCTGCCCACCCTCCACATCGCTGTAACGGATGGTGAGCCTGCTGGCCTCGTTGTTGTCGTGGACGTATACCTGGTTCCCCTCGGGTGCGCTGTTTCCCCAGATGATGGCGTTGATCATCCGGGCGTGGGTATACGTGGTGGTGAGTACACCGCCGGCCCGTCGCGTCGCGCTGTTCCCGGTGACCGTGGTGTTCCAGTACCAGGGGTTGGAGCCGAAGCCGGCGATTCCGCCACCGTCCCGGGCCGTGTTGCCGATCACCAGGTTGTTGATGAACGTGGACGCGCTGCCTTCGGACGTGTAAATACCGCCACCGCTATAGTCCGCACTGTTGCCCGAAATCAGGTTGCCGGTATATTTGGCGTTGGCGGACCTGCAGTGGATACCGCCACCATCATTTCCATCGTTATCCATGATGATGTTGTCGGAGACGAGGGCAGCCCCCCCCCAGCAGGTGATCCCGCCGCCGTAAATGCTCTGGTAATTTCCGATGATGATGTTGTTGCTGATCGTGACCGGACCGTAACAGACGATTCCTCCATACCCGGAGTTGTGATCGACGGTGTTCCCGGTGACCTGGAATTCACCGCTGCATTCGATACCGCCGGCCTGGTTGTTCTGGACCAGGTTGTCGGCGATCAGGCCGGTGACGGCTGTCAGCTCAATGCCGCCGGTGCTGCTGAAGGCCTGGTTTCCGGTGATCTCACAACCGCTGATTTCCACAGATTCCCCTCCGGCCCATTTGACGGCACCCCCGCGGATCTCCGCCTGGTTCGCTTCGAAGGTGCTGGTCCGGATGACCAGCGAACTCTCCTCGCCGAAGATGCCGCCTCCGCTGTTGTTGGCGTGGTTTCCAGAGAATACGGTATCGGTAATGACCGGTGCTGAGCCTTCAAAGCAGGCGATTCCTCCCCCATACCCGTGTGCGTAGATGATTGAGGCGTTGTTGTTGGAGATGGTGCAACCGCTGATCGTCGGGATCGCATTCAGGAAGTAGAGACCGCCCCCGTCTTCCTCGGAGTGACACCCGTCGATGACACAGTTGATGATGTCGGGAGCGCTGTTTTCGCAGTAGATGCCGCCGCCCTGGTCCACGGCCCGGCACTGGCTGATCACCAGGTTGCGGATGGTGGGGGAAGAATTGAGACAGTGGATGCCACCGCCCAGCCCATGGATGCCGTTGGCAATGGTGAACCCCTGCACCACGGACGCCTGGTCCTCCCCGGATTGGAAGATGAACCCCCGTCCGTCCACCTGGCAGTCGATGATGCAGGCCGTCGGGCCGTTTTCCGATTCGACGGTAATGGCTTTACCCAGGAAGTCCAGATCGGTGTTCCAAAACCCGGTCCAGGTGCCGTCGGCCACCAGGACGGTGTCACCATCAGCGGCCGCCTCCATGCCGTGGCGGATGGTGAGCTGGTCGGCGGGTACATGGATCACCGCGGCCCCCGTGCCCATGGACCACAGGATCAGTACGGTGACGATGACGGCAGGCAGCAGCATTCTCATCTCTGGTTCTCCCTGGGGATGGTGCCTGAGATCAGACATCCCGCCCCGGCGGTGTCGCCGGATGCGGGGTAGGGTGGCTGATTGTATGGGGCGGGTGTCACGTCCTCTGCAACGACTCTGAAAACGTTGTCACCGGCCAGGGACTGGATACCGGGGAGGAACTGGTTCCAGAAAGCGGTGTGCTGCCCGTTGGCCTCGATGTTGGAGTAGCCTGAGCGCCAGCCGGTGATGATCCGGGCATCGGCGGTCTCCACGTCGATCCGGCCGGCCACCCGCCGGGCCTGGCCGCCGTAACGGTTGTACAGGGTTACCGTGAACTGGCTGGTGAAGGGCAGGGTGCCGGAATCGGGGGTACAGGTAAACGATGCATCGACCGTTTTGAGAGCGGGAAAGTGAAACCCCATGTCGGTGATACCGCTGTCCAGCACACCATCGGTGCGGGTGGTGCCCGGGGGCGGAGGGTTGGCCGGGTCGCCGCTGTCCACGCAGGGGCTGTCCGCCGGTTGACCGGCCGCCAACTGGCTCAGGTAGTTGATGCTGTCCGGGCCGGCAGCGAAAAGCGGGTCCGCGTGGATGTTGCCTTCGCCGGCGTATCCACCCTCCACGTCCGAGTAAGTGACCGAATTGGGGTTTCCATGGATCTGATCCGGCGTGTTGCCCCAGACGATGGAGTTGGTGATTGAGGATGGACCGGAGGAGGGAAGGACGAGGCCACCGCCGCTGATTCCAGCCGTGTTGCCGCCGATGGTCATCCCGGTGAGAGGCAGGGTCGAATTCGTGTACAGCCCGCCGCCATACTCTCCGGCCTGGTTGTTGACCAGCAGGTTATCGGAAGCGATCGTGTCGTATGTGTAGTAGAGAAAAACGCCCCCGCCGTGGCCGGCGGCGCTGTTGTTCTCCAGGCGGTTACCCGTGATCACTCCATCCTGGGAATTGTAGAGCACCAGCCCGCCGCCGTTGTCCACCGAGCTGTTGCCGCTGATCGTGTTGCCGGTGACCACGGTGCCGCTGCCGTATCGGACGAAGACGCCGCCACCTTCCGCGGTCCATGGGTCGATAGCGACCAGTGCATTGTCGGTGATCACATTGCCGATGATCTGGGACGGACTTTCATTGAGATAGATCCCGGCACCGCGGAAATCGGTCTGGTTTTCGCTGATGGTGTTTTCCCGGATCAGTGCCGTGGAATCGTCCACCAGGATCCCTCCGCCGTATGCCCGGCCATTGTTGCCGTTGATATCATTGTCTTCAATGGTGATATCGCACTTCTCCCGGGCAGAGATGGCGCCGCCGCCGGCAGCCTGGTCGCCCTCGGCCAGGGCCGTATTGTTGTCGAGGATGTTATTGGAGATCAGCACCGTGGAGCCGATGCAGTGGATAGCGCCGCCATCGTCTCCGGCTACGTTCAAGGTGATGGTGTTTCCCTCGATGACCGGTGAGGCATTTTCGACGAAGATGGCGCCGCCCAGCCCCCCGTCCGCCTGATTGTTGCTCATCGTATTGCCGGCGATCGAGGGCGCGGCCCCGTCGGCGCAGTGGATCGCTCCGCCCCCTCCGCCATTGGCCACGCAGTCGGTGATCACACAGCCGGTGATGGTGGGTGAAGATGCGGAACAGCGGATGCCGCCACCGGTAAACCGGTTACCGTTGCTGATGGTGAAACCCTGGATCAGCGAATCCGGTCCCTCGCCGCCGGTGAAAGTGAAACCCCGGCCCATGCCCTCACAATCGATGATGCATCCCGTCGGCCCGAATTCCGAGGCCACGGTGATGGCCCGGCCCCCGAAGTCGAGTTCCTTGTTGCCGTAACCGGTCCACACGCCGTCGGCCACCAGTACGGTGTCGCCATTGACGGCGGCATCGATGCCGGCCTGGATGGTGGGGTGATCAGCCGGGACGTGGATGGTGGCAGCGGGGAGGGGAAGTGCCAGGATGAGGCAAAGCCAGATCACGGGTGCCGCAAAGAACTTCAATGTGTCCCCCTCGGCTTATTGTCAGGTTTGTCCGATGTGCGGTACGCGGTCTGCGCACATGGATAATGTATAGGGGTTTATCCAAAAGTGCCATCTATTTCTTGTTTTGGCGATATCGGCGATATCAAGGTCGGGGAAAGGGGAGGTAAGGCTGCAGAAACGAAAATCCCCTCCCTGGCTCCAGAGAGGAGCCGGGGAGGGGGTGGTGTTACCTGCGTGCGGGCATCAGAATTTTCCAGCCGCCACCACGGTGCCGTGGGTCAGCGTCATGTCCGAATAGGCCTCGAAGGAGGTCCACTCGGTGCACTCCGTGCCGTCATAGGTGTAGATATTTACCAGTGTGCCCAGGTTGGCATCGGGGCCGCAGCCCACCACCAGCTCGTTCATGCCGTTGCCGTCAAGGTCTGCTCCGGCGTATACATTCGCTCCGTAGCGAGCATCATCGGGAGACCAGGCGAAGAAGTTGATGCCGGACATGGCGGCCACTGTTGCGCCGTCGTAGTTCCAGCCGCGCACGTGGGGGCCGAAGACCGCACCCGGTCCGGCACCGGTGATGATCTCGTCGATACCGTCGCCATCCATGTCGCCGCAGGTTACGTTGACCCCGTATTTGAGGGTGCCGTAGGCGAAGTAACTCACCGCCGGGATCGACGCTGAAGCACCGCCGTCCACGTTCCAGCCGCGCACGTGTGGTCCGTACACTGCGCCGGGGCCGGCTCCGGAGACAATTTCGTCGTAGCCGTCACCGTCGATGTCACCGCAGCTGACATTAACGCCCCACTTTGGCGTGCCGTAAGCGAAGTAGCTCACGCCGGAGATGGACGTGACACCCGGTGTCCCGTCGTAGTTCCAGGCTCTGACGTGGGGGCCGAACACGGCGCCTGGGCCGGCGCCGGTGATGATCTCGTCATACCCGTCGGCGTCGATGTCACCCGCGGCCACGTTCACCCCGTATTTCAGAGTGCCGTAGGCGAAGAAACTGAGATCGGGCAGGGGTGTGCCGTTCACGGTGAAACCCCGCACATGGGGTCCGTAGATCTCGCCCGGTCCGGCACCGGTGAGGATGTCATCCAGACCGTCGCCGGTGACGTCGCCGCAGGACACGTTCACACCATTTGACGGCGCCCCATAGGCGCTGAACTCGTACATGAACTCCGGATCGGGGACGGCGGGGAAGACCCGCACCAGGGGCGGGTTGGTGGCGGCAGGGCCTGGTCCGGTGATCAGCAGGGGTTCCCAGCGGTCCGGGTTGAGGAACATGGTTGCGGAGTTCATGATAATGCCCACCGGATCGGGGTCCTGCACCCATGCGGTGGCCCTCAGATTGTTGTAATTCCAGCCGGCATCGAGGGCCAGCGGCACGACGTAGGTATCGGTGCCGATGGCGGTGCTGATCAGGGTGCCGTTCAGGTCGGGGAAGACGTAGCGGAAAGCCTGGCTATGGTAGCGCTCACCGTTGGGGCCCAGTGCATCGACCCTGTCCTCGGTCACCGCCACGTAAAGCACCCAGTCGCCGTCGGGCATGGGATCGAGCACGTCGATGGTCACGGTTGCTTCGCTGGAGCCTTCATCGTAGGCGATCTCCATGGTCAGCGGCGAACCGACCAGTTTCTGGTCCTCGAAGTAGTTTTCAAATCCCGCCCCGTCCGATCCGGCATCGACATAGTTGTCCATCCAGAGGTGCGGGGCGTAATCCGCACCGGTGGGGGTGTTGTTGATCAGATGGTCGCACTGTTCCGTGTTGTCCAGATACATCGGATCATTGGATGAGGGCCACCAGGCGTGGACCCGGATCAGTGCAACATCGTTGCCCTGGGTGGGCATGTATGCGTCCAGGGCCTGGTTGGCCTGCACACAGGGGCCGCAGCCCCAGTTGGTCACCAGCAGGCCCAGCGGTGTGCGCTGGCCGGAGTAGCAGCCATTCTCACCGTATGCCGTGTTGTTGCCCGGGTTTTCATCCCCGGCGAGCATGGTGGTTCCGGTCATCTCGTAGAGGCCGACTGCGGTGGTGAATGAAGGGAAGTCGACCGTTGTTTCTTCACCCGGCAGCAGGCCGGTCACACTGGCGGTCTCGGTATAGACGTTCGAGCCGTTGTGGTCGATGTCCATCTCCACGTTGAACGTCTCGGTATTGGCGCCGGCATTGCGCACCACCAGCTGGGGAACGATGTCGGTGCCCGAGGTCCAGATATCGCCATCCGGAATCACTTCCACAGCCATCACGTCGTGTTCCAGCGGTTCGAAGAGGCGGACATCGTCGACCCACCAGTCATCGCCATACTCGCCCTGGTAACGGATTGCCACATAGACCGTGGCCATCCCGGCGTAGGCCGAGAGGTCGACTTCAAACCTGCCCCACGTGCCGGCACTGTTCAGCCAGTCGGCGGGATAGGTGGCCGGCGTCATCACCAGGACCGAGGTGAATGCCCCCGGATCGCCGGGAATGGTGGTGCTGACCAGGATCTCGTGTTCCATACCGTAATCGGCCCAGAAGGCGCCCGTTTCCTGAAACTCCAGTTTCAAGCCCGTCATCCCGGTGGTGTTCACCGCCTCGGTGACCAGCCATTCATCCTGCACCTGGCCGGCTTCACCCCACTGCACATAGGCGCTGTAAGTGCCGTCGTAGGCCTGCAGGTTCGACTGGACCCAGGGGTATGCCGCGCCGCTGGTCATCGATGTCCAGTCGGGGGGCGGGAAACTGCCTTCGAAGCCCTCGAAGAGAAAATCCCCGCCCAGTGGGGTCAGGGCCGGTGAGGCCACCCCAAATTTCTCCAGGGCCAGGGAACTGGTGGTCGCCAGCAGAGCGACCAGCGTGAACAGCAGAATCGACTTTCTCATGGTTCTCCCCCCAAAGTAGTGACAACGACATCGTTGCCTGAAACCAATTGAGCGATAAGCCAATATTGAAACGGTAGATGACAACTCAACGCCGCCGTTACCGGATTCCCACTGCAATTTTTGATGGTTGTTTGAGAGTGCCCGCAACCAGTGTTGCGGCATTACTTACCCCCTAAGGGGGTAATAAAATATAGCATCCCGCTCGCCGGTGATGCAAGTAAGCATTGACTGGGAACGTCTCTATGAACTATAAAATTCATCTACTATTGTCGAAACGCATCAACGTCTGCGCGGCTCGCTCTCGCCCTGCGGGGGGATGCCTGGCAGAATCAAAAGGAGATAGAACCATGCGGATGATCATGAAAGTCACGTTGCCCAACAAGGCCTTTAACTCTGCCGTCAAGAAGGGCAGCGTGGGCCAGAAGATGCAGGCGATTCTCGAGGAGATGAAACCTGAGGCGGTTTACTTCACCGATATGGACGGCTGTCGGACCGGGATCATCGTGTTCGACCTGGAGAAGCCATCCATGGTGCCGGCCATGGCCGAGCCCTGGTTCCTGAACTTCAATGCCAACGTGGAATTCCATGTGGCAATGACTCCCGAGGATCTGCAGGAGGCCGGTCTCGACGCCCTGGGCGAGAAGTGGGGCTAGGACACCCGGAGAACGGACGGTGTCAAAACCGTCCCGCCGCCACCTTCGTTCCGTATGTCAGCGGAGGAAAGATGTCCTCTTCCAGAAACCACAGATCCGCTTCGCCGTCGCGGTATCTGTATACATAGACCTGACTGGGCGATTCCGGGTCCGGTCCCGGGCCGGCCACCAGGTCTGCTCGGCCGTCTCCGTCAAGATCGGTTCGGGCATAGACAGTGGCTCCGTGGCGCCAGAAATAGGCCATCGCCAGGGGAAAACTGAAATCGGGCAGTTCGCTCACTTCGGTTCCGTCGTAGTTCCAGCCCTTGACCACCGGATAGGCCAGGGGATCAGGACCGGGGGCGGTGACCAGTTCGGCCATCCCGTCCCCGTCAAGGTCGCCGCAGGCCACATTGACCCCGTAACGGGTGGTTTCGAAGGCGAAAAAACTGAGGTTGCGGATGGCGGTGGCGCTGCCCCCGTCCACATTCCAGCCGCGGACGTGGGGGCCGTAGATCGCCCCCGGCCCGGCACCGGTGATGATCTCATCAAAGCCGTCACCGTCGATGTCGCCGCAGCAGACATTGACCCCCCACTTCGGTGTGCCATAGGCAAAGAAGTTCACCCCGGACAGCGGGGTGACCGCCGGGCCGCCGTCATAGTCGAAGGCCCGGACATGGGGGCCATACACCGCGCCGGGCCCGGCGCCGGTGATGATCTCGTCGAAGCCGTCCCCGTCCAGGTCGCCGGCAGTGACATTGACCCCGTATTTCGGGGTGCCGTAGGCGAAGAAGCTGAGGCCGGGGAGGGGAGTGCCGTCCACGGTGAACCCACGGACGTGGGGGCCGTAGACCGTGCCTGGACCCGGGCCGGTGAGGATTTCATCGCTGCCGTTTCCGGTGAGATTGCCGCAGGCCACGTTCACGCCATACCCGTTGGCGCCGTAAGCAGTGAACTCATGCTGGATGGTGGACGGGATATGGGCGGCGAAGACCCTGACCAGCGGTGGGTTGGCCGGGCCTGCGCCGGGGCCGGCCACCAGGGCGGGTGTGGGGAGTTCATCCGGACGGTAGTAGACCAGGTAGAGGTTCTCTTCGGCGGTAACGCCTGCGGCGGTGACGCCGGTGATGATGAAACCGCCGTCGGCGGTCTGGCGAACTGAATTACCCCGCTCGTTGCCGCTCCCGCCAAATGTACGGTGCCATTGCACCTCCCCGGACCCATCGGTCTTGACCAGCCACGCGTCCCCCCCTCCCGCGCCATACATCGACGTCCGACCGGTGAAGACGAAACCGCCATCCGCGGTGAGGTGGACCGACTCGCCGTGCTCGCTGCCCTCGCCGCCATAGGTCCGGTTCCATACCTGGTCGCCATCCACATCGGTCCGAATCAACCAGGCGCTCTGCCAGCCCGAGCCCGATGATTCGGTGGTGCCGACTAGAACGAAACCGCCATCGGGCAGTTGCAGTACCTCCTCCGCTTCGTCTTCATACGACCCGCCCCAGGTGTTGTTCCATTCCTCCATTCCCACGGCATTGGTCTTGATCAACCGGACATATTCCCCGTCCCACATGCCGAGGACCACATAACCGCCGTCCATGGTCTGCTGCACGCTTCTGCCTCTGTCATACCAGTCCGTGCCGTAGGGCCGGTGCCATTCCTCGACCCCGTCGGCGTCGGTTTTCAGCAGCAATATGTCAAAGTACGTTTCCAGATCATTGTCGACGTTGCCGGTGACGATATACCCGCCATCCGCGGTCTGTTGGACCGAAGTTCCGTAGTCCGTGCCACCAAAGTTAAAGAGCCGGCGCCATTCCTCCTCACCGCTTGAATCGGTCTTCAGCAGTAGAACATCGCTTTGAAACCTTGAACTGGTGTACGACGAGCCGGTGACGATGTAGCCCCCGTCGGCGGTTTGTTCCACGTGAACTCCGTAGTCGGTGTCCTCGTCGCCGTAGTCCCGGCTCCACTCTTCAAGACCCTGGGCATCGGTCTTGAGCAGCCAGACCTGTCGTTCATTGACCACGGTGTCCAGCTTTCCGGTGATGATAAACCCGCCGTCGCTGGTCTGGCGGACGCAACGGCCGCTGTCGTCTCCGGTCCCGCCATAGATATGTTCCCAACTCTCCTCGGCGGAGGTGACGGGGCAGAGCAGGAACAGGATCAGGAGGAACACTGCGGCAGCATTATTCATACGGCCTCCAGCAGCTTTCTCAATGAGTGCTTCAGATTTTATGAGAGGGCACAACAATGTCGCATGGAGGTATTATCCATGAAAAGTGACGCCAATTGGAAATGAAATCTCTATGTTGCTCATTGGAATTCTGGCAAACAAGCCCTGGGTTTTTCGTCCAGGTCAGAGTTGAATCTGGTGTTGTCACCGGTCTGTGGTTGTGAGATGATCGGCCATTCAAAGCAGCTTGCTGCTCGTATTATTATCTGCTTGCAACAGTTTCAGGAGGCATCAAATGATCATGGTTTTACGGAGTTTGCTGGTCTGTCTCGCCCTGGTTTCTCTGGCCATTCCGGGAATCGCCTGCGGTGGATCGGACACCGCCGAGGAGACTGTGGGGGAGGCCGCTGATGGTGCCGCCTCGGAAGCGCCGGCGGTGAAGGAGGAAGAGGAGTCGACAGATAACTCTTTGAAATCACCCGAGGCCGCCGAGATGATGGCCAAGTACCGGGAGATGGCGGCCAGTGAAGGGATTTACTTCGGTGAAGTTCCCGAGGGGTTTCCGCTCGATTTCATCCCCCTTCACCCTGATGGCGAGATAGACAAGTCGTCCACTGGTGATGGTGATTTCACCCTGCTGCAGAACGTGCCGGTGGACAAGGACACCGCCTTCGCCTGGTTCAAGGATTTCTATGGCGACCTGGGCTGGACCGTTGGCGACCCGTTCACCATGGGCAATCGGACCATGACCGGCATCGATGGGAACGGCGGAGAGGTCTCCATGACCATGATTTCCCAGGATGACGGATCGACCTTCGTCGCCCTGGTTTTGAGCCCGAGATAATGGCCCCGCAACGAGCATGAGCCATCCAGAGAACAGGGGGCGCCGGCCCCGCCGGCTGGCCAACATCGTCTTGCTGTTGGCCAGCCTGGCCTGCTGTTTCCTGGTGCTCGAACTGTTCTGCCGGCTGGCCCCGTCCGGCGCCGGTGAGGTCCAGCTCAACGACCCCTACCGTTATGTGAAGACCATTGGCCGGCCACGGCGTTTCGCCCCCCTGAACAGCTACGGCGAACGCATCCCCCTGGAGTTCGACCACCAGGGGTACTACGCGCCCTCCAAAGGCGTAATCCGCTTCCACGCCAACCAGTTTGGCGCCCGCTGGATCGCGGCATCTGAGCAGCCGCTGAACGACCGCACCATCCTCGTTCTCGGTGATTCATTTGCTTACGGCCATGGTCTGCATTATGAGGACTGCTTTGTCTTCAGAATGCAGCAGTTGCTGGAGAGGGACGGGGCGGCAGTCAGTTTCCTCAACTTTGCCCACCGTGGCGCCAACGCCAAACAGATTCTTCGAAATTACGAGGACGTGCGGCAGCGGGCACCGCACCAGGGAGTGCTCTACGCCCTCAACATCAACGACCTGGTCTGGTTCCCGGCCAACCACTTCGTCACCAACCCGCTCTCCCTCCCCTGGCTCGCCGAAAACTGGAAGGGCTACGCCTTTGTCTCGGGCCGGATACATCGCTGGCTGATCCGTAGGCAGCGAATCCGCCAGCTCGTCTCTCCGTCCGTGTTCGAGCGCGAGGCCTTTGCCGCCAATATGGAAGCGCTCACCCGGCTGAACCGGGCCGCTTCAGCCCATGGCACGCCGCTCACCGTGGCCATCCTGCCCATCATGGTGGATCTGAAGAAGGGGACCTTCCACCCGCTCTACGACGGCATTCGGCAGCGGATCGAGGCCGAGGGGATCAACTGCATCGACCTCACCCGCTGTCTCGATGGCCGCACCGATCGGGAGCTCTGGATCCTGCCCTTTGACCAGCATCCAAATTCCGAAGCCAACCGGGTTTTTGCCGAGAGATTGTTCGAAGAGTACCGCTGAGGTCAGGGGGCGATCCCGGTCACCTGGCAGGCATCGGTATCGGCATCCCCGGACGAGGGGTAGGGCGGCTGGTTGTATGGGGCCGGGGTCACATCCTCCACCACCAGGGTGAAACTGTTCAGACCGGCCAGAGAGCCCAGGGCCGGGATGGCTTGGACCCAACTGCTGATCAGGCCGCTGTCCGGCCCGAGGTTGGCGTAGCCGGCCCGCCAGTTGCCGTAGGTCTGGCCCCCGGCCAACTGGACATTGATGCGGGCGGCCAGGG
>RCNC010000692.1_pt1 | contig 21870 bp, 20 predicted proteins | sample 2041301 | NCBI WGS metagenome assembly RCNC01 (sample SAMN09708231, study PRJNA481090) | Marine sediment metagenome, whole genome shotgun sequencing project. | biome: marine sediment; feature: ocean; material: sediment; isolation source: Sewage treatment plant 13A marine sediment (STP13A) ...
AAGGCACGGCCGTTCCGGCTGTCAATTACGTTGAACCGTTCGCTGATAAGAGGAACCAGCTCTTCGACCAGGTAATCCGCGTAACGGCCCACGGATGGAGAGTTCACGTACTGGTTTCCGCCCAGCGATGTGTAGCAATCAGGAAACACCACGACAACCGGACCCATCGCTCCCTGCCCAATCAGACGGTCCAGGCGCTCGCTTATGTGCTCACCCTGGTTACGCCAGTTAAGCAAGCCTGGTCCCGAGTTGGTGTAGGCTGCAAGATCCCATAAAACCGGGTAGGCAGCGCTGGCTTGTCCATAACCTGGTGGCAAATACACGCCGAGTTCCCGCTCGGTCGGATCGCCCCAGGGATTGTCCGCCAAAACGTTTGAGTCATGACGGATTTGAACGATTTGGCCTTGAGGCCAGTCGGGCTTGGGTCGAAAGTCAGGCATGAGCGACGTCAGATCTTTCCGGCGTTCCTGAGCAACACCTTCATGTGCTCAAGAATATCTTCGCGCAACTCTTCGTGTTCGAGTGCGAAATCAATAGTTGCCTTGATGAAACCATGACGACTGCCACAGTCGTAGCGCTCCCCCGCAAACGGGAACGCCAGAACCGGATGTGTTTGCAACATGTCGGCGATGCCGTCGGTTAGCTGGATTTCACCGCCAGCGCCTGCCTGCACATGGCGCAGGCATTCAAAAACGTACGGATCCAGGATATATCGGCCGACAACACCAAGACGCGAAGGCGCGTCCTCTGGCGCGGGTTTTTCAACCATCGTGTGAATGGTTTTGCGGCCCGCTTCATCCTCATCGACTCCGACCATGCCGTAGCTACTGCTCCACTCGACCGGGATCTCCTCGACGCCAATCACACTGGAGCCGCTTTGCCGGTGAACTTCCGCCATCTGGGCCAACGCGCCTGCACCACTATTCCGGATCATGTCATCGGCCAGCAGGATGGCGAACGGCTCGTCCCCAACAACCGACTCTGCACACAGGATCGCATGTCCCAGGCCAAGCGCTTCGGTCTGAGTCACATGAACCCGGGAAACGTGGTCGGGAACAATACTATTGATCCGGTCGAGCAACTCGGTCTTACCGTCCCGGGCGAGCTTGGTCTGGAGTTCAAAAGCTGAGTCGAAATGATCGGAAATGGCGTGTTTCTTTCGGCTGGTAACAAATATCAATGTGTCGATTCCGGCCTCAAGCGCCTCTTCCACCGCGTACTGGATAAGCGGTTTATCAACAATCGGCAGCATTTCCTTGGGAATCGACTTGGTCGCCGGCAGAAACCGTGTGCCAAGGCCGGCTACCGGGAAAACCGCCTTGCGAATCTGCTTGACCTCAGTCACCGTAACAACCTAGCGGGCACGGTGCAGCGAAACCACGGCGGACTCACCGGGTTTGGCACCCATTGAAGTCCTGGCCAGCTCCGGCACCAGGCGAAGCAATATACGCTGCAACACCTCTGTATCGTACCGCTTGACGGCCAATTCAGCCTCGCGCAGGTTTGAGCCCAGGCTGTCCCAATCAGCCTGCCGCGGGTGTGCCAGGAAAATTTTCTCGTGTTGGGTTTGTTCGTAGGGCTCCAGTTCATGGAACAGCTCCTCGAACAGTTTTTCACCTGGACGCAGCCCGGTATAAACGATCTGGATGTCCTTACCCGGCTCTTTGCCGGATAGCCGTATCAACTGCTCAGCAAGGTAGGTGATCTTCACAGGTTCACCCATGTCCAACACGAAAATTTCGCCGCCGGACCCCAGCACAGCCGCTTGCATGATCAGCTGACTGGCTTCGGAAATGGTCATGAAGTATCTCGAAATCTCGGGATGGGTCACGGTTACCGGACCGCCCTTGGCGATCTGCTCCTTGAACAGCGGCACCACGCTTCCGTTAGAGTTGAGAACATTGCCGAAACGCACCGTGATATAGCGGGTCTTCGACCGGATGTCCATGTTCTGACAGAACATCTCCGCCACGCGCTTGGTCGCGCCCATGATATTTGCCGGGTTGACCGCCTTGTCGGTGGAGATCAGGACAAACGTACCCACGTCGTGGCGTTCGGCGGCTTCCGCCAATCGCATGGTGCCCAGAATGTTGTTGCGAAATGCCTCGCGCACCTGGGTTTGCAGGATTGGCAAATGCTTGTAGGCAGCCGCATGAAAAATCATGTCCGGTTTGTATTCTCCAATCACTTTCTCGACCGTAGCCGAATCGCAGATGTCCCCCAGTACACTGTGAAAAATGAGGTCCTGGAAATCACTACGCAATTCATGATCAATGCGATAAAGCGCAAACTCGCCGTTATCCACCACAATGAGTTCAACCGGGTTCAGACGGGCAATCTGACGGCACAATTCCGAGCCAATCGACCCGCCGCCGCCGGTGATCATCACGCTCTTGCCAGCCAGGCCATCACGTATGGCATCCCAAACCAGCGAGACCGGCTCCCGTCCGAGCAGATCATCAATCACCACGCGTTTCAGATCATCGATACGGGTAGCTTTGTTTCCGAGGTCGTTTAATGTTGGCAGCGTCTTGAATTCGACATTGCTCTTTTCGCAGATTTCCACAACCTGCTGCATTTGCTGGTTGGTCGCCGAAGGCATCGCTATGATGGCAATGTCAGCGCCGACTTCCCGGCATTTAAGCGGTAATTGATTGATAGCTCCCAGTACGGGGATGCCATGCACCTGCGCACCTCTCAGCCGCTCGTCATCGTCAAGGAATCCAACGACGTCAAACGCGCCACGGTGACGTAATTCCCGCTCCAGCAATGCACCGGACCGACCAGCTCCCAAAATCAGGGCGCGCTCGCCGGCAGTGTCCGTTTTGCCCGCCGGCAGATGGGAGTCCTTCCAGAAGCGATAACATATCCTGGGTAAGCCGAGTGTGAGGAAAAGCACAGCAGGATAAAGCAGCAAAGGCCCTATCACCTGGCGTACACCCATACCGTAAAAAACGGTCATTGCAGCAATGATCAGCAGGGTGCCGAATGTGGCAGCACGTACAATATTCCAAAGATCCGGAAAGCTGGCAAAACGCCACAAGCCCTTGTATAAACCGGTTGACCACAACACTACGCCCTGCACAGCCAGGACCAGTACTAATTCTGCAGCTAACGGCAATGGAGCAACAATTCCACTGGCACCGCCGCGGTTGAAAATCCACTCGGCAGCCAGCCACGAAATAACTACCATCACCAAATCGTGGGTAATTACTGCGGCACGCGGATGACGGAGAATGCGCATAATGTTCATGTTGTTTTTATCCCACCTGAACCGGCAAACCCAATCGACGAATCAACAGGTACCAGCTCACCAGAAAAACCAGAGTCAGGGCCAGGCTGATAGCCCAGGCCATTTCCGGGAGTCTGACTGAAAGCAGTATTCCCGGCAGAACCAGCGCTAGATTAATTGCCTGGTAGAGCATGGCGACACGGCTGTGTGTCCATCCGTGTGCAATCAACCGCTGGTACAGGTGTTGCCGGTGCGCATTATACCACCGCTCCCCTTTTATTACCCTGCGCAAAAGTGTCAGGGTGCTGTCGGTGACAAACAGCAACATGACCAGCCACGCCACCGCCAGTGAAAAGGCACCGCTGCCCACACCATACAAAAACAGCGCCGCAATCAGGAACCCCAGTGCCAGGCTGCCGACGTCACCCATGAATACTTTCGCATGGCCGAGATTCCAGGGCAGAAAACCAAAGCAGCACCCGGCCAGTATCAGCGCATACAAGGCATACTGGCTGTCGCCGGATGAATGAAACAGAAAAGCCAGAACCAACGACACAAACAGCCCCTGCAAGCCGGCCATACCATTGCTTCCGTCCATGAAATTGTACAGGTTGGTCAGCCAGACTATGCTGAAAGCGCACAGGGTCATTACCACCACTCCTTGTAGCAATCCGGTCTGGAAGGCACACCATAGCAGCCAGCAAGTAACTGCCAGCTGAATGAAAAACCTCAAACGGACACCCAGTGAGGCGTGATCATCCCACCAGCCTGTTACCGCAAGCACCACAACACCCGGAACGATACCCTTCACCCAAAAATCAGTGGGCACAGCACCGCCAATATAGAGCGAAACCAGCAGCATGGCGGCAACCAGTCCTGCACCACCACCCCTGGGCGTGGGAACAATGTGGCTGTGGCGTTCTCCCGGGTGATCCAGCAGGCCGCGGCGGCGTGCGTACCAGGTTGCCAGGCCGGTCAGAATAAATGACAGCACGGCAGCCAGGATGATAGCTAAGACTGTGCTTATGGACGCTGGCCCGGTCATTCAGATACAAGGCCTATTCGCCCAGCACCCCGTGAATTTTTTTGGTAGTGCCCCATTTTCTGCAACTGGGGCACTGCCAGTGATGGGTGTGGCCGCCAAAGCCACAATTATGACAACGGTAATCCTGCTGCCGGGACATCAAGCGGGCGGTAACGGCCTTGAGAATATCGTCACTCGATTCAGCATCGAGGTGACCATCAGCTTTCAGGTCAATCAGGTGGTCCAGGCCGCGCACGGAAGGCTTTGAAGTCAGTGTCTCCACCAGGTACTGACCCGCTTCCGCCCCGCCTTTATCTGCTGCGATGTATTCCGTTTGTTTGAGGATTAACGAAATACCATTGTAATTTTCCGACCACTCATCAAGCTTGCTGCGGGCACGGGTAATTTCCCCGCCATCAGTCGCAATAGCCAGGTATCGATCCAGGAGTTCCGGGATATAGTCCGTATCCAATTCGGCGATTTCCTCGAACAGGTCCATGGCCGAAGCATGGTCATCTTCCCGGGAGATGATTCGCGCCAGGATAAAGCGCGCACGGATGCAGCGAGGATCATGTCGCCTCGCCTGCCTTAATTGTCGCTTTGCATCGTCCAGATCTTCGTTTGCAAGTGCGGCTTCTGCCATCTCACAGCAAAACTGTGCCATGACATCACCCATATGCTCACCGCTGACCTGCTCCAGTCGCTGGGCTTGCTCTAATGCATTCTTCCAGTCTTTTTCCTGTTGGTAAATATCCAACAGGCTACGCAGGGCCGAAGGGGTATGGGCGCCAGTCTCGATCAACTCGACGAACAGGCGTTCTGCGCGATCCAGTAAGCCGGCACGCATGTAATCTTCACCCAGTTCGAGCAGTGCCTGGGTCCTCTGTTCCGGCTCCAGGCCAGGTTTTGCGATGATATTCTGATGAAAACGAATGGCCCGGTCGACTTCACCGCGGCGCCTGAACAGGCTGCCCAGCGCCATGTGCGTTTCGACCGTATCCTTGTTGACTTCAGCCAGCTCCAGGAAAACCTGGATAGCTTTGTCCGGTTGTTCGTTCAGGAGGTAATTGAGACCCTGGAAGTATTGATTACTGAACAGCTGGCGGCTCTTGTTTGACGAACGCTTTTCGAGCGTCCTGGCAAACCACCACCCGGAATACATCGCCACCGGCAGAAGCAGGAGCAGTCCCAGCTCTATCATCGGGAGGTCAGACTTCCTTGCGGATTGATTTGCGCAGACGGGCGCGCAATGGAACTATTTTGAAAAACCAGGCGAGTAGCAATCCGAGTAACAAACCACAAACGAAGACACAAAGCAGCAAGAGCCCCAGCGGCCATTGCAATTGGAACCACAGCAGGTCGACGCCCACGGTGTCGGAATTTAACGTACCGAGCACCAGCCCCAGAGCGACTGCCAGGACTGCAATTATGATGAATGCTATTCGGTACAAGCTCAGGGCCTGTTAACTTTTCGGGTAGTCGACGCGCTCGCGTAAGGCCTTACCCGGCTTGAAATGTGGAACGTGCTTGCCAGGCAGAGCGACTGCGTCGCCGGTTTTCGGGTTTCTTCCCATCCGGGGCGCACGGTAGTGCAGTGAAAAACTTCCGAAACCGCGTATTTCAATACGGTCGCCAGAAGCCAGGGCCCCGCTCATCTGTTCAAGAATTGATTTGACGCCAAGCTCCACATCCAGGTGTGCAAGGTGTCTTTGAACTTCGGCCAGTTGATCTATCAGTTCGGACTTAGTCATATAAGGCTCGCTATAACACTGATTATTATTGTAATACGAATTCAATGTGTTGGGGGCTGAATTTCAGCCCCCGACACATTTTTAGATCACCGGGAGCAATCAGGACTCTTGATCCAACTGCTCTTTGAGGAGATCGCCCAGCGAAGTCGTACCGCCGGTAACGCTGCTTTGCTTGTACTCTTTCAGCGCATCGGCCAACTCGGCGTCTTCCTTGGCCCGGATAGAGAGGCTCAGTGTGCGGTTCTTGCGATCCAGGCTAATGAATTTCGCCTCAACCTTATCGCCCACTTTAAGCTCACGGGTGGCGTCTTCAACCCGCTCTTCCTTGATATCCGCAGCTCGCAGATAGCCTTCAACACCTTCAACCAGTTCGATCACCGCGCCACGGGCATCGACTTCCTTAACGGTGCCGTTGACCATTGAACCACGAGGATGCTCGGCCATATAGGTCGCGAACGGATCCTGGTCGAGTTGCTTGATTCCGAGAGAGATACGTTCACGTTCGGGATCAACTGCCAGTACAACGGCTTCCACATCTTCACCTTTACGGAAGTTGCGAACGACGTCTTCACCGGTATCCTGCCAGGAAATATCGGACAGGTGAACCAGACCGTCGATGCCACCGTCGAGGCCAATGAAGATACCGAAATCGGTGATCGACTTGATCGCGCCGGTAACTTTGTCGCCCTTGTTGTGAATGGCAGCAAATGATTCCCAGGGATTGGTTTTGCATTGCTTCATGCCGAGTGAAATACGACGACGTTCTTCGTCGATATCCAGCACCATAACTTCAACTTCGTCACCGGTGTGGACCACTTTGGCAGGGTTGACGTTCTTGTTGGTCCAGTCCATTTCAGATACGTGAACAAGACCTTCAACACCATCCTCGATTTCAACGAAGCAACCGTAGTCGGTGATGTTGGAGATCGCACCGAACAGACGTGTGCCAACCGGGTAACGGCGGGACAAGTCATTCCAGGGATCATCACCCAGTTGTTTCAGACCCAGCGACACGCGATTGCGTTCGCGGTCGAAGCGCAGAACACGGACTTCAAGCTCCGCACCCACATCAACCACTTCACTTGGGTGATGTACACGCTTCCATGCCATGTCGGTGATGTGCAACAGACCATCGATTCCGCCCAGGTCGAGGAACGCACCGTAATCGGTGAGGTTCTTGACCACACCTTTAACGATGGCGCCTTCTTCCAGGCGCTCGAGCAACTGCTCACGCTCTGCACTGAACTCGGATTCGACAACAGCACGCCGCGATACGACGATATTGTTGCGCTTACGATCCAGCTTGATGATTTTGAATTCCAGATCCTTGCCTTCTAAATAGGCTGGATCGCGGACAGGACGAACGTCCACAAGAGAACCCGGCAGGAAGGCGCGGATATCCTCGATATCCACCGTAAAGCCGCCTTTGACTTTACCGCTGATCTTGCCTTCGATGGTCTCTTCACCCTCGAATGCACCTTCCAGCTTGTCCCAAACCAGCGCGCGCTTGGCCTTGTCGCGGGACAGACGGGTTTCACCGAAGCCGTCTTCGACGGTATCCAGTGCAACCTGCACTGAATCGCCCACTTCAATCTCCAGCTCACCCTGAAGGTTCTTGAACTGGACAATGGGAACGATTCCTTCGGATTTCAGACCGGCGTTGACGATTACGACATCGTCGCGGATTTCCATGATGATTCCGGTCACAATGGATCCTGGCTTCAGATTTTGTGTAGCCAGGCTCTCTTCAAATAATTCTGCAAAACTTTCAGTCATGTTGTTGTTTACTCAAAGGCGGATTGCGAAAAAGGCAACCAACCACCCAGGTTATCGGGAACCAAATCGGTGCCCGGTTAAAATTCGCTATCCACATGGATAACGGCGAAATAAAACTTATAAATCATCAGGATATACCTGATTCCTCAAGCAGAAGATCGATTTCCTGCAGCACTGTTTCAATACTCATTTCCGTTGAGTCAATGATGTGTGCGTCTTCGGCAGCCCGCAACGGCGAAACGGCCCTTGTGCTGTCCCGCTCGTCACGCATTTTGATGTCCCGGAAAAGGCGCGAGAGATTAACACTTTCTCCTTTTTCTTTCAACTGCTTATAGCGTCTTTCCGCACGCGCCTCAGCGCTGGCGGTCAGGAAAATTTTCAATACGGCGTCGGGAAAGATCACGGTTCCCATGTCTCGACCGTCGGCAACCAGCCCCGGCGACTTACGAAATGACCTTTGGCGGTGTACCAGCGCTGCCCGCACATTCGGGAAGGCTGCGATCCGTGAGGCAAAAACACTGACGTCTTCCGTGCGCAGCCGGCCAGTGATGTAGTTGCCGTCCAGCAGGATAAGCATGCCCTCGTCCGACACTCCGAAACTGACATCGAGAATCTCCGCCACGCGGCCCAGCGCAGTCTCTTCGTTGGCGCCTATACCCCGATCCATGGCGGCGACCGCCACCAAACGGTAAAGCGCTCCGCTATCGAGAAAATGCCAATCAAGCTTGTGTGCGACGCGCATGGCAATGGTCCCCTTGCCGGACCCTCCCGGGCCATCAAGCGTGACTACCGGGGCTTTTGCTCCATTTTCAGCGGTCATGTGAGTCTCCCTGGTCAATTCGAATTACCCCTCCGACGCGTGACAAATCCTGGACGAACGTCGGAAAAGAGGTGTCAATATTTTCGGCCCCGGTAACGCGCACCTGACCCGAGGCGACCTGGCCAAGCACGGCGAAGCTCATCGCGCAGCGATGATCGCCCGCACCGTCAACTTCACCGCCTGCGACGCTCCCACCTTCGATATCCATGCCGTCCTCATATTCTTTCAGGCTAACCCCAAGCGCTTCCAGCCCGCGCGCCATAACGGCCAGGCGATCACTCTCTTTCACGCGCAGTTCGGCTGCACCACGCAGCACGGTTGTACCACGGGAAACGGCAGCCAGCGCCAACACAACAGGAAGCTCATCAATCATCGACGGAATAAGTTTGTCAGGAATCTCGATACCGTTCAGCATACCTGCATAACGCACGCGGACATCACCTACTGCTTCTCCGCCCTGCTCGCGCAGGCCACTGACGGTCAGGTCCGCACCCATCGCCTTGAGCACGTGGATGACGCCATCGCGGGTCTCATTCAGCCCGACGTTCCGGAGCAGCAGGTCGGAACCCGGCAGCATCGCGGCAGCAACCATGAAAAAAGCTGCCGAAGAAATATCGGCAGGTACATGAACGGTTGCAGCCTGCAAGCGGCTTCCACCCTCGACAGCACAATCGCCCTGCAAGTTTACGCCGAATGCAGGCAGCATTTTCTCGGTGTGATCCCTGCTCTTCAAAGGCTCATTCACTGAAGTCCGCCCGCTGGCATACAGCCCGGCCAGCAACAGACAGGATTTGACCTGCGCGCTGGCGATGGGCGAAGAGTAATCAATACCGTGCAGATCCGGGTTACCGTTAATCCGCAGCGGCGGCGTGCCGCCCGCTGCCGTTTCAATGCTCGCCCCCATCATGGACAGCGGTTTGACAATCCGGGTCATCGGACGCTGGCTCAGGGATTCATCACCGACCAGTTCCGAGTCGAATGGCTGTGCAGCCAGTACACCTGCCAGCAGTCGCATCGCGGTGCCGGAGTTCCCCATGTCCAGCGGCGCCCCCGGCTGTGACAGGCCAGCCGAACCGACTCCGTCCAGCAGCAGCGCATCACCATCGTGTTGCAACTTCATACCCAACTGGCAGCAGGCATTTGCTGTCGCCTTGACGTCTTCGCTGTCGAGCAGACCGGTAACTTTTGACCGGCCCTGGGCCAGGCAGGCAAAGATCAACGCACGGTGCGAGATGGATTTGTCACCGGGCGGGGTCAACTCGCCCATCAGCGGCGCGGATGCAGGCTCTGTCAGCAGGATCATGACGGCGCGAGGATGGCCCGCGGATAGGAGCCCAGTACCCGTGACAGCTTGCAGACCTTCTCCAGGTCTGCCAGCGCCGACTTGATGTTTTCATCTTCGGCGTGGCCTTCAAGGTCAACAAAAAATGCGTAAGCCCATTTGCCGTGCCGTGACGGGCGCGACTGGATTCGGGTCATATTCACACCATGCTCCTGGAATGGCTTGAGCAGTGCGTAAAGCGAACCGGGCCCTTCGTGCCCCGTCAGCAACAAAGAGGTCTTGTCCTGTCCGGAGGGTGAAAATATCTGTCGTCCGATAACCAGGAAACGGGTCGTATTATCCGGTTCATCCTCGATATCGGCGAAAAGAACCGGCAAGCCATAGACATCGGCCGCAGATCGGCCCGCAATAGCCGCAGCCTCGGGCGCATTGCGTACCCTCCGGGCAGCCTCGCTGTTACTGCCGACCGCGATTAATTCAACGCCAGGAAGGTTATCCCGCAGCCAGCCCTTGCATTGCGAGAGCGACTGTTCGTGCGAATAAACGCGCTCGATCTGGTTCAGTGAACGGGCCAGCGTCAGCAGGTTCTGATGGATTCGTAATTCCACTTCACCACAGATCTTAAGGTCTGACATAAGGAACATGTCCAGCGTGTGACTGACGATGCCCTGGGTCGAGTTTTCAACCGGCACGACGCCGAAATCCGCATCACCCGAATGCACCTGGTCAAATACCTCATCAATGCCCGACACACTCAGCGCATGCACCGAATGGCCGAAATGGCGATTGACCGCCTGTTGGGTGAAAGTCCCCTCCGGACCCAGGTAAGCCACCTTAAGCGGTTCCTGCTGGGCCAGGCAGGCAGACATGATCTCGCGGAACAGTCGGAGCATTTCGCTATCGCTCAACGGCCCCTGGTTGCGCTCCAACACGGCGCGGAGCACCTGTGCTTCACGCTCCGGCCGGAAGTAATCCACAGCACCTTTTGAGTCTTCCTTGGTTTCTCTTACCCGGAAAGCCAGGTGGGCACGCTCGCTGATCAATTGTTGGATTTGTTCGTCCAATTGGTCGATTTCCTTGCGGACGTCGCCCAGTTTTTCGTTTGTTTTTTTCGTTTCAGTCAATGCCGGGGCCTCTGCAATGGCAGGTCAAACACAATCAACCATTATATCATCCGCAGTCCGGATCTTCACCGAAGTTCACGACCACCCCGCTGGCCAATATTCCATTGGTCAACAGTTCATCAGCGCTAAGGCGAATCCGTATATTCATAGCTTCGCCAGCCGACCCGTTCGAGTCGCCGGATGGGGCCGATGGGGCTGTAAACCCGGTAAACGCCGTGCGCAGGGCATCCACATCAATCCTTGTAGCATGCAGGTCCAGTTGCAGCGCCGGAACCGGCTCCAGCACCAGGCAGCCTGCACCCTCTACTGCTTGCCCCGCCAGTTCAGATTGCATACCTGCCAGGTGCAACATTGATCTACTGCTGTCCCACAAAAAACGACCGCGCACGCCGAGCAGGTCCCTAATTTCCAGCTTGAATGGGGTCTCCCGGTCAACTGCGAAACCATCGACACTGAATTCAGTGATGAGGAAGCCAGGCGGAGCCATCTCTTCCAGCTCGACTTCGAAATCGCGAAAAACCAACTCTTTGACTTCGGGCAGGCTGAACTTGCCGCCGCTCTCACTCTTCCCTGCCCCGCTACCCGGAGCCGGCACATAACGCTTCGGGGCAATCCGCCCTCCCGTCATCCTGATCCACTCAATCACTAGCTGCCTGTCCATCAGGGGCTTCAATGCAACTGAAATTTCATACTCGCGGCTGTGGGCGAACTCGGCACCGGGTTCGCCAATCTGCAGACCGGTACCGGAGACACCAATAGCCGGCAGCAACATCAGGCTGAATTCGCCAGTCAGCCGCACATCCATGCCGAGGCGTTCACCCAGGATCCGTTCCAGCATGGCCCGCCCACCGGAAGATTCCAGCCAGGTGTCTGCCAGCCAGTAGGTGGCAAATGGCAGCAACAGAATGACCACCAGCAGCGTCCAGATTACTTTCCGCAGGCGCTGACTCACCGGGCTGGCCTTAAAAAACCAGGCTGGCGCCGACGTGGCAGCGCGTCTAAACTGTTTCGACCTGGATAGTCTGGAAGCAAGTAATGTCCCATATTGATATGCGCGCGCAGCATTCGATGCCTGCTGAGGAAGCCCAAAAAGCAGCAGACGAGCTGGCGGCCGACCTGGCCGAAAAATTCGAAATTAACTACGGCTGGGAAGGTGACCACATTCATTTTGAGCGACCCGGTGTGCACGGCCAAATCACGGTCCGTGATAACGAAATCAGAATCAAGGCAGTTCTCGGTCTGATGCTGATTTTTCTGAAACCGGTTATCGAAAGCGAAATAACGGATTATCTCGAAAACCACTTTGGCTGCACCTTCGTCTGAGCGTTCAGAAACCAAATGGCCTCTCTTCACCATCAAACATCTTTTGCATCGACGTCCATTCGCGCTGATAAATGGTTTCATTGAAGTAGGATACATCCTCAAGCTCCCGGAATGATCCCAGGCCTGCCTCCAGAAATTCCTGCAGCTTTCCGAACCCGGCAGCGTGCGCAGGTCCGCGCAGTAACCGCACCAGTGTATTGACCAGTCGTTTGTTGACCCATTTGTCGAGATCGTAACCCAGTTTCCTGATCAAAATAATTTGCCGCTCACGACCCGGCCGGTCGCTGCCGGCGCGATAAACCTCGCAGTAACCGTCCATATCCAGGTGGCTGATGCCGTTTCGCGCCATGCAGACGGCCATTTGTATATCAAATTGCAGGCTCATGGCCTGCAGCTCAAAAGCTTCAGACATGATAGCCAGCACCTTGTCCGGCAAAAAGCGCTTCATCACCGGCATTACGCGGCCCATTTCCTGATCGCGCTGCCGGAAATCCAGCCCGCCATACAACTCGGTCAGAAAAAAAGTAATCGCCGGCCGGTAAGACGGTTGCTGCAACAGGTCATGAAAACTCTGAGCAAGCCGATCCTGTTGCCACTGCTGCAGGTGCTCGAATTCCAGCAACGGAAAATCCGGGTCTTTTACCCGGTCTGCCAGCTGATGGTTCCAGGCCAGCATTTGATGCAGCCTGGCGGCTCCCGGCTTATTCATCAGCCACCCTTAATGGTTTCTTTCAATGACGATTTGTCGTTGACTTGAAGCATGTGCATAACCCCGGTTTATACGTAGTATATTGAACCATGCTTACACTGCACCAGGCCAGAAACCCGCAAACTTCCCGAACCCCCAGAGTTGGCCTGGCAATCGCCGGCGGTGGGCCGGTAGGAGCCATCTACGAACTGGGCGCGCTGCGCGCCGTGGACGAAGCCATCAACGGCTTACGCCTGCACGATGTCGATGTTTACGTCGGTGTCAGCGCGGGCGCGTTCATTGCCGCCAGCCTGGCCAACAACATCACCGTTGCGGATATGTGCCGTATATTTACCGGGCACGAACATGCCGAACACCTGTTCGAGCCGGAAAAACTGTTAAAACCAGCCTATCGTGAATACATCGAACGGGCCCGCCAGGTTCCCGGCGCACTGACCGACGGACTGCTGGACATCGTCAAACACCCGTTGCACGCCAGCATCGCACGGCTGTTCGGCTCTCTGGGCCAGGCCATTCCCAGTGGCATTTTTGATAACGAAGCCATCAACAAATTCCTGATCGACATCTTTCAATCGAGTGGAAGATCAAATGATTTTAAAGACATAGCGAAAAGGCTTTATATCATTGCAGTGGACCTGGATACCGGTGCCGCGGTGCGGTTCGGTGCTGACGACAACAACAGCATCCCCATTTCACGCGCCGTACAGGCCAGTGCGGCCCTGCCCGGAATGTACCCGCCGGTGAAAATCGGAGACAACTATTTCGTAGACGGCGCACTGCGCCGTACCATGCATGCTTCGGTCGCGCTGGATGAGGGAATCGACATTTTGCTGGGTATCAACCCGCTGGTGCCTTATGACTCCAGTTCGCAGGCGGAAGACACCGACATCCCTATTAAGAAACTGATCCAGGGCGGGCTGCCGCTGATCCTGTCACAAACGTTCCGCGCGCTGATCCAGTCACGCATGAACGTGGCGTTCCGCAAATACCGCGAGACCCATCCCAGCACCGACCTGTTGTTGGTGGAACCCAACCGCGGGGATGACGAGATTTTCTTCACCAATATTTTCAGTTTTTCGAGCCGGGTAGCGCTATGCGACCACGCCTACCGTCTGACCCGGATGGACCTGCGCAAGCGCGCTGACAAACTGGACGAGATCCTCTCCCGGCACGGAATGAGCCTTAATCATGAAGTACTGAAGCAGTCCAACCGCTCGCTGCAGGACAGCCTCAACGCAGAATGGTCGGGGCACAGCCGGGTCGGTCGTGACCTGACCCGCGTGCTCGACGACCTCGAGTGGGAACTGGATCGCCTGGCCTCTTGAACCCCACTCTGAACCCCACCCTGAACAATCACCAGTGAATGCCGCGCATCAGGCTGGCGAAAGCCACCTGCTCCTGTGATGCTGCGTCCTGGTGTTGATCTTTTCCACCCTTGGCCGCGGCTGACTCAGGAAACATACGGAATGCGCTGTTCATGACGACTTCTGAGACCTTGGGCGCTACAGCGTGTAACACCTGGGCGAAAATACCGAGGCGCGTAGCAATCCGCTGAGGCTTGTAGATCACTGCGTACTTCACCATCGCCGCCGCATCTTCCGGCGCGATCGTCGGCACATTTTCGTAGATCTTGGTTGGCGCAATCATCGGTGTGCGCACCAGCGGCATATTGATGGTGGTGAACTTGATGCCGGTATCGCTGAACTCGGAAGAAGCGCAGCGTGAAAATGCATCAAGCGCAGCCTTGGAGGCCACGTAGGCGGAAAAACGCGGCGCATTGGAAAGCACACCGATTGAGGAAATATTGATGACCTGCCCCTTGCGTTTCTTTTCCATTACCGGCAAAACGCCCATGATCATGCGCAGGCTTCCAAAATAATTCAGCTGCATGACCCGCTCGTAATCGTGGAACCGGTCATAGGACGCGGCAATCCCGCGGCGTATGGAACGACCCGCGTTATTAACCAGAATATCGATGGTACCCATACTGGTGAAAATCTGCTTGAGCACCTTGTCGCATTCTTCCATTTCGGCCAGGTCGGCAGAGAAAGCTTTGACCTCCCCGCCCTCCTCTTCGATTTCACGCACCGCTTCCGCCAGCTTGGTTTCGTCCCGGGCGACGATGGCTACCCGTGCTCCGGCGCGCCCCATCATCACTGCGGTCGCATGGCCGATTCCGGACGAACCGCCCGTCACCACGACAACTTTACCGCTGACATGTCCGCGCAGGCTGCGGTCGATAAACAGGTCAGGATCAAGGTGGCGTTCCCAGTAGTCCCAGATCCGCCAGGCGTAGTCATCCAGGCGGGGCACGGTAATACCGCTGCCCTTCAGTAGCTTCTGTGTCTGGCTGGAATCGAAGCGGGTCGGATAGTTGATGAACTTCAGCACATCGGGCGGCATGCCGAGGTCTTTCATGACTTCCCGGTAGATACGCCGCACCGGCGGCAGCATCATCAAACCCTGCTTGACCACACCGGGGATGTAGTTAAATAGCCTGGCGTCCACCCGCATACTCATCTGCGGCGCGTGGGCAGCCTCGGCAAATGTGTTTAGAACCTCACCGATCCGCATCGGTTTGGGGTCGGTCAGGTGGAAACACTTGCCGTCCAGTCGGGGCTTGTGCGCCAGGTAGTCCATCGCCTTGACCACGTAATCCACCGGCACGATATTGAGGCGGCCGCCCTCCAACCCGAGCGTGGGCATCCAGGCGGGCATGGCGCGCCGCATTTTCTGGATCAGTTTGAAAAAATAATAAGGGCCGTCAATCTTGTCGATTATCCCGGTCTGGGAATCACCCACCACGATACCCGGCCGGTAAATGCGCCAGGGAACCTTGCAGGTTTGACGGACCAGTCCTTCCGAATCGTGCTTGGTGCGGAAGTAAGGGTTGTCCAGCCCAATGGCCTCATCAAACATATCCTCGGTAAAAGTACCGGGGTACAAACCCGCCGCGGCGATAGAGCTGGCGTGGTGAAAATGTTTCGCCTTGACCTTTTCTGCAAAACGGATCGCATTCCGGGTGCCGTCGATGTTTGCCGCCTGCTGTGATGCTTCATCTGCCGCCAGGTCGTAAATGGCCGCCAGGTGGAAAACATGACCGATTTCACCTTCCAGTTGCTTACGCATGGCCGGCGTCACACCCAGATATGGCTTGGTCAAATCACCCTTCACCGGGACAATTTTGCGGGCTGCAGGCCCCCAGTCGGACTGGAGCTTTTCCAGCTTCTCCAGCGAACCCTTTCGCACCAGAACATAAATTTTGCCACGACGTTTGAGCAGCAGTTTGATAAGGTTCTGTCCAATAAAGCCGGTCCCACCGGTGACGAAATAACTCATACGACTAACTCCGGAATGATGTAATTACCCTTAAGTGATACGATCATAGCAGAACAAGGAGGATGCTAAATATGAGTATTGGAAGTGAAGTGTTCGAACAAGCTGCCGCCGCTGTGAAATCACTGCCGGAGCGTCCGGATGACGACACCATGCTGCAGCTCTATGCTCTGTACAAACAGGGTTCCAGCGGTGATGTACAGGGCAGCAAGCCAGGTTTTTTTGACTTCGTGGGCGCTGCCAAGTACGCCGCCTGGGAAAAACTACAAGGCACCAGCGAAGAAGAAGCCCGCCAGCAGTACGTGGAGCTGGTCAGAAAACTTGGCGGCGCAATCTGACCCGCCGTCGCGGATTACAGCATGGCTCGGCGAGACACCAAAGAACTAATTCTTACCACCAGCCTGGAGCTGTTCAACAGCTATGGCGAACCCAACGTCACCACCAACCACATTGCCGATGAGGCCGATATCAGTCCGGGCAACCTGTATTACCATTTCAGGAGCAAGGACGATATCGTCATCGAATTATTCAAACGGTTCCTGGTCCGTTTTCAGCCACTGATCGAGGTTTCTGATGAATTATTGCTACAGGCAGAAGACCTCTGGTTCCAATTGCACCTGAGTTTTGAACTAAAGGGAGAATTCAGGTTCCTGTACCGCAACCTGTCCGATCTGACCGCCCGTATTTCCGATCTCGACAAGGCCATGCGCGGTCTGCTCAAACGTGAACGCCAATCGGTGTGGAATTCTCTGGGGGCCCTGGAACAGGCAGGTGTACTAAGCATCGACCCACGTCAGAAAAACATGCTGACCGACAGTGTTTTACTCGCTCTGACCTATTGGATTCCTTTTGCCGAGCTGTTTGAAGCGGACGATATGGAAGACAGCACTGCCCAGACAAGAGCAATTGCACGCGCTCTGCTGGCAGTAACGCCGCATTTCCGTGAGCCGGAAAAAAGCCAGTTCACCGGACTCGCCTACCAGTACCTTTCTCTCTCCGCATAAAAAAAGGCCGGCGAGGTGCCGGCCTAAAGAGGGATATCAGGGAACCCTGATATTCAGAGATCAGCTTAAAAGATCACGCGGCCTTTGGAGTCTCTGCTTTCGGCGCTACTTTAGGTGCTACCTTCTTCGGTGCTGCCTTTTTAACGACGGGCTTTTTAACGGCTGCTTTTTTGGCGACAGGTTTCTTCACTGCGGCTTTCTTAGCGACCGGCTTTTTAGCCACAGGCTTCCTGACTACAGCTTTCTTAGCAACGGGCTTTTTGGCAACTGCCTTTTTAGGTGCTGCTTTGGCCTTGGCCGCTGGTTTGGCTGGTGAGACCTTCTTATCAAGCGTCGCAACCTTACGGGAAAGCTCCTGGACGCGCTTGGACAGACGGTTAACGTCGTCACGGGTCGGAATTCCCAGGCGTGCAAGCACACGGCTTACGCGATCATCAAAAATGTTTTCCAGTTTGTCCCAGTTATCATTCGCTTGCTTGCGAACGGTACCGGCCTGGTCTTTTACGCCATCAAAACGGTTTTCAAAATCACCACTGATGTCTTTAACGCGGTTTTCCACTTCACCACGGATATCTTTTACGCGGGATTCGATTTCACCACGGAAGTCTTTAACGCGGTTTTCCACTTCACCACGGATATCATCAAAGGTGCCTTCAACATCTTTACGGGTGCGTTTTTCAATCTTGCTGCCTTCTTTAACCAGCTTGTCGAAGAACTTGTTGCCTTCGTCGACGATCTTTTCACCTTCCTGCTGGGCGACGCTTAATGCGCCAAGTCCTGCCAGCCAAATTTCCCGTGCTGAATCAACAACCGGATTTTCTGCCTTGCGGGAAACGGACTTACGTTGTACTTTCTTCTTAAGTTTCTTTGTAGCCATGACATCCTCCTGGATGAGTGTTGTTTCAATTGACGGCACCATTCTAGGAATTGAAATTAGAGTAATCACACTAAAATGCGCAATTGGAATCCATTCCCGTACGACTCGAGCGAATACGGCTTTTCCGGGCCTGAACTGAAGCGCGCCTGGAAGAGCCTGCACCGCGGTGATCGCGAGGCTTTTCCATCGCAGCCAGAGCTGCAGGAGGCCTGGCGATGCTTCCACCGCGGCGACTTTCAACAAGCTGTGGAGCAGGCAGATGCCTGTGGTCTGGAAGGCCATGCCGTGGCCAATAAGGCGGCCGGTATCTACGCGACCTATCTCGAAGAGGACCAGAAAAGGCAGATCGCCTGTTTTAAATCGGCCATTGAACGGGCCGAACAAGCCATAGAAGCCTTTCCGGAAGATCCCAACAGCCATTATTTCCACGCCTTCAACCTGGGGCGTTACAGCCAGAGCATTTCGGTGATAAAGGCACTCAAACAGGGTGTGGGTGGCAAAATCCTCAAAAGCCTCAGCAAAGCGCTTAAGCTTGAACCGCAACACGCCGAAGCACACACAGCATTGGGCATGTACCACGCGGAGATCATAGACAAGGTCGGTAAGTTGCTCGGCGGAATGACCTATGGTGCCAGTGCAACAAAGGCGCTGGAGCACTTTGAAGCGGCCATGGCCATTACTCCGGATGCGCCGATCGCGCATATTGAGTATGGTAATGGATTGTATCTATTGCACGGGGACAACCAGATTGACCAGGTTTCGGAGCTGTATATCAAGGCCTCCGAAATGAGTCCCCAGGACGCCATGGAAAAGCTCGATATTGAATCGGCTTTGGCAGAACTGGAGTAAGACAGGATAATCGTACGTTATCCTTTACAAAACACCTTGAATTATCATAGAGTTATTTTGTATTGTGACAGGGGATTATAATGATCAGTGAGAAAAACACTCTTATCGGCCACCTCGTAGAAACCAACGGAACGGATTTCGTTGCCCAGATGATCTCCGATGAAGAGGGTTTCACTCCCGAAATTACCGTCGATAGCGTTGACGTCAAGATCGGCCAGGTCGGCTCGTACCTGATGGTGCGCCAGTCCGGCGTGTACGTGCTGGTGATCGTGGAAAGCATGTGGCAGGAAGTGGAAGTTGAAGGCAAACTTCTACGCATGGTGCGCGTCAACCCGCTGGGAGAAATCACCGCCAAGGGTGGCTTCAACCGGGGTGTCGGCCATTTTCCAACGCCGGGCGCCGAACTGCACCTGGTTGGCGCCGCGACGCTTTCGATGCTGTTTTCCAAGTACAGCGCAGCCGACTTCAAAGTGGGGAAACTCAGCTCATTCGACACGGTCGACGTATTCATAGACCCGGACGCATTTTTTGGACGTCACGCGGCGATCCTGGGCCAGTCCGGCTCGGGTAAATCCTGGTCGGTGACCAGCTTTATCCAGTCGACACTCAAGTCCATGCCGAACGCCCACATCATCATTCTCGATTTGCACGGCGAGTACGGCACCAAGGACTGGGACCCCAGCACTACCCCACCTTTCCCGGCCAACAAGGTCCGCTGTATCAAGGCCTCCGACCTGGAGATCCCTTATTGGCTGCTGACCTATGAAGAACTGGTTGAACTACTGATCGACAAAGACGACCCGAACGCCTCTGTTCAGATCGCCTTCCTTCGCGGCGCACTGCTGGAGTTGAAGCGCGAGGCCAACGAGTACCTGAACCTGGGATACATCACGGTGGATTCACCCATCTTCTTCTCGATGGACGAACTGCTCAAGCGCTTCAAATACGTGAATGAAACTACCCAGGACTTCGGCAAAGCCAAAACGGCCTTGACCGGAAAATTCGACCAGTTGCTGGTAAAACTGATGAGCCGGCTCAACGACACCCGTTATGACTTCCTGCTAAAGCCGGTTAAACGTACGACCTCGGAATCACTGGCCGGCCTGATGCGCGATTTTGTCGGGCTGGGTGACCAGAACGCCAAGGTTACGGTGCTGGACCTCAGTTCAGTCCCGTTCGACATCCACCCCACGGTAACTGCACAAATCGGCCGGTTGGCGTTCGAGTTCAACTACTGGAATCCGAAATGCCGTGAATTCCCGATCTTCGTGGTGGCCGAGGAAGCCCACTCTTACATTCCGCGGGACCACGTTGGCGGGCACCAGGGCACGCGCCGCAGTTTCGAACGCATTGCCAAGGCTGGCCGTAAATACGCTGTGGGCCTGTGCGTTGTGAGCCAGCGCCCCAACGAACTCTCGGAAACCGTGCTGGCACAGTGCAGTACATTTGTCTGCATGCGCATCACCAACCCGGACGATCAGGAATACGTGCGTGCGATGGTGCCGGATGCCGCCCGTGGAATTCTGGAAGCCCTGCCCTCACTGGCCCAGGGTGAAGCGATTGTCACAGGCGAAGGTGTGCCGATGCCGGTGCGTTTACGTGTCACCATGCCGAATCCTCCGCCAAATGCACAGGATATCGATTTTGCCGGGATGTGGTCGTCGACCGGACCGGAAGAAACGGACGTCGAACACATCGTGGATTGCTGGAGACGCCAACGGCGTTAACGCAGAAGAAGTTCCTCTGCCAAGCGGGGTGATTCCGGTTCTCCTACCGGTATCATCAGGCTGAGATAGACCAGTTTTTCAAACTCCGGCCGGAAACGTTCGATGATGTCGTGCGGTTCCGGCACCAGTTTGCGGTCCGCGATAATTCCGAAAAACACCTGTCCGTCGTAGCTGAAGATACTGATTCCCATCCCGATACTGCCGTTTTGCGGCACCCAGAACATCATGTCTTTCACCCGCTGGCCAGCGAGGTAGAGGGGTTGCTGCGGACCCGGTACATTGGTCAACACGGTGGTCGCCTTATCACTCAATAGATTCAGTGCGGGTTTTTGCAACACCGACGGGCCCATGCCCAGCGCACCCAGCAGCCCGAAAGCCACAGTCGCCTGGCGGCCGCTTTTTAACTCATCCATCCGCTCGCTGATCAAACGAACCCGCTGCAACGGATTGCGCTCGCCCACCGGCATACTCAGGAAAACCAGTCCGAAATGATTTCCCAGCTCTTTGGCGTGCTCCAGTGGCCGCAGGTTAACCGGTACCGTCGCCCGAATCTCGGTCGCAGCATTCGGCTTTTCACCCTTCTCCACCAGGTAGCTGTTCAGCGACCCGGTGACCGTGGCAATCAGAAGGTCGTTGACGGTACAGCCCAGCACTTTGCTCAACGCTTTGACTTCATCAAGCGGCAGGGGCTCAGCCCATGCCACCCGCTTGCGGACCCCCAGCGTGCCTTTTAATAAGGTCTTGGGGTCGTCTTCCAGGCTGAGTGAATTGACCAGCTCCTTGGCCAGTCCCACGACCTCGTCCGCATAATAACCAGCGCGTTCGGGGTTCTGAATTACCCGCACGCCCTCTCCGACAAGCTTGCGGGCCCAGTGTGCTGCCAACCCGAAACCGTCTCTGGCCGGTTCCATCAGGCGCCGGAATACCGAGGACCTCTCAACCTGTTTGCGACGCCACCTGGCCGGGTCGAGTGCGGCTGGTGGTGGATCCGGCGACTTGTCTGTCAGCGACAAAAACACCTGCACCAGCGCAATAC
>RCNC010000856.1_pt1 | contig 21863 bp, 20 predicted proteins | sample 2041301 | NCBI WGS metagenome assembly RCNC01 (sample SAMN09708231, study PRJNA481090) | Marine sediment metagenome, whole genome shotgun sequencing project. | biome: marine sediment; feature: ocean; material: sediment; isolation source: Sewage treatment plant 13A marine sediment (STP13A) ...
AGCATAAATATTTCGTTTAGGCACGTGTAGGTGATTGAAAGAAAATTATAAGGAATTTCCAATGCCATGTCAATTGATATACTTGAAAAATCCAGAAAGAATATCCCTTTAAAAATTCACTTTTGTATTGACAGGGGATGATAATTGAATTAATATATGAATATATGCTCATATGAGGAGGTGTTAAATGGATATATGCTCTGTTAAATGTATCGACAAAAAAAAAGTAAAGCAGACTGTAAAAACCATCCCCCGACAGGAAGATATCGGGCAGATTGCTGACATATTTAAAGCGTTAAGTGATCCGAGCAGGCTTAAAATCGTTCTCGCACTGTTAAACCAGGAGCATTGTGTCTGCGATATTGCTGTTATTTGCAACCAGACAGAATCTGCCATTTCCCACCAACTTCGCATATTGAGAGCATTGAAAATTGTAAAGAACCGTAGAGAAGGTAAAATTATATACTACTCTCTTGATGATGACCATGTTATCTCACTGATTCACATGAGTCTTAACCACGTCAGACATTAAAATTGAGGTTACTTCTGCCATGTCAGTTATATATGAAATTTTAAAAGAATCCTGGCTTATTTATCTGGATGTTGCGATCTATATGCTGTTTGGGTTTTTTGTTGCAGGCATCCTGTATGTCTTTTTTAAAGCGGAAAAAATCAAAAAACACCTTGGAACCGGTAAAATAAAACCAGTCATTTTATCTGCACTCTTTGGAATACCCATCCCTTTATGCTCCTGTGGTGTGGTGCCGGTTGCCACAGGTCTTAAAAAGCAAGGGGCCAATAACGGGGCCGCACTATCCTTTATGATTGCCACACCTGAGTCCGGCGTGGATTCCATAGCCGTATCATGGGCCATGCTGGATCCGATCATGACAGTTATTCGACCCGTTGCCGGATTTATTACCGCGGTTTCCACAGGAATTGCCGAAAACTTTTTTGGGACCGATGATACTTCCAATAAGCAAGATATGATAAAAGAAACCGGCGGCTGTGGCTGTGCAGGAAACAGTTGTGCAGTTGCACAGCAAGATAGTGGAACTCTTTCTACCAGGCTGATTAGCGGACTTAAATATGCTTATGGAGAATTGTTGACTGATATTGAAAAGCCCTTTATCATCGGAATCTTCATTGCCGGTATGATTACCTTCTTTTTCCCGGATGATCTGACCCTCTGGGCCAATGATCATAATTTTTTATCCATGCTGGTCATGCTGGTAGCAGGAATTCCCATGTATGTCTGTGCCACATCCTCCACACCGATTGCCGCCGCCTTGATACTGAAAGGTCTGAATCCAGGCGCGGCACTGGTATTTTTACTGGCCGGCCCTGCAACCAATGCTGCAACCATAAATATCGTTAAAAACATATTCAATACACGGGCGCTTGTCATATATTTGTCCATGATTACAATATGTTCCCTTGCCACTGGCTTTTTTGTTGACTGGGTGTACGACTTCTACGCGGTTCAGGCGAGCGCCGTTATCGGACAGGCTTCCCAAATCTTTCCCGAACATATTCAATTGATTGCTGCAGCTATACTGGCCGTACTCATCGCCCGAAATATGCTATCAAATTTCAAGCAGCACACAGGGCGTGCACATTCCGATTAAAACAGATTTTTCTCATCCACCCTCCCTTTATTATCTGAAGTTCTGTATTATGTTTTCAAATACGCGTTTTAACTTGAAGCAACGCGAAAAACACAAAAAAAGGACAGCGAACCCAAATTGAATACGTTATCAACAGCGCCATATCGCTCACCATTTTCCATCCCCAACATCCGGTTGTTCATTGCCTTTAAGGTTTTGTTCAATTCAAGATTCTACTATCCGGTCTTTACCATCCTGTTCCTTGATTTCGGCCTGACCGTGGCACAGTTTGCAATCCTCAATGCAGTCTGGGCAGCCACTATAGGAGCCCTGGCCGATATTATCGGGAGAAAGCGGCTGCTTGTCTTCGCGACATTCACCATGATTTTTGAGATCGGCATCATCAGTTTTATCCCAAAAACAGACCCTTTAGTTATTTTCATTGTTTTCCTGGCAAACCGAGTTTTAAGCGGCCTTGCAGAAGCAGCGGCCAGCGGAGCGGATGAAGCCATCGCCTACGATTCCCTGACAGCAAAAGGAGACCCTGCCCAGTGGGGCAGAGTGCTGGAAGTATTAATGCGGTTTCAATCCATAGGGTTTATTGTTGCCATGAGTGTGGGTGCAGCCATTTACGACCCGGTCCTGCTCGGAAGGATTTGCCGGTTTTTCGGCCTTGCAGTCACCTTTTCCCAGGAAACCACCATGCGATTTCCTTTATACCTTACATTGATCCTGGCAGTTTTTGCATTTATCACCACCCTCAAAATGAAAGACCCGGATTCCGGTTCTTCTTCATCCGGTTTTGAAAAAAAGCAGATCAGGCAGGCCTTCGGTCTGACACTCAAGGCAGGCCTCTGGATTTTAAAAACCCCTTTTGCCCTGTCTGTCATACTTTTTGGGATGCTGTTTGACGGGATCATCAGAATGGTCGTTACCCTTTCCAGCCAATATTACAGAATGATCGACCTGCCTGAATCCACTTACGGTATTATTGGATCGCTTGTTGCCATGCTGGGACTTATTATTCCTAAAATGGCAAAAAAAATTGCAGAAAACCGTTCCCCTTCACCTGCCCTCTGGATCACAGTTTTTTTAACTATCACAGGCCTTGGTACAATGAGTTTTTTCTGGCCCTATGTCGGGTTGATACCTGCTGTGCTTACCTTCAGCGCCATGTACTTCACCGGATTCTTTGTCAGCTTTTATATAAACCAAGTCACGTCATCTGACCAGAGAGCGACCGTCCTGAGCTTTAAAGGACTTTCCTATAATATCTCTTATGGCGGTTTAGGCATTCTTTATGCCCTTCTTTTAAAAGTCAAGAAACAAGGCATTAATTCACAACATGTTGAAAATGCAGTTTTTATGGACACGTTTTCCTGGTTCCCGATTACCTTTGTTGTCTGGTTTTTCATTTTGTTGATCATCTATTTTTTGTGGCTCAATAAACCATCATCACTGCCTCAGGGAGAAGGACACAACAAAACCAGTAATGATTAGCGAATCCAATTCGGTAAAAATGACCAATGATTTAACTCAAAAATTGAAGGTAGGGTGGGGGCAAAAGAATAGATTTTTAAACACTTTGTTAACTTAGGCTGTGTGGGACATCAGACCCAATTTCCAAACGTCTCATCTTGTCCAATCTCAGCGTCAGGCTCAAATTTTAATCCTCGAAATACTGCATGTATTCCTGTGGTTAATTTCAGGCGAATCGCCTTCCTTGAATTCGAACAGATAAGCGCAGGCTTCGAAATTGAACATTTTTGAAAGGTCTCATAATCTAATCCAGAAAAGTATATTACTGATAGGTTTCGATCTTGTTATTAGCACGTATTGATTATAACCTTGACACAAAATTCTGCACTATCTATACTTTTTTTAAATAAGAACCGATCTCTTAATTTTGGAGTATCCGCAATGTTTCAGATATTCCACGAATTTTACGTTTTGCTTCGCCTGGCGGGCACCCATTTCTTTGGTTTATTCGGTCGAGCTGGTGTGGAGGTGCTTATTGAAGGCCTCAACGAAAGCGATGAGCGCATCGTCAAGCTGGCAGAAAATAAATTAAAACACATGGGCAGCAAATCTACGCCCGCATTAATCAAAGCCCTCAATTCTAAAAACGCCCTGATTCAAAGCCGCGCAGCGAAGCTTTTGGGAAATATGGGTCCCGAAGCTGTCTTTTCGCTCAGTCAAGCGATGAACAGCGAAAATGAATTTGTGCGTCTAGAAGCGATATCGGCCTTGGGGTTACTGGGACAAGAAACTGAAACGGCCATTCCACACCTGGTAAATGCCTTGGTTGATCCTTCTGTTAGAATTAGAAAGATAGCTAAAAAAGCGCTCAGGGATATTGGCAGTCCAGCACAGCGTGAACTGTTAAAAAGCCTGAAGTCAAACATCAAGACCGACAAATACCATGCATATAAAATAGCTGAGACATTGTCCCTTTTTGGAGAAAATGCCCTACCGGAACTGATCGAAATTATAAAAACAGGACATCAATCACAACACCGGTATGCAATGTTAGCCTTAAGATTTATGGGAAAAGATGTACTGCCAACCATTATTGACCTGTTAAAACATAAACAAGACCAGGTGCGTTCATCTGCGGCCAAGATATGTGAAATGATGATTTACCATGCAAGGGATGCCATTCCGGCCCTGACCGTCGCATTGACAGATGAAAATGACGACGTTCGGTTTCGCGCGGCCATGGCTTTGGGAATTGTTGGTGGCGACCCATCACGGTTTATTCCGATTCTGAAAACACACAGCATCTCTCTGGATGGCTATGATTGTTACGGACTGTACCATGATAATCATAAATATTACCGCGTGCAGATAACAGAGGAAAATTCCATTGTCGGAGAGGTCGGCTGGGATAAGAGTGGTGTGGGCTTCCTTACACCTGAAGAAGATGAAAGAGGTGGTGGGATGCGATCTATTACCCTTGTGGGCAAATATTTTCGCTCTGGCAAAGGAAAGAGCGGTGATTTAACCAAGGTTTCCGGGTTTTATGAAAAAGGGGTGGGCCTTCTGGTAACAAACATGGTTCCCCATGAGGAATCATCGGATCGCGTTTTTTAATCCTGAATTTTCACATTTATTCTTTTATGGAGAAAACATACGCACTCTCAGATAATGCCGCTTTGCGATTTAAACTCTGGCCGGCATTGATTACCCTCTGTGGTATATTTTTGATATGGGCTTTCGAAGCGACGCCCTTCAGCATTGTTTTTGCGGTCATTGCATCCGGTTTCGCCTGGTGGCGAAGTGGCTATGTTCCGCATTTGATAACAATTAGAAGTGACGGTCACATTCAGTTTAAATCCTTTTTAAAGGAAATCGAAATTCGAGCTGAAGATATCAGCGCCATCGTTGAAAACACGTATTACAGAGAAATTGCGGTTTTGTGTGGAAAAGGGAGAATTGCCATACCCATTGGTATGCCCAATATCATAGATTTTATTGACACGGTGAAACGGCTTAATCCAAATATTACTGTAAAACTTGGCAAACTGACCCTCTCTTTAAAGTGAACCAATCATTGCCCATCTCCACTTTTCCCATCGGAAGGTCGTTCGCCGCACTCAGTGATTTACTTCTTTTTTGCCTTGTTCCGATATGCATCGAAGCTTTTTTGGTACCACTTATTTGCCCTCTTTTTGCAAAATACAGCCTTTGCCTTGGATTGATTTTTCCAATATAACCCAAAATCTCGCCCAACAATTTGAGGAGCCTGGTAATTGGTGCCAAATTCGTCACGTTGGTAAAAAATATTCGTCCTAAAATAAAATGGATAATTATTAATATTTTTAATATCAATAGACTCACCACCTGTGTGACCGGCCACACCGTAAAAGTAGTTACTACCATACTGGAAAACGTCTAATCCAAAGCTCGACATCCAATCAGTCAGCTCTTCTCTAGAAAAGGGCCAGGGGTTCTTATTTGTTTGTTCGATATATAACCATTTAACGGGATGATCACCCACAGTGAACCCGTGATTTCCAGAATAGCTCTTTGTAATATAGTCGTATTGGAAGTCCCAGTGCTTCGATTTTTTATTTTGAATTTTGCATTGCCCCATCGAAGATAGCGTTTTAATAATGTCGTCACTTTTCATGATTTCACATAGAAACGGCGTAAGCTGTGTAAGCAGGTAGGTTTCTCCATCGGTGGGTGCACCTGGTATCTTAGGAAAGTAAGCCTTCCCTGCCTTGAGGGCCAACCTAAGTGGCGGTGTTTTGGATCTTGATCTTTTCTTAGATCCTGGATCTTTGATCCATCTCGTGCAATATCTCTCCTGATAAGATTCCGATCCCCAGAACGAACAATGACCGTTGGAAGAATAACTTTTACACATCTGGCGGTATGCGGTTCGATAAGCCCACCCTTCACATCTGTAACCGCAGCCGGATACTACTACCAGGAACATACCGGCGATAAGAACAAACAGACAGTTCCTGATTGTTATTTTGTTCATGATCTCCTCCTATGTTTAAGATGGTGTATGATGCCTGCTGAATCTTTAAAATCGTTGCAACCTATTAGAAATATTGAACAAAGAACCTATTGCCATGAGTATGCGGATGGTGGATCCTTTTTCTCTTTGAAAGATTCAATGATTACACCATATTGCCATTGCATCTGATTTCTGCTTCCAACGCACGTGAATCGATATTCCAGGACCATGTTTTGACATGTCAGTTTCAATTGAAGATGTGTAATTAAGGTAATAGAGTTTATCGCGTTCATAGGAACCACCGCCAATGAAACCCTTCCCGCCGGTTTATGTTAAAACTTCAAATTAATGATCGGTAGGATGGGAACAGGGCTTTCCCGGATGTAATTGACCAGTCCGACCTGTATACCCGACAATTCCTGGGTGATATTGATAAGGCCGATTTGAATGCCCCGAACAGATTTAGCCACATTAAAGAGACCTGACATCTGAATCCCCCGCACCTGGCCTCCCCCATTATAGAGACCTGCAATCTGAATTCCATCGGTATCACCTGAGTTTAAGTTCATCAGGCCGGCAAGTTGAATGCCTTTCATATCAGCGACGAACTGGATGTTGCCCAGGCCTCCAATCTGAATGCCTTTGGTGCCTGAGCCATCTTGGGAATCGGAAAATGATCTGAAGTTACCAATTAAGTTTAACACGATACCTTTGGATTCAACTGCACTTCCCAAAAACCCAAAATCTATACCGGTAATATTGCGATTATCTCCTGCAGGAAGATTCAAACGCAGACCGCAGACGTCTTTATAGTCAGGAATCAGCTGGTAAGACCTAGTAAAAGATATTTGCACAGGCGAGCAATCACCGGCCCATCCGCACTGAGGTAAAATAAAAAAAATAAAACACAATATCACAATTACAGCAATTTTCATGGGAAATCTCCTAAAACATACTTTGATACCCTACCGATATAACCGGGGTTATCGACTTAATCTCGCATAAAGTCCGGTTAAAATCTTAACTAATCATCGGTCTTTGTGTCGAATATCTGACTTTTGATAAAAGCCTGGTTTTTCAAAAGCGGATGAAGCCAAAATTTCAGTTTATGTGCAATAATTGATCGCAATATGTGGTATCCCTTGTTATGGAGTATGATCTTTGAAAAATATTAATTTTTGAATGCAGATACCGGTAATCCCAATACGGCTACCAGATGTCGGGTTTATTGTCAACCGGTCGCTTTGATCATGTTATTAGCACGTATTGATTATAACCTTGACACAAATACCTGTACTATTTATACTTTTTTAAATAAAAACCTAACTCATATCTTTGAACTATCCAAAATGTTTCAGATATTCCATGAAATATATGTACTACTTCGTCTGGCGGGTATCCATTTCTTTGGCTTATTCGGTCGAGCCGGGGTGGAGGTGTTGATTGAAGGACTCAACGAAAGCGATGAACGCATTGTCAAACTGGCAGAAGACAAACTAAAACACATGGGCAGCAAAGCTATGCCCGCATTAATCAAAGCCCTCAATTCTAAAAATACACTGATACAGAGTCGCTCAGCAAAGCTGTTGGGAAATATAGGCCCCGAAACTGTCTCTTCTCTCAGTCAAGCGATGAACAGCGAAAATGAATTTGTGCGTCTAGAATCGATATCGGCCTTGGGGTTACTGGGACAAAAAACTCAAACAGCCATACCCTCTTTGATACTGGCATTAAAAGACCCCGCGCTTTCAATCCGTAAACAAGCCAAATCCACTCTTAAAAGCATCGGCCGCCCGGCACAGGAATCACTTTTAGATGCGCTGCAACGTTACGCCAAAACCGATAAGGAGCTATCCTACCAAATTAGCGGCGTGTTGTCTGGATTCGGGAAAAATACCGTGGGCCACCTTATTGCTCTCATCAAAAAAGGAGACAACGATTTACTACCTTATGTAATGCGATCTCTAAGGCTCATCGGCTATGAGGCCGTACCCGAACTTATCACTTTGCTTCAAGACGAAAACAGCCAAATTCGCTTAAGGGCAGCCAAAACTCTGGAAATGATGGATCGTAAAGCCAAAGATACCATTCCTGCTTTATGCACCCTGCTGGATGACCCGGATGAAAACGTTCGTTTCAGGGCCGGTTTTGCATTGGGTGTAATCGGCGCTGACCCTTCCATGTTTGCACCGGTTCTGGAAAAATTGTCGACTTCCTTGGGAGCATATGAAGCTTACCGCTTATATTTGCAGCAGGGAACATATGATTCTTACAACCCATTTACTCGACATTCAACCTACTGGGCTCATATTACCGAAGAGCATCCGATTATCGGTGAAATTGTTTATGATCGATTAGCAAGACGTTCTATCTGTCCCGAAAAAGATGATCGCGGAGGCCCTGGCGGATGCATTGAACTTAAAGGAGTTGTTATTCGAACTGCGCGTTATGGAGGCGATCTGGTTAAAATATCCGGCTTTTATGAAAGGGAATCCGGTCTTTTGGTCACTTCCGTTAGCGATGCCGAATGAATGTATCATCACCTTGTCTGACAATTGGGAATATTTAAATCTTATGGAAAAGACATACGTACTCTCTGATAAAGCCGCTTTGAGTTATAAGCTCTGGCCGGCGTTGATTACCCTCTGTGGCATATTTCTGATATGGGCTTTCGAAGCAACGCCCTTCAGCATTGTTTTCGCCGTACTTGCATCCGGTTTTGCCTGGTGGCGAAGTGGCTACGTGCCGCTATTGGTAACAATCAGAAGTGACGGATACATTCAGTTTAAATCCTTTTTAAAGGAAATCGAAATTCGACCGGAAGATATCCGCGCCATCATTGAAAACACTTATTACAGAGAAGTTGCGGTTTTGAGCAGAAAGGGCAGAATTGCCATACCCATTGGTATGCCCAATATCATAGATTTTATTGAAACGGTTAAACAGCTAAACCCGGCTATTTCTGTAAAACTTGGCAAACTGACCGGTCGCAAATAATTGTAACAGGGTCAATTAAAAGTGTTGTTTCCAGAAAAATCATCGAAAAGAAGCTTTAAATATAGATATTAATGAATTCGTAAGGCATCAATTTCATAAGATTTTAGATGTTAAATTTTAGGGCATATTTTTTCCGAAGATTAATCAGTTACAAAAAAAATTAACTCTGGAGAGCATGGAACTTTGTATTAGGGCGCAAAGCTAAACATATGCTGAAAGAACTTATCGGAAATAAATCAATCGTATTTTCAATATTATGGATTATTGCGGGTACCGCACTCCTTCATGCCACGCTCTTTTTATCTATTTGCTGCAATCTATTCTCATGGAACCCGGAGCTAGACCGAGTGACGGTTCTCTCAGCCTGTGCTGTCATAGTCTGTCTCGCGTGCATTGTTGGGTTGTCAAAAAAAACAAACACATTTGCACCAATTCTTATCTCACTACTCACATGTATCACTCTTAGCGCTTATGGCATATATGAATTTAAGGCATTTTACAGTGAAACACTTTCATCAGACTTTCTTGGAAGAATGAAATTAAGCCCTGACTGGTTCCGTGTTACAATTTTGTTGATCTTGCTTTCCCCCTCGATCGCATGGATCTGTTATCCTTTTAGAAGCCTTAAAAAACTGATAAAAACAACAAGTCCCTAAGAGATGGACTGGGTTTAGTCCGCAACGCTGATTAAGAAATAACCAAAACACGGCAAGGCAGAGGAAAAAGCTAAATATCAGCAGAACCTCCGACAGGGGTAGGCGTAGAAAATAGCGCATAAAGGAATCACACTAATCAATGATGTCAACGGGTTTTAAGTTGATGAAATTTTAACAAGTTATGATTTTTTTATAAAACAAAGCTCATTCACAGCTAAGATTCTACCACTTAGCTGGCTTTTATAAAAAATTATGCGCTTCGAGCGAAAAAAAATTATACATAAAATTTATTTTTATTGCGTCTACTTTTTAGCGAGATTTTACTATGATTGAATGTCAATGCGAGTACACTAAAGGTATCCATACAATCATTTATGAACCGGGTAGTTGCGAGGCTATCGTAAAGTGTAAAGTATGCGGTAAATTGTGGTACTATATACTTTTTGAGCAAATAAATCATACACTTGGGGTCGACATACTCGAGGAATATCAGATACCAATCTCGACAGAAGAGTATCAAAAGATTAGAAAAACCAAATATGAAAATTTAAGTTTAAAATTTCTATCAGGGAGAAAAGGACGGGTCATTCACGAGGGGGGTATTGTTGAAATTGATGCGGATTTTGCACTCGGAAGATGTGGAAGATGGACTTGATGTCCCAAGTGCAACCAATGTAAATTTGATTTGCGTTAATTAAAGACAGGTTGTAATGATAAGTGGCTTGAATAAATTTGGTGAAAAGCCGGCAAAGTCCGGAATATTGAAATGGATGAACACAACGAAAAAGACTTGAACAGCTCTTCTGCGAATGCGGGTGATATTACATTATCAAATAACCTTTAGTGATTAAGCAATACGAATTTCCTATGAGATTTAGGTAATTATTCAAAAATAATGGTATGAAATCTATAATTCACTATACGACATACACGTCAATAAAAGTACGTGTTCGCCCATATTTTCAGGACGAACAATTATAGTTAACCGGATTGGCGGAGTTTTGCATGATCACTAAAGACATCTCCATGCGCCGTAAAGCTCTCCTTCGCTTCTTGGGCGCGGTATTGCTATTCTGTGCTGCAGTCCTGACAGCGGTTCTATCAGTACCGGAGGTCGTACGGCATTACCCGGGGTTCGGCGGCCCCACTGGCTTGATTCGGGCCGCCTTTTTGGCTGGCCCTTGGTATTGCGGACTTTTCGCAGTCAGCGTTGCGGCACTGGTCCTAACCTATTTGACTTTTGATGCCGGTCGGCGCCTGTTGGCACCACATGCGGACGAGATCCTCAGTGCGGACCCACGTCCACCCATTATTTATTTGCGGCCACACACCGATGAAAACCTGAGAAACCCCGACAATCAATTCAGCGAACGATCGTACGAGGAGGAAATTGCGAGGGTTTTCCGCGGCGTTGGGCCATTCATCGCAGTTGCCCGGCCCGATGAAAGCATCCCTCCGGCCGATGCGTCGCAGTCGGCTTCCGGGATGGATTGGCGCGAAAGAGTTGAGAAATTAATCGAGAGTGCCCAACTTGTCATAATTGATCCCGCGCCAACATCGGCTTGCCTCTGGGAAATCGAAACGTGTCTCCGTATTCGTCGACCGTTCGAAATCCTCCTGTTATTTCCTTTTCGTAAGCCCAGCTTCTCCTGGATGAACTGGCCACGCCCAAAGGACGAAAGAGAGAATAGGTATCAGGAAGTTCGATCATTCTTGACAAACAGGTTTCTAATAGTGCTCCCGAAGACTCTGGGAAAGACTGTGTTCATAGGGTTCGAGAGTTTTACCGCGCCGATTCAGTACCGACAGGTTCAGCCATGGCTGCCCGTGTCGAAGTCTTCCACCCAAACACACATGAGACGAACATTGGCGCCCGTGCTGGCCAGGCTTAAAGCGGATCGGCACACAGTGGCGACCGGCTAACCTATAAGGATTGACACGACCTTGAAAGGCTCGGTCTCTATCCTTCCAGGTTATGTTTTCAATACATTCAACCATTTTTGAATTGTTGTTCATACACTATTCAAAGTAAAAATGCTTCCTGATCGAGTGTAGGAGCAGATGCCCACCTCAAGCGATTTTATTAAGGTAAGGTCTTGATTCCCTCTTTTTTAAAACGCTTTTGAATGCGTTTTGTCACAACACTACTAGTCTTTTGAATCCAGGACTGTCTCACTTGCATCTCTTCTTTCGTTATCTGGGGCATGACTGTGGTCATTTTGCGACCGGTTGGTGAATTGTAGAAATTTGACGTACTGCGGAGTTCTTCTGGCGTAAAATATTTGTTATATATTTTGGTCTTTTGTTCTGCTGAAAGTCTAGGATTTTTTAATCCCGCTTCCTTTTGCATCATCAAAGGCATGACTCTGTTAAATTTTCGGCTGACTTTCGAATTACTGAAATCCGAAATACCCCGGAGTTCTTTGAGTGTAAAAAATTTGTTATATATGGGGATAAGCTGCTCTAAAAGCTTGTGATTATTCAACCGGACTTCCTCTAACACAATTTGAAATGCCCTTGGCGATAGGTTAGGGTTAACCGCCTGATACACGTCGATCATTCGTTGTGCTTGATTTCGGTTATATTGTTCACTAAACTGTGGCGTCCTCAGTAGCAGGGCTTTAATAACCGTCTTCTTCTCAGCGCTGACCTTACTGGCGTAAGCAAGTGAAGACCCATGAAGAAATAAAAGAAATGCTAAATAAATAAAGATTAAAGATAGGAGTTTACTTTTGATATAAGAAGGGGATTCTGCTGATCCAACCGCTACTTGATCCTGAATATGCCCCATTATTCTTCTCCTTGCGAAATCCATACAGTTTTCGGGGTCATTCTCACTAACTCTAAATCCTGCTGTCAATTAAGATATACTCTGCCCGGCAAAAACCCCGAGTATTGAAGGTCGATTGAATAAAAAAGAAGCAATATTCAAACGTCCCCAGTGAAATTGTTAATTACCCGACTAAAGCTGACATAAAGACCTGTTTCATGTCCTTTTCTTTCATAGGTATCGGATTCGTCGGCGCTGTCGGATCATTCGCTGCTTTTTGGGCTATTTCATCCGCCCGAGAGTCATCGATCCCCAGTTCACTCAAATTGGAAGCAATATTAAATTCTTTACGCAGGTTGATTACCAGTTTGATAATCGCCTCAAAGGAAGGGTTTGGCAGATTCAGATAAGCTGCAAGAAGAGTCATTTTAGCTTCGATCCCGGATCGGTTGAACTCTAAAACATATGGCATTAAAATCGCGTTCAACAATCCATGATGAGCATCGTAAATAGCTCCAAGAGGGTGCGCTAAAGAATGCATAGCACCCAGCCCTTTCTGAAAGGCAGTCGCTCCCATACTGGCCGCCACAAGCATATGACTGCGAGCTTTCAGGTTTTGTCCATCGTTATAAGCGACAGGGAGCCATTCAGCTATCAAACGAATTCCTTCCACCGCGATTCCATCCGCCATGGGATGATATCCAGTCGCACAATAAGCTTCCAAACAATGTGACAGAGCATCCATTCCAGTTGCGGCTGTGAGACCGGCTGGAAGGCCAATGGTCAATTCCGGATCCGAAATCACCACTGTCGGCAGCATTTTGGGGTGAAAGATAATTTTTTTAGTATGGGTTTCTTCCTGCACAATTACAGAAGCACGTCCGACTTCCGAACCGGTTCCGGCGGTCGTAGGAGCTGCAATAATCGGTGCGATACCTTTGGGATCAGCTTTACTCCAGTTGTCACCGATATCTTCAAAATCCCATAATGGTTGTTTTTGACCCGAAACCAGAGCAATCGCCTTTGCGGCATCCAGGGCGCTTCCGCCGCCAAACGCGATGACACCGTCATAGCCGTTTTCGCGGTATGCTTTTAATCCGTCTTCAACATTTTTCCCGGTAGGATTGGGCTTAATATCAAAAAACATGCCCGTTGAGATTCCTTCTTTACGTGTCGCTTGAATAATTGCCTCAACCATTGGAAGTTTCGCAATTCCGGGATCAGTGATTAATAACGGTTTACTGATATTTAACTCTTTACAAACGGACGCCAGTTCACTAATTCTTCCCGCTCCGAATCGTATCGAAGTCGGATAGTTCCAGTTCGCACTTATTTCTTCAAAATCAGACATATGATTTCCTTGAAATGATAGTTGTGGTTTATACTCCAAGCTCCCGCAAAATCTCCTCATTCGGTCGTCCACGTTCATCCCAGTTCCAAAGACGATAATAATGTTTTCTCGCGGCCTCAAAATCGCCTTTTTTAATCTTCAAACCTTTCGTCGGACCCGCGGGTGTTTCTTTTTCCAAATACGGTAGAAACTCCTCATCAGCTCCACCAAAGTCAATAAACAGCTTTTTTTGTAGTTGAACAGCCGCTTCTCCGAGTTTCATTAATGCTGCAAAATCGTAATTAAAGCCGGTAGCGCCATTAATCATGGAAACTATTTCTTCAAATGTCAGAATATTACCCGGTCCATAGATGAACATACAGACACTCAGCGCATCCATCGCCGAATAATAGATTTGTGTCATTCGCGCTATTTCGACCTTGTTGTTATCTAAATCAAAAGGACCGGAACTGATATCCAAACCAAAATCTTTTAGAAAACCCGGACTTGCAGCGATCCAATCATGTTCCAATTTCATATGATCTCCAGGATTCGGACCATGGTGATATCCAAAACCAATTCCGGGTTTTGTTTTAGGTAAATGCGCCGGTGTTCCGACACCTTTGAAAAATCTGAGATAAGGTCGAGTCTGTTCTCCCAATACCTGACAGGCTGCTTCAATCCCCTGGGCCATTATATCGGCTAATTCTCCATCACGTTTGGCAATGGCTTCAATAAGAGCATATGCTTTTTGCGACTCACCAAATCGAATTGAAAAGCTGAAACGGTCTTCATCTATCGCGCCGTTTTCATAACAATCCATCAGAAATGCAATCTGATTCCCCACCGTTATTGTATCCATTCCCAATCGATTACACAATTCACATAACCGTACTCCCTCAGATAATGCGGTAATCCCCAAATTCGGTCCTAATGATGCAATACTTTCATATTCAGCAAGTGCTGTGTGTTCGCTGTTAGCTTTCGATTGTTTTTTGCAAGCCACATAGCACCCTTTACATGGAGTGCTTTTTCCAACAAAATTTTCATTAATATTAGAGTGTGTAATTTCCTGCCTGGTATTTTGATCTTCAATATAGGATTGATTAAAATTTTTGACCGGAATATTACCCGCATCCTGATTCAGTGCCAACAGCCCGAATGTTCCGTATTGTCTAAGTACTCCCAGGAATCCAGTAGGGTTACTCTCAAACGATTGTTTGAACCTTTGAGCGCCGGCTTTATTAACATCCTTGACCTGATCCGGGTTTTTGAATACCGGTTTTTGATTGCCTCCGATACAGATCGCCTTGACTTTTTTGGCTCCCAAAACTGCTCCCAGTCCGCCTCGACCCGCGTAATGCTCCGGTTCGAACATGATATTCGCAGTCGTCACCTGGTTTTCACCGGCTGGTCCGATAGTGGCAATGCTATGTTTTTTGTCTACCTTTTTGGAAATCTGTTGAAATGTGGTTAACCGGTCTTTCCCCCACCATTCACCGGCATCTTCAAAAAAGACAGATTCGTTATCAATATTCAACCAGGTTGGGCTATCGGATTTTCCTGTGATTACAAGTGCATCAAATCCGGCACGCTTCATATCGGGTCCAAATTCACCGCCTGCCTGGGATGTAAAGATCCCGGGTGTTTCAGGGGAAAGAGATAAAATATTGAGACGTGTCGCGCCACATACATTTGCTCCTGCAAGTGGGCCGGTGGCAAATACAATGGGGTTTTGTTCGGAAAAAGCAGTCAGGTTGGTTTGTCTTTTTGTTTGCTCTTCAAATAATCGAGCTGCTAAAAATGATCCACCCAGGTATTTTTTATAATACGCTTCATCCCTGGTTAGAATTTCAGTCTTTTTTTCGGAAAGATTCACCAAAAGGATCTTCCCCATAAAACCATGCATAAAGCTACTCCAAAAAAAGGCTCAGAAAAGGAATCAAATAAATACGTAGAGAGAAATTATTTTTTTGTCTTTTTAATTTTGTTTTCCAACATATCCAATATAATTTAGGATAACAAAAAATGGTTTCATTATAAATAAAAAAATCAATTTATTACTGATAAAAATACTAAATGTAACATCCTGAAGGGGTAAAGGTTGTTTTATGTTGTAGTTATATTTTGTTGCTTTTTTTACAATTTTGTATCAAGTTTTTCATATAATTTTGCAAGTTTGATAAAACCCGGTTTGAATACAATTTTTAATAACCAAAAACTTATTTAACGGGAAAAAAATGGTTTTAAATATAGCTCACCGCGGAGCCCGCAGTATTGCTCCGGAAAATACATTGACAGCGGCACAAAAAGCATATGATCAAGGTGCCCACATGTGGGAAACTGATATTCAAATCACGAAAGATGAAAAACTTATTTTATTTCATGATAATTCCCTTGCACGTACAACCGATGCCAAAACCCGATTTCCGGATCGCTATCCATGGACCTTAAATTCATTTTCCCTGGATGAAATCAGAAGTCTGGATGCCGGTTCCTGGTATGTCAAAACGGACCCGCACCAGCAAATCTTGGCAGGAAACATTTCCCAAACGGATCTGGGCAGCTATTGCGGCGTAAAGGTCCCGACCTTAACTGAAGCGCTGGAACTGACTAAAAAATTAAACTGGAAAATCAATCTGGAGTTAAAAGTGCTCCCAGATGAAATGAAGCATTTTCCCGTTTTGGATCGTGTGCTCCGCAAATTAGACCAAATGGAGTTTTCGATCGATCAGTTCGTTATATCTTCTTTTAATCACGAGTGGTTGCGGCAAATCCAAAAGCGAAAACCTGAATATAGAGTTGAAGCATTGATCGGTTATCCCGAAATCAAACCGATAAAATGGGGGAACTTTGAATTTGCTGCTTATAATGTAAACCGAAAGGTCACTACGCCCGAAGAAATAAAGGAAGTCACCCAAAAAGAGATTAAAATCAATTTATATAATATTAATAACAAAAATGACATGATTCAATTTATCGACGCTGGAGCCTCAGGAATGATAACTGACTATCCTCAAATCATGACTGAAATGGGGTATTGTAGATAAAAAACTTTCATGGTGAGCATTTTTCATCAATCATTAATTCATTAAAGAACAAAAAGATAAAGTTCCCTTGGGCCGTGGGCGCCATCGACAAGGGTTGCCTCAATATCTGCCGTTTTGCTAGGGCCGGTGATAAAAGTCATGCAGTCTGTAATACCTTCGGCCTGTTCATCGGGGTCCCATTTTAGCAGCGTGTATAACTCTTTCAGGTCGGAAAGAATCTGTTCCAGCTTTATAACTGCGATGTGGATAGATGGAAGAAGTGAAACGCATCGGGGTTGCCCGACGCGGGTTTTCATGGTCAGGGTAGCGGTTTGTGCAATACAGTAGTCGGCTGATGTAATACCAATGAATGAACTTGCAGCCTGTCTGCTAAATTCTTTTTGCCATCTTGCTCCTGATTTTATATCCGGATAATGAATAGGGATGTCATGAGCCCGAAGGTGTACAGAAAGATCCAGACTCCTGACAAGAGGATGATCCCACGCAACGACTGTCTTTTTATCTCCCCATTCAGAGTTTTTTTCGACAGCTATCTGTAAGATGGATGCTGCGGCTGACGTCGCGTCTTTTTCCGTGGTAACGACCATATTCAACAATCTGCCGGTTGCAATAAGTCGGTTGAGCAGGGCAAGACGCATTTTTTTACCGCGTCCTTTAATTTTTTCAAGAAGCCTTAAATCGGCTGAATCCGGAACACTTTGGATGATATCTTCCAGTGTCAGCTTGAAAGAATCCTTTCGGTTCAGTGCTTTTTTTATGTTGCCGATAAATTCGGCCTGCCCGATTTCAGTCATTTTGTTTTTCCGCGGTATTGTTTTTGAATCTGTGGATGAAACTTCGGTCTGAAAACTGTTTCAAATCGCGGCTTTGGGTCCAGCCCTTTCCTGCAAAGGGGAGCTTGCTAATCATTTTGTTTTTTCCGGGTAAAAATTTTTGCCCGATATAAGCGGTTTTAAGAAAAAAATCGTAAAGAAGCCTGCTTCGTATCAGGCATGACCATGCAGCAAAAGATGCCTGTTCAACCCTGCTTTTTACCTTTACGTCCCAGGTTTTATCCCCTTCGGCAAGTTTTGCACGGAGCAAAAGAAGCATCCTGGGGATATTGATATTGACGGGGCAGGCGTCCATGCACGCACCGCACAGAGATTCTCCAAGACAAAGGTCACTTGCGCGGTTGATCCCCACAAGAAGGGGATTCACTACAGCTCCGACAGGTCCTGAATAAGCATAACCGTAAGAGTGACCGCCTATTTTGCCGTAAACAGGACAAACGTTGAGACAGGCTCCACAGCGGATGCAACAAAGCATTTCCCTGAAATCCGTATCAGCAAGAATTCGACTCCTGCCGTTATCAATGATAATAAGGTGGACCTCCTCGGGACCGTCTGTCCGTTCCTTTCTCCCGGGGCCTCCGATATAGCTGACATAGCCGGCCATATTCTGTGCTGCAGCACCCAAGGCCAGGAGCCTGAAAAGAATTTCGTGGTCTTTGAGATCGGCCACGACTCTTTCCATACCCATGAAAGCAACGTGTACTTTCGGTAGGGTGGTGGCCATCCTGATATTTCCTTCATTGGAAACGGTGGTGATATGTCCGGTTTCGGCACATGCAAGATTGCATCCCGAGATTCCCATGTCAGCTTTGAGGAATTTTTCCCGAAGGGCTTTTCTGGCAGCACGGGTCAAAGCGGGAGGATCATCAGTAAATGAGATCCCCAGCTTTTCCTGAAAAAGGCGGCCGACCTGTTCCTTGGTTTTATGAATGGCAGGGGCGATGATATGTGACGGTTTTTCCCCTGCAAGCTGGATGATGTACTCGCCAAGATCTGTTTCCACGGTTTCGATACCGGCATCAATAAGTGCATGGTTGAGTCCGATCTCTTCGGTGAGCATCGACTTGCCCTTGACAGCCAGCTTTACATTATGCTTTCGGGCAATTTCAAGGCAATGATTCACAGCGGTCTTGCCGTCATGGGCAAAATGGATATGGCCGCCGTTTTGCCGCATTCCGTCGGCAAGAGCACTCAACAGAATATCAAGGTTTTCAATAGACCTCATCCTGATATCATGAGCCCTTAATCTGAGTTCCGGTCCCTCGGGTAGTTTGCGGTAACCTTCGGCAGTTCCCCTGCCGAAACGCTGTTGAAGGTTTACCAGAGCTTTTTGAAGCACAGGATCGTTTATGGCATCTTTTGATTGGGCTTTGTAATTTGGGGTATTCAATCTGCTCCTTTAGGGCTTACCCGGCTTGTCGGTGCGTAGCGTAGCGAAGACTGAAGGGTGAAAAATTCTGCAACATCTCAATATATTCTTTAAAAGCTGAAAGGTTGTCTTTTGTGGATAGATACCTGTTAACCAGCCAGCAACTGTGCAATATGCAAAGTTTTTACAGGTGATCCTATCCTGCTAAGTCTTCCCTGGATGTTCATCAGGCAACTCACATCGCAGCCTGTCACAGTATCTGCCCCTGAAGCAATGATGTTATGCACCTTATCATCTACCATTGCCGTGGAGATCACCGGGTATTTGATGGAAAAGGTTCCACCAAAACCGCAGCACCTATCGGAGTCTTTCATCTCAACAAGTTCAGCTTTTTTGATATTTCGTATCAGCCGCCGCGGCTGTTCACTGATCCCCAACCCCCTCAGCAGGTGACAGGAATCGTGATATGTAATTTTTCCATGGTAACAGGCACCGACATCCTCAATTTTAAGGATATCCACAATGTACTGGCTCAGTTCAAATGTTCTTTGGCCCACCTGAACCGCACGTTTAAACCACTTTGGATCATCTTTAAAAAGTGCTCCATAGTCGTTTTTAACCATATTTACACATGATCCGGAGGGACAGACGATTGATTCCGAGTCTTCGAAGATTTCAATAAATCGTTTTGCCGCCACTCTGGCAGCCTTTCGATATCCGGCATTAAAAGCAGGCTGCCCGCAGCAGGTCTGATCTAATGGGCAGTTTACGGAAATACCGAGCTTATTGAAAATTGTAACCATGGCCTCTCCCACTTCGGGATAGAGTCCATCCACCAGGCATTGCACAAACAGGGTGACATTTTTTGTGGATAGCATCACTCAATAATCCTGCCAGTTGAGCGGATAATTGAAAGCTGAAAAATTTATACACACAGATATTTGTTCCTGACTTCTTCGTTGTCTTTAAGATCGTCGCTGGTGCCATGATACTTGATCACACCGTTGTCAATGACATACCCCCGGTCGCTCAGGCGCAAGGCGACTTCCAGATTCTGTTCTGCCAGAAGAATGGTCATACCGCTCTCTTTAAGGCGGGCGATCTGCTCTTCGAGCATGCTTACAATCATAGGCGCCAAGCCCTCGGTCGGTTCGTCAAGTAAAATAAACTCCGGGTTGGTCATCAGCGCCCTTGCGATGGTCAACATTTGCTGTTCACCACCGCTGAGAAATCCGGCTCTACGAGTATCTATTTCTCCTAAAGCCGGAAAAAAATCATACACCCGATCCTTGTTCCACCCGCCCTCTTGAAAGCTTCTCTCGGAGATTTCCAGGTTTTCTCCCACTGTGAGGTCGGCAAACACCCGTCGATCGTCAGGAACAAACCCAATTCCCATGCGGGCCATCAGGTATGGTTTTTGGCCGGTACAGGTTATACCCTTGAATTTGATAAATCCCTTTTTGGGAGGCGTTAATCCCATTATGCTTTTGATGGTTGTGCTTTTGCCTGCACCGTTTCGCCCCAGAAGACAGACGATTTCACCCTGGCCTACTTCAAGCGAAACATCAAAAAGAATATGACTCAGGCCGTAAAAAGTGTGAATGTTTTCTACGTGGAGCATTGGTCTGCACCTCCAAGATAGGCTTCCCGTACCTGTGGGTTATTTCGAACCTCGTCAGGAGCACCCTGGGCAATCGATTTCCCCTGCTGCATGACCATGATCTGGGTTGCAATGGAGAAAACCATTCCCATATCGTGTTCACAGAACAAAATGGTAAGTCCCAGATCACCGGACAGGCTCTTCATCAACCGGAGCGTCACGGCGGTTTCTTCCGGTGACATACCGGCAGTGGGCTCGTCTAAGATAAGCAGTTCCGGACGGTTTCCAAGGGCAATTGCAATTTCCAGAACTTTTTGATCCCCGTGGGACAGGGATCCGCTGGTCATTTCCGCCTTGTTAAGAAGGCCAACGCTATCGAGAATTTTCCGAGTCTCATCGACAGCCATGGTTTTTGCCGGCCGGAAGATGTTGAATGTCTTTTTCCGATAAGAAAGAACAGCTACCTGAACGTTTTCAAATACGGTGAGGCGGTTGAAGATATTAACTACCTGGTAAGATCTGCTGATTCCCTTGCGACAAACCAGATAGGGTGCCAATCCGGCGATATTTTCGTCCTTGAACAAAATAGTCCCGGAAGTCGGTGCGAGCTGGCCGGTGATTAGATGAAATAAAGTGGTTTTGCCGGCACCATTGGGCCCGATCACGGCGAGCACATCGCCCTTTTCAACGGTGAGCGCGGTGTTGTTGACCGCCAGAAATCCGTCAAACGATTTTTGCAGGGTTTGAACTTGGAGCATCTATCCCTCCTTCTTTTCAGCAGGCGCGACTTTTTTGAGAAATAAGCCGAGCACGCCTTCCGGCAGAAAGAAAATAAGCAGCATTAACACTATGCCCAGAATTAGGGTCCAGTATTCGGTGTAGATGCCCACAAAGGTCCTCAGGCTGATGATGATCGCCGCTCCCAGGGCCGGCCCCATAAATATGAACCAGCCGCCCAGCAGGCACATGATGAGAATTTCCAACGAGAGAGTCCAGAACATGAGATCCGGGAAAACGGACCCTTCCACGGTTACAAAGAGCGTGCCGGCAACCCCGGCGAAAAAAGCTGCGATTATCTGGCCCACCAATTGCTGCCTTTGCACATTGACACCGACTGCTTCACATCGTTCAGGGTTATCCCGAACCCCCTGAAAGGTTCGACCGAAAGGTGAATTGACGA
>RCNC010000693.1_pt1 | contig 21861 bp, 14 predicted proteins | sample 2041301 | NCBI WGS metagenome assembly RCNC01 (sample SAMN09708231, study PRJNA481090) | Marine sediment metagenome, whole genome shotgun sequencing project. | biome: marine sediment; feature: ocean; material: sediment; isolation source: Sewage treatment plant 13A marine sediment (STP13A) ...
TGACCGGCTATCTGCGTAACCCGATCACCGAGCCGGCAAAAGGTTTTGCCGATGATTTCAGCTGGGGCTATCGTATGCTGGTACGTGCTACCTACAACGATGCCATCGGCCCGGTGACCATGCTGCCAAGAATTGCCTGGGCACAAGACGTCAGCGGCACAAGCCCCGGTCCTGGTGGTGCCTTCATCGAGGGACGCAAGACACTCACATTTGGTTTGGGTTTCAATTACCTGCAGGAATGGATATTTGACCTTTCCTATACCAGTTACATGGGTGCCGGGCATTACAATATACTGCAGGACCGCGACTTTTTTGCCGCCAGTGTCCGTTACTCATTCTGATCACCGGAGAAACTCATGCAATCATTTAAAAAAATTACTCTTTCACTCTGCATCAGTCTGACTCTGGGTGCAGGGTTATTCGCAGGCCAGGCTTTTGCAGGTGCCAAACCGGATGAAATAGATCGCTTAAGCAAGGATCTGACACCGATGGGCTCGGAACGCGCCGGTAATGCCGAAGGTACCATTCCTGAATGGACAGGGGGCATTACAACACCACCGGCTGAATACAAACCCGGTGATCACCATCAAAACCCGTTTCCCGAAGATAAGCCGCTTTTCCGTATTACTGGAGCAAATTTCCAGGATTACGCAGACAAGCTGAGCGTTGGCCAGAAAGCGACTTTCGAGAAGTATCCCGACACCTATTTCATGGACGTTTACCCGAGCAGGCGCAGTGCGTCATTCCCGGAACGTATCTATGAAATGACCGCCAAGAATGGTGCCACTGCAACGTTGGCTGAAAATGGTGAAGGTGTGTTGGATGCTGCGGAAGGCTTCCCGTTTCCGTTCCCTGAAAATGCCTACGAGTTGATGTGGAATCACAAGCTCAAATATAAAGGCATCGGAGGGGTTCGTTACAATACCCAGATCGCACCTACCGCGTCTGGTAAGTTCTCCGTGACCGTGATCCGTGAGGAACTGCTGGGCCTGTATTACAAACGTGGCGTTACCATTGAAGAGATCGACAACATCCTGTTGTACTTCTTCCAGGAAGTGGAATCACCCGCGAGACTGGCCGGCAATATCCTGCTGGTACATGAAACACTCAATCAACAGGTTACCCCACGCCAGGCATGGATATACAATCCCGGCCAGCGACGGGTCCGCCGCGCGCCCAACGTTGCATATGACAACCCCGGAACAGCATCCGATGGTCTGCGTACCAATGACATGACCGATATGTTCAACGGCGCCATGGACCGGTTTGACTGGAAAGTGATCGGTAAAAAGGAAATGTACATTCCATACAATTCCTACGGAGCGCATGCCGAAGGCATCACCTATGATGAATTCATCCAGCCGGGCCATTTGAATCAGGATTTGATGCGTTATGAGTTGCACCGCGTCTGGGTCATCGAAGCTGACCTGAAAGAAGGTATGCGGCATATCAATGCCAAACGCACCTACTACCTGGATGAAGACAGCTACCAGATCGCACTAATCGATCACTACGACGGGCGTCTGCAGTTGTGGCGCGCATCGGAAGCCCATGTGATCAACTACTATGATGTACCGACCATTTGGTCCACCATTGAAGTCCATTATGACCTGCAATCCGGCAGGTATGTCGGACAGGGCTTCGATAATACGACTGCGGTCAACACCTTTAACGTTGAAATGCAGCCGGCTCAATACACCCCGCAAGCACTCCGCACCCGCGGTCGCCGCTAAACCAAGAACTGAAAAGGCCAGCACTTGCTGGCCTTTTCATATCGTGAGCAAGATAATTACTCAATGATCAAATCAAAAAGAACCTTTTCTTTGCCTTTTGTTGTCCTCATCGGAGGACTTTCCCTTCAAACAGTTTTTGCAGATCACCACATAGATGTGGAATATGCGGAACAAATGCCATTGGTCACTGAATCGGTATTTCTCGATATCACCCAATCAGGCAACACGCTGGTGGCGGTTGGTGAGCGCGGACACATCATCCTCTCCAATGATGGTGAAGACTGGGTTCAGGCAGATCATGTTCCGACCCGTTCAACCCTGACCACGGTATTCTCGTATGGAAACCGATTCTGGGCCGCCGGTCATGACACCGTCATCATTACTTCAGGTGATGGGGGCAAGACCTGGACGCAGCAGTTTTTTGACCCCGAACGCCAGCAGGCGGTGATGGATATCTATTTTAAGAATGAGCAGGTGGGTATAGCCATCGGGTCATATGGCCTGGTTTTAAAGACGGCAGATGGTGGTAAAACCTGGGTGGATGAAAAAGTTGACCTGGAAAATGACTTTCATCTTAACAGTCTTGTAGACCTTGGTGATGGAAGGCAAATAATCGCCGGCGAAGCCGGCTTTTCCTATCGTAGTTTTGACGACGGGGAAACCTGGGAAGCCCTTGATATGCCTTACCAGGGTTCCATGTGGGGTGCACTCAAAACCAAGGATAATTGTGTGCTGTTTTATGGCCTTCGCGGGCACATCATGGAAAGCTGTGATTTTGGTACCAACTGGACTGAACTGGAGACCCAGACGGAATCAAGTATCTCCGGCGCGGCCAAACATGAAGGTCTGACGGTGCTTGCCGCCAATAGCGGTACCTTGCTGATCAGGGACGACTCCGGTCAATTCAAATCCTACCACCACAGTAGCGGGGTAGATTTTTCCGCCGCTCTGTCGCTGGGTGATGGCAGCTTCCTGCTGGTCGGTGAGGATGGTGTGCATCAATACCCGGAGATAGTCAACGGGGGAAAAGGTAATGACTGATACCAGCAATACACGCTTACACAAAATAGCAACGTTTCTGATCAACAATCGCTACGGCATTGTTGCTCTTTTCCTGGTGGTAACGATCGGCATGATGTTTGCAATGTCACAGTTGAAAATCGAGACCGGTTTTAAAAAGCAGTTGCCACTGAAGCACGAATACATGCAGACATTTCTGCAATATGAAAAAGAGTTTGGTGGCGCCAATCGTGTACTGGTTGCACTGGTGGCAAAAGACGGCAATATGTTCACACCGGCGTATTTCGAAGCATTCGAAAACATCACCGATCAGGTGTTTTTTATTCCGGGTGTAGATCGCGCCAGCGTACGCTCGATCTTTACGCCGAATGTCCGTTTTGTGGAGATCGTGGAAGATGGTTTTGCCGGTGGTAATGTCATCCCGTCAGATTACTCACCTTCACCGGAAATGTTCGAAAAGGTCCGCTCAAATATCGTCAAATCAGGTGAAGTAGGCCGTCTTGTCTCCGCTGATTTTTCCGGGGCCATGGTTTGGGCCAACCTGATGGAAGAGAACCCGCAGACCGGTGAAAAACTGGACTACCGGCAGGTGGCTGCAGAGCTTGAAGCCATTCGAACCGAGTTTGAAAATGAAGAATTTAGCGTGCACATCATTGGTTTTGCCAAGATTGTCGGTGATATATCCGACGGTGCGCAATCGGTTATCTGGTTCTTCCTGGTGGCATTTATCATTACTGCCACCCTGCTATACCTGTATTCGAGATCTGTCTGGTTAACCGTATTGCCTTTGACCTGCTCACTGGTGGCTGTGATCTGGCAAATGGGTACGCTGAGCCTGTTGGGCTACAGCCTTGACCCGATGAACATCCTGACGCCGTTCCTCATTTTCGCCATCGGTGTCAGTCATGGCGTGCAGAAAATCAGCGCCTGGATTGTAGAAAAAGAATTCAGTGGACGCACACCGGATGACTGGGTCAAGGATGGCGTCACTTCTGCAGAAGACATAAGAAATATTCCGCGCCGGTCACCCATGCATGGTTCGCGCGAAACGATCAAGAAGCTACTGGCACCCGGCGTGATCGCGCTGGTTTCAGATACCATCGGGTTTCTGACCATCCTGTTTATCAGCATCCGTATCATCCAGGAACTGGCCATTACCGCAAGTATCGGTGTCGCGGTCATCATCCTGACCAACCTGTTGCTGCTGCCGGTATTGTTGTCCTGGGTGAAATTAAAGGACCCGCAAAAATACCGGGAAAGGATGATCCGCGAAGCTTCGAAAAAGTCCCCGTTATGGGAATTCCTCGCGAGTTTCACCGAACCGAAACGTGCAGCCTGGGCAATAGCGGTGTCAGTGGTTCTCTTTGTGGTCGGGGGCTGGCTGGCGCAGGGTATGAAGATCGGTGATTCTGAAGTCGGTGTTCCGGAATTACGACCACAGGCAAGATACAACCAGGATGCTGTCTTGATCTCCCAAAAGTTCTCGCTGGGTGTGGATTTGCTCACCATCGTTGCAGAAACCGTTCCCAATGCCTGTACAGAAAATTACAAGGTCATGGAGACCATGGATCGCTTCGCCTGGAACCTGGAAAACGTCGAGGGCGTTCAAAAAGTCATCACCTTGCCGATGGCGGCCAAGGTGGTGAATGCGGGGTGGAATGAAGGCAATATCAAATGGCGAATTTTGCCCAGGGATAACTACGTTTTACGCCAGGCTCTGAGCAGTATTGATACCGATACGGGTCTGCTAAATTCAGATTGCAGTGCCATGCCGATCATGGTGTTTACCAGTGATCACCGGGCGGAAACCATCGCCCGCATCGTGGCGCGTGTGAAGGAACTGCGCGAGGAACTTAATTTTGGTGAGCTCTCTTTGAAGCTGGAGCACGAAGTACTGGAGGAAATGGCCACCGAGGATGATATTAGCCCCGAGAGTTTGAACTTCCGACTGGCGACCGGCAACGTCGGTGTGATGGCTGCAACCAATGAGGATATTGCGGCGGCAGAAAAGCCCATGCTTGCACTGGTCTTTGGCTCCATCATCATTCTTTGCCTGATCACCTACCGGACAATACTTGGGACGCTCTGTATCGTATTGCCGCTGGTGGTTGTGTCCACGCTGGCAGAGGCGTTAATGGCGCTTTATGGTATCGGTCTCAAAGTGAACACCCTGCCGGTTGTCGCATTGGGGGTTGGCATCGGTGTTGATTACGGTATTTATATTTATAACCGACTGGATATTCACCTCAAGGAAGGTTTCAACTTGCGCGAAGCTTATTACCGCACTCTCCGGTTAACTGGCAGGGCGGTCATCTTTACCGGCTTTACATTGGCTGCCGGCGTTGGTACCTGGGCGTTTTCAACGCTCCAGTTTCAGGCTGATATGGGTATCCTGCTATCGTTTATTTTCCTGGCGAATATGGTCGCGGCCATCGTACTTCTGCCCGCCCTTGTTCGCTGGCTGATGATGCGTGACAGGGATACCGTCGTCGACCAGGCCGAGCCGACAGAAGCTTGAAGGCACCGCAATGGGACTGATAAACCGGAGAAGCATCTCCGATCTGCGGGGCATGGTGCGTCTTGCGACCGAAGCAACGGTTGGTGTCACCGACCTGGTTGAGAAAATACACCATACTATCCAGTTGGGGCATGCACCTCTGGGTGTCTCAAGTGCCGCTAATACCAGTGGATTGACCGGGTTTGTTTATCGTAGTATCCGTGGCACCACAAAGCTGGTTGGAAAGGGGCTTGATGCGGGCATGGCGCCTGTCAGCGCACTTTTGCCGGACCAGGTATCTTCATCCACCCGCAACGCTTTTGTCTCGGCCCTTAATGGTATGTACGGTGACCATTTGCTGGCGACGGGTAATCCGCTCGCCATTAATATGAAAATATTGCATGCAGGACAGGTACTGGACCTGGATCAGGCAGATGACTTTTTCGGTGCGAAGAAAGAATCACCCTTATCAGGAAAGATTATCCTGTTTGTGCATGGCTTATGCCTCAACGAATCTCATTGGAGCCGTGGAGGCCTCAACCGGGGTTTGAAGCTCTCCGAAGACCTCGGTTACACACCGCTTTACCTTCGCTATAACACTGGCTTGCCAATCGCGGAAAACGGTCATGAATTGGCCAACATACTGGAACGCCTGTTACACGATTGGCCGTCACCTGTGACAGAGCTTGTGATCATCGGGCACAGCATGGGTGGGTTACTTGCAAGAGGTGCATATCATCAAGGCAAACTCCTTGGCCACGATTGGATACAGCACGCTGGAAAGATGATTTTTATCGGTTCACCACACTTGGGGGCACCGCTTGAGCGTGGTGGGAACTGGTTGAATCTTGCGATGGATATGAGTCCTTACGCTGCCCCTTTTACACGTATTGCAAAAAAACGCAGCGCGGGTATTGCCGATTTACGACATGGCAACATCTGCAGTACTGAGCAGGAGTTTATCGCGTTGCCCACTGATGTCAGCTGTTATGCGATGGCGGCGACCCTGGGCAAGAAACGGAGCCGAATTAACGAACGGCTGATCGGTGATGGCCTGGTGCCCCTCGACAGCGCGTTGGGGCAAAGTAAAGATCAGGAGCGTATGCTGGATATTCCGGAAAATCATCAGTGGATTGGGTTTGAAACCGGGCATATCGAATTGCTGGGTCATAGCGGAGTTTACGCCCGGTTGCACGATTGGCTTCAATAAAGCGCTAAAATCAAGCTACACTCACGGTACTGACGCATAAATTGAAACAAAGGTGATGCTGAATGACTGATCCATGCCTGTTGATAGGTGATATTGGTGGTACCAATGCACGTTTTGCATTGGCCAACCCCGATAGGCCCGGTTTTTCCAGTGAACTGACCCTGTCTTGCGCTGATTATGAAACCGCAGAGCAGGGTATCGAAGATTACCTGGAACGAAGTGGTGTTGGCAGGCCCGATGTTATCTGCCTGGCCGCAGCCGGCCCGGTTTTGGACGGCTGTATCCGATTGTCCAACAATCACTGGGTTATTGATCGCCGCGAATTGTTGCAGATGTTTCCTTCCGCCAGTCTCCATTTGTTGAATGATTTTGAAGCCATTGCCCACTCCATTCCTGTCCTGGGTGAAAACGACACTGCCACCATCGGCCTGGTACCTTCAGACCTCGAAGGAAAAAAACAGATTACTCTCGGTGTGTTGGGGCCGGGTACCGGTTTGGGCATCGGTGGTTTGATCGGTCGTTCTAATGGTTTTTTCCCGGTTGTCGGTGAAGGCAGCCATGCGGGATTTGCGCCCGAAACAGGTAAGCAGATAGAAGTATTGCAACAGCTACGCCAACGTTATGAGCGCGTGACCCAGGAGCGTCTTGTATCCGGGCCCGGTCTGGAAAACATCTATTGGGCTTTGAGAAAAATTTATGGGAAGCCGGATGAGAAGATAACCGCATCTGAGATATTTTCCCGTGTTCTGGCTAAAGAGGATGCCATTGCGGTGGAATCAACCCAGTTGTTTTTTGAGGTATTGGGACAGATTGCCGGCAACCTCGCGTTATCACTGGGTGCCTATGACGGCGTGTATCTGGCCGGTGGCATAGTCAAGCGCTATCCCGATTTGCTTAAAGCCAGCGGCTTCCGCGCGGGCTTTGAGAACAAGGGCCGTCATCGTGTCATCATGGAGCGTGTTCCAACCTTGTTGATCCTGCACCCGCAACCCGGTTTGCTTGGTGCCAGTGACCGTGCCCGCGCACTCCTCGGTCAAGGCCCGGTTTGACGGGTAAAACCAGATCGACCAAACGATAATGAGTGAAGCCATTCCGCGACAACCGGCTATTCTGCCTGCCAGCAAAAAAGCTGGTGCGAATGAAAATAGCGGTCACTGGTGTTTTGTGACTCTAGCGCCCAATTGGTCAAAGACAAGTCCCGTGTTTGAGGAATTAATAGAGCTACTCTACAGTTCGCGATACACTTTACCTATATACACTGACGCAGAAGGAAAACTTTGAATGAGCACTCCAATACTTGCAGACCAGGGTCGTTATGTCAGCCGATTAACACGAGACACCGTGGCCCTGATTCTGGCCGGTGGACGCGGTTCACGCCTGTATGAATTAACCGATTGGCGTGCCAAGCCGGGACTTTATTTCGGTGGCAAGTTGCGGATTATCGATTTCCCTTTGTCCAACTGCATCAACTCTGGTATTCGACGTATCGGTGTGGCTACACAGTACAAGGCGCATTCGTTGATTCGTCACCTGGTGCATGGCTGGACAGGTTATCAGTCAGCCGAGCGCGAATTCATTGAAATATTACCTGCATCACAACGCACTGGCGATGACTGGTACCTGGGAACGGCAGACGCGGTGTTCCAGAACCTCGATATCATTCGCACACATCATCCCCGCTATGTGCTGATCCTGTCCGGAGATCATGTTTACAAGATGGATTATGGTGGTTTTCTTGCGTTCCATGCGGAAAATGAAGCAGATATGACGGTCAGCTGTATGGAAGTACCTATTGCAGAGGCTGCCGGCCAGTTCGGTGTCATTACAGTTGATGAAACGGGGCGTGTGATTGGATTCAATGAGAAACCGGAGCATCCGGCGCCCGTACCGGGAAAGGAAGGCTGGTGTCTCGCCTCGATGGGTAATTATGTTTTTAATACCGAGTTTCTCTATGAGCAGGTGATCAGGGATGCCGACACACCGGGGTCTGATCATGACTTCGGCAAGAACGTCATTCCGGCAATCATCGACGACTACCGGGTCTATGCTTTCCCATTCCGTGATCCGGAAACGCAGGAACAGGCCTACTGGCGGGACGTGGGCACACTGGATGCCTATTATGAAGCCAACATGGAGCTGATTTCAGTGCTGCCGAAACTTGACCTGTATGATCGTGACTGGCCTATATTGACCCACCAACTACAAACACCGCCGGCAAAGTTTGTTTTTGATAATCCGGACAGGCGTGGTCAGGCGATAGAATCCATGGTCTCGGGAGGGTGCATTATTTCCGGTGCCAGAGTTGTAAAATCGCTGATTTTTACCAATTGCAAAATACACTCACACACCCTCATTGAAAATTCGTTGATCCTGCCGGAATGTGAAATAGAGGATAATTGCATCGTCCGCAATGCGATCATAGACCGTGGAGTCGTGCTTCCGGAAGGTACACACGTTGGTGTGGACCTAAAAGATGACCGTGCCCGGGGCTTTCGTGTCACCGAGGGTGGACGTACGCTGGTCACGCCGACCATGCTCGAACAACCACTGCACCACACACGTTAGGACGGATTAGCTCAGGATGAAACGGGTCTGGCTGGTGGCCGCAGAAAATGATGCTTTGCCGCGGGGAAAAGTTGGTGGCGTGGGCGACGTGGTTCGCGATCTGCCGCTGGCGCTGGCTGATATTGGCCTGGATGTGTCTGTTATCACACCTTCCTACGGTATGTTGCACCAACTGCCCGGCGCCGTTTTTTATCGAAAGGTGGATGTTGAGTTTGCCGGCGAAAGTCACGTTGCGGATATCTACAAGGTATCGCCTGGCGATAGCCCGGTGGAGCAATTTGTCATCGAGCACCCGCTGTTGTCACCGCAAGGGCCGGGGAAGATTTATGTCAGCGACGAGCCCGGCAAACCGTTTGCGATTGATGCCGCCAAGTTCGCGTTTTTCAACGCAGCAGTGGCTGCTTGGGTGAATGACAGTGACGCGCCGCCGGATGTTCTGCATTTGAATGACTGGCATACGGGTTTGATACCTGCGTTGCGGGAATTCGGTGACCCAAAAGCAGCGCTCAGGAACGTGCGGGTAATTTTTACAATCCACAATCTCGCTTACCAGGGTGTAAGACCATTCTGGGGCGATCCGTCTTCGTTCGAATCCTGGTTCCCTGACATGATCCAGCACGCGGAGTACCTGAAAGATCCGAAATACCAGGACTGTGTCAATTTCATGGTAACTGCCATCCGCCTGTCCGACGGGATCAATACCGTGTCGCCGAGTTACGCCCTTGAGATTCTGCGTCCCAGCGACCCGGCGATGGGCTTCAGTGGTGGTGAGGGTCTGGAAACAGACCTCTGCGAGGCGCATGCTCAAGGGCGATTAAGCGGAATACTCAATGGCTGTATGTACCCCAAAAATCCGCCACCGGGCACATGGGCTCAACTGCTGAAACTGATTAAGCCGCAAGCGGCAATTATGAACACCAGTGTTTCTGCGGCCGACTGGATCAAAAAATACAAGGGAAAACGGCCACGTAAGCTGATGCTGTCAATCGGCCGGGTAGTGGATCAAAAAGTGCCGCTGTTTCTGGAACCGGTGACGGGTTACCCGTCTGCACTGGAGGCCATTTTGACGGCTTCCGGTCCGGAGTCGCTTTTTATTATGCTGGGAAGTGGTGAAAGGGACTTTGAAGACCGTTTTGCCGCGATTGCCAAAACCCATGATAATTTTTTATACCTGCGCGGTTACGTGGATGCCTTATCCGCTCCGCTTTATGCAACCGCCGACCTGTTCCTGATGCCAAGCAGCTTTGAACCATGCGGTATCAGCCAGATGCTGGCTATGCGGGTCGGCCAACCCTGTGTCGTGCACGCTGTGGGTGGTTTGAAAGACACGGTTGAAAACGGTGTTACCGGCTTTGTTTTCGATGGTGATACACCGGCGCGGCAAGCAGAGAACTTTGTAAATTGTGTACACTCTGCACTTTCGGTCAAACAGAAAAAGCCATCACAATGGAAAAAGATCTGTTCGAACGCGGCCAGTCAGCGGTTCAGCTGGAAAGTCGCGGCCCTCAATTATCAGAAAAAGTTGTATCAACATGGCTAGCCAGTTAAACAAGTCAACACTCAATGCACTGGCCGGTGGCCGGCATGGTAACCCTTTCTCCCTGTATGGAATTCATCGCGAGGGTGAAGTTCGAATTGTCCGCACCTATCAGCCCCAGGCCCAGAGCTTGGGTCTTTTGCTTGATGGTGTCAGTGATCCATTGCCGATGCAAAAAGTCCATTCTGACGGGATATTCGAGGCGGAATTACCAGCGCGAAAACGCCGTTACCGTTTGCGGATTACCAATGCCGACGGAAATAGCTGGGATATCGAAGATGCCTACCGGTTTCCGTCTATGCTGGGTGATCTTGACCTCTACCTGATGGGGCAGGGCTCGCACCGGGATATTTTCAGAAAACTCGGTGCACACCCGACGACCTTACTGGGTGTTAAGGGTACATTTTTTGCGATATGGGCACCCAATGCATCACGTATCAGCGTGATTGGCGAATTCAATGATTGGGATGGACGCCGCCATGTCATGCGTTTACATCCGGGTAATGGCCTTTGGGAAATATTTATTCCGGGTGTCGGGCAAGGCGCCCAGTACAAGTTTGAATTGCTGGACAAGCAAGGTGAACTCCTGCCGTTCAAATCCGACCCGATGGGCCAGTTTCACGAGGCTCCGCCGGGTAATGCATCAGTGGTCTACCAGAGCCATCACCGCTGGCGGGATGAAGCATGGGAAGCCGCCAAGACAGATGTGCCAAAGATGGATGAGGCCATCAGCATTTACGAAGTGCATCTCGGGTCGTGGCAACGCGGTGGCGATGGCACTGAATTCCTGACCTACAGGGAACTGGCTGAAAAGCTGGTGCCCTATGTGCAGGAAATGAATTTCACCCACGTGGAATTGCTGCCGGTTACCGAACATCCATTTGATGGCTCCTGGGGTTATCAGCCCATCGGGATGTACGCACCGACGCAGCGTTTTGGCACACCGGATGACTTCCGTTTTCTCGTAGACCGCTTTCACCAGGCAGGCATCGGCGTCATCATGGATTGGGTTCCCGCACACTTCCCAAGAGACGAACACGGTTTACGCCGTCTCGACGGTACTGCACTGTATGAACATGAAGATCCCCGCAAAGGCGAGCACAGCGACTGGGGAACCCTGATTTTCAACTATGGCCGCCGCGAGGTTATTAACTACCTGGTCGGCAGTGCACTTTACTGGATCGATGAATTTCATATCGACGCCTTGCGTGTAGACGCGGTGGCTTCAATGCTCTACCTGGATTATTCCCGCGAGGAAGGTGAATGGGTAGCCAATGAGCAGGGTGGTAACGAGCATCTTGAAGCTGTGGATTTCGTGCGTCATTTAAACGAAATTATCCACACCTACCGTGCGACCAGTTACGCGGAAGAATCCACCGCCTGGCCGGGTGTTTCGCGGCCTGTCGATGCCGGTGGCCTGGGTTTTACTTACAAGTGGAATATGGGTTGGATGAACGACACCCTGTCGTACATAAGCGAGGATCCGGTGCACCGCAAATATCATCACGACAAGATGACATTTGGACTGGTTTACGCCTTTGATGAAAACTTTGTGCTGCCGTTATCACATGATGAGGTAGTACATGGTAAACGCTCATTGCTGGGTCGTATGCCGGGCGATGACTGGCAGCGCTTTGCCAATTTGAGGGCCTATTACGGTTTCATGTATGGGCACCCGGGTAAAAAACTGTTGTTCATGGGTGCGGAAATTGCCCAGGAAAAAGAATGGGACCACGACCATTCCCTGGACTGGCATTTGCTCGAACAACCACGACACCAGGGTGTTCAGAACCTGGTGCGTGACCTTAACCAGGTCTACCGGGACACGACCGCACTGCATGAGCTCGATTTCAGCGGCAAAGGTTTTGAATGGATAGACTGGCAGGATGCCGACAGCAGCGTATTTTGCTGGTTACGGCGTGACTCCGACGGTGATTTTGTGATTTGTGTGAGCAACTTCACGCCACTGGTTCGATCCGGTTACCGGATCGGCGTGCCGCAAGAAGGTAGTTACACCGAATTGCTCAATACTGATTCAGAAATATACGGTGGTAGCGGTGTGGGTTTGAATGGAGACCTCCATACAGAAAATATTTCTGCTCATGGCCGCGGGCAATCGCTGCAACTGGACTTGCCGCCACTGGCGACATTGATGTTGAAAATTAAAAATTGATTTTAAAAGAAAAAGCCCCTCTGACGGGGTAATGGGGAGTGAAAGCATGATAGACCGGCCGGAAACAGACAGCCTTGGTGATGTGGAGTTATTGAACCTGCCCCCACTTGGATTGGATGCAGATGCCATCCTTTCTGACTCCATCCATTACCACCGGCGAATGTTGGGCAGGCGAACCTTTCGCACCCACGAACATTTTCTCTACCAGGCTTTGGTTCATGCCACCCGTGACCGCTTGACGGAGCGATGGATAGAAAGCAGAACAAACCTGGAGCGCGGCCGGGGTAAACGTGCCTGCTACCTGTCACTGGAATTTCTGATGGGCCGTTTGTTAAGGAATGCGCTTTTAAGCCTCGGTATCACGGAACAGGCCGGTGAGGCTTTAAACAAGCTGGGTGTCGAGTTGGAAGACGTGCACGACCAGGAGCACGATGCAGGCCTGGGCAACGGCGGCCTCGGGCGGTTGGCGGCGTGTTTTCTGGATAGCTGCGCCACGCTTGGTTTGCCGGTGACCGGTTACGGCATCCGTTATCGCTTTGGCATGTTTCATCAGCGCCTGGAAAACGGTTACCAGGTGGAAGAACCCGACCACTGGCTGAGGGAGGGTTTTCCATGGGAGATCGAGCGTATTGAGCGTGTGCAGACGGTCAAATTCGGCGGTCGCGTTACCCGTTTCAGGGATTCCCTCGGTAATAATCATGTCGACTGGATCGATACGCATGATGTGTTGGCTGTCCCCTTTGATATACCCATTCCGGGTTATAAAAATGACGTGGTCAACACGCTGCGTTTGTGGTCCGCTTCTGCCACCGATGAGTTTGACCTCGAAGAATTCAATGCAGGTAGTTATGCTGATGCGGTGGCAGCTCAAAATGAGGCTGAAAACATCACCATGGTGTTGTACCCGAATGCCGAAACAGAAAATGGCCGGGAACTGCGGCTGCGTCAACAATACTTCCTGGCCTCGGCCAGTTTGCAGGACATCCTGGCGGACTGGGTAAGACAGAATGGAAGAGATTTCAGTCAATTTGCTGAGCATTATTGTTTTCAGCTGAATGACACGCATCCGGCCATCGCGGTACCGGAACTGATGCGCCTGTTAATGGATGAGTGTGACTTTGGTTGGGATGAGGCCTGGGAAGTCACCACTTCCACCATGGCTTATACCAATCACACACTGTTGCCCGAGGCCCTGGAAACGTGGCCGGTGGCGATGTTTGAAAATCTTTTGCCACGGGTGTTGGAAATCATTTACGAGATCAATGCACGTTTCCTTTCGGAAGTCAGCCGGCATTGGCCTGGTGATCTCGACACACTGGAGCGTATGTCGTTGATCCAGGAGGGCCCGGAGAAGAAAATTCGAATGGCCTATCTCGCAATCGTGGGCAGTTTTTCAGTGAACGGTGTAGCTGCGCTGCATTCGCAACTGTTACAACGGGGTTTGTTCAGGGATTTCGCCAGCCTTTGGCCGGATAAATTTAATAACAAGACCAATGGTGTGACACAGCGCCGCTGGCTGGCCGCTTGTAACCCCGAGCTTGCCAGTCTGATCAGCGGTCGTATCGGAGATGCCTGGATCACCGATCTTGATCAACTTGAAAAGCTGGTGCCACTGGCGGACAACAGTGAGTTTCAAGACGAATGGCGCATGGTCAAACAGGCCAATAAAGCCCGGCTTGCGGCCAATATTGAGAGCAAGACGGGGCTGTATATTGACCCTGAGATGATGTTCGATGTCCAGGTCAAGCGTATCCATGAGTACAAACGCCAGTTAATGAACGTGTTGCACGCAATACACCTGTATGACCGGATTCAGCGTGGTGATGGTGATGATTTACCACCCAGGGTCATTATCATCGGTGGCAAAGCGGCGCCTGGATATGAAATGGCCAAGAGCCAGATCAAGCTCATCAACAACGTGGCCGAGGTGATCAATACGGATCCGGCCATGCGGGGCCGATTGCGCCTGGTGTTTTACCCGGATTACAACGTTTCTGCCATGGAGCTGATTTGTCCGGCAGCGGATCTGTCCGAGCAGATTTCAACTGCCGGCAAAGAGGCCTCCGGTACCGGTAATATGAAACTCATGATGAATGGTGCAATCACTATCGGTACGCTGGATGGTGCCAACGTGGAAATACTGGAAGCCGTCGGTGAGGAAAACTTTTACCTTTTTGGTCTGACAGTTGATGAGATCCCCGCCATCAGGGAAAATTATGATCCACAGTCCATCATTGAAAATGACAGGGATTTCAGACGTGTCATGCGTCTGCTGGATAATGGTCACTTTAATCATTTTGAACCCGGTATTCTGGATGAAGTGATCGCAGCTGTGCGTAACCCCGACGACCAGTGGATGACTGCGGCGGATTTCCGCAGTTTCATTGATGCGCAGGAAGCCGTCGGAAGGGCCTACCAGGATCAGCAAAGCTGGACACGTATGAGTATTCTGAACAGTGCCAAATCGGGCCGGTTTTCTACCGACCGTACAATGCGGGATTACAACCGTGATATCTGGCACCTCGAGAAACTCACCTCCGGGGAGTCATGATCCAGGTTGGAAGTCCAGAGCGACTTGGGGCCCACTGGGACGGGCAGGGTGTAAATTTTGCCTTGTACTCGTCGGCGGCTAATTCGGTGGAGCTATGCCTGTTTGATGCTTCAGGGCAACAGTATCAGTGTTTTCATTTGCCCGGCAACGATGATGGCGTCTGGCATGGTTATTTACCGGGATGTAAACCGGGGCAACGTTACGGTTATCGTGTCCACGGCAGGTGGGCGCCTGAATCGGGTCTGCGTTTCAATCCTTCCAAGTTATTGCTTGATCCATATGCATATGCCCTTGAAGGATGTTTCAAGTGGTCCGGTGCACTGTATGACTACGACCGTTCAACGGCCAATGGCTCCTTACAACCCAACCTCACCGACAGTGCGGCCCATGTTCCAAAGTGCGTGGTAACCGGGCCTGCAGCTGAACCGTTAAGAGCGCGCCCTGCGGTTCCCTGGTCCGAAACCATTATCTACGAAGCCAATGTGCGTGGTTATACCATGGCCCATCCGGACATTCCGGAGCATGAGCGCGGCAAACTCCTTGGTATGAGCAATGGAAAAATTCTTGAGTACCTCAAGGCCCTGGGCATCACCTCGCTGGAATTGATGCCTGTCCATGCACTGATTGATGAAGGTTTCCTGGTTGGACGCGGCTTGATTAATTTTTGGGGTTATAACAGCATCAACTTTTTTACACCTGAAGTGGATTACGCCAGCAAGGATGCCAACCGCGAATTCAGGGAAATGGTAAATGCCATACATGATGCCGGAATTGAAGTGATTCTGGACGTGGTCTATAACCATACGGGCGAGGCCGGGGGCCAAGGGCCAACGCTAAGCTTTCGTGGAATCGACAACCTGACCTACTACAGTACCGAAGCGGATGATCCGGGTAGTTATATCAATGACACCGGTTGTGGCAATACCGTCAATGCGAATCACCCCCGGGTACAGGCCCTGATTATGGACAGCCTGGTTCATTGGCACAGGCAAATGGGTGTGGACGGTTTCAGGTTTGACCTTGCCCCGGTTCTCGGCAGGTCGTCGTTTGGTTTTGATCCTTTCCACGAGCTTTTGTTGAATATTAATGATGCCCCGTTACTATCCACTGCCAAGCTGATAGCAGAACCATGGGACCCGGGTCCTGGTGGTTATCAACTGGGTAAGTTCCCCTCACGATGGGCAGAGTGGAACGACCACTACCGTGATACCGTCCGGCGTTTCTGGCGTGGAGAGAGGGATCAGTTGAGCAGTCTTGCCAAACGCTTGCATGGTTCCTCCGATATTTTTGAAGCCAGCGGTCGCGCACCCCAGGCCAGTATCAATTTTGTTAGCTCGCATGATGGTTATACATTGAGGGACCTGGTCAGTTATGAGTTGCGGCACAACGAGGCCAACGGGGAAGATAACCGCGACGGGCATTCACACAATTACAGTAGCAACCACGGTGTGGAGGGTGAAACCAGCGATGTTGCTATCAACCGCTTGAGACGCAGGCAGCGATTGAACATGCTGGCTACATTGTTGTTGTCAAAAGGTACACCGATGTTGCTGGCCGGCGATGAGTTTGGCAACACCCAGGGTGGCAACAATAATGCCTATGCCCAGGACAATGAAACGGGCTGGCTGGATTGGAGTGGTGTAGATGCCGATCCTGATTTTTTAGTACAGGTTCGGAAACTGATAGAACTGCGTGGCAAATTGCCCCATTTAAAACGGGAAAGCTATCTGCATAGTCATGACCACAATGGGGCTGGCTGGCATGATATCGAGTGGCTTCACCCAAAAGGTAAACACATGCATGTGAAACAGTGGCTTAGAAACCAGGCATTGACGCTGTTATTTTCAGACAAGGGCGCTTTGCAAACGGGAGAGAATAAACATTCCCGGGGTGGTTTAGTCGCCGTTGCCATCATGCTGAATGCAACGGCTAAGTCGAAGGCATTCCATTTGCCTGAAATTTCACCGCGCGGTTGCTGGGAGACAGCGTTTTACAGCGCTGACTCCGGGCTGCCGGAAGTGAGCTCAAGCGTATTCAAACTGAAATCCCGCTCTATTGCCTGCGCACTCTTCAGTGTCAGCACCACAAGCGACTTCGTTTAATCAGACTGTTAGCCTGCGTCAGGCAAAGTAAAAACAGGTAAATTCAATCTCGATTCACGCCCCGTCGTGATGATTTTTGCTATCTTTAAATGAATACTATCCGTTTTCCCTGGTGGTGTAATGAGTATTGAATCTGCAATAGCTGCTAACCGATTTGGCTTGGGTGCCCGGCCTGGTGAACTGAAAAAACTGGAATCGGACCCCAAAGGCGCTTTGCTGAGTCAATTGCAGGGTCCCCCATCGCTACCGGCTGACATGGCCGGCCTTCCACGCTCCGATGAAATATTGACGGAAGTTCTACAGATTCGAAAAGAGCAGCGGAAGATGAAAAAGGAGGCCGGAGAGGAGGGGCTTCCAAAGGGAGCAAAGAAGTACGGTTCAATAGTCCGTGGATATTATGCCCAGCAGGTCGGGGCACGGATCAGAAATGCAATCCGTACAGATTACCCTTTCCATGAAAGGCTGGTGCACTTCTGGTCCAATCATTTTGCGGTTTCGGCGGATAAGCAACCCATCAGTGCGATAGCCGGTGCGTTTGAGAATGAATCCATAAGACCAAATCTTGGTGGCAGCTTTTATGAGTTGTTGCTGGCAGCCGAAAAACACCCGGCCATGATCCTGTACCTGGACAATGAACGTTCAATTGGCTCCGGTTCATTGCTCGCAAACCCGCCTAAACGGCGGCGTAAAAAGACCACCAAAAAGACTCGCAAGGTGGGTATCAATGAAAACCTCGCCCGGGAAATTCTCGAGTTACATACCCTGGGCGTTGATGGTGGTTACCGCCAGGCTGATGTTACCGCCTTTGCAAAAGTTCTGACCGGCTGGTCGGTCGGCAGTGATCAGGGGCGCTACAAGGCAGGCAAACCCGGCGCTTTTCTGTTTCGTGAAAATGCGCACGAACCCGGATCACAGGTCATTATGGGTGAACGGTTTCAACAATTCGGTATGGCACAGGGCGAAGCGGTATTACAAAAACTGGCGGCAGACCCTTCAACCGCCCGCTTTATTGCTACCAAGCTTGTATGTCATTTCGTTGCTGATCAGCCCCCGGTTACGATGGTAAACCGCATCGCCGCGGTGTTTCTGGATAGCGGTGGAAACCTGCCCATGGTGCACGCTGCCCTGGTTAACTCGGAGGAGCCCTGGCAGCTTGCGCAAAGTAAGTATAAGAGCCCCGAAGAGTTTGTTATCTCGACATACCGGGCTTTCGATTATGTCCCCCGGAAGATACGAAAAACCATCGGAATGCTCGAACAATTGGGCCAAACGCCCTACCGGTCAGGTTCCCCGGAGGGTTGGCCGGATACGGCAGATCACTGGGGTGGTGCCGATGCATTGTACAAGCGTATCGAATGGGCCAACGCCGCAGCACGGGTTGCCGGTTCCAGGGTTAACCCACTGTCGCTTGGTGAAGAGGTCCTCGGCCTTACATTTGATGATCATACGCGAACAGCCATTTCAAGGGCTGAGAGCCTGGTGCAGGGAACCACATTGCTTTTGGCCTCACCTGACTTCCAACGGAGATAAATCATGTTGAGCAGACGTGAGTTGGTAAAAATTCTGGGGGTTGGGTCACTTGCCGCTGGTTTCCCGGGCCTGATTCTGGCAGAGGCAGATACCGATGCCCGCCTGGTCGTATTCATATTACGTGGTGCGATGGATGGCATGGCAATGCTGGTGCCCTATGGTGATGGCAATTATGTCGGCCTGCGTGGCAAGCTGGCACTGGCTGCACCTGGACAGGAGGGCGGTGTTTTGAAAGTCGATGGCCTGTTTGGTATCCATCCGTCATTTCAGCACACCCATGAGCTTTACCAAAAGAAACAGGCATTGTTCGTGCATGCCGTTGCCAGCCCATACCGCAGCCGATCACATTTTGACGGCCAGGATCAATTGGAAAACGGCTCAGCCCCGGGTAATTTTAAGCGTGATGGCTGGTTGAACAGGGCGCTGGAACCATTGGCCGGCAGCCAGGGTAATGATACCGCGATCGCAATTTCTCAAAATACGCCGCTGGTGCTGCGTGGCAGCCAGCCGGTTACCAGCTGGGCGCCATCGCAATTACCGGATGCGTCCGATGAGACCTTGCGGCGTTTACAGTCTTTGTATGCCAATGATCCGTTTTTTGCGACGCGGTTGCAGCAGGCACTGGATTCCAGGCAGATTGCCGGTGATATGTCCGGCAACACGAAGCGACGAGGTAACCAGGCAAAGCAATTGGAAGCAACCATGCAGGCTACTGCAAAATTTTTGTCAGCGGCCAATGGCCCCAGGATTGCAGTTCTTGAATCTGGCGGTTGGGATACGCATGCACGGCAGGGTGCCGCCAATGGTGGACTTGCCGGTAAATTTGCAGTCCTCGACAAGGGGCTTGCCGCTTTGCAGATGGGGCTAGGCAGCAACTGGTCACAGACCGTGGTCATGGTGGTGACAGAGTTCGGGCGCACAGCCAGGGTCAATGGAACAGGTGGCACTGACCACGGAACGGCAACCGCAGCCATGCTGGTGGGCGGTGCTGTAAACGGCGGTCGTATTGTGGCCGACTGGCCGGGCCTGTCTGCTTCGAGCTTGTACGAAGGCCGGGATTTATACCCGACCACTGATATACGCAGTGTTTTCAAGGGAGTGCTGGCGCAGCATCTGGGTTTGCGGGAAAAGTTTCTGAACCAGAGTGTTTTTCCGGGTTCAGAACAGGCCCCGGTCATCGAGAACCTGGTGATTACATAAGCTAACTTTTTACCCTGGTTGTTGTGTGGTACGGTCATCGCAGAATGACGAGAAAGACAAAACCAGTAAAGATCAAGAGACGCTTCCACGGGCCAGCTGCATCGGGTAATGGTGGATATTCCTGTGGCCTGGCCGGCAGCTTTATAGATGGGCCGGCGGCAGTTCGTTTACGTATCCCGCCTCCGCTGGATATTGAAATGGAAGTGCGGAGAGAGGGTCAGGGAGTAGAGCTTTTTCACCATGGTGAATTGGTAGCATCCGCTCGGCCGGCTACATTTGATCTTGATATCCCCAATCCGCCGGATTTTGCCCATGCACAAGTGGCATCACGGCGCTATCGCGGTTTTGATTCACATTTTTACCCTTCATGCTTTGTCTGTGGTCCCGACCGGGAGCACGGCGATGGTCTGAGAATCTTTGCCGGTCCGCCTGATTCCACCGGTGGACCTGATGGGATGGTGGCCGCGGCCTGGATTCCGGATGAATCGCTTACTGATTCAAGTGGTATGGTTTGCGAGGAATACCTTTGGGCCGCCCTCGATTGCCCGGGTGCCTATGCCTTTCCCGAACCCGCAACAGGCGCCATTTTATTGGGTGAACTGGCTGTCTCTATCAGTGAGACCGTGCCTGCAGGTGAAAAGTGCGTTGTCATTGGTTGGCAGATCAGGCATGACGGCCGAAAGCATTACACGGGAACGGCATTGTTCAGAGAGTCCGGTTCATGTTGCGCTGTGGGATATGCTACATGGTTTGAGGTTCCAACTGCAGCGGAATAACAAATGAGTACAGAGATAACATTACGGCTAAGAAGTGATTCAAAATGTGAATTGTGCGGTGCGTCCGGGCAATTGGTGGTTTATGAAATCCCACCGGTTTCCGACGCCAGCCCTGAGCAGTGCGTGTTGATCTGTACGGTCTGCCAGGAGCAGGTTGACGATCCGCAAACCATGGATGTTCATCATTGGCGTTGTCTGAATGAAAGCATGTGGAGCCAGGAATCTCCGGTCCAGGTAATGGCCTGGCGTTTACTGACTCGTCTCAGTGCCGAGGCTTGGTCACGTGATCTGCTTGATATGCTCTATCTCGACGATGAAACCCTGGCCTGGGCTAAATCTGCCGGAGACGGGCAGAGTGAAGATAACGGCATAAAACATCTGGACAGCAATGGTGCGATTCTCGAAGCGGGCGATACCGTTACCCTGATCAAGGATCTGAATGTCAAAGGTGCGGGTTTCACGGCCAAGCGTGGGACTGCTGTGCGCAATATCTCGCTGGTCCCTGATACACCTGAGCATATCGAAGGCCGCGTCAATGGCCAGCAAATCGTGATCCTGACAAAATTCATAAAAAAATCGTCCTGAGCAAGCAATCCGGACAGTCTCAACCCCTAGGGTGCGTAACCCGTTACGCACCAAAACCACAAAAAAGTATACTGAAGAAAAACATGTAAACTATCTCGTTGATATCGAAAGGTTTAAATATGCACGCCGTAATCTTCAAAGCAACAATCGCAAGGCTGGAAAAAGGACCCCCAACACAGGTTGGCACAGGCAAAGGGAAGGAATAAGTGGTACCGGTCCTTCAGTGTAGAAATCTGTGAAATCGTAAGAAAGAACCAACCGTAAACTCCAGCCATGATGTACACGCCTTGGTGGTGTGCAGGGGGCTGCGGGGTAGCGATATACGGGACACCCTCAAGCCATCCATGGGCGTTCGGTAATTTGTTCCCGACAAATTACGGTC
>RCNC010000694.1_pt1 | contig 21827 bp, 15 predicted proteins | sample 2041301 | NCBI WGS metagenome assembly RCNC01 (sample SAMN09708231, study PRJNA481090) | Marine sediment metagenome, whole genome shotgun sequencing project. | biome: marine sediment; feature: ocean; material: sediment; isolation source: Sewage treatment plant 13A marine sediment (STP13A) ...
ATTTGAACATGTTTTATGATATTTAATTTTTTCGCACCATATTATGATGTTTCTTTATTTCTGACTCAGAAAGATTTAAAAACCGTGCGGCAACGGTTTTCCCAAAGCGGCATTGCCACCCGCTGCTACACCCCCGACATTCAACGAAGTGGGTTTGCGCTTCCCCAGCATATCCTCGACGCCATTGGAAAAACATCCCCTTGAGCAGCCGTCAGTATCGGATGCTGACCGTTTTGATGTGAAGCATTGTTTTTCAGGGCCGTCACCCCTATTATTGGATGTATACCTGCCAATTCGTGGTCAATTATCACCCAAAGGAGGAATCGATGAAACTGGAAGCAGCCATTCAATCAGCACTGGAATTCGAAAACCGGATCAGAGATCTTTACATCGAGGCGGTAGCCCGCACCGATGAACCTGCCGGAAAAAAAATATTTCAAACCTTGGCAGACGACGAACAGCGCCATGTGGATTACCTGGAAAACCGGCTCGACGAGTGGCAAAAGCGTGGAAAAATCAGCAATGAAATCTTAGCTTCGATGGTTCCCGACAAAGCGGCAATCCGCAAAGAGGCTGCCGCCCTTCAATCGAAAATCAGCGAAGATGCGCGTGGACTCAAGCAGCAGCTGCTCTCACAGGCGCTGGCGATGGAGATCGAAACCAGTCGGTTCTACAAAGAAATGGTCGATCAGGTGGCATCCGACCACCGGGCCATGTTTGCCCGATTCCTGGAAATCGAGGACAACCACATCGAAGCGGTCCAGTTTGAACTGGATCATCTGAGCAATACCGGTTTTTGGTATGGGTTTGAAGAGTTCGATATGGAGAGCGTCTGACAGCCGCCGTTAACAACGCGCTCCCGGATGATCGATCGGGTTGGCGATCGGTTTGATTGAGCTGCATGCAAACTGCAGGTCTGCCGGTGTCGTTTTAAAACGCACACATCCACCACATGTGGTAGATGTAATGAACCTTAAGTTCAGGATACAGTAGTTAATGGGTTGAACTGCGATGGCGTGGTCCGTCACGCGCACGCCCAGTTCACCGGCCGGTATCAGGCAACCGGATGGTAATGCGCCACTGCCGCCGCCCACCAGATACAGATGGCAGCCCGGTGTGTCGACCCATGACAATGATCTCAGCATCCAGGGAACCTTTTTGGCGTGGCTTAAACTTCCTCGCATGGACAGTCGGCACCGCTTTCGGGTGCGGTTTGGCCGTAGGGTAAAGAGCGCTTTATTGTATCCAGTGCCAACTACATATACCCTATCTGGTATGAGGAGCACCTGTGGTCAGTTGTTAATCGTCGACTATCGTAGTGGATTGCCAGTCGATGGATTTCAGGTGTGCCTCGAAGTTTTTCAGCACACCGGAGGTATCCCCCCTGACCACGTCGTCGGCGTGAAACGTGGGCAGCTGACCTTTAATGCCCACGTAGTAGTGGGTCAGGATCAGCGGGGTCAACAGGTCATCGATGGATCGAAATCGTTCAAGCATGGGGACGGTCCCCAGATCACTTTTCTTCACATTGGTCGTCACCGCGATCATGAAGGATTTTCCGGTCAGCAGCCCACCCTCGCCGTATACATCGGCAATGCGGTAAGTCTTACCGTATACCAGGACTTCATCGAAGTATTTTTTCAACAGGTGCGGCAGGCTGAACCACCACAGGGGGAAATGGTAAACAATGGCATCCGCCCGCTTCAGCTTATGGATCTCGTCGTCGACGTCCCATAGGCCTGTGGTGGTGTCAGTGACCTGGATTTGATGGTGTTCACCCAGGATATTGCATGACATCTGGAACAGGGCTTCGTTGAGTACGCCTTTGGAGGCATAGAGCGCCTGGTTGGCCTTGATCAGCATGATATTCATGCAATCCTCATTTGTCGGGGGGTAGGTGGTTGCTTGCGCTGTTGACGGCAGACCTCTCCTTGTTTACGTCTTCATCAAAATCAACGGCGGTTAAGGACAACAACGGGCCGTAGTGTCGCTGCAGGGTGTCTTTGATCTGATCCAGGGGGAGGTCTAAAAATTCCCCCCGGTAGCGCACGTACTCCATGTGCGCATTCCCCAATTGGTCAAAGGGGTGGTAAATGGAATCGGAGCCGCCGTCAAAATCGAGGGGCTTTAAGTGAAACCGCTCGCACAGTTCGATGTTGAATGCCGGCGTGGCCTTGACCCATTGTCCGTCAATATAAATGGACGTGTACCCGTGCCAGAAAAAGATGTCTGTTTTCATCAGGGTTCGTAGCCGCTCGGTGGACAGGTGGTTGCGCACGTCCGCAAAACCGAGCTTCGCGGGAATCCTCAAAACCCGGCAGCAGGCGGCCAGCAGCACGGCCTTGGGCACGCACCAACCGCGCCCGGAAGCCAGGGTCGTGCTGGCCCGCATTCCTTCCATGGACAGGTCAATCGCATAGGGATCGTAGCGGATGCCATCACGAACGGCATAGTACAGGCAGACCGCCTGGTCTCTGGCGGTTGCCGAACCATTCATATGAGAGCGGGCGAAGGTCGTCACGCGGGTATGGTCGCTGTCGATGACGGGCGTGGGTCGAAGCGTTTCGTGAAAATCAGGGGCCATGGTTCTTACATCCGCTTGTCGAGCTATCGGGCACAGGGTGAGACGCCATGGTGGCGCTACTTCCCGTTGGCTGTTTCCGGTTCATGCGCCTGGTGCCGGTATGGAGACAGATCAGACGTCTGATTTGTCCGTCGTGGCTTTCGAATGGATCGTTTCGTTCGAATTCGTGTCCGCCGGTGTCTGTCCATGGGCATTGACTTCGAGACCCAGCGCTCTGGCTCGCTTGGCCCATTGACGCCGCGCCATGGCCTGCATGTCTTCGACCGTGTCCATCTCGTCGACGATCTCCATGCCGAGAAGGGTTTCGACGATATCCTCGGTTGTCACCAGCCCTTTGGTCCCACCGTACTCATCGATCACCACGGCGATTTGCTGGCGCTGGTCGAGCAAAAATTCGAGCAGGTTGGTCAGGGACAGGTTGCCGGGAACCGTTTTGATCGTCCGCTTCAGCGTTTCGATTTTATTGTCGCCGCCATTTCGTGCCTTGGCGAGCAGCAAATCGTCCCTGAGAATGAAACCGGTGATGTGGTCCAGGTCCGTTTGGAAGAGGGGCATGCGCGAAAAGGCCACGGATGGCTTTACATCCAGGGCGTCGGTGACGCTCATGTCCTGGGCCAGGCCCGCAATTACCGTCCGCGGCGTCATGATGTCACTGGCGGTCAACGAACCGAAGCGGAACAGATTCCGGATAATCCTTGATTCATGGGGGTCGATTTTCCCGGCACGTTCACCGATGCCGGCCATGGCGATGAATTCTTCGCGGCTGAACACATGGGTGGTTTTCCCACGGGCGATCAGGCGGGTCAGCATTTCCGAGAACCAGATCAGCGGATACAGCACCCAGATCAATCCGCGGACAAACCGTGCCGTGAGCCCGGCCAGTGATCGCCAGTAGACCGCGCCGATAGTTTTGGGGATGATTTCGGAAAGGAACAGGATCATCAGGGTCATCACAGCGGAAAACAGGCCGAACCAGGCGCTGCCGAAAACCACCGTCGCCTTGGAACCCGAACCTATAGCCCCCACCGTATGGGCGATGGTGTTCAAGGTCAAGATGGCGGCGAGGGACTGGTCCACATTGTCCTGTTTCAATTGTTTCAACAGCGCTGCGAGCTTTGGTTTTTTATCGTGAAGACCAGCGATGTATGCGGGTGTTATGCTCAAAAGCACCGCTTCGGCGACACTACAGAGGAAGGAGAAAACCAGGGCCAGCAGAATGTACGACACCAGCAGGATTACATCGGTGTTCGTGTAGCCGGCGTTTGCTGGTGCGGTGCCTGGCAGACCAGCAGCCGCTGCCGTATCGGCTGCCAACCAAAATATCCATAGTATTACCGGCCAGTGAATTCGCTGCTGTGTCGATTTCAATATCCGAATCAGAATACCTCCCGATCAATGCTGAAAAAACGTTTATGGTTTCGATGATACGGCCAGTCTGATAATCCCCATGGAGCAATCTAATTGGCATTGGCGCCCATTGTCAAGAACACCATAATATCATTCCATAAAGCCATGTCTTCAGTGCCAAGTCGAGCAGGGATAACCGAGCAGGGTATCCGAGGCGGGGCCAGGATTGTTGAATGGGCCGGATGGTGGATATCGACCGGTCTTCAGGGGAGGAATGCTGACCGGCAGGGGTGGTGGTTTCTTTTCAGTTATCAGCACGGGGCTCTGGCGGTGAACCGGTGCCGTTTTTAAAATCCTTTTTGGCTTCTTCAAAGCCTTTACGAAAATTTTCGGGCATTTTCTGGACCTCATCTTTGACGGTCCGGCCCGCTTCGGCCCCGGATTCCTTTGCGTCTTTGCCAAATTTTTTCCAGTCGTCGGCTACACCGTGCCAGAATCGGCTCCAGGCTGACTGGCTGCTTTCTGTATTGTCGGCACCGGATGCGGCTGCTGATGGGGATGCCGTTGCAATGGCGAAAATGAGAAGAAAATTCAGCAAAATCGATGTCATGGTGTCTGCTTGCCTCCTGCAGCCCGATACGATTCCCCATGGACCGGGCCATCGGGGGCTTCCTGGGTCAGGCTTCTGATACGACCGCTTCGATTTTTTCCCAGATGAACTGGGCCACTTCCTCGGCCGAATTCTTTTCGATCACGGCAAGATCCTCACACAACGCCTCGATGTTTGCTTCGTCGAGGTCCGTCATTTTATTTACCAGGAAGGAATCCACCTCGCCACCTGCGGGCAGCAGGCCACAGGCACCCACGGCGCCGATGTAGTTGCCGTCAAAAAAAATAGGTACCACGATCTTCATCAGCCCGGCGTCGCATTCCTCGATCACCGGCCGCTTTTCATCCTTGGCCTGGTTGGCCAGGTTCATGTGGGCGACGGCACAAATGAATGACTGGCCTTTGTCCGTGGCTTTGATGGCCGGACAGAGGCGATTGACCCATACTTTATTGTCGGTGATGCGGATGCCGTCGGTATTGAAGACATTGGACTCCAATCCCGATTGCTTATGAATTTCATTTTCTATCTGGGTCCATTTTTCCAGGGGCAACAGATCCGTCAGTTCCACAGTCAGACTCCTTGGTTCACTTGTACAGGAAAGGTTTCTGTTTCAAACTAAGTCACTCCCTTTACCATTTTTTTAAGCTGATAGGGAAGACCTTTCCGTCAGCCAGGCCTTGAGCCGCTTCATCCCTTCCTCGATGGAAATGTCGGCCGTGTATCCCAGGTCTCGCTTGGCCGCAGAAATGTCGAACCAGTGGGACGTTGCCAACTCCCGGGCGACGAAGCGGGTCATGCGAGGCTCCCCGGAGATGCCGAAAGTGCGATAGGTCCACTCCATCAACGCACCGACCCAATAGGCCGCCTTGGGTGACAGGGTTTTGGTCAATGCCGGCTTGCCACCGGCAGCCAGGATGCGGTCCACCATATCCCACAAGCCGATGGGATGGTCGTCGCTGATGAAATAGACGTTGCCCGAAACCGCCGGGTTTTTCTCCAGCGCCTGCATGGCCAGTACATGGGCACGGGCAGCGTTATCGACGTAAATCGTGTCCACGCGGTTGTTTCCGTCACCCACCCGCCGAAGGCTGGCTGCCCGGGCGATGATGCGCGGCACCAGGTGGTTGTCCTGCGGTCCCCAGATCAGATGCGGCCGCAGGGCCACGGTTTTAAGTGCATCGTCTGCAGCGGCAATCACGGCCTGCTCGGCCATGGCTTTGGTCTGCGGGTAGGGCGCATGATAATGGGCCGGGTAAGGGGCCGATTCATCCACCCCTTGCATGTTGCCGCCATCAAACACCACGCTGGGGCTGCTGGTGTATATCAGCATGGGCACCCGGCTGGATCGGCAGGCCTTTATGACATTTCGGGTGCCGGTCACATTGGGTCGATAATATTCCTCGAACGCGCCCCACACCCCGGCTTTGGCCGCCACGTGGAAAACGGCATCCCGGCCGCGAGCTGCATCGGCGACGGCACCGGCCTCGGCGATGTCACCGGAAAGCTGAGGGACATTTAGCGCGTCCAGATCCGGGTATGTGCCCCGCGAAAAGCTGGCCACCCGATGTCCGTTGGCCAGCAGCTGCCGGACGATGGCTTTGCCCAAAAACCCTCCACCGCCGGTAACCAGAATGTTTTTCGGCGTGTTGATTACCGATGATTGCCTGCTTTTCATGATGAATACGCGTTACCCTTTTTTCCCCGCCCAAACGGCCAGCTGCTCCCTGAAAATTTTGGAATTGTGGCGGATATCGACGGGGAAACCCCGATGAAACAGGATCGTTTCGATGTCTTCACTGAGTGGATTGGCCTTGGCCAGCGCCAGCAGTTCTTTTTTCAAGCCTTTTTTACCCTTGCCGGAGTCTCCAGGCACCAGTTCGATACAGGCCACCGGCCGCTGCCGCCCCTGGGGGCCCACCCCAACCAGTGCGCTGCGAAACACGCGGGGATGGTTGTTGAATATGGCCTCGCAGGGAATCGTGAACATGGTTTTTTTTGAACAGGACACCCGGTGGCTTTTGCGGCCGCAGAACCAGATGCGGCCTTTTTTGTCAATCCATCCCAGGTCACCCATGCGGTGCCAGAAGGCGTCGCCGTCGATGATCTTGGCCAGTGCGTCGTCCCGGGGCCGTTCGTAATAGCCTCGGGTCACCTGATCTCCGCGAACGCTGATCTCGCCGATTTCTCCGTTCGGTAATACCAGGTCGTCGGTCCATTGGGCAATCAGACCGTCCGAGATGCGGATGATTCGAACGTCGATGCCGGCAATGGGTTTCCCCACGCACATGCCGTAGCCCTGCTCGCTGAGCTTGCGGGTTTCGCCCAAGATCTCGTCGCTGCCGAAAGCGCTTACCGGCATGGCCTCCGTGGCCCCATACCCGGTATGGACCTGTGCGCCCTCGGTGAGCATGGCGGAAAACTGTTCGATATTGGCCGGCGCGGCCGGTGCGCCCGCGGAAATCACCCGTTTCAAAGTGGGCAGTTTGATTCCTTTTTCCTTGCCGTAGCGGCCCACGCGATCGAGCAGGGCAGGGGAAGCGAACATAGTGGTGACGCCCTGGTTGACGATGGCTTCAATGATTCGTTCCGGGTTGACATGGGCCGGTTTGGTGGGGTCCATGTCCGGGATAATGGCCGTCATTCCCAATGCCGGGTCGAACAGGGCGAAAAGCGGGAACGTGGGCAGATCGATTTCGTCCGGAGTGATGCCGAACTGGGTGCGGATGCTGCGCACCTGGGCATCGAAGACCCCGTGGGTGTAAAAGACGCCCTTGGCCGGACCGGTGCTGCCGGTGGTAAAGAGGATGGCGGCGATTTCATCGGCCCGGGTGTCAGCCATGCGGTATGGTTGCCAAAGTCTGTTGCGCACCTGGCCCAGGGTGAGTCCGCCCCAGAACCAGCGGCTACCCACGGTAATGAAGGTCTTGACGCTTTTGAAATACCCCGGGGCCAGGGTGCGCAGCACGTGGGCCGGGGGAATGCCGATCAGTGCCTGGGCTTGACTTTCCTTCAGGCAGTTCAACATCCGTGAGACGCCCATACCCGGGTCCACCACAACGGGCACGGCCCCTACCTTGAACAGGGCAAAGACGAGGGCGAAGAAGTCCAGGCTCGGCTTGACCATGAGGATGGTGCGCACACCTCGACTGATACCCATATCGTCAAGGCCCTGGGCCAGGCAATCCGATTCGATATCCAGTTGACGGAAGGTAAGGTGGGTGTAGGCCACCCGGCCTTGGCTGTCCCTGCCGCAGGGACAGACCACCGCCCGCTTGTAGGGCTGAAGACGGGCCATGGTGCGCAGGTGGGCGGCCACGTTGACGATGGTGTGGCTAAGTTTTTCTGGCATTAATTCCATTCGAAAATCTTAATTCCTTATCCAAATCTCACATAAGATCACCTACACTCGTAAAGCAAAACAGCTATGAACATCGAACATCGAACGTCCAACATCGAATTTTGAATAATGTATTCTGCCAATTTATAAACAGGCGGAGTGTAGCGATCTCATCGTCAAGTTTGGAATTTCGAGTTTAGGTATTGTGATTTATTTGTCATTTGTCTTTTGGATATTGTTATTTAGTTCAGGATGAAGATACTGATCAATCCCCTCCTATGGGATGCCGATCCAGAAAATCCTTAACCAATCCGATGACCCGCTCAGGCACATCCTCCAGCAGGTAGTGGCCGGCATCGTCGAACAGGTGCTTTTCAGCTTTCGGAAAACGTCGGCACCACTCGTTGTAGTAGTCCACGTCGAAGACGAAATCGTGCCGCCCCCACAGGATCAGCATGGGTATATGGGACAGTTTGGCAAGGTGCCGGTCAACCCTTTCGACGATGGAAAATCCCGGATCGCCGAGTACCAGGGGGATGTCCTGTACGAAGCGCAAGGTGGCCAGCCGGTTTTTCGGGCAGGCATAGGGTGCCAGCAGCCCTTGTTTCACTTTTGGGGTCAACCGTTTTCGCGGTGCCATGTGTATGGCTCCTCTGGCAAACAGGTTTCCATAAAGGACGGCCGGGGTGGCCAGGGCGCTCAGATTGCGGACCACCCACAGCCGCAGGGGGATGCGCTTGCGGCCCGGCGGAAAAAAGCCTGCCGTGTTGGTGATGATCAGACGGGCCACCCGCTGCGGATTGGCCACGGCCCAGGCCATGGCGATCATGCCGCCCCAGTCATGGACCATTAGGGTGACCCGGTCCAGGTCAAGATGATCCATCAGCGCCGAAAAATCATCCAACCGGCTTTGCAGCCGGAAGTCGTACGCACCATCATCGGGTTTGTCCGACAGGCCGCATCCCATGTGATCCGGGGCGATGGTACGATGGTCAAAAGCAAGGGCGGTGATGATGCGGCGAAAGAAAAAAGACCAGGTGGGGTTGCCGTGCACCATGACCACCGGGTTGCCCTTGCCCTGGTCGACGAAGTGATAGCGCAATCCGTTGCGGTCCAGAAAATGAGACTGGAACGGATAGAGATCTTGGTAATCGGCCGGATCGACGGTTGGGTTAAGACGTGTCATGTTCACGTGTTGCCGGCTGGTGGAACCAGGGCCAGTTTAAAATTTTCCATTTTGTATATGGGCAGACCATCCACACTGAGCAGGCCGTCGGCCCGGATAGCCGGGGTGCGTCCATCACGCATATGCGTGATCAGGGCTTCCACGGCAACGGTTTTATTTTTCGGAATGATCTGGCCGCGATAGGTCCAGCTGTGGCGGCTGCCTTCCACCATGCGAAACCGGTGGGTTGCCGCCAGATGCGGCCACCGTTTCATTGTCACAGTTTTGATCAGTTGTAAAAAGGATTCCAACCCCAGGGAGCCGGGGCAGACCGGATCCTGGTGGAAATGGGCCTTGAAAAACCATTCGTCCGGGTTCACCTTTTTTATGCCGCGAATGTAGCCCAATCCAGATGGTCCGCCTTCCGGCAAATGGGCGTCGATGCGGTCAATCATCATCAGTGCCTTGCCGGGCAGTGCCAGTTTATCCACAGATACGGAAACATCGGCGGCGGATTCCGGCGTGTGCGGGGGGACCAGGGGCAGGGAGCAGGCACCGTCCGTCATGCCGGAATAGGGGTACATGGCCTTGACCAGGGGATCCGTATGCCCCATGCCTCTTTGCTGGTCAAGCGCTTCAGCGGAAAAGAACCCGAAATAGGTGTCGCCGGCGTAGACCGGTTCGTCACCGGCATAAACTTCAAAATCGAAATTTTCAATGATCATGTCCGCCGCCTCACTGACTTTGGTCATGCGGCAGCGCATGGTCAAGGTGCCGGTGGCCGGCGTCACCTGACGGTGCAGGACACCACTGCCCCCCAGGTTACGAAACTTTAGGTCCCGCTGGCTGCGCAGGGCAGACCCGGCATAGGCTGCCAGCCACCCGCAGGGCTGCAGGGCGATTTCCAGCAACACGCAAAAGGGCATGACGCCGGAGCGGTCGGCGGCAAAATACCACTCCTTCTCGGGGATGTCATATTGGGCGGTTACCCATCCGTCGGCCTTGAGCTCCCAGGGAGCCGGCTCGACATGGGTCACCCGGTCCATGAAGCAGTAGGGTGGTCCCGGCAGACGGGCGATTTTTCGGTTTTCGTCAAAGATGCGGTAGGGCTCACCAAAGGCCTCGGATGGGTTGCCCGTGGCAAAGGCCAGGATTGACGCCCGGTCATACAGCGGGGCGGCAGGCACCGTCGATTCGTCGACCATCGTTGTCCGAATTTTCTGTTGACGCCATACGGCCTCAATCTCCTCACGGCCGATCCCGGTCATCTTCATGGACATATCCTTGAAAAAGACAATGGGACGACCGTCGGCGGACATGTGGGCGTCGGCAATGGCGTAAGGTTCGGGGCCGTATCCGATTTCGCTGATCTGGATTTCGTAGTGCACATGGCAGGTGGCCGGGGTGACCGGTCCACGGCACTTGAGCCGCGCAGCATTGCCGATTACCGGTTCGTAGCACACACCGGGATTGTCCGTCACCCATCCCATGCGCTGAAGAAAGACCCGCAGGGTGTGGGCGCAGCATTCGTACATGAGGGTGCCGGGCATGACCATGTCGTCTACGAAATGGCAGACGAGGAACCAGTCGTCGGGATGGATGTCCGCTTCGGCCCGGATCAGGCCCAGACCATAGCGACCGCCCTCGGGGTCAAGCTCAGTGATGCGGTGAATCAACCGCATGCGACCACCGGGTAAATGCAGGGAGGCGGACAGGTTGATGCCGGTAAACCGTCGGCCGAAACAGGCGGCCAGATCACCGCGGCGCAGGGCGTCCACCTGATGGTCCGAATAGGATTCCTTGTTTACGGTTACCAGCGGTTGCCAATCCGCCGGCCGCTTGCCGGGTATGGGTGTTCGCTCCTGTTCGGTGAGGATGATGCCACCGGAGTTAACCACCTCGGCCTCGGTGAAAAAACCGGCGCAGCCTTTGCGCATGCTGATCAGGTGTTCGCCGTTGATATAGCCTTCGAAGCGGAAAAAAAACATCCAGGTCTCCCCCTGGCGTACGAAGCGGTCGATGGCGATCTCGTAGCGGATGGTCTCCCCGGGGCGGGGTAACCCCCTGTGAAAGACCACCACCGCGTCCAGCAGGCGGTAGGCCCGCTCACCCTTCACCTGGTGGTCGATGCCCAGGTACGAACTCAGGAACAGGTCTGCCTGACCGGCCTCCACGCTGATGCATACCGGTGCGCGATCACCATCCAGGTACCAGGCATCGGGCAGGACGTCATGCTCGGTGACCACCCGGCCCGATTCCATAGAGAGCATTTTCCCCTGCACGGAGACGATGCGGTCCACCAGCATCAACGGCTCGTCAGGCAGGCGTACCCTTACGCGGTGGGTGTCCACTACGTCAAAGGCCGGTCCCAGGACTCGCCCCACGTTGCCGACGGCGAAAGCCATGCACATCTCCCGATTAAATGCAGGGGGGCTTGGCGATGCCGCCACCCGCGCAGGGGCAGGCGCCGTCTTTGGCTGATCGGGAGGTTTATCCGCCAAGCGGGCGCCCAACCCCAGCAGGCGGGTTTGCAGGTCGACAGTTTCGGCAACGCTTCGGGTCAATTCCTGAGAGAAGTCGAGAAATTGCTGGTGCGCGCTGGCCGTGGTTTCCATGTTTCGGTGAGCCGCCTCAAGTAATTGCGCCCAGGGTGCATCGGATGTTGAACCGTTTTCAGCTGGCGCCGGCGTATCCTCGGCGGATTCAAACCCGTCGGACAACACCGGCGGAACTTTGGACGCGATCTCTGCCGGTCGCAACGATTCGATCGGTGGATCATCCGCCGGCATTTCAGGCAATTGGGGGCAGAGCAGGTGACCGCCCACGGTGACCGGTACGATTTTTCCTGCACGGATTGGCCCCGATGGCGTGGCGGGTTCAAGGCCCTCATACAGTGCACTCAGATTCACGGGCACCCGCTCGGTGACCAACCGGGCCAGGCATCGCAATAGCGAGGTGATTTCATCTTCGTTGCCCTGGTTGGCGGCAACGGCTAAATGGGGCTGTTCATCCAATATCTGATCGATCATGCGGGTGCACGACGCCCGCGGCCCCACCTCGATGAACACCCTGACTCCATCGGCGGTGGCACGCTTAATCGTCCGGGTGAAGTCAAAGCCTTCAACTGCTTGTTTTAAAATGGAATCAGCAGTCCCCTTCGAAGTGACCTCGTAGGGGGAGGCCCAGCTGCAGCTGTACACATCAAGACCTGGTTTAACAGTGGTCGGAAAAACATGCAGCCGTCGGTAGGCGTCGGCCACGGGGCTGGCCGCGTCACAGTGAACAGTGACCACGCCGTCCAGGTAGACGGCCTGGCAACCCATGACAGCGATGGCCTGTTCCACCGCCTGTTCCAACCCGCCGATGACGCATTCATGGGGTGAATTGACGATGAGCAGTCGCACCCGGGGCATGTCCGATAGGGTTTCCTGCACCGATTCTACCGGCCGGTTGACCACCGCCACCCGCCAAGCCACGGCCTGGTCCTCCGGAATCTGCCATGCCTGACGAAGTGCCAGGCATGGGCCGGCAAGCTGGGTGGTGAACAGGTCGGTGGTCAGCATGCGCGCCAGCATGTCACCCCGGTCCGACCATACGCCCTGGGCGAACAGGGCCGACGATTCCCCCAGGCTGTAACCGATGACGGCGTCCGCTCGAATGGAAAACCGGTCAAGGACGCGGGTCATGAGATCACCGAAAACCACCTGCCCGAAAATCATGTTCAGGGGGTCGGCCTTGAGCCGGGAGATGGCTTCCGCCTCCCATCCGGGTTGCCAGGCGCGTCGCCAGGGCATGAGGTTCCAGGGTCGGAATTGGGTTTTCAATTGTGCGGTCTCACGGTCCATCCCGTTGACGATGCCTGGAAACCGCAGGGCCAGATCGCGTCCCATGCCCAGGTAATGGTTGCCCGAACCCGGGTAGACCATGGCAATCCGTGTACCGGGCCCGATGGGACGACTGCTGAAAAACACCTGTCGGGAATGCAGATCGGATCCACCAGAGGCAATGGCCTGACGGGCGTCGTTGAGCACCGCATTAAAATTATCGCCCGGTTTCAGGATCAGGGCGACGGCCAGGCGATGATCGGACCGCGGCGGGCGCGATTGCATCCATCTTCCGGCGGCCGGTTCCACCAGCTCCAGATCGGGGGTGCGCGATAAGAAATCTTCCAGTCCCGCAAGGCCTTCAATCAATTCCGGTGTTGTGTTCCCGCTGACCACGAATAGGCCGGCACGGGTGTCGATGGCCGGGGTTGGACCGATACCTTCGACCGTAGATGCGCTGTTTTCATCCTCCTGAATCAGCACGTGGCTGCAATTGCCGTCCATGGTGATCGATGCGCAGCAGGCAGTTCGGGCACCGCGTTCCCGATCCTGATACCACGGTTGTGCCCGATCCGGCATGTGAAAGGGACGCGTCCTTTCCGCCAATCCGTCCAATGATTCGGGCTGTCGTGTAAAACCGGCAAGGGGTGGCAGAACACGATGATGAAGGCACAGGGCGGTTTTAGCCAGGGATGCCAGGCTGTCGGCAGCACCGGTAAACCCGATGATGGGCTTGGCGGATCCAAGCGCGATGGCGGTTGACGGGTCGGTGTTTCCGGGTTCGTGAAAAAAGTCGGCCAGGGCGGCGATCTCCATGCGATCCTGATCCGGCGTACCGGCACCGTGGGCTTCCACATATGACACCGAAGCGACAGAAACATCGGTACGGCCAAAGCACCCGGACAGTGAGCGACAGTAAGTCGATTCGCTGACACGGCCCGTTGCCGGATCCTCACCGCCGGCGCTGCCGATACCGCGGATGACGGCATAAACGCGATCGCCGTCGATCCGCGCCTGAGTCAGTGGCTTGAGCACCAGTGCCACCGCACCGTCGCCGGGCAGCGTACCGTCGGCAGCAGCATCGAAGGGGTGGATCGTGTTGGTAGGTGAAAGGGGCAAGAAATGGTTCATACGAATCACGCTGCGCCCCTCAGCGGCCAAGTCCACCGCCCCCACCAGCATGGCGTCGGCTGCCTTCTCCTGCAGCAGGTCGACGGCAACCTGCAGCGCTTTGATCCCGGAGGCGGCATCGGCGGAGACCACGAAACTGGGTCCGCCGAAGCGAAATTCACGGGCCATGCGGCTGGCGACGATACCTCCTAAAGCCCCCATGACCCGCGGCGGGGTGAGAGGCGGACCGCACTGGTCCCGCAGGCTTTCCAACCATTGGTTCATGGTCCGGTCGTCCAGGTTCAGGCCATGCAATGCGTTCCAGCGTTTGACCGCCGTGAAAAGCTGCCAGCGAAGATGAAAGTTGGTCGCTTCGAAATCGAATCCGAGCCCGAACACGACGCCCATGCGTTCACGGGAGTCACGCTGGGGCAAACCGGCATCAATAAGGGCGCCGGTACCCACTTTGAGGGACAGCAACTGCTGGGGGAGGATGTCATCGATTTCGTTGGGCGGAATCTGGAATTCGCCGATACCCACGGAAACGCTGTCGACATAGGCCCCTTTGGGGTCGAGACCGCCCAGGGCGCCGATTACCGCCGCATCGGCCCCTTTCCAGCGGCCATGGGGCCGAGCAACAATGGCACTGTGACCTTGGAATACGGCTTTTTTATATGATTCCAGATTGTTCAGGGATCCCAGCGTCACATCCATGCCCACGATGGCCACCGGGGCAGGGGCCTCTACAGCAGGTTTTTCGTGGACGGATAGTCGTTGGAAAGCGATGGATCGATCCACAGATGAATGCGTCGGCCACTCTTCAAACAGGATATGGGCGTTGATGCCGCCGAAGCCGAAAGCGCTGACCGCAGCCCGCCTGGGAGTCTCTGCCGCACGGGCGTTCCAGGGCATGGCTTTGGTTTGTACGCTGAATGGACTGCCCTTTAGCGGGCTGTTTTCGGGGGCCTGCTCAAAATTGATCGACGGCGGCAGGGTCTGGTGCTTGATGGCCAGCAGGGTTTTGATCATGCCGGCCGCACCGGCGGCGGTCAGCAGGTGGCCGATCATGGATTTCACCGATCCGATGGCGCAGGTACCCGCGTCTGGGGATGCGGCTTTCCAGAGTTGAACCAGACTCTGGAGTTCCGTGGCGTCGCCGGCACGGGTGCCGGTGCCGTGGCATTCGATGTGATCCACGTCAGATGGCTGCCAGCCGGCCGACCGATATGCCTGTTCCATGGCGCGGACCTGACCGCGGCTTTCAGGGGCCAACAGGTTGCCGCGCATATCGTTGGACAACCCGACACCGTGAATCACGCCGTGGATGGTATCGCCGTGTTCGATGGCGTCGGCCAGACGCTTCAACACCAGAATACCCACGCCTTCGCCCACCACCAGGCCGTCTGCCTGCCTGTCAAAGGGTGCGCAGCGGCCCGACGCTGACAGGGCCTGGAGCTGGCTGAAGCCGGTCTGGGTGTACAGGCATTCAGGTCGTGAGACCCCGCCGGTCACGACCATGTCCGCACGGTCTGCCGCCAGTGCATTGCAGGCGAGTTTGACCGCATAGATAGAGGAGGCGCAGGCGGCATCCAGGGTGAAACTGTCGCCGCCGAATCCCATTTCCGCAGCCAGAAGCGCCGCAGGCAGGCCGTCCACCCGACTGGACATGGCCTCGACACGGGTCGGGGTTGTCGGGGAGGTCGACGTATGGGGAAACAGGCGGTTTTCGATGGCCTTGCCCAGGATTTTCCGCGAAAAGCTGGAGGCGCTGTCCGTGGGAAGGGCAATGGCTGCCAGAATGGTGTCGACGCGGCGGCGGTCAACCGGGACGATTTCACAATTTTGGATGGCCCGTTTTCCGGCAGTAAGCGTAAGCTGGTGGACCGGGTCTAGCCCTCGGGTCAGATCCGGATCCAGCGCAAAGGCATAGGGATCGAAGGTGAAATCAGTGATCAAACAGGCGTGGCGGGAGTATGGACGATCCGGCACCCGGGTGGTGCTGAGCCGATCCTGGGATGGGGCGATCCAACGGCCTTCCGGAACCGGTGACGACTGATCGATGCCGTTGACGATGTTTTGCCAGAAAATATCCAGGTTTGGGGCGCCGGGAAAGATGCCATCCATCCCGACGACGGCAATGAGGGGGTGTTTATCCATATCAGGAACGAATACGATTTCTTACCATGGTTCCGAGGCGGACCCCGAAAATAACCATATTGAAGGTATTGTTTTCAGTCAGTTGTCAAAAACATGGATACATACCCGCTTCGTGGATATAACGCAATAATCAATAGACGGTCAGTCAACTGATTTGGGGCAGCGATACATCGGCAGTCAGATGTCGGTTATACAGATGCTGTAGGCGATCACCATGGGTGGGTGAGGGAATTTGTTTTGACAGCGGCACACGCTACGGATATTGTGTTTATATTAGACGCCCTCATTGACCGTGCCGCGACACCGGTACAGATGATGTGGCACCACGATTTTCAATATGCCTGATGCCGCCAATTGTCCAGCTGAATCGGATAGCCCGTTTAAGCCACGCTGCGCCAATCCCTTGTATGTCTTACGGTAGCGTACGACTAATATTAACCGGTTGTGACCGGTCTAACGTATTCGAGAGTGCGATCTAATCTCAAAGACCCGATTACCGCTTCGAGAAAATCATCTGCCCGGGGATTATCGCTAAACGTGATCCGTCGGATTTAAAGGCTTCGAGGATTCGTGGAGGTTGCTTAAACGAAAAACAAGGAGGTGAACCATGAAAATCCAGATTCAGCGCATCCTCTGCGCCACAGACCTTTCAGAATTTTCCAATGCAGCCGTCATTCAAGCCATCGGCATGGCCAAGGAGTTCGGATCAACGCTTTTCATCTGTCATGTGATCGATCTGCCCCTGGTTACCATGCATGGGGCGGCTTTTGTATATCCGGAGGATCAGATCGAGGAAATGAGGACCGGTGCCATGGATCAGATAAAAGGCCTGGTGAAGGACAGTGCATTGAATTGGGAAGCCGTGGTGGAAACCGGTCCTGTCTCCAGCACACTGTGCGGTCTGGCTGCTGAAAAACAAGCGGACCTGGCCATCGTGTCCACGCATGGGCGCACCGGGCTTAAGCGGCTGTTCCTCGGTTCGGTGACCGAAAGGCTGTTGCGGACGATTTCCTGTCCGTTACTGGTAGTTACTCCGCCTGAAAAAACGGGCAGGATGGAAAAACAGTTCAAAGGATTCGGCTTTAAACAAATCATGGTGGGGTGCGATTTTTCAGCAGACTCTGGGAGGGCGGTGGAATACGGGTTCAGCCTGGCCCAGGAGTTTCAAGCCGTGATCCATCTGGTGCATGTGGTGGAACCTTTTGTCTACCGTGACGCCATGTTACCGGAAACCGTAAAAACAGAGGCGATCAACGAGGTGACCACCGGTTGCCGGCAGCGCCTGGAGGACCTGGTACCGGCAGACGCCCATAACTGGTGCAAGGTTGAGATCGCCTGCGAGGCAGGCAAACCGTTTCAGGCCCTGAAAAAATACGCCGGGATCCACCGGATTGACCTCATCGTACTTGGTGTTCGCGGCCATTCACTGGTCGAGACGATGCTTTTGGGGTCGACGACCGACCGGGTTATCCGGGGGGTGGCCTGTCCGGTTCTGTCCGTCTGCCCGCCCTGATTGGTTAAGACAACAGCAGTACCGTGGGACTTCACCGGCGCATTTACCAAAACAATTAATGCCTTTTTTTCTTAACCAAAATAACGGCCATGAATGGCGCCTTTGGCCATGCGACCGTCCCAGCAACCGCTTCTTCTTTTTAATTATAGATTCGGAGGGGTTGGCTGTCAAACGGCAACGGCTGCTGCTAAACGGCTTTCATTTGGCGGTCGGCGGGTAATTGGGAGACAAAGGGCAGGCCGATGAATCCAACCAAGGCAAAAATGATATAGGTGGTTTTTAATCCGATCAGGTCCCCGGTCATGCCGACGATCACCACCACCGCCGAGCGGGCCAGAAAAGAGATCATCATAAACAGTCCATTGGCGGCTGAAGGGCTATCCACGGCGTTTTCCTGCACCAATGCCAGCATCACCGGGGTGGTGGACAACAGGGTGAAACCGGTGAGCACCAGCATGGCATAAGCCAGCCATCCATCCACCCAGACAAACCCCAGCAGGGATATCGGCGCGCCCAGCAGCGAAAGGGTCAGCAAGCGTCGGCGGCCAAATCGATCGCTCAGGGTGCCGGCCACCATGACTCCTGCAACGCCGGCGATTTCAAAGATGGTCAATCCGGCACCGGCCAACCACAGATTCCCCGTGTTCATGGCGATAAAGGTCGGGAGAAACGAGGCCATGCAGCCGTGCATAAAGCCTCTGGCCACGAGGATGCCGGTAATCGGGATCAGGATATGGCGCATGCCACGCCAGGTTTGCATCAGCGGCACCGGTGCGGCGGCGGTTCGGGTCACCGGAAGGTCTCGGGTCGCCACGAATAGCAGCGCCGAGCAGACGAAACTGACCACCATCACCGGATAGAAGCCATCCAATCCCATCAGGGCAACGAGACCCACCGCCACCATCGGGCCAACCGCACGGGCCGCTTCCCCACCGACCATGAATAAAGACATACCCATGCCTTTTCGGTCTCCGGACATGCGGGCCACCACCACCGGTGCCGGCACATGAAACACGGATACGCTGATGCCGGCAAACAGCATCAGAACGAGTAGCATGCCATAGGTGGGTGCCATGCCGATCAGGCTCATGGGGACGGCGGTCAACGCCGGCGCCAGAATGAGAAACCAACGGACGCTGACACGATCCGCCAGGGAACCGATCCACGGGTTGATCAACGCGGGCAACTGCATCACCGTTGAGAGCAGACCGGCTTGGGTCAGGGTCATGGATAGCTTTTCAATGAGCAGCGGCAGCAGCGGAGCCAGAAAGCTGGAATAGACGTCATTGATGAAGTGGGCGATGGAAACGGCGATGACACCCTGCAGGTTGACACGGTCGTTCGACAGCGGTGTATTGATTGGTGTCGGATCAGCGATGGGTTGCATGAGGGTCCATTATTGTCAGGAAAGCGTGCTTTAAATAAAAAGAGGTGACCTAAGCGATTGAGCCTATATCTGTTTACCGGGATTCGGTCAACCGCAGACCAACCGGTGGAGAATCTATACGCGGGTAACGTATTTGAAAGGCCCTTCAATTCGTACCCACTAAAAAACCACTGCAATCGTTGTTGTTATTGGGAATCCAAAAACAGTTGTTTTTCTGTGGAGAACGGTTATCTTTTTCCTAATGACCAATCGGCCTGGAAGGGAGCGCAGCATAATGTATCTTGCCCGATTGTCCGATAAAAATAATGGTTGCCGGTACATGATCCGACAATCTTATGCCGATGGCCACTGCTATCGGAGTCGTGATCTGTTCGATCTGGGTGACGACCCGTCGTGCTTTATCGTCTATCCCGGTGGAAATGGCTTTTACATCGATACGAATGTGGAAGACGCCATCTCCGATCAGGGCTTTTCAGTCTCACAGGATGACTTGGAGCCGGTTTTCATGCCTTTTCTACGGCCGCACATCCGACGGGTGATCGATGGGTTCGATCGAAAAACGCGCTCCAGTTCACCGTCCGATACGTGTGCCCCGGCAGACTCCATTCATCTGTTTGACCGGTACCGCCTGCATTACCTCAAGCTGGGACGTGTGGACCTCAGGGATGTGGGTTGCACCCCGGACCGCTTTTACGCAAACCTTGCCCACAAATCCCGCGATGAGATCGAATACGATTTTATTGAGGCGGAGCGTATCCTAAAGCCAGGGGAACTGGCCCGCTATACCTATCATATTTTTGACCTGCAGCAATTCTTCAGCGAAAATTTTGCGCGCAGCCACCCCGAATGTCTGGATCAGGACCGTATGGACCGTTTTTTCGTCCAATCCCTGTGTCGACTCAGCCGGGATGTCTCGTTCTGGGAGGGCAGCGACGAAGAATCAGGCCTTCGACCACATCTGGTGCGCTACGCGGTCATGTATTTCGACAGCTGCTTTCCCTCCGGTGATCCGTTGCGGGATTATTTGCAGGATTTCATGAATCGCCATCGAACCCATCGGCCGCCGGAAAGTGTCCAGGTCAGCCTATCTGAATCCGCCAGGTTGTTAGGTGTGACTGTAGATGCGATGAAAAAAATGGACTGCCGCGCGCTGACCCGTCAGTACCGTAAACTGGCCTTGAGGCATCACCCTGACAAAGGCGGTGATCCGGATACCTTTGTCAAGCTCGCTGCGGCCTATGAGAAATTGTTGAAGCACAAATCCAAAAACTGAATTGAAAAGCGCGTAAACAACAGGCGGTGTCGGCGTGTGAGCCAGTGCCGCCTGTTTCTGTTTGGACTGCAGGCGCTTAGGGTTGCCGAGGTGCCGGAGGCGGCGTGGTGCTGATTTTTTCCTCGTAGGTGGAGAGCAGAAAAAGGGTTGCCAGCGGTTGGGTGAACAGCACGCCAATAAAGACGGTCCCGCCGATCATGGAAATGGCCATGAAGATGATCACCACCACCACGTGATCGACCAGTTCACCGCTTTTGCCCATGGCGTAGCTTTCCTTTACCGCATCGACGATGCCCATGTTCTTGTCGGTCATCAGCGGCATCATGTAGATGCAGCAGAAGGTGACTGCCACAACCACGATAATGCCGGGCAGAAAGAGCAGCATGAAACCGATGGCGGTGGCCACGAACACCGCGATACCGAATCCCAACAGCGGAAGAAACAGATTCATGTGGGAGAAAAGGTCCTGGACTTTGGGTTCCCGGCCGTTGCGCATCAACTGGAGCAGGCTCTGGGTGTAACCAGCCATGGTTACCGGGGCCAGAATACCCAGGGTTAGGGAACTCACCGCCACCATCACCAGGGTCATGAGAATCAGTGAGACAACATTGCCAAGGGTCAGATTCCAGGCGGTTTCGATGTGACGCTTAAAGTCCATGGGCGCTCCTGAACGAGTGAAGGGTAATTGTATGGTTGATGTAATTCGACATAACCAATTAAAAATTTATAAGTTTGTGTAAATGGGTAGCAGCTGATGCGGTTGGGACAGATAGTCGCATATACCGGCTTTGGCGGGTTGTTGTCAACCATCATCGCCGACAGCAGCAGACGCTGACGATCCTTTTATCGATTTCCCTGTAATCACCGGTCCAATCGACCGTTCAGCATGCGCCTCATTTGATCCCGTTCTGATTTCGCCTGGGCGAGTTTCAGCTTCAGGCATCGTGTCTGGCAGGCAGCGAATCAGCCAGTTCTTTTTCCAGCCGGTCCACCTCCTGTTGAAAACGATAAAGATCCCTGGCTATAAGTTGCAAGGACATGTCGTTTTATTCCTATTTCTTGGGAAATGCGCGCGTCTTGAGCACTGCAAAGGGACCGTTTTCATCCTGGGGTCGGCACTGGCAGGCGGTTTTGTTGAGATTCACACCGCAGCGGTTGCACAATCCCTTGCACGCATCCCGGCACAGGGGTTTAAAAGGCAGGGCCATTAGGATCTGCTGGGCAATTTCGTCTCGAAGATCAATGCTGTCCCCGCTGTAGAGGATCACGTCCATATCATCTGCAAAAAGTTCGATGTCATCCACGGCGGCTGGATCGATCATGGATGGAACTTCCGGCACGGCAGTGCCTGAAAAGCCGGTTTCCATTTTCATATCAAATGGTTCTAAACATCGGCTGCACGGGATGCGGACTTCGGATTCAGCCGTGCCGTGGATCAGAACATTTTGGCCGGTGAGGGTTGCATGAATACGCACCTGAATCGGCCGGGTAAAATCTATGCCCCTGTCGCCGGTAACGGC